>Ga0210406_10006059_pt1 | contig 12579 bp, 9 predicted proteins | sample IncBWC30MmetaG_FD_155454 | JGI IMG/M metagenome (GOLD analysis project Ga0210406, IMG submission 155454) | Forest soil microbial communities from Barre Woods Harvard Forest LTER site, Petersham, Massachusetts, United States - Inc-BW-C-30-M | ecosystem: Environmental > Terrestrial > Soil >...
GTCGTCGGTGTGAAGGAAGAGAAAGACACGACCGCCGGTTTGATTGCCGATGGCGAGGGATTGTTCGGGAGAGTCGGCTTCGGCGAGGAGAAGAGCGGCGCCGCAGGAATTGGGAGGAGCGACGAGGAGCCAGCGTTTGTTGTCGGGGAGCGGAGTGTCCTGTAGCAGGTGAAAGCCGAGGTTTTGGGTGTAGAACTCCAATGCTTCATCATAGTTCCGCACTAGCAGAGTCAAATGGGTGATGGACTGGGACATGGATGGGGATTATTGCACTGGAATGCGAGAATTGGGAATGGTCCGGATCTAAATCTCACAACTTATAGAACCCGTCGAATTCGACTTGAGGTCAGCGGTGGGTAAACCCCGCACCGTTAAATGCGAAGGATGCGGCACCCGGCTAATACCAAAAGTGTTCCAAATAGGATAGATTTGCGCCACCGTGTTATCGGACCATTTTCGAGTGAAAAAGAAGGAACTGAGCACAGATCAGTTGCTCTCCGTCCCTTGCCCTTCGTGTGGTGTCGCTGAACGGCAACGTTGTGTGTTGCATTCAGGTGCCCAGCGCTCAGAACCGCACGTGGATCGGAAGCTTTCCGCGATTGAGGCCATAGAAAAGGGGCATCCAACATTCCAGCGGAATCGGAGGCCCAATCAACCCATGAAATCGAACATAGAGGCCCTACCCAAAATTTCATTCGATTTGGGCGGAGTGGTCACGCTGAATGAAAGCTTCGCAGCAGGAGAGACTATTTTCTCTCAAGGCGATACTGCCGAGACGCTCATGTACATTCAAAGAGGCCGTGTGAAACTCTCCGTGGCCTCCAAGAATCGCAAGGAGGTAATTGTCGCCATTCTGGGGCCATGCGAATTTCTTGGCGAAATGTGCCTTGGCAGTCAGAAACTTCGTGTGAGGACCGCCACCGCAATCGCGCCCACGACTCTGCAAGTCATTGAGAGGGACGAAATGATTCGAGCGTTACACGCTGACCATGCGCTTTCCTACGCCTTTCTGTCTTATCTGCTTTCGCGCAATATTCGGCTTGAGGAGGATTTAATCGACCAAGTTTCTCATTCCAGCGAGAGGCGACTCGCCCGCGCACTTCTGCTGCTCGCGGGGAGCGGGAATCGGCGCAGGCTGCACAGATTTAGTGGAATATCGCAAGAGACCCTGGCAACGATGATCGGCACGACACGTCCGCGCGTCAACTTTTTTATGCAAAAGTTCAGAATGCTTGGCTACATCAAATACCGTGGCCCTCTCGACGCGCACGGCGGGATAGAGATCAACACCTCCCTTTTGGCGCAGGCTCTATGCAAATAGCTTCGGCTCGCGCGCCTCGGCGATCTGAAAGTCTCGAACGGCCTCAACTCACTCGTGAGTGATTTAACTAATGGAGATCTTTTGTGGCTCTCTGGTGCTCCTCACAGACATGAGATGCGAACTTCTTGTCACGTTCCTCTCCGAACTTCGTCTTCATCTCGTCAATAGTTTTGCCAACGAGCGGCCATGCAGGGTTGAAAACCCAAGCGCATTCGGAGCAAGCCCATCCCTGAAAATTCGGTCTTTCGACCCATACTAGTTTACGGCGCATCGGCGCCATGGCCACCTCGCGATTTGGTGCGGTTATGTTCTTGTAATTGACTGTGTAGCGGCAGACTTCGGCGGCACTGCGACGACAAAAACCGCACTCTTTATTGCGCTGAGCGAGGTTCCGCGCGAGTCACCGCTTCTTGAACACACCTCAATTTCGAGCTGAATGCACGAGGCCTAAACTTAGCGATAGGAGGGGTTGCTGTCTGTGGGGTATCCAACACTGAAAAAACTGTTATCTCAATCCGAGGTCGTCCTCGAACTGTTGAATGACGTTGTAGCATTCACAGGCGGATTTTTCGAGTTTCCTGCGGTTCACAATCTTCACCGCGCCTCGCACGTAATCTATGATCCCCTTTTTTTGCAGTACGGACGCTGCCAGGCTCACAGTGGACCTGTCGGTACCCATCATCGTCGCAATGAAATCGTGGGTGATCGGAAGCACTCCGGAATGCACCCGATCCTGAGTCATCAGCAGCCAGCGCGAGAGACGCTGCTGTATGTCGTGGAGTCGATTACACGCCGCGGTCTGTGCGACTTGCATTCCTTGAAGCCCCGTATGCCTGTTCAATATCACCTGTAACTGCGGAGCCGACCGCAGAATGCGTTCCAGGGCATTGCCCATCATTCGGAAGCCATCGCCGGCGATTTGGATGATTTCGCGGACTGAACTTCTACTCAAGCCGGCCGCTAGTCCTGCCCCAGCGTACCCCTCGTTCCCCACTACACCCACTTCCACGGTTCGGCCGTCCTTGGTCACCACGACTTGAGAAACCATTCCTCGGTTCGGGAAATAGACGAACTCGATCTTTTGCGTCGGCTCATGAAGGCTGAGATGATGCGGCAGGTCGATATACGTCAAGTCGGGACGCATCAACTCGTATTCATTGTCAGGAGCTGCCAGCAGTACTTTGTTGCTGACTTGTTTTCCCTCGCTGTTCGTCCGCTGGTCTGCCTTTACGTCTCGAGAGTTTTTCCCGCTCATGTCAATCCTGAACGGCACCGGGGTGCCTTATATCCATTGTGTGAAACTTCACGTGTTCTGGGATTCCACATCAATTCAACCAAAAGAGGGGTCTAACAATCTGTGCGAAAGGGGACAATGTTCGAAACCAAAGCAAAGCGGACCGTGCAGCACATCAACTCGGGTTGGCCGGGGAATCCGGTATCGGAAAGTGGTATACCTCCAGATCACTGTTGGCAACGAGGCTCACCACCGCATATCTCGGGTTATTGGTCCGAAGTCCCGCTGTTGGAATTTGCAGTGCACCCAGCGTTGCTAGAAGCGAGCGCCGCGCAAATGCCCGATAAGTTGGGTATCGGAAACCGACCCACTACTGTTTGACGGGCCAGCTTGTCGGCGTTGCGGGAGACCGCCTATAATCGAGTGTTAGCCGACAGAGGTTGGAGAAGCGGGGGAAAGACTTTCTTCAGGGGCTGAAGCCCATTCGAGTTGGGGGCTTTATGCCGGGCCCTTCGAGGCTCAGGGTAAACTGAAGCCCCGGCCTCCTAAAGAAAGCACAAAAGCACAGCCAGGAATGGCTGTGCCACGAAGGAGATGGTTATGGCGACTGCTGAAGCGAAATTGCATGTGGCGGAATTTACGAACGAGCCGTTTATTGATTTTTTGAATGCGGAGAACCGCAAGAAGATGGAAGCGGCACTGGCGAAGGTGAAGGCGGAGTTTGGGCAGGAATACCCGATGTGGATCGCGGGGCAGAAGGTAATCACCACGGGGAAGAAGAAGTCGACGAACCCCTCGCGGCCTTCGGAGGTGATTGGGGTGTTCCAGGATGCTTCGAAGGAGCAGGCGGCGCAGGCGATCGAGGCGGCGAACAAATATTTTGATGTGTGGAAGAAGGTGCCGGCGGAGACACGGGCGAAGTACCTGTTCAAGGCAGCGCAGATTGTGCGCGAGCGGAAATTCGAACTGGGTGCGCTGGTTTGCTATGAGGTCGGAAAGAGCTGGGTTGAGGCGGACGCGGACATCGCGGAGACGATTGATTTTTGCGAGTATTACGGGCGCGAGATGCTGCGCTTGTCGGAGCCTCAGAAGCTGACGCCGATGCGCGGCGAGCGGAACTATATGGTGTACATCCCGCTGGGCGTGGGCGCAGTGATTCCTCCCTGGAATTTTCCGATGGCGATTATGGCGGGGCTGGTGGTGTCCTCGCTGGTGACGGGGAATACGGTGGTGCTGAAGCCAGCGGCGGATTCGCCGACGATTGCGGCGAAGTTTGTGGACATTTTGTTTGAGGCGGGCGTGCCGAAGGAGGCGGTGCAGTTCCTGACTGGCTCGGGCGCGGTAATTGGCGACGTGATTGTGCAGCACCCGAAGACGCGGTACATCGGGTTCACAGGGTCGAAGGAAGTGGGCTTGCGGATCGCGGAACTGGCGAACAAGGTGCAGCCGGGGCAGATCTGGATCAAGCGCACGGTGCTGGAGATGGGCGGCAAGGACGGCATGATTGTGGATGAAGAGGCCGACGTGGACGCCGCGGTGGAAGGAACGGTGCAGGCCGCGTTCGGGTACCAGGGGCAGAAGTGCTCGGCGTGTTCGCGCGTGATTGTGAGCGAGAAGATTTACGACACGTTCCTGACGAAGCTGGTGGAGCGGACGAAGAAGATCAAGGTGGGGCCGAGCGACGATCCGAACAATTACATGGGTCCGGTGGTAAGCGAGTCGGCGATGAAGGGAATTTTGAATTACATCGAGGTCGGGAAGAAGGAAGGGCGGTTGATGACCGGCGGCGGACGCGCGGCGGGCGACGGCTATTTTGTGGAGCCTACGATTATTGCCGACGTGGATCCGAAAGCGCGGCTGGCGCAGGAGGAAGTGTTTGGTCCGGTGCTAGCGGTGATCAAGGCGAAGAACTTTGATCACGCGATGGAGATTGCGAATAACACCGAGTTCGGGTTGACGGGTGCGGTGTATTCGAAGAATCCGGAGAAGATCCGGCGCGCGGAAGAGGAGTTCCACGTGGGGAACCTGTATCTGAACCGGAAGTGCACGGGAGCGATGGTGGGGGCGCATCCGTTCGGCGGGTTCAACATGAGCGGGACGGATTCGAAGACCGGCGGGAAGGATTATTTGCTGTTGTTTTTGCAGGCGAAAGCGGTGGCGGAGAAGGTGAGTTAAGAGACGAAGAGAAAGGCTTACCACAGAGGCCACTGAGTTAGTCCAGAGATCGCAAAGAAGAATGAAGAGGGCGGATGAGAATCCGCCCTTTTCTATTTTTTTATTTAGGTTAAGGGGTAGGTTGAAGCGGAAGCAGACGTATCCGAGTACGGTCGGGATCGATGGTCAGCAGAGCGCCCGCCGCAAGTTCTGTAGTAGTATGCCGAAGCGCCGCGACAATTTGAGGGCCGATGGCTTCGGGCGAAATGTTTTGTGCTCGGACTTGGACGACGCTTGGTTTCTTTCCCTTGGTGGCGGCAAGAATTGCGCTGAAGTCGAGGTCGTGCGTCAGAACGACCAAGCCATGCCTCGCCGCATAAACCATGATTTCTTCATCAGTCGCGTTTGCACGACCGACCTTTGACCAGTGAAGTGCCTCAATTCCGGTAGCCTCGAGATATGGAACCCAACGTGGCGTCAGGTTCATATCCCGAAGGAGTTTCATGTGTTTGGTAGGACTGCTTCACGCTCGTCAGCAAGCCACGCTGCGTACCGTAGAGCTTGGAGGATGTCTTCACGTTCCAGGTACGGATAATCCTGTAGAAGCTCTTCTATGCTGCGGCCAGCGCCTATCTGTCCGACAACATTGCCGACGGTAACACGCATGCCACGGATGCACGCTTTTCCACCCATGACGCCAGGCACTTGAGTTATGCGGTCAAATTGGTTCATTTTCAGATTCCCTGCTGGAAACTGATTTTAGCACGCGGAAGACGGGATAGCTGCAGGCTAGGGCGACGAGGGTGAGGAGGCTGTTGGCGCGGTCTTCGCGGACGGCTTCGATGAGGAAGGCGACGGAGCCGAGGAGTGCGAGGGCGGTGGTCCAGGGATAGCCCCAGGCGCGGTAGGGGCGTTCGGCGTGAGGATCGCGGGCGCGGAGGATGAAGAGGGAGATGAAGGAGAGCATGTAGTTGGTGACAAAGAAGAAGGCGAGCATGGCGATGACGCGTTCGAATTTGCCGATGGCGAAGATGACGCCAACGAGCGCGCTGAGCAGGAGGGCGATGGTGGGGGTACCGCCCTTGTTGACGCGTGTGACCTGGCGGAAGAAAAGTCGATCGCGGCTCATAGCGTAGATGACGCGGGTGCCCATCAGGTGCAGTGCGTTGATGGAGCTGAAGAGGGCGACGACCATGATGGAGCGAAAGATGAAATCGCCGTAGCGGCCGAAGACGCGCTCGGCGGCGAGGCCGAGAGAGAAGCCGTTGCCGGCGATCTGATTCATGGGAAGAACGTAGAGGACGGCGGCGTTGATGAGCAGGTAGATGACGAAAAGTGAGCCGAGACTTGCGAAGATGGCGCGGGGAATCAGGTATCCAGGATTTTTGATTTCATCGCCGAAGTAGATGGCGCCGTCCCAACCGTCATAGGTGAAGATGGTGGCTTGCATGCCGAGAAGCATGGCGGTGACGAGTGCTGCCCCCGCGGGGATGGCAACGCTGGGCGCCGTGAGGATTTCCGCGTGCGCGCTGCGGCCCATGGTGAAACAGGCGACGACCATTACGAAAAATACTAAACCTTTCAGGATGGTGGTGAAGTTTTGCACTTTGCTGCCCATGGTGACGCTTTTCCATTGCAGGAGCGCGAAAATTACGATGACGGAGACGCCGGTTATTTTGATGCGCAGCGCGCCGTCGAAAACCGGGAAGAGATGAGCCAGATATTCGCCGAGGACGATGCCGACGGCGCCGGTGGTGCCGCAGGTAGAGATCCAGTCGCTCCAGCCGACGATAAAGCCGGCGTAATCGCCGAGGGCGCGCCGGGAGAAATTGTACTGGCCGCCGCTGGATGGAATCAGAGTGCCAAGCTCGGCGAGCTGGAAGGCGCTGAGGAGGGCGTAGAATGCGCCGCCGATCCAGACGGCGATGAAGAGCCAGGCGTTGGGGAGAATTGCGGCGATGCTGCCGGGAGTGCGGACGATGCCTACGGAGATGGAATTGCCGACGGCGACCGCGATACCGAAGCCGACGCCGAGCACTTGCAGGAGTTTCCCTTTGTCCTTGCGAGCGGGGAGGGGGCCGGAGGTAGGCTCGACGATGCTGGGCGCGGAGGTTGTGGGCAACGTTAGGTCTCAATCTTAGGATGAATGATGGGCCATCATACGTTTGTGGGTGGGAAAAGAGAAGGGGAAGAGAAGTGGCGCGTGACCCGTGCGCCACGTTCCGTGAAGCGAAGAATTTGGACGGTGGAAAGACGAGAGGTGGTTGGATCATGAGATGGGGACGGTGTACGGATGATCTGGGTGAGAACGTTGAGTGCGCAAAAGCGGTGACAGAGCCACCCTTCGGCCGGGCTCAGGACAGGCCGCACTCCAAAGCCGGAGCAATTCGAGAGAAGTTTGATTACGGGGTGAGTTCGAGTTCGGATTCGCGGCTTGCGGAGGACTTGGGTTTTTCGTTGCTGTCGAGGAAGTCGGCGAGTTCGAGGCGTAGGTTGCCGGGATTGGTGGCGTAGGTGAAGCCAGTTTCGAAATCGATGACGCCGGAGCGAATGAGCTTTTCAATTTCGCCATCGAAATACTGCATGCCTTCGGTGGAGCCGTCGCGCATGGCGTCGAGGAGCGTCTTACCTTCCCCCTCGCCTTTTTCGACGTACTCGCGGGTACGGAGAGTGGACTTGAGGATTTCGATGACGGCTAGGCGGCCGTTGCCGTCGGCGCGCGGCAAGAGGCGCTGGGAAATGATGTAACGGAAAGCCTTTGCGAGGCGGTTGCGCATGCCCTGCTGATCTTCCATGGGGAAAGCGCCGATGATGCGCTCGACGGTTTTTGCGGCGTCGATGGTGTGGAGGGTGGAGAGAACGAGGTGGCCGGTTTCGGAAGCTTCGAGGGCGATTTCGATGGTTTCGCGGTCGCGCATTTCTCCAACGAGGATGACCTTGGGCGCCTGACGAAGCGCGCCGCGGAGTGCGGCGGCGAAGGTGGGCGTGTCGCTGTGGAGCTCGCGTTGGTGGATGGTGGCTGTTTTGTGGCGATGCAGAAATTCGATCGGGTCTTCGATGGTGAGGATGTGGATGGCTTTTTCCTCGTTCATTTTGTCGATGACCGCGGCGAGTGTGGAGGATTTCCCGGAGCCGGTGGGGCCGGTGACGAGAACGATGCCGTTGCGAAGGCCGCAGATTTCCTGGAGACTGGGCGGCAATTTCAGGTCCTCGAAACTTGGAATGCGATCGGGAATCACGCGCATGACGATGGCGCAGGTGCCGCGCTGGCGGAAGATGTTGACGCGGAAGCGCGCGGTGTTTTCGAGGCCGTAGGAGAGATCGGCGGAGCCTTCCTGCTCGAGTTTCTGGGCCGCGTGCTGATTCTTGCCGAGTAGAAATTTGGCAATCTGATCGATGTCACTGGGGACGAGACACTCGAGACCCTTGAATTTCAGCTCGACGAGTTGGCCGCTGACTTCGACCTGCGGCGCGCGGCCGGGAGAGAAGATGAGGTCGCTGGCGTGTTCGCGAGACTTCAGCATGGCGGCGATAAGCTGAGGGACGTTGAAAGTTCGCTGGATGAGTGCGGTGCTCGGTGGGTTCGTTGACATGGGTCCCCTGAATAATTGATCGCGATGGAGCAGGGTAAGGCGTGGCGCGCGCGGGGAAACCGAGCGGCTGGCTGCTCTTAGATACAACTGCGATTTTACTAGGAACGGAGGGGAGTTAAATGGGTGGTGGGGTGCAGGTACTCCCATTTGGTTACTGGCAGATTGCAAACAGGGGGTGGGGCAGGAAATTGTTGGTTGTGTCTAGGGGAAAACAGGGCAGAAGAGACGGAAAAGGATAACGCAGAGGCACAGAGGGCGCGGAGAACACGCAGAGAAGAGGAGGTGGGAGAGCGTTGGTTGCCCCGGTCCCTCCACTACGCGGCCGATGCGCCAAAGAGCGACGTGGGGAGAAAAGTCGGGCCGCTCCGGTCGGGATGACGCAGTCGGAAAAGGCGACCCCAAGAGCGCGGTCAGGAGTGATTGCGCCACCAGGAGAAGATGCGTGGTTATTGGGGCTTGGAGGCGGAGTCGAGGAAGGAAGCGACGTTGGATTTAAGTTTGGAAAGGTCTTCGTCGCGCAGGTACATCATGTGGCCGGCCTCGTAGGTTTTGTGGTGAATGTTTTTCTGGATGTTGGGGGGGAGACCGAGATGCTCGGTGGCGTATTCGGCCTCCGCGAATGGCGTGGCTAGATCGTACAGGCCGTCTTCCACTTCCACCTGGAGCTTGGTGTTGGTGATCATGACGTTGGCGAGGTCGAGCATGACGTTAGGAGAGCCGGGGAAGAACGCGCCTTCACCGGCAGCGTGCTTCCAGTCCCAGTGGTTTTCGCCGAAGTTGGCGAAGACGTGGTATTCGCGTTCGGGATTGTATTTCAGGTCTTCGCGCACGTACTGGTTGAAAGCGGCAACGAATGCACCGCTGATGGCGGCTTCCTGGGGATCGTAGTCGGCGGAGTCGCTGATGAGATTGTAGGTAGGGCCGGAGAAGCGGGCGTCGAGACGCCCGGTGGTGAGGCCGCGGCTGCGCTGGAGTTCCTGCATGAACTGAGGGAGCTTGACGCGGAGATTGGACTTGAGCAGATAGTCTTCGCTGAGGCCGGTGAAGCGGGCAAGTTTTTTGGCGACGGCGGATTTATCGGCGTCGGTGAGGGTGCTGCCTTTCAAGAGCGCGTCGGAGTATTCGCCGTAGGCGAATTTACGGACATCGTCGAGGAACGCGTTGAGATTGTCGGGGCGGTCGGTGAGGACTCTGTGATACCAGGCCGTGGCGGCGTAGCTCGGGAGATAGAGGATATAGGCAAGGTCATTGCCTGGGTAGAAGGAGATGGTGCCGAGGTCCCAGACGGAGGAGATCATCACCAATCCGTTGAGGTAGAGGTTGTAGCGGTTCAGGAGGACGTTGGAGAGGACGGCGTTGCGGAACGTGCCATAGCTTTCACCGATGAGAAATTTGGGAGAATTCCAGCGATTGTTGCGGCTGATATAGGACTGGACGAAATTGGCGAGGGAACGTGCGTCCTGATCCACGCCCCAGAAATCCTTGTCCTGGGATTTGCCTACGGCGTGGCTGAAGCCGGTGCCGATGGGATCGATGAAGACGAGGTCGGTCTTGTCGAGGAGGGAATAGGGATTGTCTTCGAGCTTGTAGGGAGCAGGCGGAGTGAAGCCGGCGTTCACAGTGGCGACGCGCTTGGGGCCGAAGGAGCCCATGTGCAGCCAGAGAGAGGCCGAGCCGGGGCCGCCGTTGTAGACGAAGGAAATGGGGCGCTGGGAAAGATCTTTGACGTCGGAGCGGATGTAAGAGGTGAAGAAGAGCAGGGCTTCGGGTTCGTCCTTTTCGTTTTTGAGGAGCAGGCTGCCGACGGTGGCTTTGTACGGAATGGATTGGCCCGCGATTTTGATGGAGTGGTCAGTGACCGAGGACTCTTCTTTGGGGGGCGCGGCGGCGGGTTCGGCGGATTTTTCAGCCGGCTTGGACTCTTTTTCCTGGGCGAAAGAGTTTGCGGGCGCGAAGGCAAAAAGAGAAACGGAGGCGCACAACAGGGTCAGGCGGGTGGCTAGGCTCATGCTTAAATTTCTCCTTGAATCAGGGAACGCGGCTTACCGTGATTTGACGCATTCTAGCTCATTTTGGGTAGGCGTGGGATTTCGTTGGAGGGAAATTCGATGGCGAGTTGGTCGCTGCCAGGGGTGAGGGTGCAGCGGAGGGAGGCGCAATCGTTGGCGATCCAATCGGCGCCGGCGGCGAGGAGTTCCTGGTCGGTGCTGGTGGTGCGAATGGCGAGGACTCGGGCGCCGGCGCTTCTACCGGCGCGTGTGCCGGAGGCAGCGTCTTCGATGACGACGCAATCGGCGGGTGAGAGTTGCAAGGCTGCGGCGCCTTTCAGATAGGGTTCGGGATGCGGCTTGCCGTTCTGAATGTCGCTAGAGGTGACGAGGTGATGGACTAGGTCCCAGACACCGGCGGCGCGGAGGCGGACTTCGGCGAGGTTGCGCGCAGCGGAGGTGACTACAACACGTTGGGCGGAGGGCACGGCGGCGAGGAGTTCGCGCGCGCCGGGGAGAGCGGCGACATCGGCGACGTCTTCGATCTCGGCGCGGAGCATCCAGAGGTCTTCCTCGAGATGGACTTCCGGGGTTTCGTGAGGAAGAAGGTCCTGGATCGAGGCGCGGCTGGTGCGGCCATGCGCGAAGGCCGTGACGCGGACGGGATCCATGTTGTAGTGTGCGGCCCAGCGGGCCCAAACGCGAGCAATAGCGGCGGTGGAATCGACGAGGACGCCGTCCATGTCAATCAACAAGCCACGGCAGACGATGCTGGGCATAGGAGGAAAATTGTATCGTAGGGGTGGTCCGAGGAAGGAAGAAAACTGAAATGCAGCTTGTACTTTCGGTTGTGCTTGACGGTTAGGTTGAGATCCTTCGGGGCGCAAACGGCGCGCCCCTCAGGATGACAAGTCACTTTTTGGTTTTGCGTAGCGGAGCAGACGAAGCTGCGTGACAGGCCGGAGTTATTCCTTCCACAAGCGGAAGCCGCCGAGGAAGGCGTTTTCATTTTTGCCGAGACGGGCGCCAGCGGGCAGGGTGTCGAGTTTTTTGCTGTTGCCGCCGCCGAGGACGACGTAATCGGCATCAAGCGCCGCTTTGAGGAGTTCCACGACTTTGGCGACGTGGCGGCGCCACTTTTTCTTGCCCAGGCGTTCGAGGCCGCGAACGCCGAGATAATCTTCATAGGTTTTCCCTTTTTTGTAGAGCAGGTGCGCGAGTTCCATGGGCTGGAGAAAACCGTCGACAATCATGGCGGAGCCCAAGCCGGTGCCGAGACCGAGGAACAGCATGTGGCCGCCTTCGTAGCTGCCGAGCGCCTGCATGGAGGCATCGTTGATAATTTTCACAGGGAGGCCGAAGGCTTTGGAGAAATTGAAGGCCATCCAGCCGCTGCCGAGGTTGTGGGGTTCGCGGAGAGGGCGGCCGTTGATGATGGGGCCAGGATAGCCGATGGAGACGCGGTCGTACTCCCAATCCTTGGTGGCTTCCTTGACTTGTTTCACCATGCTGCCGGGGGTCATGGTGGGGCCGGAAGGGAAGCGGCGCGGCTCCTTCTGGCCGGTGGCGAGCATTTTGACATTGGTGCCGCCGACGTCGATCACCAGGATTTTGGGGGATTTGGCCAATGGTTTTGGCTTCATCGAAACTCCTTGGAATTGCGAGGCCATCCGGCAGCGGGACCGGCGGGGTAGACAGACGGGGAAGAATGTGTCTTTTCTACGGGGAGAAGTCAAATGGAGAAGTGGAATAAGGAAGGGAGGTCGCCGCCCGCGGTGGCAGCAGAAGATTAAATGGACTTAGTCCACAGACTTAGTCTATTATTGATGTATGAAAAATGCAGTCAACACGCATGAAGCCAAGACCCAGTTTTCGCGATTGCTGCGGCGCGTGGCGGCAGGTGAAGAGATCACCATTGCCAATCGCGGCGTGCCGGTGGCGCGGCTGGTGCCGGTGGAGGCGCAGCAGGGCAAGCGGCAGCTTGGTTTTTATGAAGGGAAATTCACCGTTCCGGACGACTTTGATGCGCCCCTCCCCGATGAGATTCTTGACGCGTTTGAAGGCAAGGTGAAGCCGCGCCGGAAAAAGGCATGAAATTTCTGCTCGACACCAGCGTGTTGCTGTGGAGCGTTGCGGAAAGATCAAAGCTGAATTCCCGGGCAATTCGAATTCTGTCGCTGGCCGGCTCGAATTTGTACCTGTCGGCGGCTTCGGTGTGGGAAATCTCGATTAAGTATGCAATAGGAAGGCTTCCGCTCCACGTAGAGCCGGAACTCTTTGTCTCCGAGG
>Ga0210406_10006060_pt1 | contig 12579 bp, 10 predicted proteins | sample IncBWC30MmetaG_FD_155454 | JGI IMG/M metagenome (GOLD analysis project Ga0210406, IMG submission 155454) | Forest soil microbial communities from Barre Woods Harvard Forest LTER site, Petersham, Massachusetts, United States - Inc-BW-C-30-M | ecosystem: Environmental > Terrestrial > Soil >...
CCCATGTGCTTCCGTTCGCACACCACTTTGCTTAGGCCCGCATGTAAGTAATAGGAGAATGCCTCCTCCGGATGCTCCAGCAATCCCTCCCGCTTGCTGGTCTCACACGGCGACATCGTGGGCGGCAGATAAATCAGCCACTTCGGATTCGCCGCAAACCGGCTCATCACCTCGAGCGCGGTCGTCGCATTCTCCTCGCGAATCGTGATGCTGCGCTGCAACCGCGTCTGAATGATCCGCTTCCCGATCACGTCCTCAAGATCGAGCAGATCATCCAGTTGCTGCTGCGCGCTCAGTGCCGGCGCCGCGTCCTCGGGTTTCAGAAATGGTTTCCGCGATTCGTAGTAAGTGCGTTGCGCCGGCACCGACGCCAGTTCCTTCTCCGGATACCGCAACGCCGTTAGCTTTCCTCCGTACACGCAGCCCGTATCGACGTTGATCGTTCGGTTCAGCCATTCCGGCTCCGCCACCGGCGTATGCCCGTAGACAACCATCGCCTTCCCGCGATACTCCGCCGCCCAGTTATAGCGCACAGGCAAACCATACTCGTCCGTCTCTCCGGTCGTCTCTCCGTACAACGCGAACTCGCGTACCTTTCCCGACCCGCGCCCCTGCATCTCTTCTTTCATGCCCGCATGCGCCACCACCAGCTTTCCATCGTCCAGCACGTAGTGGCTCACCAGGTCGTTCAGAAAATCTCCTGCGCTTTTCGAAAACCCGGCGTGCTCCTTCTCAAACTCCTCAAACTGCTTCAACGAATCCGCCAGCCCATGTGCGATCTGCACATTCTTCCCGCGAATCGCTCGCACAAACTTGATGTCATGATTGCCCGGCACGCACAGGGCGTCGCCCGCCCCCACCATGGCCTTGACCAGGTGCACGACCTCCGGAATCTTCGGCCCTCGATCCACCAGATCGCCAACGAAGACTATTTTTCTTCCCGCTGGATGCTTGTAAGCTCCTGTCGTCTTCTCGTACCCAAGGTTCGTCAGCAGCTCGACCAGTTCGTCGCCGCATCCATGGACATCGCCAATAATGTCGAACGGCCCATGCTCCTGCTTACGGTTGTTCCACAGCGGTTGTCGCGTGATCTGCGCAGCGCCAACTTCTTCCTCTGAACTCAGTTTGAAGACGTGCCGAAATCCCTCCCGCTCCAGACCTCTCAGGGACCGCCGCATCTGCGTCGCCTGGTTCCGCACCACGTGCGGACCGAACTGCCGGTCCGGCCGATTCTGGTTTCGTTCATGACAAAGCTTCTCCGGCAGATCGAACACGATCGCCACTGGCAGCACGTGATACTCGCGCGCCAGCTCGACCAGCGGCTTGCGCGACTCGGGCTGCACATTGGTCGCATCCACCACCGCGAGCCGTCCCGCTGCCAGTCGCTTTCGCGCGATGAAATGCAGAACCTCGAATGCCTCTTTCGTTGCCCCCTGATTGTTCTCGTCATCGGCGACCAGCCCGCGGCAGTAATCCGACGACAGAACTTCCGTCGGCTTGAAGTGCACCCGCGCAAAGCTCGACTTGCCGCAACCCGAAGGCCCGATCAGCACGACCAGCGACAATTCCGGAATCGTGATGCTCACAGGCTGAACACCCCCATCTGCGTCGGGGCCCCAACTTGTGAGTCCTCTTCTCCGACCGGGAGGAATCGCACCACGTAGCTGAACCGTTCGCTAACGCGTTTCGCCCACTGCTGGAACTGGTCCCGGCTCCACTCAAACCGGTGATCCTTGTGCCGGAACTGTCCCGCAGGCAGCGTCTCGAACTTCACGTTGTATTCGGCGTTGGGGGTGGTCACGATCACCGTGCGCGGCCGAGCCGCTTCGAACACCACGCGCTCGAAAGCCGCCATCCGAGGTGCATCCAGATGCTCAATCACTTCCACCACCGTTGCCGCGTCGTATCCTGATAATCTCGTATCACGATACATTAGCGATCCATGCATCAGCTTCAGCCTTTCGCGCTGCTTCGCAGGCATCCGCTCCAGCCGCAAGCGATGGCTCGCCACCTCCAGGCTGCGGTAAGAAACATCCATGCCCACGATCTCGGTCAGTGACTTCTCCGCCAGAAGTTCCCGCAACAGTTTCCCTTCGCCACAGCCGAGATCCATCACGCGCTTCGCGCCTACCGACCGCAACACCGCCAGTACGGCTCCCATGCGCTGTTGCCACAAACGGATTGGCTCTTCCATCTTTGTCTCTTGCTCTGAATTCTCTTCCGCGACCGCATCCGGATCGGGATTATCCTCTTCTGCGAGTCGCGCCAGCGCCTCCCGCGCCAGGTGCCTCTGCCGCGGCAAGTACCGCTTCACGATCGCTTCCTTATGTGGATGCCCGGCCAGCCAACCTTCCCCCTTGCGCAACAGTTTCTCGACCTCCTCTTTGCCGACCCAGTAATGTTTCTCCGCGTCCAGCACCGGAATCAGCACATAAAGATGTCGCAGCAGATCTCGCAACTGAATCTCCGCATCCAGTTGCACGGCGTAGTAAGGCCCCTCGCCCCACTCCGGAAACTTTTCATCCAGCAGATGCCGCGTGGTCTGCACGACGTACCCGAGCGGCTCAAACAACTCACGAATCAAACCATCCCCGCCACGACAGGCCACTGCCGCCAGCTTCACGGTCAGCGGAATCCTCTGCTCAGCCAACTCCTGCCGCCCCTTGCTTCTACCGGTCATCGCCGTACCAAGCGCCCGACCCAGCACCACGCTCATAAACGACGACAACACATACGGCCGGTCATTCACATATTGCTCAAGTGTCCCGCCCTCATGCTGCCCGCGCTTTCCGCGCACCAATCCCACCGGATCAACATCCAGCAGCAACGCCGCTGTACAACGTCGTTCATTCGCCTCCGGATAAAAAAGATGGGCGTTGCCAAACGACATCTCGAACGTATGCAAGTTCGCAGGATTCTTATGCAGGAGATATCCAAGATCCGTAGCAGGCGAGTGGGTCGTGCTAATGGTCAGCAACATGCGTGAATTATACGGACGACGCGCGTAGGGTCAGGTCCCCCCATCTGCCCCAGCCGGGCCAGCCCGACAACACTGCTCTCACGGCACTGCTAAGACACTGTGCCTGCTCACATCGACGCGCATCGATCTAATCTGCTGCAAACTCCCGGTCGAATGCGGGGAGATCGCCCCGGTTTCTTTTCGCCGCACCCAATCTAAACGGTTGGACTGCTCGTGTAGGCAGACGCCCCCGCGTCTGCCCCGGCGGCGGCGCGCCCCCCCGCGGAGCAGCAAGCGGTCAGTGCTGGCGCGAGCCGGTTCCTATTCTCTAAGCATCGGGTCCGTCACATTGCAGGAAGAGGAACCAAGGAAGTTATCAGGTGGGAGATTCTTGCGATCTCTGTAAAGCTCATCGGACTTTCCAGTGCGGGAGGAAGCAGTCTAGAAAGGAGAAAGTGGGAAGAAACTTCGCATGCTGCCAGGAGCGCCCATTGGGGCCCATTGGCTAGGTCTCTCCGGCAAGGTTCGCTCGTCGAGACCTTGCCCCTAGGAACCGAAACAGTAATAAGTGGGATCCAAGTGCTCCGCAACCCCCAACCGAACCGATCAACTGTCGAATCAACAGGGAGACTGGGCCAAAAGTGGGACCCCTGCTCCAAAATCCAAACGTCTCTGCTCATGCATGACTAATGGTCATAAAATGTTCCACGTGGAACGTCAGGCCTCTTCTTCCATCCCGGCCGGACACTGCGTCCCGATATCCGGGGGCGGCGGAACGTCTTTGGAAATTGGCTCTAGTGTTCCACGTGGAACACTAGGCTCAAGAATCAGAAGAGAGCTCTGTAGCTATCCATCCTTCTAAATCGCGCTAACGTTCCACGTGAAACATTAGGCGCTATCTGAAATGCTCCCAGCGAAAAATGTATGCCTGTTGAAATCATGTCCATGTCAACACCCCGCACCCAATAACCACAACACGAATCGTCATTGCAATCAATGCACTGAAATATGGCATTGCTTTCACAAAACGATTCGCACTATTCTGCGAGCAGCTCTCGCGGCTCTACAAAAAATCATGGGACGTGTCATCGCGGTTGCCAACCAGAAGGGTGGCGTCGGCAAGACCACGACTGCCATCAACCTGGCCGCCTCGTTCGCGGCCGCTGAAGTCAACACACTGCTCATCGATTGCGACCCGCAATCGAACGCCTCGAGCGGCCTCGGCCTGGTAAAGGACCCGGATCGCATCAGCACCTATCATCTTCTTATGGGCGCCTCCTCTTCTGAGGAGGCGCTGCAGCGCACCGAGCTCGAGCAGCTCTGGATCATTCCTGCCCACAAGAATTTGATCGGAGCAAATCTAGAGCTCATCGATGAAGAGCGCAGAGAGTTTCGGCTGCGCGACGCGCTCGCGCCTTTGCGCGAGCGCTTTCAGTTCATCGTGCTCGACTGCCCGCCTGCTCTTGATCTGCTCACGCTCAATGCCTTAGTCGCAGCCGACTCGGTCTTGATTCCGATGCAGGCGGAATACTTTGCGCTTGAAGGTATCAGCGAACTGCTCGATACGATCGAGAGGATTCGGGTGGCCTTGAATCCTGAACTGGCGGTTGAGGGCGTGGTGCTGACCATGTTCGATGAGCGCACGAGCTTGGCCAAGCAGGTGACGGCTGAGCTCAAGAATTACTTTGGGCCGAAGCTGTGTACGACCGCGATCCCGCGCAACATCCGGCTGGCGGAGGCGCCCAGCCATGGCAAGCCGGCGCTGCTGTATGACGTGCGCTCGCGCGGGGCGGAGAGCTACATACGACTCGCAAAGGAGATCATCGCGCATTACTTTCCGGACGCGGCCGGGGAGCCGCCCGCGGAGGAGATGAAGTCGGCTTAGATCGACGAGCATCTATATAGATAGGCATCAATGTGCCAGCGACGGCCAAAATCTGAGATCGCAAAGGACGCGAAGGTGGCGCCAAGTTCGCAAAGGAAATGCGGCCACTAGATTTTCTCGGATGAACACAACAGATGAGGTTCGTGGCGGGAATGCCTTTTTGGGCTTGTGGTGGTGCTGGGGGGTATGGGGTCCTTCGCTGCGCTCAGGATGACAAGCTCTTCAGGGGCGCATTGCGACAAAGGTCGAATGCCGGAAGAGGCGTCGAACGTATCTTGGAAAGCTAAGGAATGACAACATGACGAATGTGGCGGAGAAGGTTGGGGAGGCGAAGGAGAAGCCGGCGGCGCCGGAGAAGCGGCGCGCTTTGGGGCGGGGGTTGGAGTCTTTGTTGCCTGGGCCTCGGGTCGTGGCGGGCTCGGCCCTGAATCCCGCGGTCGCGCCTCGGAATGCGGCTGCGCCGCCCCCCGCGGTTGCGCGTCCGGCGGCGACGACGGGGGATTCTGGGGTCGAAAACTCTTCGTCTCAGAAATCTTCCTCTGATCTGTCTTCTTCTTCAGGTTCTGTTGAGGCATCGGGGCTGGTTGTGACTCCGAGTTCGGCCGTCAAGGCGGATAGTGTGCAGCCGCAGGCATCGTCGGTTCCCACCCTTTCGCAAAGTGCGCGAAAGGATGGGGCAGCCACAGTGGGATCTGGTACAGCGGACGTCGCAACGCACACACCCACGTTTGGTTCTGGTGCGGCGCACATGGCAACGCACGGACCCCAGGTTAGCGCCACAGAACGGCGCGAACCTGGGGCACCCGCTGCCTCGACCGTCTCGTCGAATGCGGTGGCGCCCGAGGTGACGTCTTTAGCGGAGGAGCCGATCGAGAGTCGGACGGTCAGTCCGATGGCGGGGTTGGAACGGGCGGTGGTGCGGAACGAGAATATTGGGAGCGCTTCGGTCCCTGCTCGGGTTGTGACCCACGCGACTCACTCTTCACTTATTTCTCGGCCTTCGCAAACATCTGAGGCGCCCCCCACAGGTATCGGCGGCCATGCGCCCATCCTTTCGCAGAGTGCGCGAAAGGATGGGGCACCCTCGGTTGGAGCCGTTCCGGCGCACGTGGCGACGCAGGCATCCCAGGTTAGCGCCACAGAACGGCGCGAACCTGGGACACCCTCGCCGCAAGTTGTTGGCGATTTGCAGGGAGTGGCGGAGCCCAGTGATTTTGACGGGGTCGAGGTGGTCGAGTTGGCGCTCGAGAAGATCGATCCGAATCCTTATCAGACACGGCATTTTACTGCCGAGGATGAGGATGAGTTGATTGAGCTCGGGCAATCGATCAAGGCGCAAGGGTTGATCCAGCCGATCACGGTGCGCGAGGGGAAGAACGGGCGCTACGTGCTGATTGCGGGCGACCGGCGGACGCGGGCTTCGCGGCTGGCGGAGTTGAAGACGATTCCGGCGATCATCTGGGACGTGACCGAGCAGCAGGCGGCCGAGATGACGGTCATCGAGAACCTGATGCGTGAGGATCTCAACTGCATGGACCAGACGCGCGCGTTCGTCCTGCTGAGCTCGAAGTTTCAGATGACACAGGCGGAGATTGCATCGCGGATGGGAATGTCGCGCGAGTCGGTGTCGAATTACATGCGACTGTCGCGGCTGCCGCAGGAGGTGCAGGACTATCTCATCAATAACGAACTCGAGTATAGCCATGCGCGGCTGCTGTTGAAGATCGATAACGATGATGTGCTGGTGAAGGTGGCGCGGAAAGTGGCGAAGGAACATATTCCGGTGTGGGAACTCGAGGAGATGATGCTGTCGAGTAATCCAACGCTGCTGAAGCCGCCGGATGAGAAGAAGCAGTCGCGCGGAGCGCGGTGGGTGGATCCGAATGTGAAAGCGGCACAGCGGGATCTGGAGCGTGTGCTTGGGATGCGGGTGCGGATCCGCGACCGCAATAATAAAGGACGGATTGTGATTGAGTATTCGACGTTAGAGGACTTTGATCGGGTGGTGGGGGCGTTGAAGGGGAAGGGCGGACGGTAACGTCTACGTCTTTTTCACCACGGAGACACTGAGGCACGGAGAGAACCCTGAATTTCTTGTGCGTGCTCTTTCTCGGCCCTGGGAACTGAGCCCTCCGCTGCTTCGAATACCGTTTCACCACCGAGCCACAGAGACACAGATCATGCCTGAAGTTTGATGACTCGAACTGGCGCGCATGAGTGGAGAGCATGATGGACAAGGTTTTGCTGAAGCGGTTTGAGAAGCCGGATGAGCTGCGGGCGTTTGCCAAGAGGAAGTTTGAGTTCTGCATCTTGGCGGGGTGACGCTGGGACGGACTAGTTATAAGCCGGGTGGCGGTGGTCGAAGGATGTTGCGTCGATTGCGTGGACGACGACGCTGCATTCGGTAATGAACAAATGTAATCAGCCTGTCCTCCACCGTTGCCCGATATAATATCCCTCCGAACAGAAGCTTCTTCGCGGGAGGGCGTGTGTCTTATCGAAGGTGGATCTTAGTTACTATCCATCTCAGCTCGTTGTCCCTTGGCCTGTTGTTTCAGTTCTCGCCGCCAACCGCATCCGCCCAGAGTGAACCGACCTCCGCTGATCAAGTGATCGCCCGGTACAGGGAGGCGGTTGGAGCCGAGCGATTCGCTTCGATTACAACGTTTGAGGAGCGAGGTGAGTTGTACGGGAACATAATGGGCTTCTGGCAAGGGTTGCGCTCTCCGCAGCAATCGCAAAACAAAGAGCGTGGGACGTTTGAGTTTTACTTCAAGAGCCCCAATCTCAGATTCAGTTCCACCGTCAACGAGAAGAATCAAGTAGTCGCTTTACACGGCTGTGACGGAAAAGTGTCGTGGTATATCGATGCGCATATGCAGCGGAGCGAATTCCAACCCAAACCCGGGAGCGAATACGACTGCCAACAAGGGTTTGAACGCATTGCACCCCTCCTGAACCAAGCTAACGTCAAAACGCGGCTCACTAAGAAAAAGGAAATTGAGGGACGAATGGCATGGGAAGTAAAGGTAGAGATTCCCAAGTTGCCGGGATCGGAAATGTATTACTTTGACGCGCAGACTTATTATCTTCTGCGCATGGGAAGCCTGGGACACAACATAACTTACTCGGATTATCGGGACGTTGGAGGAATCAAATTCCCGTTCGTGTCGGTGACTGAATCGACAAATTCCAAGCTGGTGAGCACGGTGCGCGAGTTGAAAATCAATTCTCCGATCGACGACGCACGCTTCTTCGAGCTACAACCGAAGGGACGGGGGGTTGAGATCTCGCCGGCCACTTCTCCGAAAAAGGAGGACGCGCCGGTCCATAGCATGGTCTCGGCAAGCACATCAGCTATACCAACTGGGGAGGCCACGAGTAGCGCATCACCCAAGACGCCTGGGACGCCGCCGGCGCCCAGCGTAACGGAAGTGAACTTCCCGAATTTCAGCTCGTGTTCGATGGCTGACCTCCAACTCGCCGTTCCCGAACTCAAGAACCTGAAGCCGGCTCGCGATCAGGAAAAGTTGTCGGCGCTGCTGGATAAAGTTGGGGACAAAACGTTAGACATGGCACGGCACACACCGAACCTGATTTCTGTGGAGACCGTGACCGAGTCGCAAAAAGGTGGCGCCGAAACGCGCCGCGACTACGATTACCGGATACTAAGTCGAGTGGAAGGGAACGTAGTGGGCCTCAACGAATTTCGAGTGGATCGCAAGACGGGCGATAAGTTCCAAACCGATAAAGCGATGAAGAATGATCCGACATTGGCTGATTTGGAACGCGCCAGCCATGATCTTGCCACGTCGCCATCGGGGCGGGCGCCGATCTCGCAAGGATTCGCGAACTCGTGGGTGCATTTTTATCCGCGCAACCGGGCGCAGGCCAACTTTCGATATCTGGGAGAAGAGAAGATGGGCGGCCAGCACACCCTAGTGGTGGCCTTTAGCCAAAAACCGGAGTCGGTGATATCGCCCGCGCTCTTTCGATCGAAGGAGAAAACGGTTCCGATGTTTCTTCAGGGAGTGGCTTGGGTGAGTGCCTCGGATTTTCGAATTTTGCGTTTGCGGACGGACCTTCTTTCACCTCTCCCCGAGGTGTTACTGCATCGGCTAACTACAGACACCCAGTTTTTGGCAGTAAAGATCGACCGGGTGCCTTCGGCCTTGTGGCTGCCAGGCGACGTAGTGGTCACAACCGACGTTCAGGGGACGACTCTGAGAGAAGATCACACGTATTCGGAATACCGGCTTTTCCGAACAATCCAGAGTTGTGCTGAACCGATGAACGTTTTCTCGAGGAAGACGGCGGTGGCGCCGAAGTTCTCGTTGGATTGTGATGGGAGGATGGGCCCGTTGCAAGGGCAGTGTCACGGAACGACAGTGTACTTTTTTGACGCGTCTGGAATTCAGGGCTTGGCGGCGGTGATAGTGCTCGCTTGATGCCTGCCGAGCTTTGCTCGGCCCTCCCACCCTTTCGCAACTTGCGCGGAAGGATGGGGCACCCGGCGCATGCAGCCAAGGTCGATGAGTGAAATCGCCTGATTTCAGCAGTAATCGCCGTATGCCGCAGCTTTCATTTGGATTCGGACAAGCTGTGGGCCTAGAATCAGTCGCTTAAGAACTCGAATTCACTTATGGCTTAAAAAAGGTGAACCATGAGTTCCATTACGATCAGCTTGATCGTGCTCGGATGCGTGTTCGGAGGCGTGTTCGGAGGCGTAGTAGTGGGAATCCTCCTTCGCGCTGTTTTGCCGCAGGATCACCTGAGTGCAGATTCGCAAGGGACTCTCCCCAGGTTAGCGCCACAGAACGGCGCGAACCTGGGGCACCCGGCGGGTTTGCAGACCGAGGCGTCACCTGCGCCAGGCTGTGCCTCTCTTCAAATGCTCAGGACTTTCCTTTTGACTCGTTCTTCGGGGATTTCTCAGTGAGTTCTGCAAGCAAAGTCTTCGCCGAGTCGGGCACTGGTCCAGCGCTTCCGTTAATGATCTCCGTGGCAGAGACTTTCTTGCCGTACAGTTTTTCATTCGCGCCGCTGTCAGGTCCAAGCGAGGTTCCCGACAGAGAAACGCCACCAAACACACCCTGGGCTCGGGAATAGGAGAGCATTTCCGCGCCCATTGACGCGTTGGTGGAGGCTTCCGCATCGCGGCCGACAGGACCGGCGGCGATGCTGGCATCCGCGCCAAGCTTAGCTTTGCCCTTCATCAGGGCGCGTGCGCCCTTGTCGTTCATGACGAGGATGACGAAGTCGGTTGCCTGGCCGCCGGCCTGAAGACCAAAACTTCCGCCACTCGATTGCATCATCGCTGGTGCACTCCAGGGGCCATCAAAGTTCTCTCCGCCGCGGCACGTCATCACTCCTCGCCCGTATTGGGCAGCCACTAGGAAGCCGCCCTTCTTTACCGACGGGAGAACGATCACGCACTCGGCCTTATTCAGCACGCTAATCGGAACACCACTGGATGAATTGAGCAGTTCCTTCATCACATCTCCCGAGGCCTTTACTCGTTCTTGCTCGTGCTCGTTATCGTCTGCAATCGAAAAGTTGGGAATGACTAGCGACAGGATGGCCATTGCCAGCAAAGCCACCCACTGCTTGCGCAGATCCTGCTGTTGAATCACGGTAGCCTCCTTTGTGTTTCTCACAACCAATTTCCTGAAGGGCCTAATTACTGCTTCCCGTGGGAGTCTCCATCTTCCGTATAACGTAGTCGGTGGCTTTCTTCATGCTGAGCGTATCGCCGCCCCGTCGGGGAGGATACTCTTGCAAACTCTTCAGATGGGCCACCAGAAAGGAACCGGCGGAAGCACCGACATTCCAGTGACCGATGTCGTCGCCAACAATTACGACGATGTTTGGCTTCGATTGCTTTGCTTGAAGATTGTCGGTGAAAGCAAGAATCGTCGCTGATGCGACGATCGCAGCGAGGTAAAGACGAGGGGTCGTTCGTAATCTCATTGCCCCTTCTCCGATCACTGAGATTACTTGAATCGCCGAAAGGGTTGGGGCCGAACGAGGTGAGACGCAAAGAAATTGTAGGACGGATGGTGCAGTCTTTTCAAGGTACTCGGTTCGCGAAAAATCTCAATTTCACTCATTGACCCGGAATCGGCCAATTCTCAGGAGATGCACGCGGCGCTTTGAGTATCTCTCGCGATAAGCAAGAAGTTGGGGTGTCGTCCCGTCGAGACTTGGGGTTCGCAGCGCGTCCCTGGGACCCCGAGTGCGACGGCCGTCCCCACATGAGTGGTGGTTCGTGCAAAAGTCAAAATCCCCACCCTAGTTCGCAGAAAACGCGAACTAAGGATGGGGCCCCCTCGCCCGTTCTTGGATCGCGGATTTGAAAGTTCAGGATCTTTGCTGGGCGTTCAGGATGCGGAGTAGAACCGCGTCCAGACCTTGGGAAAGATTCTTAAACACGCCGTGCTCGGCCAGGTGGATCAGGAGTTGTTCGTTGATGCCTCCGCGGGTCGCGTGCTCGTCGGAGAGTGCTTTGAAACTTGGCTCGCGCGTGGCGGCGGTGGTGGCCTCGGTGAGGCCACGAAAGATGCGGGCAATGTAGTCGCGAGCCTGGGCAGCGGGAACGCCTTGCCCGACGAGCCAGGAATCGATGGTGTCGGCAAGAGTGAAGTAGGACGCGATGGTTGCGGTGGCTGCGCAGAAGGCTTCGAATTCATCCTCGCCTTCGACTTGGATGGCGACGCCGAGCTTGCCGAAAAGTTCTGCTACCAGCGGATCTGGGCGATGGGAAAGGATGCATCATGAACGAAGTTTTGCTGAAGCGGTTTGAGAAGCCGGATGAGGTGCGAGTGTTTGCCAAGGGGAAGTTTGAGATCGTGCATCTCGGTGGGATGACGATTGGGCGGGCGAGTTATGAGCCGGGGTGGCGTTGGTCGAAGGATGTCGCGCCGATTGCAGGGACGGCCCTGTGCGAAGTGGAGCATGTGGGGATGGTCGTCTCCGGGCGCGCGATGGCTTCGTTCGCGGATGGAACGGAGATCGAGATGACGGCTGGGAGTTTGTTCTACATTCCTCCGGTGGCGCATGACAGTTGGGTGATTGGCGATGAGACGTACGTGTCGCTGCATTTTCTTGGGGCAGAGAAGTACACGAAGTAAGTGTTCAGTATCTAGTGCCCAGTACCTGACACTGTGCGGGTGGTGCGTGCTTGATTCCTGGCGAACTTCGCTCGGCGTGGGCGGCCGAGGGCGACCGTCCCCACGTGAGTCGGGTTGCGGGTGTCGTCTCTGAAGGGACTCGGGGGGATGGTTCCTTTTCCCCGAACTTACGTGCAGGGCTAGTTTCTGGCGTGGCGGCGCGAGTCGGCTTGATTTAGTCGAGCTGCATTGTTCTTAGTTCGAGTCAAAACCCCCACCCTTATTCGCATAGAACGCGAACTCAGGTGGGGCATCTGACGCGAGGCAGAACCGGGCTCAGGCGGCCTTTTGGCGCTCGGCTACTTTTGCGATTGCGATCGAGAGAGCGGCGCCGCCTAACGTCTTTACTAAGGTGGTGTGCTGGGCGTAGAAGGCGCTGGCTTTGTCGATGATGGATGGATCGGCTTTTTCGGCGTGATTCGCTAACTGCTGCACGAGGTCGGGCGAGATGTTCTGAGCTTGCTCGGGAGTGATTTGCTGAGCGCTGCCGCCGAGCAGGCTGGCGAGGGCGCCGCCGCCGGCTAACTGGGCAAGTGTGCCGGGGCCGACAGCCGCTATGAGCTGAT
>Ga0210406_10006061_pt1 | contig 12579 bp, 9 predicted proteins | sample IncBWC30MmetaG_FD_155454 | JGI IMG/M metagenome (GOLD analysis project Ga0210406, IMG submission 155454) | Forest soil microbial communities from Barre Woods Harvard Forest LTER site, Petersham, Massachusetts, United States - Inc-BW-C-30-M | ecosystem: Environmental > Terrestrial > Soil >...
CCAGTTGTTATTCCCGAGGAGCGGCACCAGAGAGCCAACCGCGCTGCGCACGCCTGGGATCGCGGCCAGCTCGGCCTCCGCGCGTTCAAAAATTGCACTGCTTTGCGTAGGCGTGTAGCCGTTCGACTGGGTTGCGATCCGGAAGCCAATCACGTTGGCCGTGCGAATTCCAAGGTCCACATGCAATAAATTCACTAGGCTCTTGAGGAACAGGCCAGTCGGAACCAACAGGACGATCGAAATGGTGACTTGTGCGCAGACCAGAGCCTTGCGCATCCGCACTGCGCCTCGCGAAGAAGATGTCTTGGCCGATTCATCGTTTAACGTGGTGGCCAACGAAGTACGCGCGGCGTCCCAGGCCGGATAGAGCCCAACCAGAAGGCCCGTGGCCAGCGAGAGCCCCAAACTGAACCACAGCACCGGCCAGTTCAGGCCCGTGCTGGCGAAGGATTCGTAGGCTTCTGCTCCCCACGAGATGAGCAGAAGCTTCAGCGTCGCACCGGCGATCGCAAGACCCGCTGCAGCACCAGCCGTCGCCAGGAGCAGGGCTTCGGTAAGAAACTGGCCCATTAATTCCCCGCGGCTGGCGCCCATGGCGGCGCGGATTGCCAATTCTTTCCGCCGTTCCGCCGAGCGTACCAACAACAGGTTCGCAGCATTGGCCATGGCGATCAGCAGCACCAAGCCCGTGGCCAGCATGAGAATCGTCAGCGCCGATCGATAATCGTCGCGAAAGCCGCTGTTACCCTGGCTGCCATTCCGCAATGATAACTTCTGTTGACGGAAGCGCGGCGATCTCTCCACCGGCATCGGGATGGTCGCGGCCATTTCGTCGACGATGCCCTGATATGGCCCACTCAGCGCCGCTTCAGCCTGTTGCCGTGTGACCTCCGGCTTCAACCGCGCAATCAGGTACACCCAGTAGTCCGCCAGTTTATCTGTTCCGTCCCAGCCCTGGGTCAGATGCGGCTTGAAGGAAATCGGTAGGAAAACGCCCGCTTCGTTGCCCACCGTAGTTCCGGTGAAGCTTGGCGGCGCGATGCCGACCACCGTAAAAGGTTGCCCATTTACCTTGATGGTCTTGTTGAGAATAGCTATGTCGCCGCCGAGTTTGTCGCGCCAGAAACGATAATCGAGCACAGCGATTGGATCGCCGGCGCCAGGAGTGTCGTCTTCCGGCCCGATGAGCCGGCCGATGAATGGTTGTACGTCGACGACCGAGAAATACCGGCCCGAGATCAACATCATCGATCCGCTAACTGTCTGGCGTGAGAAGCCTATGTTGCTACTAAACGTCCGGAAGCCTGCCACTGTCGCAGCTTCCGTGTGTTTTTCGAGTTCCCGGAGGGTCCGCCAGTTGAAAATGTAGTCCATACCGCCGGAATCGTTGTCCGAGGTCCGACCATTTTTGAACTCACCGGGCGCCGTGAGCAGCACCAGTTGCTCCGGATGTGGAATCGGGAGCGCGCTCAGCACCACCTGATGGAGCAATGAAAAGATAGCTGTGTTGACACCGATACCGAGACCCAGCGAAAGGACGACCACCAAGCTGAGTAGGGGCGCTTTCGCTAAGCTGCGAAAAGCAAACCGAATCCTTCGCATAGTACCCACTCCACACAGCATAATACTGTCTGGGTCCTGGTAGGTCACTCACGAAAAGTACTAGAACTGCAGTAAGTTGACAAATGTCATAGGGTCGGGCAACCTAGTATTGTTGCCGGTAGTATGATCTCTCACACTGAATCTTATCTCTTAGAATCTACATTCGCTCCCGTAACTCATCCGTGGTTTGCAGTTCGGGTCCGCTCGAAGCATGAACGCATTTCCGCGGTACACCTTGGGGAGCGCGGCTACGAGCAGTTTATGCCGTCCTACAAGATTGAACGGCGCTGGTCCGACCGCATGAAGGAGATTGAGCAGTTCCTTTTTCCGGGCTATGTGTTTTGCCGCCTCAATCCTGATAACCGATTGCCGGTACTAAGCGCGCCGGGCGTCGTGGGTTTGGTCGGCTGTGGAAGGGTTCCAACGCCCATCCCCGATCAAGAGATCGAGCGAATTCGTACGATGATACAATCTGGATTGCTGGTCATGCCGTGGCCTTTCTTGGAGTTGGGTCAAACCGTTCTGATCGAACAGGGACCTTTGGCTGGCGTGGAAGGCATTCTTGAAGAGGTAAAGGGGAAATGCCGCCTCATAGTATCGATCAATTTGCTGCGGCGCTCGGTAGGCGCGGAAGTGGATCGAAATTGGGTGCGCCCGGTCAAAGCGTCCAATCGCATGGCAACCCTCCAGCATTAATGACTGGACGGAAAAGAACAGGATGCTTCGAATGACCTCCAACCGGTGCTTTCGTACTCTCTTCCTTCTGAGTGCAGCGACGTTTTTCGTTCAGGCCCAAGCGCCCCAACAGCCAGGTCAACCGACGCCGGCGCAAGGACAAAATGCCCAGCGGCCAGCCGATAGCGCCAATCCAGGCCAACAAGCTCCAACTATTCCGCGTGAACTGCCACAAGATGCGATCCGTCCCAACTACGTACTTGGCCCCAACGACCAAGTCCTGATTCGCGCGCCTGAGGCAGAGGAGATAAACGAGAAGCCGTTCCGGATTGACGCGGAAGGCAACATCAATCTTCCTCTGCTTGGCCGAGTGCGGGCAGGAGGCATGACGGTTCAAGAGCTGGAGACGGATCTGGTTCGCCGATTGCGCGAATACATTCGCGAGCCCCAGGTTATCATCACCGTAGTCCAGTTTCGCAGCGAGCCGGTCTTCTTCGTTGGAGCTTTCAAGAATCCTGGAATCTATCCTCTGCAAGGGCGGCGAACTCTGGTGGAAATGCTGACTGCTCTGGGTGGACTCCAGCCCAATGCGAGCCGCCACATAAAAGTGACACGCCGGGCCGAATACGGACCCATTCCGCTGCCGAACGCAACTGAGGATCCCGAAAAAAAGATCAGCACCGTCGAAATCAGCATGGGAAGTCTGAGAGAGAATGTGAACCCAGCCGAGGATATACTTTTGCAACCTTACGACGTGATTTCGGTGGAACGGGCCGAAATGATCTACATTAATGGCGAGGTCGGTAGAGTCAGCGGCCTGGAACTCGGGGAGCGGGATTCCATCTCGATCACACAAGCTTTGACGTTGTCGGGAGGATTTACAAGAGACGCGAACAAAAACGAGGTACGAGTGCTGCGGCCGATCGAAAACTCCAATCGACGCGCCGAGATTGATATCAATGTCAAACGCGTCCTCGAAGGCAAAGACAACGATTTCCCCTTGTTGCCAAATGATCTGCTGTACGTTTCCCATTCCTATAAGCGGGCAGTCTGGACCACCCTTGGAGCACTCGCATTGCAGACGCTCCCTGTTACGCTCATTACCCTTATTCTTCGTTGAGTGAATAGCGCCCCTTACAATTCGGAATGATATACTGATGCTTCACCATGCGTGACCGCGCCAATCGAAGTCTGTCCGTGCGTTGCTGGCTGCCTCAGGTGCTCGCGATTATTCTCGCTATAGGACCGGTTTGCGGGGGTGAGCAAACTCCCTCCGCTCAGGCTCCGAACCCTCCGGTTGCCCAGCCTGCTCCCACCGCGCCCATTGCTCAGCTGCCGATGATGCGCAGCCTTAAGTTGACTGCGCTAGCGGGAAATAAGGCAATGAACGATCTGGAGCGTGGTCTGATGTCGCCCCTGGTGATCCAGGTACTCGATCAAAATGATCGCCCCGTGGAAGGCGCTGAGGTAGTGTTTCGATTTCCATTAAACGGTCCGGGCGCGAGGTTTCGAGGAGGAAATACGTCGCAAACGGTGCGGACCAACGGTCAAGGCCAAGCGGCGGCCACGAATTGGACAGCCAATCGGGTCGGTACTTTTGACGTCCACGTTACGGCGGCATACGGCAACCAATTAGGTGAGACCACGGTTTCGATGACCAACGTGACAAGAATCGTGGAAGCCGAAAAGGGCAGGCGGAAGCAGGCCAAGTGGTACTCATCTAAATGGGTGAAAATCGCGCTCATTGCAGGCGGGGCTGCGGCGGTAGCGGGCATCGTCCTGGCAACGCGCGGCGGCGGAGGAAGCTCTAGTTCCACATCTACCGTCACCATTACGCCCGGATCGCCCACTGTGGGAGGTCCGCACTAGTCGATGCGTCTTCTATGGGCAGTCCCCCTTGGAATCGCTGTATCGATTGGGTCTGTTTATTCACAACAGACCTCCCTCACCGGCCCTGTCCAGGGTTATACTTTTGATCTACCCAGCCAAAGTTTTCGGGCGGTGATCGGACTGCCAGGCTCAGCATCCTTCGGGCCGGCCTTGGCAACCGGTTTCGAAACGGGTTCGGTCGCGCCGCATCATAATTATGCTGTCGGCTTCCGGCCCGGCGCCAGGAGACTCCAGGAACTGACCGTTGGGCGCGTCCCGGCGGGCGACACGGAGACCAACAGTTGCTGGCTGGTCGCTGGGTTGAATTCCACTCCAATCTCGACCAGAATTGGAAGCCTTGCCAACCAGCCGGATGGGATCACTTGGTCTGGCGACGGTTCAGTCGCGGTCCTATATTCCCGTACTGCAGGCTGGTTGCAAGTGCTGAGCGGACTTCCCGGCGCTCCCCATGCCGGCGCGTTGGTGGATGTTTCCTACTTGGGCGGATCGCTTTCCGCGGTCGCAACGGATCAACAGGGCAAGAACATAGCGCTCGGGATTGAGGGCTCACGTGCTGGCGTGTTTCTGTCGAGCGATGGTGAAAATTTCGTTTCTGCGCTACCGATGTCAAATCCAGTCGCTATGGCCTTCTCTAGCGATGGCGCCAGTCTTTACATTCTGGATGGCGGCGCTCTTGAGTTAAGCGTCTTCGCGATCAATAACCATAGTTTTCAGAGTTTCGCGCTAAACGGTCTTCAACATCCGTCTGCCATCGCCTCCAGCCTGGATGGCCAAGGCCGTCCCATTGTGTATGTCGTGGGCGGCCGTGATCAGGTTTTTCAGGCCTACGACCCCGCTACTCAGCAAGTCCTGGTGAGTCTTCCGCTTTATTTCCAGCCCACTGGCATCGCTGCCTTCGGACCAAACAGTTTTGTCATCTACGCTCCTTCGCAACCGAGCGACCCGTTGTGGCTGTTCGCCAGTGTGCCGCAACCCGCTGTGTATTTCGTACCCGCGGCGCCGGCTAGCGGCGGAGGGCTGAATTGACGCCTCTGGCGTTCGCAAGCCGGGCTATATTGCTGCTCGGATTAATCGCCGGTTGGGTATCAGCGCAGACTTTCCCATTTCAGCTTCGGGTGACTTCCTCCAGCACGGCGGCGGTCGTGCCTAATGGATCGACTATTGGATTTTCAACGTCGCTCGGCCAGAGTCAAACAGTCCGCTTAACCGCGACCTATAACGGAAGCGGAAGGGTCACGGTGCCGCAAGCTCCACAGATTTTTGGTCCGCCGAATTTCACCGCTACTCTTGCCGGGACTCCGCCGTTAACTCTGGATCCCGGCGAAAGTCTGATCGTGGATATCCAATATCACCCCACCACTTCGACCGGGACGAATGCGCAATTCAATCTGCCGTTCAGCGAAACGACGTCAATTACCAATCCGCCCACGGTCTCGCAAAACCAGATCAGTTTGAATTTGCAGGGCACGGCCGATTCGTTCGTGTTGAGCTACGTTCTGCAGTCGGACTTGAACACGGTCCCGCTGCAGCCGGGTGGGACGATCCCTTTCCCGCCTACAGTAATCAATACAGTTTCCCAGGCGAACTTGAATATAACGAACGTTGGTAGCGGCACCGGCCAGGTCACCGCGGTTACTATAACAGGCTCACCGGCCTTTAAATTGGTCGGCCTGCCGCTGTTTCCGGTGAACGTGGCCGGCGGACAGTTTTTCCAATTACTGGTCCGTTATCAGCCGACCGTCGTAGGCTCGGATTCGGCGCAGATCCAACTGAGCTTCGACTCTGGCACACCGGTCACCGTCAACCTTCAGGGCACAGGCGTGTCGCCGATGTTCTCCTACAACGTGATTCAGGCAGGTCAGACCACGCCGGTAACGCCCCCGGGCCCCATTTCTCTACCGGATACAAATGTGGGAAGCAGCAGCAGCGTTGTCATTCAAGTCCAGAACACCGGCAATAGTACCGGGACGATTAACTCTCCTCCGAGTGTTACCGGACCATTTCAGCTCAGCACCCTGCCCCCCGTGTTTCCGCAGGTCTTGATGCCTAACGGCAGTTTCACGTTCACGCTGACGTTTGCGCCGACGCAGCCGGGAAGCCAGACCGGTCAGTTACTGATCGGCAGCGACTTATTCACCGTCAACGGCAACGGTCTGGGCCCGAATATCGTGTTCTTATATGTTTCCGGAGGAACGACGATCACACTCGGCCCCAATGGCTCAGTTATATTCAGTCCCACTCAGGTAAGCCAGACCAGCCAGCTTACTTTCATGATCAGCAATATGGGTACGACAACGGCCAACGTGTCGAACATAGGAATCGGTGAAGCAAACAGTGCCTTCTCGCTTTCTGCACCTCCAAATCTGCCCACCAGTCTGGCACCCGGTCAGACGGTCCAGTTCAATATCAATTTCAAGCCCACCACTGTCGGGCCGGCCAACGGGACATTGCGCGTCGATGCGACCATTATTCAGTTGATCGGCTCCGGAACGCCGCCGCCACCCTTGCCTGCGTACACGATTCAGGGACCAAGCGGAAACGTGGCTGCTCAATCGCAGCCTGTCGTCAGCCTTAAATTAGCCAGCCCTTACCCCTTAGCGTTGACTGGGGTCCTGACCCTGAGTACATCCGGCAATCTCGTGAGCGATCCCGCCGTGCAGTTCTCAACCGGCGGCCAAACTGTTTCGTTTGTCATTCCAGCGAACAGCACCGATGCGAACTTTGCCAATCAAGGACCGCAGCTCCATTTGCAAACCGGCACCGTCGCCAGCACGATCACATTGACGCCGACATTCGCTACGCAGTCAGGCGGCGTCAATGTCACCCCGAGCTCTCCCACGACGCTGCAATTCACAGTCGCGCCGACTGCTCCGGTCCTGATCTCGGCTGCACCTGCGAGTGAAACTGCCAACAGTTTCGTCCTGAACCTCATCGGATACTCGACTACGCGCACGCTCACATCGGTAACCCTTCAATTCACTGCGGCGGCCGGCAAGACTTTGGGGACATCTCAAGTGACGATAAATATTCAGCCCGCTGCGACAATCTGGTTCCAAAGCACTGCCTCGCAGGCCTTCGGCGGGCAGTTCGAGGTTACCTTGCCTTTCACCATCCAGGGCACGGTTCCTACGGGGCAGACGCTGTTACAGACCATCGCGTCCATTTCAGCGACGGTCAGCAACGACGTGGGAACGTCGAATCAGGTCACTGCTATTCTGCCGTAGGAATCAGTCGAAACGACGAGATCGAGGATGATAAGGAGGCGTCAGGACTTCGCCAGCGCACGACGCAGCTTGGTGCCAGCGATGGCGACGAATGCCAACATTCCCAGGAGGAACACTTCGCCTCTGGGTTCCGGCGAGAGAGTCAGATTGTCGATGCCGATGGTGGCAGGCCAGTCCATAAAGGACAGCGAGGTAGCGCCCGACACGTTTCCGGACCAATGGCCAATTAACTGCGGTGCCATCTCCGTGCCGACGGTCCCGCTGATGGGCGAGTGCGTTGAGGTACCGTTCGGCGTTGAGGCACCGACCATGTTGGTTCCGGGGGCGACGCCGTAGAAAGTCTGCACAGTTGTCCCGTTGACTGCAAAAGTCAAATCTGGCTGATTCGGGTAGATGCCCTGCATGTTAGGGGAGCCGCCGCAGGATGCCGAGTTAAGTTGGGCGCACATACCGTCAGGAAAGATCTCGTAGTCGAAACTCAACGTACCAGTGAGCGAGACGCCATGCGAGAACGTGATCAGTATCCCTTGGGACAGGTTGGAAGGGTTATTCCCACTGGAGTCCGCCGCCGTGTTGGAGATATAACTGTCGTAGAGGACTGGCGTTGGCAACGGACCCGAGTTATTCTGCGCGTTGTTGGTATTACCGAGAGTGAGCGAGACGCCGTTTGGGCCAACCACATGGCCATCGCCAGTGTACTTCTGGGCAACGGCTACCCCGTAACCTGAACCGGAACCGGTATTCCCGTTGCCGTTCAATCCGTTTACCGTAACGCAATTGTTAGCCACACAGCCGAGCACGCCGTCCATATACAGTGCGATCGCGTTAGAGCCCCCCATCGAATTAGAAGATTGGTCTGCTGTTGAGGGAGTCAGAGAGTTAAAGCTAAAGTTATAATCCGCTCGGGCGGATACCGCTGATCCCAGCAGTAAGATGAAACCGGCTACGAGGGTCAGTTGTCGTTGTATTCTTGCAGTCATGACAGTGGGTTTCGGTCCCTGTTAACATCTCACCGTTAGGTGAAATCCGCAAGTACCAGGTGACAAATTTTGTACTAATAGTCCTAGGCTTTTTGAGGAAAGCTTCAAACCGCTGTCGCGGCGGCCATTTCCGTCAGTAACTTGCGCACCTTCTTGAGCCACTCGTGGCGCGAAATGGCATCAGAACTGGAGGGTCGTTCCAGGTGAGCGCGCGGATGAATCGCGGTCGTGAGGGCCGGGGAAGCTTTGCCAATCAGGACAGTCTTGAAGTTCGGATAGGTGCTACTGAAGATTTGCAGCATTCCCATGGCGCCCGGGAGCCGAGGATTCAACACCAGCAGATCGATCCCCACTTTGAGCGCCTGCATCAGGGAAATTGCTTGCTCACAGCTCAGAGCCGGCAGGGCGCGACATCCGAGCTCACTGAAAATCTCGCCGAGCCACCAAACGAACCCAAGATCGTTATCAACGATCCAGACCGTCGTCAGGGCTGGCGGTGGGGTCACCTCATCAGACTCCGCACCTTGTTGCTGGACTTAGACGCACGAGCGCCGGCCGTGCGGAATTCATGCTGCTTGGTGCGGACGGCAACGCCATTGCTATCGCTCCGAACCACGCTTCCTTGTATCACCAGCTTCAAAGGACAAACACCCTCTAGCAGAAAGGGCCACTGCATCAACAACTCGATCGAGCTGCCGGCAGGTAAGGGCTCGTTGGCTTCAAACAGAACACCGCCGCTGCTGACGTTGAGCGTCTTTCCCAGACCAAGGCGTTCCACCCGGCCTTTGCGGAGCAGCTTATACTCGATTTCCAGCATGATCGGATATCTCCGATTGGATCTCTGATCGACGTGATGTGGCTCTAAAAATCTGACTTTTGACGCCAGGGCGGGAGCGGGGGACATTCTCCCTCCTTTTAAAACTCAGTGTTCGGAAGTGACCTTTGTACCACTTTTGTCAGATTAGGTCAACAGAGATTCGTAAGAATTTTGATTCGTACTAGTACTAAAACAGGTTTCTCGGTTGCGAACCCAGTAGACTCCCTTGGTACCAAGAAAGGGACGCTTTCACAAGATTGTTGCAATATAATTGAAAAACGCTGCATGTCACGAACCGTGTTCCTCACCGCCTGTCTGATCCTGTGCGGTGAGTTTATAGTTTCGTGCCGCCAGAGTCCGGAGCAATATGTCGCCAAAGGCAATAGCTTTTTCGCCGCCGGGAAGTACGAAGACGCGATTATCAATTACAAGAAGTCCATCCAGAGAGATCCGAAATTCGGTGAGGGCTACTACCAACTCGGTTTGGCAGAACTCAAGACCGGCAACATGCGCGATGCCTACGCTGCCCTGAGCAACGCGAGTACGTTGCTGCGGGACCGCACCGACGTCAAAGTGGCGTTCGCCGACTTCTTGCTGCTAGGCTACTTCGAAAGCAAGAACCGGCCGGCCGTGCTCTACACGCAATTGACCAAGCTAACCGACGAGCTTCTGGCAAAAGATGCGAATTCTTACGACGGGCTTAGGATCAAAGGCGCTCTAGCTTGGACCGATGGCCGGCTGAAAGAAGCCGCAGAGTTCTTTCGAAAAGCAAACGCCCGAAAGCCCCTGGAACCTGGCCTGATCCTGATGTGGGTCCAAGTTTTGTTCCAAGATGGACAGTCCGCGAACGCCGAACGGTTGGCCCTGGAATTGATTCACGCGCACAAGGACGCTGGATCGATTTACGACCTCTTGTACACCTATTACCGATCGAAGAACCGCCCCGCGGATGCCGAGGACATCCTGCGAGCCAAGGTGAAGAACAATCCTAGCAACCTCAATGACGCGATAGAGTTGGCGATGTTCTACGCCGCCGCGGGCAAGCGCGATCGGATGACCGCCACGTTGCAGCGCGTCCTGGATGATCCGAAGACCTTCCCGGATGCGCGTTTGAAGGTAGGTGATTTCTACGGCGACCTGCATGACTGGCCCGAGGCCTTGCGACAATATCAAGAGGGCGCCAACAAGAATTCCAAAGAGAAGGCCACCTATCTGAAACGCATTGCCGATGCCTGGCTTGCCCAAGGCAAAGGCGATCAGGCCGTCGGTGTAGTGGCAGAGATTCTCAAGGGACATCCCAACGACGACAGCGCGAAGGCTGTGAACGCTTCGTTGCTGCTGAAAACCGGCCAGCCGGATAAGGTCCAAGCGGCCGTGAACGATTTTCAGAGCCTGGTAAAGAAGCAGCCTGACAATCCGCTCATGGAGTTCGCTTTGGGGCGAGCGCTGTTGGCAAAGGGCGACCAGAATCAGGCGACGGAGCAATTCCGCGAATCACTCAAGAAAAATCCCCGATACCTTCCATCCATGATGGCACTGGCTGAACTGAGCCTCTCCAAAAGGGACTACGCCCAGGCGCTTCAATACGCCAGCAGCGCACTGTCCGTGAACCCTAGGCTTGGTGAAGCGCGACTGGTTCGAACGGCGGCTCTGCTGGGCACGCAAAAGTACTCGGAAGCCCGTTCCGAGTTGACCGCTCTCGCAGCCGACTTTCCCCAGAACATCGAAGTTCAGTTTCAGCTGATCGGACTGGACTTGGCGGAGAAAAGATTTTCTCAGGCCGAGACTCGCCTCGAACAGCTGTACCAACGAGATAGGTATCGAGCGCTAGCCGGTTTGGTGGAAGCCTATAGAATGCAGGGTCAACCCGATAAAGCGTTATCACGGCTGACACTGGAATTGGTAAAATTGCCCAACAGTCCGGTCCTACATTCTTTGCTGGCTGAGGCTGCGGTGCGTTCCTCGAAGTACGATCTGGCGCTGCAGCAATATCAGCAACTTCAGGTCATGTTTCCCCGATCCCCGCAAGTACAGGTGCGCCTTGGCACGGTCTATCAACTGAAAGGCGACTTGAGCAAAGCCATCACTAGCTTTGAACAAGCCAAGGAGTGGGCGCCGCATGATCCGCTCGTCGCCGCGGCGCTGGCGGACGCGCTTGCTGGAGCTGGCCGCAATGCCGATGCCGCGGCAAGCTATCGGCAAATGCTGGTCTTGGATCCCGAGAATGCGAACGCCATGAACAACCTCGCGTACGCGCTGCTCAATACCGGAGGCGCGCCCGATGAAGCGCAGAAACTGGCGGAACGGGCCTTGCAAAAGTCGCCGCGAAATCCAAGTTTCGCAGACACTCTCGGCATGGTGTACCTCAAGAAGAACCTCGCGGATAGCGCCTTCCAGGTATACAGCGGTCTAACTCAGAGATTTCCGGACAGCCCAGTATTTCGTTACCATTATGCGCTGTCGCTGACCCAGATGGGTCAAAAGGATAGGGCTAAGACCCAACTCGAGGCGGCTCTGCGCAGAAGCCCCTCTGACGAATTGCGGAAGAACATAGAGGTCAGCCTCGCCAGGATTCAGCAATAATCCAGCGTTTCCGGGCACGGCTCAGGCATCGAACCCGATCAGTGGTTCCCGGCGGCGGTCCATGCTAGTAGTTAAAAGTTGGTTTTTTGCGACAAGGAGGCTCACTCAGAACTTCTTGGATTATAATCGGCTAACATCCTTATCCGAGTTCGAGGACCTTCCACGATGAAGCGAGCCGTCATCCCCGTTCTCCTGCTGATGCTTCTGGCTTCTTGCCGGCAGAGTCCGCAGGAATATGTCGCTAAAGGCAATAGCTTTTTCTCCGCTGGCAAGTATGACGATGCAATCATCAATTACAAGAAGGCCATCCAGAGAGATCCGAAATTCGGCGAAGGCTACTATCGACTGGGCCTGGTGCAACTGAAGACTGGCAAGAGCCGCGACGCCTACGCGGCCCTAAGCACCGCGAGTGCCCTGCTGCCGGACCGCACCGATGTCAAGGTGAAGCTGGCAGACTTTCTGCTATTGAACTACCTCGGAAACAAGAATCGGCCAACGGCGCTTTACACCCAGTTAACCAAATTAAGCGAGGACCTCATCGCGAAAGATCTAAATTCTTACGACGGGCTTCGTATCAAAGGCGCCCTTGCCTGGACCGACGGCCGGCTCAAAGAGGCCGAAGCGTTCTTTCAAAAAGCGAACGTTGAAAAGCCTTTGCAGCCCAGTCTGATCCTGATGTGGACCCAGGTACTGTTCCGGGACGGACAGTCGCCCGAGGCGGAACGGCTGGCTCTGCAATTGATTCAAGCGCACCGGGATGCGGGGCCGATTTACGACCTCTTGTACAGGTATTATCAATCGCAGAACC
>Ga0210406_10006062_pt1 | contig 12578 bp, 13 predicted proteins | sample IncBWC30MmetaG_FD_155454 | JGI IMG/M metagenome (GOLD analysis project Ga0210406, IMG submission 155454) | Forest soil microbial communities from Barre Woods Harvard Forest LTER site, Petersham, Massachusetts, United States - Inc-BW-C-30-M | ecosystem: Environmental > Terrestrial > Soil >...
TTATGGCCCCAAGTTCCGCATAAACATCTATGTGAGGAAAAGTCGGTAGGTGTGGAAAAACCAGAAAGCAGTTGAGGTACAACTGGGGAACAGTTGCTCCCGAACAAGACGCTGCTTGCCCGAAAACCGGGTTTCATTCGCCGTAAATTATTGATTCCGAGCAACAGGGCCTGGGACTTCTGCACTCGCTAAACCGTTTTAGGGAATAAACACCCTAACGGGGGTTCGAATCCCCCCCTCTCCGCCATTATAGTTATCGCTTTGTAGTATATTGAAAACCATTCTCTCCGACGCCGAATGGGCATGGCACTCTTTTCTGTCCTTGGCATCGAAAACTTATGCGCCCTCGGAGATCCCCTCAGGGCATTCGCCGAACTGCTTGGTCTAAAGGATGAGCACTTCGGAGCCTCGTGAACGAAGCGCCCGGTCAAATGTGACAAACTTCAAACCTGCCACGGTTGCGAATGCCAGAAGATAGGAATCCGCCCACACTTTAGGGGAAAAAGTACCGAGCCTAGACTGCCGGCGGAATTCAGGCTCTATTGCCTCGGGTTCTGACAGGTATGCGACCCTGTCGTCCGCGCAAACCTTGTCCCATAGTTCCCAAGCCTCAGGAATTTTTCTCACGTCGTTTCCCATCACAGCTGCCGATGTGAGAAGCCGAAGCACTGTCAACTGCGTGAATCGGCAGAAAAAGAACTTCTCCTCTGGGAACCTCTCAAGCCACTCCCGCGCCCTTTCGGAATGAATATGTCGACCCCACAGCAGTGCCAGCCAAACATTGGCGTCAAGGAAATTCAATGTGTTCATAGATCTGTTCGTTGGTCAAATCGACTTTCGGCCCATCTGACGTGATGAGGGGAAACTTGACCCTCTTGGTACGAGGACGCTTGCCCTCGATGAGAGTGACCCGCACCCCAAAAAGGATCAATTCGCGGATCGACCGTCCTTGCGCAGCAGCCTGCTCCTTGAGCTTCCGGTAGAGGGAAGCGGGGATATCGACGGTCGTCCGAATGGCTGGCTCTTTCATGCAGCGATTCTCCCATGACTGCCATAAATATGGAACACCACTTTTAGCGATTCGAAAAGCTTAAGGATAGAGGAATCTTATTCCCCTTCTAGGGTCCATCCCATAAGCTACGTGGAACTCGGACAGAAATCCGGGATGATATTTTCTGGGGTGACATTTCAAAGGCAAGCATCCACAATCTTCAGACAAGTGAGAGTTATCAACCCAAGATTGTTAGGTTACCCGCAAAAGGGAGGCAGACCATGATTCGACGACTTTTCGTGCTCTTATTGCTTTTGGTCATCGTTATTGGAGCCGCTGCTTCCTTCCGACCGACGAAGTCGGCGAACCCGGAACCGTGCGCGCAAGACCATGAAGTTTGGCTTGCCCATCTTATGGAGAAAATGGAGACTATCAAACCGGGCATGACCCGATGGGACGTCCTCAAAGTTTTCAGGGCGGAAGGAGGACTATCTGCACCAACGCCAACTCCAACAGGATTACAGCGCAGCAGATTTGTGAGTCAGGACTGTCCATATTTCAAAATTGACGTCGAGTTCAAGCCTGCTGCTACGGGAAACCTTGGATACAATCTGTCGGGGTTTTTGATCGAGGACAATCGGGACGTCATCGTCAAAGTATCGAAGCCCTACGTGCAATCTGCCGCCACGAATTAGCCGCTCGGGGGGCTAACTCTGTGTTGTCCGCGACGGATTCCACTTCGACGGTATCGGCGTTCACCAGGACTTACAGGTGTACATTTGCTTCGACCCCAGCGACCGGAGTACTACAAATGGGAAATCCGACAATTCGCGGAACAAGTTTGGACACTCCTGCCGAACGCGCCTGTCGACTCATCTGGTTTTGCTTGGCCATCCTGCTTTTGCTAACCGCGCTGGTCCCATCAATAAGTCGGGCTGAAACGCAGCCCGCGAAACCAGCGGGCTCAGAACCAACTCCAGAACCTGCTATTCCTGCCATCCTCTCCGCCTTCGACAAATACGAAGTCGTCGCTATGCCGCAAGGCCATGGGATGCAGGATTTGGACAATTTCATTTTTTCTTTGATCCGCACTCCTGCGTTTTCCGAAAAGGTGAACGACATTGAAGTCGAGTTTGGCAACTCGCTATACCAGCCGATGTTGGATCGATATATAGCGGGAGAGGATGTCCCGTTCACGGAAGTCCAGAAGGTTTGGCGGAAAATGGGCCAGCCCGCTTCCGGAGCGTCGGCATTCGTTGAGCAATTTTTTCCTCTCGTGCGTGCACTGAATCAGAAGCTGCCGACCGGAAGGCGCCTGCGGGTGTTGGCTGGCGATTCTCCCGTTGATTGGGATCAAATCAAAAGCTTGGACGACATCATAAGACTTGTTCACCGCGATGCCAGCATTGCTTCGGTGATGGAAAAAGAAGTCTTGTCGAAGCACCGCAAGGCTCTCATGCTCTTTGGCACATTTCATCTCATGCACGGAACGGGCGCCAGCGCTGTCTCGCTCTATGAGAAAGACTACCCAAATCTCACTTTTGTCATCAGCGAGCTGGGCACTTTCGATACGGACTTGCCCACTCTATCCAGCAGCCCACTCGCAACTTGGCCGATCCCGTCGCTGGCGCGGGCCAAGGGCACATGGCTGGGCGCCTTGGATTTAGGTCGCTTTCTCCCGCCACCGATTCGGATCGATCAGGACTGCAATGTGCACCGCGAGTTCCCCAAGGTGCTGCAGAAGCGGATGGAAGACTTAGTTGACGGCTTTCTTTACCTCGGCCCTCAGGATTTGCGGCTAAGGGAAAAACTGCCCGCTGATATCGCTTTGGACGTCAATTACAGGATGGAATTGCAGAAAGGCGGAGCGAGGTTCGGATTCCCTGAAGCAGCGACTGAGACGGCGAAAGAGTTCGATCAACAGATCGTGAACGGTGCGGAGAACCCGCTTTTTGTCATTCCCAAGCCACCGGACCCCAAGGTCCCGGATCCCGAACTCTCTAGGGAGGTGCAAAGTTGTCTCGACCGCAAGAGCCGTACTAGCACACCTCAATAACTAAACCGAGCGAATGCTCGATACTGGCCCCCGCCAGCTAGGTTGCCACGTTCCCGCAATCGGTGATTGTGCCCGAGTAGTGTTACCGGAAAACTTGGGCTGTCGCTCACTTCCCAAGCAAATCAGCCCAGTCGAACGGTCTCGCCGCTTTCGGCTTACCACTGAGGGACTTATGAAGCGCAGAACGCTCACCTGTTCAATTGCTCTGCGTACCTTGCGCCCAAGAGGGGAAGTTACCTTTCATTTGCTGCGCAAGTACTTTCCGTGGATGGCTTGGGTGCGTTCCCCAATAGACCGATAAATGGCTAGTATTGGCAATCTTTGCCAGTCGTGGTACAGTGAGCTCCAAGTCTACATCGATGGGGAGGACCTCAGTCATGCCTACACGAAACGTCAATTTGACCGACGAGCTTGATCGTTTCGTCGCTAAAAAAGTTAAGACCGGTCGTTACGAAAACGCCAGTGAGGTCGTGCGCGCCGGGTTGCGGACTTTGGAGCGCGAGGAACAGCAGTACCAAGCGAAGATTGCCGCGCTTAGAGCAGCTATTGACGCCGGTGACGCCAGCGGCATCGCCGAGGGCAACGTTTTTGGACGTGTCCGTAAGGCCCTTAAGCTTCCTGTGTCGCCGCGCTAGCCGTGGCTGCGTTTCGTTTTTCGCGTCGTGCTGAGGCCGACTTGCTGAGCATCGTCGATTACACCATTCGCACATGGGGCAAAGCCCAAGCCGCCGGTTACCTCGGTGAACTTCAGGTTTGTTGCCAGACGCTGTCCGACAATCCGGCGTTAGGCCGACTCTGTCCTGAGATTCGCCCTGGCTTGCGTCGTCTGGAGCATGGCAAGCACGTCGCGTTTTACCGTCAGGAGCGCGGTGGCATTCTAGTTTCTCGAATCCTGCATCAGCGCATGCTGCCCGAACTTCACTCGATAGAAGATCAAGACGACGAGCCGTAGCATGCCGTCTCTTGCTTGGCCCCGAAAAACTTTGTCCGAGGTTGGGAGGGCTAACGCCGCCCTATATATATAAGGTTGACAGGCCTAGCAGAGTGCCATATCATGGCCGTGATAACTAACGTGGCCATGATAATTCCATGGCCGTGGTAATACCATGCCAGGCCGTTACCACAACCTAGCCGACAACAACGAGGCCCAGCTCGAGCACCTCGTTGCCGATGCATTTCGAGAACAGGGCTGGCGGGTGTCGGCAGAGCCCCGCGGCAGTGAAGATGCTCGTCCCGACTTTGTAGCCTCGGCGCACGGAAAGAAACTAATCATCGAATTCAAGCGCGCCTCGGAAGGCCGCAAGGATCGGTTGATTCCCCTTCTTTCGCAGGCCGCACTCGATGCAATCTACCAGTCGCGCAGAATTCCCGGTCATCCAATTCCGGTCGCCATCGTCGGGGCGAATCGGATTTCGGACGCCGTTGCCGGGGAAGCGCTCGAATTTATTCGAGAACGGGCCCCGGAAGCAGCGGTTGGACTGCTGGACTTGGAAGGATTCCGTTCGTTCGCGGGTCATGGGCTAGAGCTACTGAACTCGCCGCGGCGCGCCGGAAGCAACGCGCTAGCGCCGAAGGCGGGCGCGCCGCAACTCTTCTCGGACTTGAACCAGTGGATGCTGAAAGTTCTGCTCGCTCCGCGAATTCCGGAAGAGTACCTGTCGGCTCCGCGAGGTCGGTATCAAGGACCTTCGCAATTGGCGGAGGCAGCGCGCGTCTCGGTGATGAGTGCGTTTCGCTTCGTGGAGCAGTTTTCAAAAGCGGGGTTTATCGACTCTGGCCCAGGGCCATTGCGGGTCGTGCGTCTTCGAGAATTGATGAGCCGATGGGCCGCCGAAAGCCAGCGGCGAGTTCTTGAAATCCCGATGCGCTGGGTGCTTCATCGCGGCAAAAAAGCCCTCGCGAACGCGCTGCGATCCTATGAGTCACACCGGTTGGCCCAGCGAAATTCTGGCGAGCAACAGTGGATGCGACAGCCCCGATTGTGTCTCGGGCTGTTCGAGGCCGCGGAAGAACTCGGCGTTGGGTTCGTACATGGGGTGAAGCCTTCTCTCTATCTGGAGCGCTTGAATGCGCAGGTCTTGAAAGATCTGGGCCTTTCGGGAAACGCAGAAGAATCGGAAGCGGACGTCCACGTACGCATTCCCGGAAATCGGGAATGCATTTTTCGCAGCGTTGTTCGAAAGGACGGTGTTCCCGTAAGCGACATTCTTCAAGTGTGGCTTGATGTCGATCAGCACCCGTCGCGCGGCAAGGAGCAGGCCGACCTGATTTGGAAAAGAGTTCTTTCACCGGCGTTTGAGTCTTCCGAACCATGAGCGAACAGAATCTTGGGCTCGAAGCATTTTCGAAATTCATTGTCGCTCTAGAACCATGGCTCGGGGAGGCGGTTCTGATCGGAGGTTGGGCTCATCGCTTGTACCGACTCGATCCACGGGCGCGGAAGCTGGACTCCGCCCGTCGCTCCGTCCGAATACGTACGGACTATGCTGTTTCCGTAATCGCGACGCAGTCGGATCGCATCATTCGGAGCCGTACAACAATCCCGATTGGCCGGAGCCGGAGGGCCAATAGCGATGGTGAGGTGATTTTCATCGTCGAAAGTGTAGGAATATCCCGTACCGCTGCCGTCCTTAGTCATGTTGCCGACTGCATCGCATGAGCTTTGCATCGCAGTTTCGCATGCAGTCCTGTCGCATGCCTTTTTGGCAAGGGCAAGTCTGCCGATACTGCGCGTAGCTGGTGGATCAGATGGGAACGTCCCCACGTTAGGAATGTGTTAGAGCGCGGGCTTTGCGGCTGGCCGGAAGAATGCGGGGATGAAATCGAGATCTGACGATTCCGCAACAGCGAGGCGTATCTGGAATTGCATCACCTCCGGAGGGACGGGATTCTGGTATTCGCGCAGCGAAGAGATCAGGACCTGATCGAGAGGCAGGTTGCTGGTTCGCACGAGGCGATAAATCTTGACGGCGAGGGCTTCTGCCGCTCCAGGAGTGAGCAGGAGTGGAATGAAAGGATCGAGGCTCGCGAAGCTGTCGTCGGAAGGAACGATGTCGCGTTTCTTGAGAAGCATACGAAGGAGAGCGAAGCTCTCGCGCTTCGTGGAAGTGGGGAAGATCGGAATTTTGACGTCTACGCGGCCGGGACGCTTGAGATCGACCTCGATGAGGTCCGGACGGCTGGTGGCTAGCACCCAGATTACACTTCCACGGTTCGAACTGCTTCCCATTTCTTCGGCGAGCATCGAGTAAATGCGGCCGCTGATGCCCGAATCTCCGCCCGAAGCATCGCGACGGCCGAGCGACTGGTCGGCTTCATCGATGAAAACATAGCAGCGGCCTAGCGCGTGGATCAGGCGAAAAATTTTCTCGAGGTTGCCTTCGCTGCTGCCGACCCATTTGTCACGAAAGTTCTTCATTTTGACGATCGGAACGGCGGCTTCTCCCGCCAGACATTCGACGAGATAAGTCTTGCCGGTGCCGACAGGTCCACACAGCAGATAGCCCTTGGGCAGCGCAGCGATATCGTTCTTGCGCCAAAGTTCAATGTCCTGACGCAGCCAAGCCTTGATGGAGTCGAGGCCGTGAACGTCGTCCAGTGTGCGCTGCGTTTCGAGAAATTCGATCAGGCCATTGGTGTCGTTCTCGACCAGCTCTTTCTTGATTTTCGCGAGGTCTGCGGAGAGGAGAGACTCCTTGCGATGCTGCTTGGTCTTGACCACGCTTTCGAGGGCGCTGAGCGTCGTGCCGGCGAGCTGAGCCGCGGAATTGGGAACGTCTTTTGCCAACTCTGACATGGCGGCCCTGTTGGCTGCGCAGAGTTGATTGAGAGCGTCGCTGATTTGCGGCACGGAAGGAAGATCGATCTTGACACGGCACGCGCGCGGATTGTTGACGATCAGGGGATGTAGGTCATTGAGATTCTCAGTCAAGAGGAACGTTGCGAGAGCATGGCCAGCAAGGAGCGAATCGTTGGCCCAGTCGCGAATCAGGGATGCGAGCGCATTTAAGTTGTAGTCGAGGCCGCCAGTCGAAGGCGGAGCCAGCAGGTCGGCGTTCTTGATGATGCAGCCGACTTGCATCGTTGGCTGATTCAGACGCGCGAGATTGGCGCAATAGCGGAAATAGCGCGTGAGGGTTTCGACCGCCGGTCGCGGAGATTTCCAGTCCTTCTGGCTTTCCTGAAAGGCCGGCCACTTGGAAAGCAGTTCACCGCCTTTCTCGATGCGAATGCCGTTCCCGAGATCATAGCTAAGCACGACATCAAAGCGGTTGAGAAGACCGGAAAGAAGAAATTCGGAGAGCGCGCCGAGGCGAGCTCCGCTCGCGGTCTGCAACAAGACAGAATCGGCAATGTTGCCGTACAGAAGAAACTGGTTGGCGGCATTCGCTTCGTAGCGCTCGATGAGCGCTTGCGCCCATGCGGGAAGATTTTGCGGGAGGATACGCGCCAGAGCTGGGGTGGAGGAGAGGGGAGTGGGGTCACTCATGAAGTCCCGCTCACGGTGGTCTTGGTGCGAGGTTGGTCATAGTCGCGGTCGACATCGGCGACGGTCGATTCGGCGTCGCCAAACAAACCGCCGCTGACCAGATCGCTGGCGAGCTGAAGATCCGTGGAGATGGTCTGGGGTTTGCCTTGCATGGCGGCATTATCGAGAATGAGGTCTACCTGGGACTCGACGCGAGTGAGATCGCTTTCCACTTCTTCGAGGGATTGCTCGCGGCGCTCGATATTGGCGAGGCGGCGCTTGAGGATGTCGAGTGTGGCGGTTTTGGACTGATGAAGGGCCGGAGTTTCCTGTGAATCCTTTAAATCCTCCTGGATAGAAAGGATCTTGCGCTGGAGACTTTCGGCTGTGTCGTCGGTTCCCGCGGTGAGCAGGTGAAAGCGTGCGATGAGGAGCTTGGTGTAGACCCACTTTAGATTGTCGAGAGCATCGCGATTGGTTTCGATGAGGAATTCTTCGGCTTGCGCATTGCGATAGACATCTAGAACCTTGCCGCATTTGCGGTCAAGGGTTTCAATGCGTTTGCGATCATCGGGCGGAAGCGCCTGGACAAGAGCCGTACGCTTCACTTGCGAATCGCCGCTGCTCAATTGGCGCTCGTTGGAATCGACGACATTCTGGAAGCGTTTGTTAAATGCCAAAGTGGGGAGGATGGCAGCTTCGGCGGCGAGTCCTAGCAACCAAAATCCGGGATGGCCGAAACCTAGAATTACAAAAGCGATGCTGGCGAGCACGTTTACGGGCACTCGGCCGAGCGCGGGAATGTCCGCACCGACGAAGTACGCTGCCTTGAGGTATCGCCACACGGTGAGGTTAGTTTAGCCCAGCGTCAGGTCTTTTCGGACTGCGGGCCCATCGTTTTCGCCGGAGCTTCGGGCGCCGCGCTCGTCGAATTCGCGGAAGCCGGCGGATCGAGAGCGATGCCTTCTTTCGCCGCGAAATCCGCGAGGGCTTGATCGGCGAGCGCGTTCTGCTCCGATTCTTTCAATTGAATACTGGACATATCCATCGAGTCTCGCGCGACGCGGGCACGACCAGCAGCCTTGGTGCGCTCTTCCTCAACCATTCCCTGCAAGCGATCGAGGGTGTCGCCTGAGCCGCCGATAGTAGAGATCATGCCAGAAGCCATTTCGGTGAGCTCAGCCATTGCGCGCTTCATCTTGAGGTCGCTAATGCCTGCCCTGAGGGATTCAATCTTGGCGCGGGCGCTGCTGACGGCGACGTCGCGCGCTTTCAGCAAATCCTTGTAGGTTGTTTCAGCCTGTTCGAGCTGCTTGCGATTCTCCTCGAGCTCGCGGGAAACGGTTTGCAAACGGAGCGCGTATTGCGCCGCGGCAGTTCGATTGCCGGCGCGGAGATTGGCGGAAGTCTTTGCTTTCAAGTCTCGCTCTTCGCCCTCGAGTTTGCGCACTTGGCTCATGAGGCTCTCGCAAAGACCGGCATGCGAAGCGAGTCCCTGGTTATACTGGGCAATCTGTTTGCGGAGATTTTCGGTCTCGACTTCGAGCAGAGCTTCCGGATTCTGCTTTTCCAACCCGGAGATGAAGAGACCAAAGAAACCGCGGATGAGATTCGAGAACCTTTTCCACATTTCCGTGATTCCCCTTTCTTTCTTTCGTTCCCTTACTGTAAGCCGACTGACGTTTACCGGCCTAACGATTCCCCTGGCTGCGCTGCCAACTTTGCAACAAATTGTTCACCACTTCTCCTCGCGGGGGATCACAAATCCTGGCCAAATCCACCCGGATGCCATAATCGGCGTATTTGACGAAAGGACTCTCCGCGAATTTGACGGGAACACTCGGGTTCGCAGGACGGAAGCCGTGGTTGAGGGACTCTTTTTGAATTGGCTCGCTCAACAGGAACTGCAAAAAAGTTTCGGCGGCCCTGCGCTGGTCCTTGGAACTCCAGGGAGCATCGATGATGTAGTAGGGATTATCATTCCATGCGTTATATTCCGGATAGACAACGCGCAGTTGGCCCCAGCGGCCTTCGGCGTTTTTCAGATAATCGATGGCCACGCTTTCGTAAACGATGAGAGCGTCATACGAGGAAGGACCTTTCAGGACCATCTCGCGCATCATATTACCGGTGCTGTTGGAGAAACCGCTGATACCGTGCTCAAATGTCTGGAGCCAGTTCTGAAATCCGACATCGACAACATCTTTCAGTCCCAGGTCCTTGGATTTTTTCTGGTAGGAATACGCAGCCAGGACGATGGTCATCAGGCCGGAGTTGGATTCGTTGGGGTGAGTATGGCCAAGTTTGAAAAGTCCCCACTCAGGCTTTTGCGCGATGGACTCCCAGCCGCCCTTTTCCTGCAAAGCTTGAGCTAGGGTCGTAAACGAAACCGTTTTGTATTTGGGCAGGAACGCCTGGTAACGTTCATCCCAAAAAACGAAGACCATCGGCGAAAGGGCGAGTGGTTCCTCCTTCAGAATCGGATTCTGGCTGTACTTGACCTGCCATTCTTGAACGAAAATATCCTTGTAAAGCGCACTGGCGGGTGACCACACCTGGATGCGCTGGTCTCCGTTGAGAAGGGCATGAGCGCCTTCAAGCGAACCCATGGGAATCAGGTTCACCTTGATTTTCTTGCCGTCTCTCGTCTTGGCAAATTCGTCGACAGCCCATTTCAGCCAGCGTTCCTTTTCCGTGCCGTACGCGATACCTACTTCCACGTGTTCCGAGCTGCTGAATGAATCGAAGACTGAATCGCTCGCGGAGGAAGAACCCTTCGATCCCGCGGATTTTGGCTTCTGAACGAAAAGGTAGTAAGCGCCAGCAACGCAGCCTGCGACGAACAGCACAATGAAAAACTTGCCGAGTCCCGTTAGTTTTGGGCCATCCGCCATGAAATTTCCCTCTGCGCGACTCCGTAACTATTCAGCCAGCTAAAAGAACGTCGAGATATCACGAAACACTTCCACGATGTTCTGCGGAGTGCCTACATAAAATTTTGCCTGCGTGGCATCGGCGATTTTTTGCAAAATGTCTTTGCGGGCGTCCCTGCCATAGGCGATCGTGAAAATATGAATGGCGCGCGTCTCACCGTTGAACTTGATGCGCTCCATCAGCTGTTCGAGCTTCATCTTGCTCTCGGTGTCTTCTCCGTCGGTAAGGACAACGACGGCCTCAATTTTCGATTCGCCAGGCCCAGCCGAGGCGAGCTGCTGATAAGCGGCATCGATGGAATCGTAGAGTGCAGTTCCGCCGCCCGCGAAAAGCGAGTCGATCTGAGTTGTCAGATTCGCGCGTTCGTTTTTGACCGACGCATTGCGTTGCGCCCAGTGAAGTTCGGAACTGAACGGGAGAAAAGAAAAGGTATCGCCATCATCCAGTAACTGAACAAGTTGCTTCGCGCCTTCTCGCGCATTTTGGATTTTGCCTTCCTCGTTCATGCTTCCCGAAGTGTCCAGCACGAGCACGACATTTGAATGTTTCTTTTGGGCCCGCCAGACCTGCAGGATTCCGTTGATGATATCGGCCGAAGGAACTTGCAGGGTGGTTTTGGGCTCCTTGGGATTTATGCCGTGCGCCGCATCGAGTGGCGCCGCGAGTGGCAGATCGACAAGGGCAGGCCGAAAGCCGTACTGTATGGCTTTCAACTGCTGCGGGCGCGCCAGCAAATACTGTATGTAGATTTTTGCAGCTTCAGAATGCTCCGGCGTGACCCAGTCGCGTTCGACCACGCCGACGGGATGATCGCTCCAGAAAGTCCCTTCCTTGGGATAAATGGCCACAATTGGAAAAGCAAGGTTTTCCTGTGAGTAAGACTCGACGACCATGCTTTCGTACAGGACCGCAGCCGAGAGATATTCCGGCCCATTGGCAAACATCTTGCGTCCAAAAAAGCCGGTAGAACTGCCGTAGTGAACAACGCTTTGTTCGACGCCTCCGAAAAACTGTTTGAACTGCGGCTTGTCAAGATCTGCGAGAGTAAGGCCGGCGGTCTTGCCAGAAGCCGCGTAAGTCTCGGCAAACAGCGAAATCAGTCCGCTATTACTGTACTCCGGATGCGTATGTCCAAACTTGAATTTGCCCCACTGCGGATAGCCGTAGGCTTGCCAGCCTTTTTCATTGCGAGAGAGCGCCAGGATGTCCGCCCAGCCGACGGGCTTTTTGCCCCAGCCGATCGCCTCCGCCATCGGCTTCCACATGGCGATGACGACGGGAGAGAGAACAAGATTGTCTGTTGAAGCGATGAGGTCTTTGCCTGTTTTCGAACGGGATTCGGCATTGCCTAGTTTGATGAAAGCAGCGGAGGCGGGGCTGGCAAGGTGAGCCTGAAGACGGCCGGAAAGAATATTGTCAATGGTCTCACCGGAGCCCATAGGAAGTGCGCGTACAAAGATCGTCTTCCCGCGCTGCGTTTTGATGTGGTGCTGATTAAAGTCGCGGGTGACGTCCCCAATCCACTTTTCCTTTTCCGAACCGTAGGGAAATACGAGTTCGAGGGAATCCGCAGGCGCTTGTTCGCTGGATGCGCCCTCTTGTGGGGAAGAGTTCTGCTTCTTGCAGCCACTGAGGCTGAGAAACAGGAAAACGAAAAGCAGGAGGGCTAAAGAGTGCAGGGATCGAAGCTGGCGCACGAGTAGCGTCTCGAAATCGCTGGCCATGGGCACCTGCCTGGAACACAAGAAGCGGGACGGTGGGAGGAGCACGAACCACCTGTTCCGAGCTTACCGATATTCTTGTTTACGAGCAATGCCATAGGGCCGCCTAAAGGAAATACATAATGTGGACTGAGCTCGGAGCTCCCGGCCCAGAAACGGGGCGAGGAAATCGGAGGGCGAGCTGCGGTTCGAGGGCCCGCATTGTCTCCAACGGGACTTATGCCCATAATTACTCCCGGCTAGCCTGTGATCCGTAACGAACAATCACTGATTGGGGCGGAGGCCGACGCGCCGTGTAGCATCCCTCCCGTGTAAGACAGGATCGCTGTGGCATTTTCCTTGCTAGCGGCTGCCACCTGATAATCGACCTTACTCCCCCCTCTTAGAAGGGAGTTGGGCCAGGAGTTA
>Ga0210406_10006063_pt1 | contig 12578 bp, 7 predicted proteins | sample IncBWC30MmetaG_FD_155454 | JGI IMG/M metagenome (GOLD analysis project Ga0210406, IMG submission 155454) | Forest soil microbial communities from Barre Woods Harvard Forest LTER site, Petersham, Massachusetts, United States - Inc-BW-C-30-M | ecosystem: Environmental > Terrestrial > Soil >...
CCGGTCTGCTGAACACGGGCACCGGGGTGGTGAGGCTGACCTCGACCGGGGCAATCACCGAGCTGGCGGGGGGTAGCATCACCGCGGCGACCTTGACCGGCAGCTCGGCGGGGAATGCCTCGTTTGGGCAGACCGGCAATCAGGTTGCAAACCTGGGCGCCTTTGCGACCGGCAACGGGGATTTCACGCTGACCGACGGGCAGGCTCTGAACTTGACCGGTCTGCTGAACACGGGCACCGGGGTGGTGACATTGAACTCCGCGGGAATGATCACCGAGCTGCCCGGCGCCTCGATTATGGCAGGAACGCTCACGGGAAGCTCCGTCGGCGACGCTTCGTTCGACCGGGTCAATCAGCTGGTAAACTTGGGAGCCTTCACTACCTCCGTGAATGGGACCTTCACCCTTACCAACAATCCGGCGCTTACGGTAGCGGGACCGTTGAACGCAGCTGGCGATGTGCGAATCACGGTGAACATCGGCGATCTGACCTTAGTCGGCAATGTAACTGCTGGTCGTAGCAGCAACGCAACCTTGGCCTCCGCCACGGGAAACATCACGGAGGCTGGCGATCCGGTGGTAACCGCATCTGGTCTAAACCTCGACGCGCCCAACGGTAACGTGAGCCTCGGTATTGATGGCGGTACGGTATTCCCCGCCAATGCGAATATTGTTGGTACTTTGACCGGCACGGCAGGTGGCACATTCGGCTTCCTGAATGCCACTGCCCTGACCGTCGGCACAATCACCGGGTCGGCGGGTGATGTGTTGATTCAAGTGAACAACGGACAGCCCCTTACACTCGCCGGCAATATTACAGCGGGAGGAAGGGCCATTCTGGACACTGGCGGCGGTTTTTCGCAGATCGGTACTGCGAGCGTGAGTGCTCCCGTTCTCGCGATTGATACGACGGGAAGCGGAGTCAATACCTTACTCGGCTTTATCACCTCACCGAGCGTCAATGCCAGTGTGATTTCAAACCTGCTGCCGGCCGGGAAGACGAGCAACCCGATGCAGTTTGCCAATCTGTCGGCGCCGAATTCTGTAGTGCTCCTCTTTGCTGACCGGGGCGCAGTCACTGGAACTATGAGTGTCGCACAACTCGGCCTCTCAGGCACCGGCGGCAGCGCAACTCTTCAAGGCTCAATTAACGGGGTAACTGGGCCCACAGCAGCGCTATTCGGCGTCAGGGAGCCGGGACCGGAGGCGACCTATCTTTTCAACGATTGCATCATTGCCGCCGCGACCTGTGTCGTCATACCCAGTGCCCTAGCGACGCAATTCCTCGTGACTCAGCCGCAGACGGCAGGCGAGCTCGAAATCCTCACCGTGTTGCCGAACCTTTCGGCCCAGGTCGTCCTCATTACGCCCGAGGTTGTCAGGGGAGTGCGGCAGTCGGAAGACCCCGATGCGCCGGTAATCAACGTTTTTGACGAGGAGCGCCTATGCGACGAGACCGCAAAATCGTCTCAGCCCGCCAGGGAGCGTTGTCAGGAAAGGCGCTGAGGCGGCTGGCCTCATGGATCGTCCTCGTCGCCGCCGCGGCGCTCTTTGGATCCGGCTGCGAATCCCCGCCGCCGAGCGTCTATGTCTCGGGCTCGCAGCCGACGCCTGTGGTCGCGATCGTCGCCGTCGGCAACAACCAGGTCGGCGAGCCATGCCACTATCAGCCAGCTTCGACCGGCGAGTTCGGCATCGAGGCCCAGCGTGCGGCGGCGCTTTACTGCGGGTATTGGGGGCAGCCGAGCGGACGGATCTTCGAGCTGGGTGAAGCGGACGCCGCGCGTCTGGATGCGCTCGCGACTTCCGGGTCGTGGCGCAGCTACATCGACCCCCGCTTCGCGTGCGGAGCACCCAATGCAACGCGAATTCTCGACGGGGTGCCCGCCCTACTGTTGCAATGCACCCGCCGCAACGGTGGTTGGCCGCATGTGGCGCTAGCGACCTCGATCGGCGGCCGGGTATTCGTTGCCGACGCTGTCCCTTCCGCGCTGCCCGCGCTTGAGGCTGCCCTCGGGGCGCTCGGCGGCCGGCCGGTCGCTGGCGCGGGAGCGCGGCCTTCCGAAGCCGCCCAATTGATCGCCCGACGAGCCGGCGGAGCTCCTTTCGGCAGCGGCGACCTGGAGCGCTTTTACGACCTCAGCGGCGCCGGCGATGCATATAACACGATCGACGACCCCGCGCATGCAGAGCAGGCCTTCCGCGAGGCACTGGCGGTCCAGCAACGCATTCTCGGAGCCGACAACCCGGGCCTTGCGGTGACGATGATGAAGCTCGCAGCTCAAATCAGCCATCAAAGGACCGCGCCTGAAGCCGATCGGTTACTCGAGCAAGCAGCGGCGTTGACGACGCGCGCCAACGATCCGCTGGTAGCGGCCCAGCTCGACTACTATCGCGCCGTTACGGCAGCCTACGAGCACAAGCCCCGCGAAGCCGACCGATGGGCAGAGAAGGCGGAGACGGCATTTAGCCGATTGCTCCCGCCCGGCGGTGGGGAGCGAGCCCGCCTCGACATTTCCGGACAGGCCCTGGGGTCGCGCGGGCTTGACGTCCCGGTGCTGATCGCCGACCCAGCAACCTCGGCTACCCAACAAACCCCGATTTTGGGACTGGCCGAAACGTTGAGGCTGCGCGCGGCGCTAGCAGAGCGGGCCGGTGACACAGCCGGATCGTCCACGCTCGCGCTGAGAGCGGATCGATTGCTCGCATCGACCGGTCTCGCCGTCTCGAACACGCGGGCGCGTTCGTTGCGTCTCGTTGCCAATAATAAAGCAGTGGCCGCCGATTACCCCGCAGCAGCGAGCTACAGTTCCCTAGCTGGCGGCGTGTTCGAGCGGGTTGTTCCCGGCGAACGTCCGGAGGCCGTCAACATGCTGCGGCAAGGCGAATATCAGCTCAAGGAGGGCCGCTGGGATAGTGCGCTCTCCCTTTTCCGCAGGGCGGGTCAGATCCTACGCAGAACAGGGGTGGTTGGGGCGCCACCGGAGGACATCTTCCCATGGCTCGAAGCGCTGCACGCGACTGCCGAACGCAATCCGGAAGATCGTCCGCAACTGACCGCCGAAATGTTCGAAGCCGCCCAGCTTGCCATGGGCAGCCGCACGGCTCTGGACATCGCCCAGGCGACGGCTCGACTGGCGGCGGGCGATCCCAAGACCGCAGCAGTTATTCGCGAGTACCAGGACAAGCAGGGCGAATTTGATACGGTTCAAGCCGAACGCGACGTCGCGGTGGCCAATCGCGCAAAGGCTGAGCAACTCGTTGCAATCGATTCCAGGATCGAGGTGGCGCAGAAGGCGCGCGATCAAGCAGAGTCGGTGGTTCTCACTGCCGCACCGCGGTATGTCGAGTGGTCGGAAAAGCCAGCGACCGAAAATGAGGTACGCGAGCGCCTCGGCGCAAACGAGGCGATGGCTTTCTTGTTTGTGTCGAGCAAGGGCAGCTACGGCTTTCTCGTCAAGCGCGGCGGCACTATTGCTTACCGCATACCATCGAACGAGGCCGGCATTGCCGGGGCAATCACAAAGCTGCGCGATAGCACGGTCGAGCGGCCCGGCGGCTTGCCCAATTTCGACTTCGCCACCGGCTACAAGCTTTACGCTGCGCTTTTCGGGCCGGTGGAAAAGGAGCTCGATGGAGTCTCCGAGCTGAGCGTGGCAGCGACTGGAGACCTGTTGCGTTTCCCGCTGGCCGCTCTGGTGACGCAGCCCGACATATCGGCCAGCAATGGCGACTATCGTAATGTGCCCTGGCTCTTGCGCCGGGTCGCTCTCAGCTATTTCCCATCGCCTCGCGTGTACGTCAATCTGCGCGGACGAAGCGCTGGCGCGACCGAATCTGCGCCGTATATCGGGTTCGGTGATTTTCGTCCGGCGACACAGGCGCAACTCGCCGCCACCTTCCCCCGCGACCGCTGCAGAGAGGATTTCGAGGCGTTGGGTGGCTTGGAGAGGCTTCCAAATACGAAGGTGGAAGTCACGGCGATCGGCCAGCGGCTAGGGGTCGGACCCAGCGACATCGTGCTCGGCGAGGGCTTCACCAAAGCTCGATTGACGAGTCCCGGCCTCGGCCAGCGAAGGATTGTTCTGCTGGCAACCCACGCCCTGTTACCCGAGGACCTCAAATGCCAACCCGGGCCATCGATCGTGGTTTCTGTTCCAGCGAACGCGCGCAATGCCAATGCGGGGCTCCTAAGCCCAGGCGATATTGAGCGGCTCAAATTAGATTCTGATCTGATCGTCCTCTCGGCGTGCAACACAGCTGGGCCCAGCGCCAAGACCGGGGAGAGCTTGTCCGGCCTCGCTCGCGCGTTCTTCCGGGCCGGCGCCCGTGGCGTGATGGTGACCCATTGGTCGATCGCCTCGGGCGCAGCGGTTCCGCTGATGATCAACACCTTCCCGACAGGCCGCGCGGCCGTGGACACCGCGCAGGCATTGCGTCAGGCGCAGCTTCAGATGATCGACACCGCCGGTGCCGGCAACAACCCGATCGAGCTGTCCTATCCGAATTACTGGGCCGCCTTCGCGTTGATTGGCGACGGCGTTCGGGCGCAGATGCCACGAGTGTCATGGTTCGCTAGTCCTCGGGCCTATTAAAATCGTCGGAATGGCGATCGAGCCACAAATATATTATAAATGGTATTGGACCGTGCGTGCGCGGCTGAAGGAGGCGGCGATGAGTGCTCGAGTTGTGATTGGCGTCGGGGTTCTGGCCTTTTTGGCAAGCGGTGCCCCTCAGCTTCAGGCCCAGACTGGGGTACCAAGCCCGGCGGATATCGGACAGCAGCTGAGGCCGGCGCCGAAATTGGGACCGAGCCAGGGCATACCGCAGATCGGTGTTCCGCGCCCCGAAGCGAACCCCAGTTTCCGCCCCGCAGCGACTTCGCCTGAGCCAAGCACGCCCGCGCAGCCGGTCGGGAAGAAGCGGCCATCGGCTGGGGCGGCAGTGGCGTCCCGGACGCCGGCGACTACCGAGTCGCGCGCCCCCAGCATGGCCTTCAGCACCATACAGTTCGCGTTCGGATCGGCGCAACTCACGCCGGAGTCGTCGGCGACATTAAAAAATTTGGGGGACGCGCTCAACCATCAGCTTGCTGATCAAAAGTCCTTCCTGATTGAAGGGCACACGGACCGGAAAGGGGCACGTGCCTATAACGACGAATTGTCGAAAGGCCGAGCCGATGCGGTGAAGGATTACCTCGTTCGCGAGACTGGTGTGTCGCCCGACCGACTACAGACCATCGGCAAGGGATTTTCCGAGCCTGTCGACTCGAAGAACCCTTACGCCGCCGCGAACCGCCGCGTCGTCGTCGTGAATCAAGGGAGCTGAACGCACGTCGCAGCCTACTGACATATATTTTGTCGAGAGGCGAAGGGCAGCGGGTCGATTAGCTGAAAGAACAACAACGCAGCAGCACTACTACTCCCTTCTGGCAGCCTCTTGATCACCTCGGATAGGCTCGGCAAGTAATCTCGGGCATTTTCCTGCTCAGGTCGCTGGTCCCGGAAAAGCGGCTGGGTGGCGGCGATTACGGTGATGAGCTGCTCGCCCGTGCTACCGCCGAGGGTCCAACATCTTTTGAACGGCGGTTTCCCGAGGGTCAGTGGATTTCGTGCCGGCCTTCTGATGATTTGCGGGTCTAGGGTGTTCGGAAACAAATGGAGTACGTCTCCCTCGACACCAGCGAAGTAATCGACATAGATGTACCCGTCAAAGTTCGGAGCTCGGACGTCAATGACCAGAGCGTCGCCGATATGAGCTCCCGTGCCCGGCGGCACTAGCGCAAGGCTCGGCGGGGGTGCAGGCGTGCGTTTCACGACCGGCTGCAAGAGAGCCACCGCCTCGCAATAGGGCCAGATCCGCAGGCCGACATCGAAGACGAGTCTCCTGATCCCGCCGATGCTGTCGACGGCGCCGCGAAGGCGCTGTATGTCGTCCTCAGTCCGGGCAAATCCCGATAGGTGCGCCGAGCGATCGGGAGCGACTGAGTAGTCGAGCGACGCGCAGCGATATTCGGACGTCGCGGCGGCGAGCTGGGCGCGCACTTCTTCAATCGATGATGGCGGGGTCACCCAGCGAGCGACGATCAATGCCGAGACAAGCGACGCGAACAACACAGCAGCGGTCGATGCGGCCCACAAGGCCAAGCGGCGTTTCGGCGGCGGGAGGGCTTGGCTTCCGGGAGCGCCCAGAAGGGCACGCATCGAGGATGGGCGATCGTCGGGACGCGGATTAAGCATAGGCGCGATCACCGGTCGCAGCGACGCAGGCACCTCGGAGAGATCGGGAACCCTTTGCCGGGCGGCGATCAACGTTGGCGCGGAATTGCCCATGTCGATCTTCCTGCCAAAGCCGATGGCGGCGGCCGCCAGGACGAGACCGAGGCTATAGATGTCCGATCGCAGATCGATCCGGCCGCCAAATAGACCGACTTGCTCGGGCGAGACATAGGAGTACTTGCCCGCGAAATCGCTGCCGATGATCGTCAGGCCAGCAGGATCCGTCGATTTGGCGATGCCGAAATCGATGAGCTTTGCACGGTCGATGTTTCCGTCGGGGAGGAGGATGTTCTCCGGCGATACGTCCCGGTGGACGATGCCCAATTCGTGCGCCGCCGCCAGGCCGAGCGCGAGGCGGTCGCGCAGGCGCAGCACTTCGTCCGGCTCGAGACGCCTGCGATGCAAAACTTGCTCGAGCGACTCTCCAGGAACGAATTCGGTCACGAGATAGCGCAGACCATGCTCGTCGCGGAAGAAACCCTCGTAATCGACGACCGCATCGTTGTTGAGCCGGCCGAGCTTGCGCGCTTCCTCGAGAAAGAGCTGAACGATCTTCGGGTCTTCGGCGAGGTTCGGCAGTATGATCTTGATCGCGTGCTGGGTCCCGAGCTCGACATGCCTGGCGCGATACACCTCCCCCATGCCGCCCCGGGCCAGCAACGCCTCGATGATGTAGGTGTTGCCGAGCAACGTCCCCGGCGCCAGGCCCGAGGAGGCAGCTCTCCCTGTCACGAGACGCGTCGCCTCGCCATCCTGCGCGTTAGACATCGGCAGTCACTGTGGCAGCCAAGTATCTCTGTGACCGCAACATCATCGGGCGCTCCCGGGCCAGCGAAGCCGCACGGCCGAGCTATCCGCGATTTCTCATACGAGATCTACACATCGGCAGCGAGCACGCCGAGTCGGCGCCAAACGGGCGCACGTTCGGCAATCAGACGCTCAATGAATGCGCGGAGCCGGTCCTGCTCGTCGTCTGGACGCCCCACCCCCAGCATCGCGGCCCAGGATCCGGGGTCTGCTGCCTGTTCCTCTCCCAGTCGGGCGGCGACGAACAGATCTAGCATAGGACAAGGCAGCGGGGCACCCGTGCCCGAAGCGGCAAGCGCCATCCCGGTGTTGAGATTTCCCTGACGCACGAACCGTTTTGCGGCCAGCTGGTTGAAGCGGACTACCCGCGGGTCGGGATCGCCCGGTGCTGCGAGGATCGGCAGCGCCTGGTCGCTTCCTGCAAGCATGCCAACGAGTTCGCCGGGATTATCGCGGCGGGGCAGATCCGGTAGAGCCAGGAGGTCGCTGACAAACCGGGGGCCTTGCTCCAACGAGGCCACGATTGGGCCGAAGAAACTCCGTTCGAGCGCGGCGTGGCCGGAGGGCACCTCAAATTCCCAGGCCAATTGCGCCTCGGAGCACAGCAGCCCCAGCATGACCTTACCGAATGCATCGTCGCGTTCGGCCGGGCTGACGTGACGGGCACCGCGCACGAACACGTCTTGACGCAGCCCACGCGGCAGGCACATGTCTTTCACCAGCTCGCGCATGACTGGATCGTCGAACCGTGCGAGCACTGTCCGGGCCTCTTCGCTGAGCATCAGCGAGGAGAAGTTCTCCAGCAGGTTGGCGGAGGCTGCCCAGTCGAGCTTTGCTTCTGACATCGCGGCGGCGACGTCGGCGTGAAAGCATGGGCGCCATGCCTCGGTCATGTATTCATGCGCGAGGTAGGCTGTCTGGCAATACCTGGCATGCTCCAGTAGCGATTCCACAAAGGGTAGCCCGGCGACATGATGTGCCCTCGCCTCGGCAAGGGCGCGAACGACCTCAAGCCCGGCCTCGGCTTGACGATCACTGCGCGCGGCGAGCCGTTCCCCGGCCTCGCGCAGCAGGCGCTGCATGCCGAGCGCTCCCTGCCACGCGGGCAGCGCGTTGTAGCTTACCTGTACCACGCCGCCGGGGCGGACCTTGGCCGCTAGTAGGCGGACGATCCCTGCGCGGACAGGGTCGGTCACCCAGCTCCACAGGCCATGCAGGGTGGCAAAGTCGGCTTCCGGGATCTCGCGGGCGCGGGGATCGTCCGCCAAAGTGGCGAGATCGGCCTCGATGAACTGGGCGTTCGTAATGCCGGCTCCGGCCGCGAGAGCGCGAGCGGCAGCGATGTGAGCCGGGTTGAAGTCGATGCCGGTTACCCGCCAGGAAGGATTGCAGACGGCAAGCGCGAGTGCACCGAACCCATGGCCGCACCCGAGCTCCAGATAGCAGAGCGGCATGCCGGGGCCCAAATCCGGCGCGCAGATGCCGCCGAGCAGGCAGGCGAGATGGAGATGCAGCGGCGATTGATGCCGGTAGTAACCCGGAAGGTAGGATACGTCCGTGACGTAGCCGCCACCCCAGTTGCTCATAGTAGGACTCGACGGTGTGTCCGTGCCGCAAGCCCTTCGGCCTCCACGATCTCCGCCTCGAACAGGGCGTCGGCGGCATCGGCGCGACGTATGCCCGGTGGCGGGCCTTCCGGCGCCGGAATCCAGGAGTTCCAGCCAAGCTGCGAGGGCGGATCGGCGCACCGGTCGAGGCGTAGCGGTGGCACCTCGGGCCCGGCGAGCACTGGGTTGACCGCGAAGCCGATCTCGAAGCCGAGAAAGGCACGAACTAGCGAGACGAGGCATTGCAAGCCGGGACGGTTCGGCAGAAGCGCCTCGAACGAGGCCCGATCGAGGGGGCCGATGCGGAGGATAACGCGTGCCTGCAGATCCCAAGCGCGCACCCCGATTGCCGCGTCAACTCCGAGGCGGTTCCAGGCCCCGGTCTTGAGACCTGCGGCAAGCGTGGTCTGCTGGTCGGGCGAGAGAAAGAGCCAAGCCCCGGCGAACTGCACGACCTCTACCTTGCGCCCGAGCCAGTCGGACACGAGCGCTGCGAGCTTTTCGGCAGAACGCGGACGGCCTGAGAAGAGCCCGGCATAGTGCAGCAGCGGCTCGACACCCACAGCCAGCCGCGAGACCAGGTGCGGTGTCCCATACCCGCTAAAAGCGAGCAGCGCCTCGGCGATCCGACCGGGTTCAGGCGGGCTGGCGCTGGCAGCAGCCTCGGCGGAGCGATTGATGCGGTATTTGACGCCAGCGAGCGCAAAGAAAGCCACGAGCCGGTGCGAGAGCATGTCGAGAAAGTCGTGCAGCGCAGCCGAGCGGCTGCGCAGCGTCGCGGTCAGCACGTCCGTATAGGGGCGGGGCAGTACGCCCGAAATTCCGGTGAGCCCCATAACGGCCGTGGTGACTTCGAGCGGACGACTGTCTGACGGCGAATCAATCGTGACGAGATCGGCCGGGGGGTAGGCAAGCCCGGGCGGAGTCCGGAAGCGCGCCGCATCCGCGAGATGGGCCGTATTCGCGACGCGCGCCAGGATTCGCGTGGCGGCATCGAAGCAGAACCGCTTTGGCTCCGCGAGCAGGCGTGCGTACGGTGAACGCGGCGCCGGCGTCACAGGAGTACCCGCATCCCGGCCCGCGCCGGCCACGCCCCAGCGCGGCCGCTACGGCCGCGCAGCACGGCGGTCGTGCGCACGAACGAATTCACGGTCGCGTGCAGTGCGAGAAAGCGTTCGAGCACCGCGGCGAGAAGATAGAGCCCGGCGTCTTGCCAAGGGCGCTGATCGAACTCGAGCATGACGTCGAGTCCTCGACAGAAGGCTCCCACGCGGGCACCGGGGACGCGGGCAGTGCCCGGCGCGGCGGAGACGCCGACGAGGGCATCGATCGCGACACGGCTTTCCTCCGAGTCTCTCAGGTCATAAAGTCGCAACACTTCGCGCAGAGCGGTTGCTCCCTCAGCGCCTCCGACTACAGAGAGGTGGCCGAGAGAAAGATGGGAGACGAGATGCCAGAACCGGCGCTCGCGCAGCGGCCGCCGCAGCGCCGTGGTGGGCGCGGTCAAACAGGTAAGCCGTGCAACTGCGGAGGAGCCTTCGACAAGACGGATTTCCGGACGACCGCCGCCGAATGGAAGAGCCGCCGGCAAGTCGCGGTTGAAGCAGAGAGCATCGATCGACAGGATGGTCTCGGCCGCCGCCGCGGGGTCGAAGCCGGGGTCGTGCGGGGCGATATACACCTCGCTACCGGTATGCGGCGCCGCGCTATCGCGCCGAACGGCGTAGTAAAAGCCCCCCAGCGCATCTCCATCCGGATCGGCGTTAGTGAGGCGATAGAATGGGCGCCATGGTCGAGAGCTGCTGTCGGGACCGGTTTCACGCACTCGCTCGACCTGCCAGACCTCCATTGCCGCTGGGCGGCGAGCGTCCGGTACGATGCGATACTCGGTCTCGGTGTGGGTAAGCGAGACTGGCTCGCAGCGCTGCGTGAACAAGTTGACTATCGGCACACAGCCGAGCGCAAGCGCATCTGCTCCGATCGTTCGTTCGAGTTCCGGTAAGGCGCGGTCGAGATAGACGAAAATCTCCATGCGGTTTCCGCCGGAGAGCAAGGTCTTAGCCTCTATCCGGGTGAAGTCGACGAACAGGAACTTCTCAGGAAACGCAAAATATTCGGTGAGTAGGCGAAAGCCGACGAAGCTTCGAGCGGGCCACGGGAACAGCGCCTCCTCGGGAGCGAAGCCGGCGGATTCGATCGCAGCTGCAGTGACGATCACCGGTGCGGGGTCGGCCTGACCATCGGCGTAAGCCAGCGAAATTGTGTGTGCGCACAAGAGCTCGTAAAGCGGCAGCGCGACATTGGCTGCGCCGCGCAGGAAGAAGCGCAGGCGGTCGACACCGAGGCTGGCGAAACTCACATCGCCTGAACTGCATTTGAGCACGATGCGCAGCACGGCGAGGGCGCCGCCGGCAAGCGGGTTGGCAGGGGCGGAGAGGGGCAATCCGGAGAGGCGGACGCTTTCGATTTCGATCGGCCAGAGCGTCAGCGGCCAGGCAGTTTGGAAACGACAGGGCTCACCACGGACCGGTTCGGTTTCGAGCGCGGTGCCAGCGACCAGGCGAACCGGAAGTGCCAGATCGGGCTGCGGCTCGAACTGAAGGATCGCTGCCGAGGGGGCCGGGGCGAGATAATGGGGGTAGAGCACTCCAAGCAGAGCATCGGTCAGCTCGGGGAATTCGTCGTCCAGCCGATGGTGAACACGCGCGGCGAGGAAGGCGGTGCCCTCGAGCAGTCGGGCGACGTGCGGATCATCCACCGCATCCGGCGTAAGGCGCAGCCGGCCGGCTATCTTGGGGTGTGCGGCAGCGAAATCCGCCGCGAGACGGCGGATCGCGTTCAGCTCGCGGTCATAGTAAGGGAGCAGAGTGTCAGACATCACTGGGCGTCCGCGCGAACTCGCTGGCGCCTGCCTTTACCAGGATCTCGGCAGTGGCGGCATCCACCAGCGTATCGAACGCGATGGGCTCCGGCGCAGGCTCGACCCGCAGCAGCCCTTCGATGCGCAGGTGAAGCCTCGCTTCCAGCTCGTCCGGTGACTCTACCAGCGTAACCCGAAGGCGGACGAGCCGAGGCTCGAATCGGCGGATGGTTTGTTCCACGTCGGAGCGCAGCCATTCGCGCCGGCGCGGATCACTAAAAGCACCCGCAGAAAAGTCCGATATGCCGTAGCCGAGCGGTGAAACTCCCAGCTCAGTATAGCCCTCCGGCCAGGAGCGCCAGCGCCGACGGGTGTTCAGTAGCGCCTCGAGGTCGCGCCGAACGCTGCGCCGAAGGGCGGCTATGCTCTCGGTGGATGAGAGCGGTGGGTCGCGCAGCTTATCGGGCTCCTCGTCGATCAACCGATCGAGCAGCGACCGCTGAGCCACCGGCTCCGTCTCTGCCTCCCGCCTGCGAATTGTGCGTTCGCTCATGGGCCAAAGCGAAGTGTCGTCAGGTCCATGATGCTGGTGGCATCTTCCCCAACTACGAAGACACGCTGGCCGATGCCGAGCATGGGGCCGTTCTCTGGGCCGATCCAGTCGGTTGCCCGCCCGAGGAGGAACTCGTCGGAGATATCGGGCTTGTCGGTGTCGTAAACCGCCGGCAGGTATACGTCGCCATCCGGTCCCTCGGTAACCGAGACGCTAGCGCGACGCCAGGCGAGATCGCGCGGGCGACGCGGGGGGTGGAACTCGATGCTGGCCACCCGCTCGGTCGGGATCCAAAAGTATTTGCCCGTGGTGGTGAGCACCTCGAAGAAACCGGCGTGCATATCGTCCGCGTCTCGGAAATCGTCGAAGGGCGTGTCGCCTGCGTGTCCCCCGACGCGCGGGCGCATCGCCTCGCCCTCCGCGGCACACCGGGCTGCTTCCTCGGTGTCGCCCGCGCGCAATGCCGCCAACGCC
>Ga0210406_10006064_pt1 | contig 12577 bp, 9 predicted proteins | sample IncBWC30MmetaG_FD_155454 | JGI IMG/M metagenome (GOLD analysis project Ga0210406, IMG submission 155454) | Forest soil microbial communities from Barre Woods Harvard Forest LTER site, Petersham, Massachusetts, United States - Inc-BW-C-30-M | ecosystem: Environmental > Terrestrial > Soil >...
GATATTGGCCACAAAGCACTGCCGGTGACTTCTTCCTTTGCGCCCATCCCGCCGGGAAACCAGCCAGACGCGGAATTGAAGGCGCAGTGGGAACGAATTAAACAGGAGCGCAAAACGGCGAGTCCGGTGCCATCAGCCGTCGGGGGCGAGGCAATCGGTCCGGTTACGGACGAGTTGGGTTACGCAACACCGATGATTGCCCATGCGGCAGAGTTGGCTGTTGCAACGAAAGAGTTCGCGCATTCGAGGTCGACCCTGGAAGAGATTCTAGAGCGGCACCATGGTTATGCGGCGAAACTCAGGATGGTAGGTCAGCCGGCTTCCAGCATGCTGACGGCGACACTCCGCGTTCCCTCGTCCGAGTTTGGCTCGACGGTCAATGATTTGAAGACGCTGGGAAACGTCGAGCGGGAAGAAGAGACGGCAGACGAGGTCACCCAACGGCGGGCGGATCTGGAAGCGCGACTCGTAAACGCCCAGAACACGCTGCAACGGCTGCAGGGACTCCTCGCAAAGGGCGGGAAGGTCAGTAGCTTACTCGAAGTGCAGCGACAGCTTTCGAACGTGAGCGCTGAGATTGCGCGGTTGGAGGCGGAGCGGGTTTCTACCGAGCACCAGATGACATTTGCACAAGTATTCCTCTCCTTGCGGGAAGAGGTGAAGCCGCCGGCGGAAGGTCTCGCGGCGGAGTTTCGAAGCGCGGCGATGGCGGGATTGTCCGATGCTTTGAGCAGCCTCTCCGCTATCGCGTTATTCGCGATCAGTCGTGGACCGGTTACCCTGCTTTGGGTGGTTCTGGTGTTTTTCCCCGGGAGGTGGTTGTGGAGAAAGTGGCACCAGACAGTGGAGCCCCATCCGAGTGTGCCCCAGGGAGCGTGATCCGGACAGAGGCCAAACCCGGCTTCCAATTCCTAAACTCTGTAGGAAGCCAGCCCAAGTCTGTGAGATTTTGTAGATTTTGGACTGCCGATCCGGGCTTCTTAAGTCATCGCGGGAGCTAAACTCCTAGTTTTCAGTTGATAAGAAGATGGTGTGGAGAACCCAGGTTGGTGGCAAGAGGCGTGCATCTGTTACAGACAATTCATGAGATTGGCTTCCCGGGGTGGCCGGACATCAACCTCGACTGATAGTCTGGTTATTGGGGGGGTCGAATCACTATAAGGGGGCTTGCACCGGCCCCCTTTTTATTTTGTCTCCACTTAGTCTTTCCTCCAGGCGTCCGAATAGTTCCTTCCTACACAAACAAAATCCAAGCCAGTTCGATTCCTCCATGCAGAGACCTGGCAAAAAAAATGAGCGGCCGGTGGGGGTGCCGGCCGCTCTGGCGTGGGGGATGGAGGGTACTTAGCTGGAAGATCGGTCGTGCGACTTCGGGGGAGCCGGTTGTTCGACTGCGCTCGCAAGCAGAAGAACAACGCACAGGAGCAAGATACCAATGATCATTCCACCCACCCGATGTCGAACCTAACTCCCAACTACAGTTACGATTGTGCCGACGGGGCGCGCGGGCGTCTCTAGGACGGGAGTTTCAATTGGCCGGTACTTCACGCTAGGACTAAAGGTACTGTCCCTGGGCGACCTGGCACCCCCCGGGCCATAAGGTCACGAAGCGGTTTGCGAAGAAGGCTCAAAGTCGACGGTGGGCGCTGCTCTACGGTATTCTCTCAGGACCATGCATGATCTGAGCTATTTCCGGGAACATCTGGATGTCTTCGCCGAGATGGCGAAAAAGCGCAACATGACGCTGGATCTTGACGGTTTTCGGGCGCGCGATAAAGAGCGGCGCGAACTGATCACGGAAAATGAGAAGCGCAAGGCCCAGCGCAATAAGGCCAGTGACGAAATTGCACGCCTGAAAAAAGAGAAGCAGAACGCCGACGCGCTGATCGCGGAAATGAAGCAAGTCTCCGAACTCATCAAGCAGACGGACGTGAAAATTGATGAGCTGGACGGGCAACAGAAAGAGTTGCTGCTGACAATTCCCAATGTTCCCCATGCCAGCGTGCCCGCCGGAAAGGGCGCGGAGGACAACAAGGAAGTTCGCCGCTGGGGAACGCCTCCGAAGTTTGATTTTCAGCCAAAGCCGCACTGGGAAGTTGGCGAACGGTCTGGGATTTTGGATCTTGAAGCGGCGGCCCGGATTACCGGCGCGCGATTTGCGGTTTACAAAAGTTGGGGAGCGCGCCTGGAGCGGGCGCTGGCCAATTTCTTTCTGGATGTGCACACGCGCGAGCATGGTTACACGGAGATTCTGCCCCCATTTTTGGTGAACACGGCTTCGCTGATGGGCGCCGGACAATTGCCGAAATTCGCGGCGGATTTGTTCAAGATCCAGGACACGGATTTCTGGCTGACGCCGACTTCAGAAGTGGAGCTGCACAATCTGTATCGCGATGAGACGTTGACGGAAGACCAGTTGCCAATTCACGTGACCGCCTGGACCGCTTGCTTCCGTTCGGAAGCAGGCGCGGCGGGAAAAGATACGCGCGGCATTTTGCGGCAGCATCAGTTTCAGAAGGTGGAACTGTTCAAGTTCACGCAACCGGAGAAGAGTTACGAGGAGCATGAAGCGCTGGTGCGGAACGCGGAGACCATTTTGCAGAAGTTGGGATTGCATTACCGCACCATGCTGCTCTCTACCGGAGACATGGGATTTGCCTCGGCGAAAACGTATGACCTGGAAGTTTGGCTGCCTTCAAGCAACGAGTTTCGAGAGATATCTTCTTGCTCAAATTGCGAAGCATTTCAGGCGAGGAGGGCGGGCATCCGGTTCAAGCCTAAAGCCGGCGGGAAAAGTGAGTTCGTGCATACGCTGAACGGGTCGGGATTGGCGGTTGGGCGCACGTGGATTGCGATTGTGGAGAATTATCAGCAGGCGGATGGTTCCATCACGATACCGGAAGTACTAAGGCCGTATATGGGGATAGACCGAATTCCCGGGCCAAAGTAGCAGTTGCGACTTTCTAGCGGCAGACTCGCGATAACATACTGAATTCACAATACTTACACCGATTCCAGCCTTGAAGTTGAGTCAATTCGCCTGTTCTTCGCGCCACGCAACTTCTTGAATCCACAGCTTTTCGTTTGACTCCCCGGAAGGGCCTGCATACACTCGGCTCAACGCTGCTAAGGGGCTAATTGTGGCAAATGTCCCAGGCTGCGTCTTCAAATCCGATGGCATTTATTGCGCGCATTCTACGGTTTCTTTTTTGGGTGTTGATCGTGTCGTGGAGCGTCTCCCTGCTGCGAAGGCTGGTGAACAGCATGGGTGCCGCAGCCACCGACAAGCAGCAACCGATTGATGTGTCGAGCGATGCAATGTCCCGAAAATTGGTACGCGACCCGGTGTGCGGGATGCACCTGACCGAAGGACTGGCGATTGTGGAACGCAGCGGCGGAGAGCCCGTATTTTTTTGCTCCGAGGAATGCCGCAACAAATTTATGGATGAGCCCCGGAAGTTCGCGGCCAATGCCTGAGTTACTTTGAACGAAGAGCAATGCAGCACGGCAACATGCAGGCAAGTTCAGACACGAGCAGAGGAAAGGACCGAAGCTGATGGCCACGGTCGCAAAACCACCCGTTCCAGCCCGACCAACGGGCGCTCCACCGATGGTGCCGCGGATTGCTCCGCGCGAGGAGCTGAATCCTTTCCGCATCGCGCAAATTCAGTTTGATATCGCGGCGGAGGTGCTGAAGCTGGATCCCGGCCTGCGCCAGGTGCTGCGGACGCCGAAGCGCATTCTGGAAGTGTCGTTGCCAACGAAAATGGACAACGGGCAAGTGAAGGTGCTGACGGGGTTCCGAGTGCAGCACAACGTTTCGCGCGGCCCGGGGAAAGGCGGCATTCGGTACCATCCCGGTGTGACGCTGGACGAGGTGAAGGCGCTGGCGGCGTGGATGACGTGGAAGACGGCGGTGGTAAATGTGCCGTTTGGCGGGGCGAAGGGCGGCATCATTTGCGACCCGAAGCGCATGTCCAAGAGCGAATTGGAGCGGATGACGCGGCGATTCGCCAGCGAGATTCTGCCGATTATCGGGCCGGACCAGGATATTCCCGCGCCGGACGTGTACACGGATTCGCAGACGATGGCCTGGATCATGGACACGTATTCGATGATGGTGGGGCACACGGTGCCGGGCGTGGTGACCGGGAAGCCGATTTCGATTGGCGGGTCCTTGGGGCGCGCGGAGGCGACGGCGCAGGGGCTTGTGTACGTGGTCGAAGAGGCCTGCAAGGTGAAGAAGATCTCACTGCGCGGCGCGACCGTGGCGATTCAGGGATTTGGCAATGCCGGTGCGACGGCAGCGCGGCTGCTGGCGGACAAGAAGGCGAAGATCATTGCCCTGAGTGACACCCGCGGTGGTGTTACGAACTCTCGCGGTATCGATCCGATCAAGGCGATCCGGTACAAAGAACGGTCCGGGACCGTGGTGGGGATGCCTGGGGCATCCCGGATTTCGAACGACGACTTGTTGACGATGAAGTGCGACATCCTAGTGCCGGCGGCGCTGGAAAACGTAATAACGCTGCAGAACGCGGAAGCGGTGAAGGCGCGGGTGGTGGCGGAAGCGGCCAACGGACCGACCACACCCCATGCAGATGAGATTCTGGCGCGGCGCGGCATCACTGTGTTGCCGGATATTCTTGCCAATGCAGGCGGGGTGACGGTGAGCTACTTCGAGTGGGTGCAAAACCAGGAAGGGCTGCTCTGGGATTCCGACGAAGTGAACGTGCGGCTGCAGAAGATCATGGTGCGCGCATTCCACGACATGCTTGAGGCGATGCGCAAGCACCACGTGCCGCCCCGCGCCGCCGCGATGAGCGTTGCGGTGGGACGCGTGGCCGAAGCGACTCTGGTGCGCGGCTTGTTCCCGTGATTTAGATCCGGCCCTATCGAGCGGCTTTTCGCTCGAACAATTCGATTCCTCTCTATAGTTCACCGAGTTTCAGACTTGAACTACTGGAACTCGGCTTTCTTTCGCAAAATTACCTTGCAGAGAAAAAATAGTGCGCGTACATTCGCAGATGCCGGGCGTTTTCTGGCGCGAGGTTGGAAGGCCTTGCGGACAGGGAGACGTGACCGGCAATTTTCTTCACGGAACGAGGCGAAAGACAGACCATCATGAGCCATCTCCACGGGCAGGGAATCGCAGCGGCCCCGGTTTTGCTGACGATTGCGGGATTTGATCCGAGTTGCGGCGCAGGTGTGGGCGCGGATCTGAAGACGTTTGCGGCGCACGGCTGCTATGGGATGGCCGCGATCACTTCGCTGACGGTGCAAAGCACACAGGGCGTCGAAGCGGTGCACAACACGCCGAGCGCGGAAGTGCGCGAGCAGTTGGACGTGCTGGTGAGGGATTGCGACATCGCGGCGGTGAAGATCGGCATGCTGGGAAACCGGGGCAATGCCGTGGTGGTGGCGGAATTTCTGGATGCGCACAAGTTTGCGCATGTGGTGCATGACCCGGTGATGAAGTCCTCGAGTGGGAAGGAATTGCTGGACGCCGGGGGGATCAACTATGTTTCCGCCGAATTGCTAAAACGCTCGAATGTGGTCACGCCGAATATTGCCGAAGCGGAAGTCTTGACCGGTTTGACGATCAAAGACATGGCCGACATGGAGGCGGCGGCGAGAAAGCTGGTGGAGATGGGAGCACCGGCCGTGATCGTGAAGGGCGGCCATATGGAGAAGGTCATCGACGTGTTGTTCGACGGGAAGGAGATGCACCACCTGGGCGGAGACAGGGTAAAGGTCGAAAACACGCACGGAACGGGATGCACGTTTGCGTCGGCGATCACGGCACAACTCGCAGCGGGAAGATCGCTGCTGGAAGCGACGACACTGGCAAAGGCGTATGTGATGAAGGCGATTGAAAAAGCCTACCCGGTGGGCAAAGGCAGATTGCCGCTGGACCACTTCTACCGAATGAAGATCGAGCCGCTGGCGCGTGGAACGCATGAGGTGCCGCAACACGGATTGCACCCGGCAGCGGAACCCGCGGCGCACTGAGACGAAATTTCGGAGCAGTCATCCTCTGAAGGGCCAAGTAGGGCAAGGAGGGTATATGCAGAAGATCTTGCGGTGTACGGGATGCCAGCGGGGCATGCGGATCGTAGGATCCACCGGATTGGGCAAGCACGTCGGGCGCACAGCGATCTGCCCGTACTGCAAGAAGAAAAACAAAGTAACCTGGCCTCGCGGCGATAAATTCAATGTGCAGCGGGTCGGGTCAAGATAACCTTAGATATTCCGCAGAAGTAATTCCCTCACCAGCCTCCCCCACCGCCCCCTCCCCCTCCTCCACCGGATCCGCCGCTACCGCCACCTCCACCCGAGCCAGGCGCAGATGAAGAAGACGAGATCGCGCTAGTAAGCGAATTGCTAAAAGAAGAGGCGAAACCCGCTCCACTGAAACTGCTCCAGGATGACCCGGAATAGAACGATGGCGTGTAAGCGGAGCCTGAACTGCCGGGAGCGGTTCCTGCAGCCGAGAGAATCCCTGAAAATTTATTAGCCCAATCCTGTTCGATGTCGAGGGCCAAGGCGTATGGCAGGAATTTTTCGAACACTTGGGGAGTTTGTTGCGGAGGCGCGGCGCGATTCAGGCGGTCGGCGTCAACGGAGCCGAGAAACATTTTGAAGCCTTCCACCTGATCCATCAGGCGGCGACCGGCGAAAGTAGGAGCTTTCATCAGGTGGACGAAAACGCCGTGAAGAATTCCGCTGGCAGCGAGAAAAACTCCGAACGAAAGCGACGTGGATTTGGCGAGGAAGAGCAGACCCATGATTCCCCCGCCAAGAAAGGGGATGGCGAAGAGGGTGTAAAAAAAGGCTTTGCCAGAGCCAATCAGGGAAGCGCTGCCGTGGCGAGCGACGTCGCGCCAGGCGGCGAAGACGGTGAGAAGCAGAGCGGAGACGCCTATGGTCCAAAAGGTCAGCCAAAAGCTGAGGAAAATGCCGATGATTCGCTGCGGCACTTTGAGGGTGGCAAAGAAAGAGAGGATAACCAGCACGGAAAGAGCAATAGCGGGGATGAGATAGCGAGAATTGGTGAGGAAGTAAGTTTTTTCTTCCGCGCTTTTGAGCCACTTTTGCGCCGCGATCATGGCGCCCTTGATTAAGGTGTGATTCTCCTGCTGAAGGACAACTTCGTTTCTTCCCTCGAAGAGTTCGGACGCGATCTGTTTTTCGTCGGGAGTAAGGACGCGATCGTCTTTGCCGGTGAGCGTGAGAGTGTACGCTCCGGCGTCTTCGGTGATTTTCAGGAAGCCGCGCACCGCCATATCGAGAATGGCGGCGGCAAAAGTTTTGTTGTCGTACCCCATGCGCATCAGGTAGCGCATCGCGGAGGGAGAAAGGTTCGCGGGAGGCTCGTAAAGCGCCATAATGACGCCGCGGGCGGGATCGCGGCCAACGGCGGACCAGGCGATGAGGTAGTAGAGCAGGGTAACGAGAAAGCCGGCGGCGAGAAGCAGTGCGCCGCGGTTGTCGCGAAAGAAAAATTCCAGATTTTGGGAGAACGTCGGAGGAGTGAGGTAGCCCTTGGGCCATGCCAACCGGACGCTGAGTCCTTCGTGGGGAGCGAGGGCGCGTTGGGCGATGAACTCGAAAGCGGCGCCTCTTGTAGCTGAAGAGAGTTGCGATTCGCGAGAGCCCTTTGGCCCGGTGAAGCCGGAGAGAGCGACCTTTTCCGCGGGAATGTTTCCGGGAAGATGGGCCGTCGCGCTGGCGGCGTCGATCGGGAAATTCCAGCCATTGCCGGTTACGTTCCAGAAGAGTTCGTCGTGATCTTTGTAAAAACCGAGTTGGCGGCTGGTGGCATACGTCAGGGTGTAGACATGACGGCCGGGGGTGACGAGCGCGTTGGGATTGCCGAGGTAAATGCGTTTGCCGTTGGACTGGTCCTCAACGCGGAATTGTTCGTGAGCAGAATCGTGCGTCGCGGAAATCATTTGGAAACCGACGATGTATCGATTGTTGTAAGGGTCGGTGTAGGCGGTGGGGAAATCGCGAAAGATGCCGTGGCGAATCTGATGGCCCGCGCTTATGACCGTGATGGTTTCCGTCACCTGAAGGGAGCCGTCGTCTTCGAGCGTAATGTCGCTGTGAAAGCCGAGGATGCGCTCGGACTGGGCGCGCGCCGGGAAGCCGGCCAAGAGGCTAAGGCTAATAGCGAGAAGGAAACGAATTGGCGAAAGAGCACGCATGGATTTTGATACATCCAGTGTAGAGGCACCTGGAAAATTTCGGGTAAATGGAATGCGGGACAGTTAACGGTAGATTCGCCAAGTAGCAGCAATCGGGAATGGCCGGGCTTGCTGGCTGAAGCCCAGCACCTACAGCGAGTAGACAGTCACGCGCGGTGGACGATTTTTCCGGCGACGATGGTGGCCGCGGGGCCGCCTTTGAAGGTGCGGCCGTCGAACGGGGAGTTGCGGGATTTGCTGGCGCTTCCCTTTACGTGGTACGTCCAAGCGCGATCCAAAGAGAAAATCGTGAGGTCGGCGGGCTCGCCGGGAGCGAGTTTGCGTTCTTTGCCGAGGACGCGGGCCGGGCCGGTGGTGAAGAGTTCGACCATGCGAATGAGCGGGATGCGGTTCGTGTGTACAAGTTGCTCGAGGGCCAGGCCGATTGCTGTTTCGAATCCGAGAATGCCGAATGGGGCTTTGTCGAATTCGACGTCTTTGATGGCCGGTTCGTGGGGGGCGTGATCGGTGGCGATGGCGTCAACAGTGCCGTCGGCGAGCCCGGCGAGGAGAGCTTCACGATCCTCCCGAGCGGCGAGCGGCGGATTCATTTTGAAGCGGGAATCGTAGGTCACATCCTCGTCGATCAAGGTGAAATGGTGCGGGGTGACTTCGCAGGTGACGTGCAAGCCTTGTTTCTTAGCGAATCGAACTTGTTCGAGAGAAGCTTTCGCAGAGAGGTGGGCGATGTGCAGGCGCGCACCGGTGAGTTCCGCGATCTGGACGTCGCGAGCGACGCAGACCGATTCCGCGGCGGCAGGCATCCCGGAAAGGCCGAGGCGCGTGGAGGCAATGCCTTCGCGCATGACGGCTCCGGCGGCGAGGGAAACGTCCTCGGCGTGCTCGATCACAGGGAGGTCGAGGCTGCGGCAGTAGTCCATGATCTGGCGTGCGAGTTTGGCAGTGGCGATGGGCTTGCCATCATCGGAGACGGCGACGATGCCGGCTTCGCGCATTGCCGCAATTTCGGAGATGTCTTCACCCTTGCTTCCGATGCTGGCGGCGCCGATGGGCCAGACGCGGACGTGGCCATGAACCTTGGCGCGATCGACGATGAAGCGGGTGATGGAGGCGTTGTCGTTGACGGGCCTGGTGTTGGGCATGCAGCAGACGGCAGTGAATCCGCCGCGGGCGGCGGCCTTGGTGCCGGTCTCGATGGTTTCGGAATTTTCCTGCCCCGGCTCGCGAAGATGGACGTGCATGTCAACGAAGCCGGGAGCGACGACGAGGCCTGTGGCGTCGAATATTTCCGCGCCATTCGCGCGGGAGATTTTTCCGGGAGCCGCGATTTCGGAGATGGTTTCCCCATCGAGCAGGATGTCGCGGACCGCGTCGGCTTTGGAAGCGGGATCGAGGACGCGGCCGTTCTTAATCAGAAGCATGCGCAGATTCCTTGGATTTGGCGTCGGGTTTCACTTCAAGAGCGGGATGCGTGCCTTCCGAGGCGCCGACCATCAGCAAATAGAGGATGGCCATGCGAGTGGCCACGCCGTTGGTGACTTGTTCGAGAACGGCGGATTGAGGGCCGTCGGCAACTTCGGGAGTGATTTCGGTGCCGCGGTTGATCGGCCCCGGATGAAGAATCAGCGCTTCGGGCTTGGCGAGTTTCATGCGCTCGGCGTTGAGTTGATAAAGCAGGATGTAATCGCTTTGCGAGAGAGAAGGCTCGTGGAGGCGTTCGGTTTGCACGCGGAGGACGATGATGACATCTGCGTCTTCAAGAGCTTCTTCGACTCGATAGACGCAACGGATGGGTGTGCCGGGGGGGCCGATTTTCTCGAGTTCGCGGGGAACCCACATCGCCGGCCCGCAAAGGGTGAAGCGGCAACCGAACTTTCCAAGGAGATGGATGTTGGAGCGGGCCACGCGGGAGTGAGCAATGTCGCCGAGGATGGTGATGTTGAGATTGTTGAGGTGGCCGACGCGGTCGCGGATGGTGAGCGCATCGAGTAATCCTTGGGAGGGATGCTCGTGAGTGCCGTCGCCGGCGTTGACCACGGGGATTTCGAGATGCCGAGCCACGAAGTCGGCCGCGCCTGAGGAGGCATGGCGCATGACGAAGCAGTCCGGGCGCATGGCGTTAAGGTTGTTGGCGGTGTCGAGTAGGGTCTCGCCTTTTTTGAGGCTGGAGGCTTCGGCCTGGAGGTTCATCGTGTCCGCGCCGAGGCGTGAAGCGGCGGTTGCGAAGCTGAGGCGGGTGCGGGTGGAATTTTCAAAGAAGGCCAGGGCGACGGTCTTGCCGCGGAGGATGGCCAGTTTTTTGAGTGGGTGGCGCTGGATTTCCTGGAAAGGTTTGGCTTGATCGAGAATGAAGGTGAGTTCGTCCGCGGAGAGCGGTTCGAGGGCCAGGAGATCGCGAAAACGATAGGTCAAATTTGCACTCGATTGCACGCGAGGAGGAGCGCGCCTCGTCTGATTGGATAGTTTACGCGATGGCGGCGGGGACGCAAAGGTATAGATAGCAGATAACAGCGATCAGCGATCAGGAGGCAAAGAGAAAAGCAGATCACCCACTGAAGGCGGGGCTCCGGTTGAGAACTCGGGAAGGGTCGAGGGAGACTATTCGACGCGGTCGACGAGGACGACGCGTTCTTCGGTGTCGATCTCGATGAGGCGGACCTCGATGATTTCGGTGTCGCTGGTTTGGACGGTTCGGCCGACGTATTGGGCTTCGATGGGCATCTCGCGGTGGCCGCGGTCAATCAGCACGCAAAGGGAGACACGCTTGGGACGCCCGAGGTCGAAGAGGCCGTTCATGGCGGCGCGGATGGTGCGGCCGGTGTAGAGCACGTCATCAACAAGGACGAGGTCCATACTGTCTACCCCAAAGGAGATATCCGAGGACTGCAACACGGCCTGCGGGGCGACCTTGGAGAGGTCGTCGCGATAGAGAGTGATGTCGAGGGTGCCGACGGGGACATCCACGCCGTCGATGCCACGCATGGCGCGGGCGATGCGTTGGGCGAGCGGCACGCCGCGGCGGCGGATGCCGATGAGGGCGAGGCTCTTTGTGCCACCGCTTTTTTCGACAATCTGGTGGGCAAGCCGCTGCAAGGTGCGGTCGATTTCGGCCGCGGACATCAATTGCGATTTTTCGACGATGCGCATGTTCGCGTAATGCTAGCACAAGTCGGGAAGACCGGAAGTATTCGAGCGAATCTGAAAGGAGATTCACGCCGGGAATTTGGCAGCGTGCTAGACTTTCGCGGAATTCGATAAGGAGATGGCGATGGGGCTCAAGATGAGATCGGGTTCGCGCGTTTGCAGAGCGCTGGCCTTGGCAACGGCTGGGGCAGCGCTTCTGGCGAGCGGTGTGGAGGCCCAAGGGGCCAAAGGCGCGGCGGCTAAGAAGGCAGAGTCTGCACGTCCAAAATTGGTGGTGCTGCTGGTGGTGGACCAGATGCGAGGGGACTATGTGGACAAGTTTCGCGAGCAGTGGAGCGGCGGGCTGAAGCGGCTGCTGACGGATGGTGCCTGGTTTCGAGCGGCGGCCTATCCGTATGCCGCAACGGAGACTTGCCCGGGACATTCCACGATTTCGACGGGGTCGTTTCCGGCAAACCACGGAATGGTGGCGAATGCCTGGTGGGACCGCGAGCAGCAAAAGATGGTGACATGCACGGCCGACCCCAATGCGAAGAACTCGGCCTACGCGGGCGGGAGCGCGAAGGGCGGCGATTCGGCCTGGAGGATGCAGTTGCCCGCTTTTGCGGAAGAGTTGAAGTTCCAGACCGGCGGCGCGACCCGGGTGGTGACATTTTCGGTAAAAGCGCGGTCGGCAATCACGATGGCGGGCCACAAGGGTGACGCGGTGACGTGGATCGATCCACCGGGAACTTTGGTGACGTCGTCAGTGTTCGGCACGATGCCGTTCGTGGAGGAATTCGCGAAGAAAAATCCGGTGGCGCAGGATTATGGGAAAACGTGGTCGGTGTCTTTGCCGCAGAGCGCGTACCTCTACGAGGAAACCGCCGTTGGAGCGAGAGCATTGGACGGGTGGACGACGACGTTCCCGCATGCCCTGCGCGGGAAAGAAGGCAGCGCCGCACCGGATGCAGCCTATTACGAGCAGTGGGTCACCAGTCCTTTTGCCGACACCTATCTCACCAAGTTGGCGGAAACGGCGGTGGATTCGCTCGGACTTGGGAAAAGCGGGGCGACGGACTTTCTGGGAGTGAGCTACTCGTCGGTCGATTACGTTGGCCACACCTTTGGACCACGGAGCTGGGAGATTCAGGACATTCTGGTGCGGCTGGACAAGGATTTAGGCGACCTATTTGCGTATCTGGACAAGAAAGTAGGCGCGGGGAACTATGTGGTGGCGTTGA
>Ga0210406_10006065_pt1 | contig 12575 bp, 13 predicted proteins | sample IncBWC30MmetaG_FD_155454 | JGI IMG/M metagenome (GOLD analysis project Ga0210406, IMG submission 155454) | Forest soil microbial communities from Barre Woods Harvard Forest LTER site, Petersham, Massachusetts, United States - Inc-BW-C-30-M | ecosystem: Environmental > Terrestrial > Soil >...
GTATTCAACTTGGGTGCTCAGCATTAGGCGATCGCGATAGCGGCCAGCCTCGTATCCTCGAAGATCATTGTGAGCACCCATGAGACAGAGATCGTAAAAAGGGACACCCCCAGCGACAATGCACCCATAGACACGAAACGCGATTACCTGTCTGGGAGAAAGTCCGCTGAAGTTGTTGAGGGCAAACCAGTAGCTCTGATAGCTGAGATCGCTTCCGAACGCTGGATGAAAGAAATCGACAATTAGTTCCGCTAGGGTTCCTTTGTTCGGATAGAACTGGCTGTCGCGACGATCCTGCTGCACACGGAAACCTAGGGCTGCAGTTTTCGAGTTGAGCTCTTTCGAGGTAATGTTGATGTCAGGCGGCAGATTTCCGCCTTTGAGGGTAACACCCAAACCGCGCCACTGATAACGAGGTCCGATGAAGATCTTCCACTTCAGATGGACCAGGGGTTCAACGAAGAGGCCCGACCTCCCTGGAGGATCGGAACCGAAATCCCCGCTCCGCCTGCGGCGTTGCCCACGCCAAACAATCGATAGTTCACTTCTCCTCTTCCGTACGCTAAGTTGAGACGATACCGATCTTCCCGAAGAAAGAGCTTGACCAACCCTCCAACTGCCCAGCTGCCACTGCTGGCATACATGCCGGCACCACCGAAAATGGAGGGCGGAGACACACTGTCATTCTTGTTCAAAGGAGCGACGTACCCGAGCCCCAGAATGAGTCCGGAACCTATCGCTGGATTGGAAAGCGGGATAGGCGCAATGACAACTTCCCCACCGTGTTTCGCCGTCGCATCCTCCGATTTGGCGGCGCCACTCGGTTCAATTGTTTCTAGTTCAGGCGAGGCTAAGGCTTCGTGCTCACCTTGGCTCACGTCGAGAGCCTGGGGCGAATCAACAGATTCGGCAGGCGACAAACTTAAATGGAGGCGATGTGACTTGGACTGAGTACTTTCTGTTTGCCTCGCCGAAGTCGAGTTGTTGTCTACCGGGTTTGCTTTCGGCTCCTGCCCACGAACACTCGGGATACAAGCGGTCAGCCAAATCACAAGGATCAAGCGGCGACAGGAACGGAATAGCCAACGCGTCGAGAACTGGCCCGAATGCCGCCCAGTTAAAAGTGTCGAGAAACTCCACACTGAAGGTCTCTTTTGCTCGCCTGTCATTCATCTTCGGCTTTTGCTTCGATTGCCTTTTTCAAAATTCCAGGATCACAGGCGCAATGTAGCTTCGTGCGAACCTCTCGCCAAGATTTCTGATTGGCGTCGTCCCGCCATGCGCCGCCAATCTCCTTGCGCTGCTCCTTCGTGAGATGCCAGGAGAGCGGCAATTCGGACTCTGCCCAGAACAGGAAGGGTTCGGGTATTACGTGGACGTTGGCCTCCTCCGGCGTCGCATTCGGATCCCCGTTGGCCAAGTATTTTCGAGCCATCCAGAAGAGGCCAATGAGCAAACGCAAATACAGCCAGCACAATAGGAAACGATGTTCTCAGTAGGATACGTTTCACATGATGTCTACTTTTTCTTCGCGCTGTGGGGGGTTGGCATCGTCCTCCGAAGTGGTGCGGAGTTCTACAACTGTCGTTACCCGGCGATTTCGCTCATTGACCCGGAATCGGCGCGCGGCAGACTGCTGATAGCGAACTCGCCCTTGCTTGTCACAGGCGTTAGCCGGTGTCTGCCACAGCGAATCGCACTTCCGCGTGCTAGCAGCCTCACTTGAGGTTGATGCTTACGCCAAGCAGCACACCCGATGTGGTGCATGTGAGGATCGCCCCTCCGGTGCGATAGTCCACGTACAGGTAGCGGTAACCCACCAGCAACACCCATTTCGGCTTAATCCGATATCCGAGCACACCCGCCACCTGATAATCCTGTTTGGACGTGACACCCCCGCCGCCTACGTCGCCTGCAATCGTAGCTTCCAGCTTGCGCGAGAGAGTTGCCCGCATCCGTGCGCCGACCAGCGGATCCACCCAGTCTTCCGACCCGGAAAAAGTCAGCCCAAGCCGGGAGGGGCTGAACTGCAAGCTCTGTCCAAAGTGCCAGTAACGGAATCCCACCAGACCGTCGATCTTGAGCTTCTGCAGATCGACCATCCGGTAACCGACCTTAGGAGTCAGGAGAAATTCGGCCCCCTTCAGATTTGCAGTTGTCGCGGGAATGTTCGGGAAAGGGAGAGCTTTGTCATCGGCCAGCCTGACCCACATGACATCAATCGGGAGTACCAATCGGTTGTGGCGTAGGTCTACCAATCCCATCAGGCCGAAGCGAAAATTCGCAAGGAGATCACCGGGGCTCGCACTGAAGCTGGCTTGGCGGTTAGGCCCGCCCACCGTCCCGTGCGCACCCGGAAACCAGAGGTAGGGCGCCACGCCAAGATGCCACCCGTCATCTGTTGAAGCTGTGGGCCCAGGGGACGTGTCTTTGTCGCTGGACGGGGTTGGGCTGTCAGTAGATGGTGCGGCTGCGATCGAGAGCTCGCTGGTTTTTGTCGCGAGAATTTCCTGGCAGTAACCAAGCGAGCCGGCGGTCAGCACGGCAGCTACAGTTCCGACAACGCAGAAACGAATGGATCGAATATCTTTCAAAGCGGGAACCCCTTTAGTTACTTTTTCTTTTGGGGCGGCGGATAGTTCTTCAGAAGCTTGGCAACCGCTTTCTCGAGATTCTTCTGCTGTTTGTCGGGTTTTGCTTTTGGGTCGATAGTCCTGCCTGCCATGCCCTCCCACACCAATTCTTTCTTGGCCGCGTCATACATGTCGACGTCGATTGTGCCGACGTGAATTGTATTAGTTGTTGTGGTGGACATCCCAGTCGCACCGACACCGCGCCGCCATGGGCCGGTTCCATAGCCACTGCCGTAGGAATTGAACTGCTGCTCCTGCTGGACCGCAGTCTGGTATCCGATCAAGAGGTCGGCGGAATCAGAATCGACTTTCGTAAGGCCCTTCTTGGCAAGTTCGGCGTCCATCGCCGCTTTAAATTGTCGGTCTCCAAGGTCGGCAAGTTTCTGGGCGCCCGGAATATCGACCCACTTGTAGGTCTTGTACTTGCTAAAGTCAGCATCGCGGTCGAAGTTGTACCGGACATCCTGTGCAGCGACCCCGAGGCCGGAACCGAACACAAGAATCGCGGCAAAAGTGAGCATCGCGACGACCTTGCTTCCTTTGATCGCTCTCATGCATGTCTCCTTAAAAAAGTATTGGGTGCGGACTCTTTTTGCTCTAAACCGTGGAAAGCGTGAACTCTTGGTCCACTACTTCACTGAATACTCGCGCGCATCCATGCAGGCCTCAAATGCGCGTTGAAATGTATCCAGACCTTGCGCGTGCGCAGCCTTGGCTTGTTCTTCTTCCTTCTGCTGTTTGGCCGCGGTTTGAGCCGCAGCTTGTTTCTGTGACGCTGCGTTTGCCTGGCGTTGCTTCATGCCGCCGCGCATGGTGCCTGCAACGGCGCCGGCGCCGGCGCCCTTCCCTGCGTCACCAGCGATTGCACCAATCGCGGCACCTCCGGCGGCGCCTCTCGCAGCGCCAGCAACGCGAGCGCCTTTTACCTGTTCTGCATTTTCTGCAGCTTCCTTTTGCTCGGCTGCTTTCTGTTCGGCGGTCTTCCCCGCTGCGGGCGGAGCCTTGGGGTCGATGCCGCTCATCTGCCTGGCGGAACCGTAGCATTCGCTCTCGTCCTTGAGCTGCTGGTCGGGGCTTTGGCCATTCTTCCCGAACACGAAAACGCCAATGTCTTTCGACGGCGACCAAGCTGGGGCTGAAGGTGCGGGTGCTGCCTGAGCGGACGACGGCGTGGCTTGCGCTCTGGCCGTAGATCCCATGCACGCAGCTACAAGAAGAACTGTGATTGAGGTACTGCTGTTAAGCGCTGCCATACTTCTTCCTCCGTTGGGATCACTGTTCCAGGTCGCAAGCGCATCCGCGCGATTTCACTAAGGCAGTTGAGGGGCCAATACGGTTGGCGGTTGCCGAGCGGTGCTAGATCATTGATTTACAAGCGGATAAGTGGGACACGTGGGCTTCCTCCGCAACTCGCGAAGCTTCTTAACAACGATATGTCGTCGTTACAAACGAAATATCGTTGTTTGGTGGAGCCGCCTTCAAACTGGGCACCAGCGCTTGTGCTCAGCTTGATGATGATGTATTGTGTGTGCGAAAAATCAGACCATCTCCTCGGGTTACTCTTCGGCCTAACCAAAACTCAAGTCCCGGGCTGGTTGCTGTGAGCAGTGTCTTTGAATTCGAGACTAGTCTTCGCGGTCAACTCGAAGATCGCCTCCGATTTGAGACCTTCATTTCCGACCTCTCCGCCCGTTTCGTAAGACTCCCATCGAGCAAGGTCAATCAGGAAATCGACCACGCTCTGCGAGAAGTGACGGAATTCTTCCACGCCCATCGCTGTGGACTTCTCGAAGTATCCGGTGACTTGAAAATGGCCCGAATCACCCACGCGTGGTATGCCGAGGGAGTCAGGCGAGTCCTCCCCGATACGAATTGTGCCCAGGGCCATGCCTGGTCTTTCGATAGGCTAGTGAAACAGAAGCAAGCCGTGAGCTTCAATGATTTGTCGGACCTACCTCCCGAAGCCGCATCTGATCTTCCTGCTTACGAGGCTTCTGGAGTCTGTTCCTCGCTCATGATTCCACTCTTCACGGGGGAAGCAGTCCGCCATATCGTTGTACTGCAAACCATGGCAGGCGGAGGAGCGCTCGCGAAAGAATACATTCCTAGATTGCAGCTTCTGGCGGAAATACTCGTCAACGCGGTCGGTCGAAAAAACGCAGACGATGCGTTGCGGGAGAGCGAGGCGCGCTTGAGCCTGGCCGCGGCTTCTGCACAAGCGGCACTGTGGACGATCGAAGCGGAGACCGGTCACGTTTGGTGTACCGACCAGGGACGTGAGCTGTTGGGATTCACGCCGTCGGATGAGATTACATTCGACCGGATTCTGCAGGTGGTCCATCCAGACGATCGCAGCCGGATTCGGGAAATCGTAGCCCAGGCCTATGCCACGAGAAATGAAGCGAGCGGCGAGTTCCAAATCGTGCTACCGGGTGGGAACGTTCGCTGGATTGCATTCCGGGGTCGGGCGCAATACACATCAGCCGGTGCTCCCCTGCGATTGATGGGTTGCTCCATCGATATCTCGAAGCGCAAACACGCAGACGAGGAGCTTCGTAACGCTTTGGACGAAGTCCGGCAGCTTCGCGATCAGTTGCAGCACGAAAACATGCATCTCCGGCAGGAAGTGAAACAGCTGTGTGGGCATTCGCGAATCGTCGGCCAGAGCGCGGCGATTCGAGGGGCGTTGGCGCAAGTGGAGCAAGTGGCTCCGACCCCTTCGACTGTACTTCTGCTGGGAGAGACTGGGACCGGCAAAGAACTCTTTGCCTCCGCGATCCACGAGCTCAGCTCTCGCAAGAGCCGCCTCATGATCCGAATGAACTGTGCGGCCATTCCAGCACCGCTGATTGAGAGCGAGCTATTCGGCCGCGAAAAAGGCGCCTACACCGGCGCCGTTTCGAAGCAGATTGGGCGGTTTGAAATGGCTCACGGCTCCACGTTGTTCCTGGACGAAATCGGCGACCTGCCAATGGACATCCAGGTGAAACTATTGCGCGTTCTCCAAGAGAAGAGCCTCGAAAGGCTGGGCAACCCGAGGCCCATCGCGGTCGACGTACGAATCATCGCGGCGACCAACAAGGATCTTGAGAAGGCGGTGCACGACGGCAAGTTTCGTGAAGACTTGTACTACAGGCTGAATGTGTTCCCAATCACCGTTCCACCTCTTCGCGATCGCCGCGAAGACATTCCCCTCCTGACCTGGGCCTTTGTAGAAGAATTCGCCACCATGCTGGGGAAGCATGTCGATGCCATCCCACAGTCCACCATGGACATTCTCGTGCGCTACTCCTGGCCTGGGAACATTCGTGAATTGCGAAACGTAATCGAGCGGGCAATGATTCTTGCAACCGATTCGAAATTAAGGGTCCAGGTACCCAATGGGACCAATGGTAAGTCGCTCCAGATGTTCGCTCTGGAAGATGTCGAACGCAAACACTTTCTGAGCGTGCTGGATATGACCGGTTGGCGAGTACGGGGCAAGAATGGGGCCGCTGAGATTCTCGGCTTGAGGCCTACGACACTGGCCAGCCGCATGGCAAAACTAGGGATCAAGCGTCCGGCATAGAACGACATATCGTTGGCGACAACGAAATATCGTTGGAGCATTCGCTCCACATGCTCTCTGGCAATGAACGTCCTTGCTTAGAATCAACCGCTTAGACCAACATCTTCTGACTTATCAATCTGGAACGTCAACTGCAGTCTTCTCCTCGTGGTCCAACTCTTTCTGAGGCTGACCGCTCCCGCGGGACGCGAGCGGGAAGTGATACAGACCTTGCGCACAATCATGCTGCCCGCACGTTTGTCTCGGGGCTGCAGCCGGGTGGAACTCTGTGTCGAGGCGGAGCAAGCGGATGTTGTCTGTTACCTGGAAGAGTGGGACGACGAGGAGGAGTTGTTCTCGCAGCTTCGCTCGGAGCGGTTCAGTCACCTGCTCGAGTTGATGGAATGTGCTGTCGAGCCGCCATTCTTAGAGTTTCGCTTTGTTACGGCTAGGCGCGGACTTGATTACGTCGAGGCCGCGCGTTCGGACACAAATGTTAATTGAGGTTCTCAAAGCGGAGATAACGAAGGTCGCTCGGGGGACAACACCGCTTGACGGCATCAGGAGAAGTTCTCATGACGCGTTCTTTTCGATTGTTTCTCATGATTTCCGGTCTTTCACTGGCCTGCGGTATCGCCTTGGGGCAGGGCGACAGTTCGCCAGACAAGAAAGAATTAGTTCAGCAGAAGGTCGCGGCCGTCAAGCAATCGATCGCCGAGAACCAGGCTTCTCTCCGCCAATACACTTGGACTACGCACACCGAGATCAGCGTGAAGGGTGAAGTGAAGAACCAAAAAGACGAGTCCTACAAATGTGGACCGGACGGGAAGGTCGTGAAGACGCTGATTGGCGAACCGCCTCCCGAAAAGCAAACGGGCCGCTCCAAGAAGAGGGTCGTCGAGAAAAAGGCCGGCGAGATGAAGGAGTACACGGAACGAGCTGGAGCCCTAATCCAAAACCACGTTCCCTCTTCACTGTAAAACCTGACCGCAGCATTGAAGGCAGGCAAGGCTGACCTGAGCAAGAACGAGGCTCAAGCCATCCAGCTTCAATTCAAGGATTACTACAAGCCGGGTGATGCCATGACCCTCGAGTTCGATCCAGCCGCTAAGAAGCTCAGAAAGGTGAGCGTAGACAGTTTCCTCGATAATAGAGAAGGACGAAGTTACGCTTGACGTCGGATTCCAGTCGTTGCCGGATGGCACCAACTATGTCGCTAATACGCTCCTGCGAGCTGATGCCAAACAGATCGTGGTGAAGATACAGAATCTCGACTACAAGAAGGCGGGCAACTGAGAAGTTGGCCGGAATGTTTGGAGGGAGAGAAACATGAAGTATTCACTGATCGCATTGCTGATGTTGATAGCAGCATTTCCTTCTGGGAGCGCGCAGCAGAGCGAGTATCCCATGATGGACAAGGTCGCCCAAAAGGTGATTGAGAAATACCAAAAGTCCAGCTGCGAAGAATTGAAAGCCCAGAAGGAGGAAGCGCCAGACCCCCAGCAGGCCGCAATGAAACAAAAGGTGGTGGGGGCGCTCAAGAACGATCCAAAGATGCGCGAGCAGTTCCTGAATAAGGTGGCCGGGCCAATTGCCAACAAACTCTTCGAATGCGGCATGGTTCCTTGATGGCTGATGTGAATTGAACCCGCGCCCGCAGGACAGGAAAGTAACTTTCACTCCCTGGGCAATGGAGAGCTCAATTTTGCGCGGTCGTCCAAGAGAGGCAGCAGATGAGCAACACTAGCAAAGGTCTTCGACAATCAGCTCTCGTAATGAGGGTCTTGGGCTGGGCCATGATTGCCCTTCCTCTGGCTCTCCCGCTCTATCCACCCGGGTTCCTTTGGGGTAGTCATTCAGCGGATTTCCCCGCGATGGTCCCACATCCGGAGTCGCCTCTCCACGGACTACACCCTTACCTGTTCATGATCATCGTCTTGTATCTGGCGTGGGGGATTCTCATGGTCCGCGGTGCCAAGGATCCCAAAGCGAACGCTGCGCTATTTGACTACGGGATTCTCGCCAATCTGTTCCACGCTTTGCTCATGATCCCTATGGCATTCATCTATCCCAACGAACACGCGCACTTATGGGCGGATATACCGGTGCTTTTGGTTGTGTGCTGGATCTTATGGATCTATCACCCTAATCGAGTCGCACTGGAAGTCTCGAGAGCATCATGACCTCTGACCAAGCAGATGTGGTCGTGATTGGCAGCGGGTTCGGCGGTAGTATCTCGGCGAATCGCTTGGCCTTGGCGGGGCTGAAGGTCCTGGTGTTGGAACGTGGGCCGTGGCGTGACTCCCTGCCCGTCCGCTCTATGGGCATTGAAAGACGATCTCCGTTCCCCTACGGGATGAAGTCGATTACGCATCTGCTGCGAACCGTTCACTTTGGCGGTTGGAGCCTGACGTTAAACAAGTCTGGCATGTTCGAAGTGTTCTCCTATCCGGGTCTTGGTGTCCTCGCCGTGTCGGCCGTGGGCGGCGGTAGCCACGGCTGGGCAGGAATGCTCACGGCACCCCAAGATGCCGGATATTGGAAGGAGCGTCATCCGAATTTGAACCCCAGCGACATCGAGAACTATTACGACAAGGTTCTGGCGGACATGGAAGCTGTGCCACTCACGCAAAACCATTGGCTTCCTCAGTCGGTATGGACGCACTTGGCCTCGTCGCCCTCGGGAAATTGTTTGCCTGCGGACCCACAGCCTCACATGGCGATCAAGGTCCCTTACTCCCAGCGGGAGGTGGGCCAAGTGACCGAAGGCAACGGCGGCGTGCAGCGGCAGACGTGCGCGTTTGACGGCGACAGTTTTCTGGGATCGCGCGGAGGAGCCAAGGCATCAGTCGATTTCATTTATCTGGCACCCGTGCTCAGCAGAGGCGTTACCGTTCGCGACATGTGTGAGGTTACGAAGATCGTACGAGACTCAGCCGTTGGTGTAAGTGAGTACGCGGTGCACTTCACGAGTCTTTCCGACGGACAGAAAGAAGTGGTGCGCTGCAAACGAATCGTTCTGGCCGCTGGAACGATGAACACACTGCGATTGCTCTTTGCGAGCAGTTTGGGGCCAGGTGGTCTCAACCCCATGCCTTCGCTGGGACGTACGTTTGGCGGCAACGGAGATCTCTTTGGGGCTTGGTTTAAAGATTCTGCTCAGCCGCCGACCTTCAATGCGGCTCCGATTCTTGGGCGCTTCAAAGTGGGCGGGCGAGATACACCATTTGTGGGAATGGGTGGGATGCCCGGTATCGATACGCTGCCACTACCTTCTTTTGCTAAGAAGAAGCTGGGAAAGACGGTTCCACTCATTGGAATGGGGGCAGACACGGGGCAGGCATCCGCCAGGTATCAAAAAGGAGCGGTATTGCTGGACTACGACCCGAGGCAGCAGCCAATTTTTGAAGAGATTCGGGACGACATACAGGCACTAGGAGTCCAAAGCGGTTTGAAGACTTGGGCAATCAAGAAGCCCATCACGATTCATCAGTGGGGTGGCGCTTGTCTCGGCCCAACTCCGGAGCGTGGCGTTGTCGACCATAACGGCGAGGTGTACGGGAATCCGGGACTTTTTGTCGCAGACGGGTCGGCACTGCCAGCCGCGGCTGGAACACCTCCGTCTCTCACGATCGCGGCTTGGGCACATCATGTTGCCGATGGACTGGCACAAAGAGCCTCATGAAGTTTCAGGAGAGGATGCTCATGACTAGCGCTGCCAAGGCTCTCCAACAATCGGCCCTCGTGATGAAGATCTTGGGCTGGGGTCTCATCGCGGGCCTTACCGGCGGTTTATTTCTCTACCCGCCCGGGTTCTTGTGGGGAAGTCATCCCACAAGTTTCCCCAACATTGGTCCCCCGCATCCGGAGTCCCCGCTCCACGCGTTACACCCCTATCTCTTCATGATCTTGTCGATATATGTCGCGTATGGGATTTTGCTGATTCGCGGCGCCAAGGATCCTAAAGCTAACGCGGCTCTGTTCGACTTCGGCATCCTCTCCAGTCTATTGCACGGGTCGGTCATGTTCGTACAGGCCTTCATCTACCCGAACGAGCATGCGCATCTATGGGCGGACGTTCCGATTGCGTTCGTGGTGGCTGTGATCCTTTGGATCTATCACCCCAATCGAGTGGCACCGGGAGTCTCGAGAATGCGATGAGACCTTACGCAAAACAGCCAGTTAGAGATGCACGGAACCGAAGGTAATGAAACTGGACTATCGAAGGAGAGCTCGATGAAACGCTTCATGAGTTGCATTTTCACTTTGGTGCTGGCTGTATTGTTGCTTGCGATCTGGGGTTGCAATAAGTCGGAGACGCCAAGCAGTGCGCCGCGTGCGGGCGCCTCTGTCGACCGTACGGTGCTGCCGCTGGCCGAGCCAACTTACCCGGCCATTACGGAGCTCGATGTTCGCAAGGCCACGGCGCCGGCTCTGTTCCAGGTCAAGCCTCCGCAGGGGGCGCCCAACGTGATCGTGATTCTGCTCGACAACCTTGGGTTCGGCGCTACGAAGCCCTTCGGTGGCGTGATCAACATGCCAACGCTGGAGCGCCTTGCCAAGAACGGAGTGACCTACACCAATTTTCACACCGCGCCATTGTGCTCCCCCAGCCGCCAGGCGCTTCTCACCGGCCGTAATCCGCATAGTGTCAACATGGGAGCGGTCACGGAGCTTGCCACCGCCTATCCGGGCCAAAACTCCATACTTCCCGATAGCAAGGCACCGCTCCCGGAGATTTTGAAACTCAACGGATACAGCACGGCCATGTTCGGCAAGAGCCATGAATTCACTCCGTGGGAGACGGGCCTCACCGGTCCGTTCGACCAATGGCCTACGGGTACCGGGTTTGAAAGGTTCTACGGTGTCCTGAGTGCTGAGGCCGATAATTTCGCACCGCCGCTCAGCGACAACTTGAACCTGGTGGACGTGCCGAACGATCCGAACTATTACTACCCCACGGACCTGGCCGACCACGCTATCTCCTGGATCCGCACTGAGAAGTCTCTGACCCCGGACAAGCCCTTCTTCATTTACTACTCCTCCCCGGGGACACATGCACCGAGTCAGGTACCAACAGCGTGGCGTGACAAATACAAAGGCAAGTTCGATGAGGGTTGGGACAAATACCGCGAGGAAATTCTGGCGCGCCAAAAACAGCTCGGAATCGTCCCGCCCAACACCCAACTCACGCCGAAGCCATTGCCGAAGGAAATGCCAGACTGGGAAACGCTGAGCGCCGATGAAAAGAAAGTCTTCATCCGGCAGCAGGAGATCTTTGCGGCCTATGCCGAGGAGGCCGACCATGAGATCGGCCGTGTTCTGCAAGCGATCGAGGACATGGGCGCGATGGACAATACGCTGGTTATCTACATAACGGGTGACAACGGATCCAGCGCCAACGGCGGTCCGATTGGCCGGTTCAACACATTGTATAGCTACAATCAAATACCGGAGACCATTCCCGACCAAGTGAAGCACTTGGATGAGTTCGGCGGGCCGCACTCCAACATGACGCCTCCCATCGGCTGGGCGATCGCGGACAACACCCCCTTTGCTTACGCGCAAGGCAACACGTCCTATGGTGGGACAACCAATGGCGTGGTCATTCACTGGCCGAAGGCGATCAAAGCGAAAGGCGAAATTCGGCCGCAGTACCATCATTTGATTGATATCGCTCCCACCGTGCTAGAGGCCGCGGGACTGCCCCAACCGAAGAGCGTTAACGGCACGCCTCAGAGCCCCATGGAAGGGGTGAGTATGGTTTACAGCTTTATTGACGCGCAGGCGAAGTCACCCCACACCGTCCAGTACGCCGAGTTCCAGGGTAATCGAGGTATTTACAAAGACGGCTGGTACGCGACCAGCTTGCACAAGGTGGCATGGGAAGCCCAGCCTCGATCGTCATTTGACCAGGACAAGTGGGAGCTCTTTAACACCGCGGAAGACTTCAGTTGCGCGATCGACCTCGCGGCGAAGAATCCCGACAAGCTCAAGGAGATGCAGGCTACCTTTCTAACCGAGGCGGTTAAGTATAACGTGCTGCCACTCGACGACCGCGTTTACGAGCGATTCAACCCAACCATCGCTGGGCGTCCCGACCTGATGGCGGGCCGAACGTCATTGACGGTTTACGAAGGCATGATCGGAATGAAGGAGAACGCCTTCATCAATACGAAGAATAGCTCGTACTCCATCACGGGCGATCTGGAAGCTCCCCAGAGTGCAGCTTCAGGAGTGATTCTCGCGCAGGGTGGGACTCACGCTGGCTGGAGCTTCTACGTGAAAGACGGAAAACCGAAGTTCGCATACAACTACCTGGGCAACGTCACCACCGTAACCTCTGGAGATCATTTGCCTATTGGTCGCGTCACGGTCGCCTATGACTTTGTCTA
>Ga0210406_10006066_pt1 | contig 12575 bp, 11 predicted proteins | sample IncBWC30MmetaG_FD_155454 | JGI IMG/M metagenome (GOLD analysis project Ga0210406, IMG submission 155454) | Forest soil microbial communities from Barre Woods Harvard Forest LTER site, Petersham, Massachusetts, United States - Inc-BW-C-30-M | ecosystem: Environmental > Terrestrial > Soil >...
TGCGGCGGACACCACCGCGAAAGCAAACGAAGTGCGCTCGCGGACCTTCAGGTATCGCGTATGCCCGGCAAAGGCCTGGGCCTCCTTTGGCAGCAACAGCGCGACGATAAGATCGCCGGGCCCCAGCACGCTGTCGTGTTCGGGCGTATCGCCGGGCAGACGATGCAGCGCCTCGACCGCTATCTTGCGCCGGCCCGACGGACCCTCGATCTCGACATGGGCATCGAGTGCGACCAGTGGCACGCAGAAATCCGACGGATGGGTGGCGATGCAGGACTCACTCCAGCCCAGCACGGCGTGCAACCGGTTCTCACCACCGCGCGCATCGCAGCCGGAGCCCGGGACGCGCTTGTTGCAGGCGCTGGCGGGATCGTAAAAATATCCGCATCGTGTTCGCTGCAGCAAATTGCCGCCGACGGTCGCGGCATTGCGAAGCTGCCCCGATGCACCTGATAGCAGCGCCTCGGCAATGGCGGGATAGGATGTCGCGAAATTCGGGTCGCTGGCGAGATCGGCGTTGCGGACCAGCGCACCGATGCGGAGACCACCATTGGGCAGACGTTCGATGCGATCCAGCCCCGGCAGACGCGAGACATCGACAAGGCGGTCGGGGCGCGCGATTCCACCTTTCATCAGGTCGAGCAGATTGGTGCCTCCGGCAAGATACGCGGCACCGGGTTCGGCCGCGGCAGTGATGGCATCGGCGATAGTGGCAGGCCTGATATATTCGAAATTGTTCATGCCGCGCGCTCCTGGTCGGGTTTGGCGGAATTGGATTTGGCGATGTTTTTCCGCGCCTCGAGTACGGCCTCCGTGATCCCGGCATAGGCCCCGCAGCGGCAGAGATTTCCGCTCATGCCTTCGCGCACGCGTTCCGGATCGTCGCCGGCGTGGCCTTCTTCAAGCAGGCCGATCGCGCTCATGATCTGGCCGGGTGTACAAAACCCGCATTGCAGGCCGTCATGGGCGATGAACGCGGCCTGCACCGGGTGGAGTTCGTCGCCGCAGGCGACGCCCTCGATGGTGCGAACTTCCGCGCCGTCATGGCTGACGGCGAGCGCCAGGCACGAATTGATCCGGCGTCCGTCGACCAGCACAGTGCAGGCGCCGCATTGGCCGCGGTCGCAGCCCTTCTTGGTGCCGGTCAAATGCAGCCGCTCGCGCAAGAGATCGAGCAGCGTCACTCGAGGGTCTTCGAGCTCGACGGTCCGTCGCACGCCGTTGACGGTGAGGTTGATGGAGAGGTTCATCTGGAACTCCGATCAATGCTATGGTCAGCATCGGATCACCGCCGCCAACAGGGATCGGCGGGCATATCCGGATTTGATGCTCGTCGGAATATGTGGAGGAACCCTCCGTTTACAAGAGGGCCAAGGACGACCAGATAAAAGAAATGACAGTTCGCCCGGCAGAAATTGTTCGGAAGCCCCGCGCCGACGCCATTCGCAATCGCGAACGCGTGCTGGAGGCCGCCAAAGCCGTGTTCAGCGCCGGCGGCGCCGATGCGAGCCTGGAGGCGGTAGCCAAATGCGCCGGCGTCGGCATCGGGACGCTCTATCGGCATTTTCCGACGCGCGAGGATTTGTTCGAGGCGGTTTACCGACGCGAGGTGGAACAACTCGGCGATCTCGCGGAGCAATTGAAGGGCGAGCCTGATGCGGTCGAGGCCTTGCGGCGCTGGCTACGGTCCAATGTCGAGTTCGTCGCCACCAAGAAAGGCATGTTGGCGGCGTTGCAGCTCGCCGCCTATGGCTCGACTGAACTGCACGCCTATTCGTTCGATCGCCTCACCAAGGCGGTCGGCGCGTTGCTCGCGCGTGCCGTTGCGGCCGGCGAGATCCGCGCCGATATCGGCCCCGAGGACGTGCTGCGGGCCCTGATCGGCATGTGCTATCTGCACGATCAGCCCGGCTGGCAGAACAGCGTGCTGCGGCTGGTCGACGTGTTCGTCGATGGCCTTCGCGTGCGAAGCAAGGCCGAGACAAAAAAGACGTCGTCGGCGCCGCGCAAGGACGCCGCCGACAGGATCAAGCCAAAGGCCGCGCCCAAGCGTTGAGCGTTACGCCAGCTTGAGCATCGCGCGGGTTTCCGCCGCCGAGGCGATCTCGGCGCCGAGATTGTGCAGGATATCGACGGCTCGGGTCACCAGTTCGGCGTTGGTTTTGGCCAATACGCCCTTCGAGATATAAAGATTGTCTTCCATGCCGACGCGGACGTGACCGCCGAGCAAATAGGCCTGCGCCACCATCGGAAACTCGGCGCGGCCGATGCCGAAGCCCGACCAGGTCGCGCCCGGCGGCAACAGGCTGCGCGCGTAGAACATGGTTTCGGATGATGCATTGAAACCGTATTTGACGCCGAGCACGAGCGAGAACAACCCCGGTCCCTGCAACACGCCTTCGGCGATCAGATCGCGCGCCAGATGGCAATCGCCGCTGTCGAACAATTCGAGCTCCGGCATCACCCCGGCCGCTTTCATGCGCTCGGCCATCTTGCGCACATTGCCGGGCGTGTTGATCACGACCTGACCGCCGGAATTCATGGTGTTGAGATCGAGCGTGCAGATATCCGGCCGCAGCAATTCGACATGTTCGACCCGGCGCTCCGGCGCGATCAGCGTGGTGCCGGGACCGGCCACCCTGGGATCGGCTTCCGACGGCACGAACCGCCCGCCGGGGCCGGTGGTGAGGTTGATGATCAGTTGTTTGTTGCGGGCGCGGATCCGATCCATCACGTCGCGATAGAGATCGATCGACATCGAGGGACGGCCGGTTTCCGGATCGCGCACATGAATATGCGCGATCGCGGCCCCCGCTTCCGCCGCTTCGAGCGCGCTGTCGGCGATCTGTTGCGGGGTGATCGGCAGATGCGGCGACTGCTCCGGCCGCGTCAGATTGCCGGTGATGGCGCAGGTGATGAATGTCTTTTGAACCGGTGCCGCCATTGGAGTGATGCCTTCCTGAAGGGTGTGAGAGCCCACGACCGTCATTGCGAGCGCAGCGAAGCAATCCAGGGACTACAAAGCAAGACTGGATTGCTTCGTCGCGGAGCCTGTGATCGGGCGCGCATTTGCGCGACCCGGTGGCTCCTCGCAATGACGAACAAAATCTTTTTCGCCAATCGCCCGTTAGATAATCCCCTGCTTCTTCAACCCATCGAGCCTGGCGTCGTCATAGCCGAGCGTGGACGATAGCACCTGCTTGGTGTCGGCGCCTAACAGCGGCGGCGCGCGATACTCCTTCACGGGCGTGCCGGAGAACGTCAGGGGATTGCGGATCAGCGACAATTCCGGCTCGAACGGATGATTGACCTTGATCCGCATGCCGCGCGACTGGACATGCGGGTCGGCGAACACCTGCTCGAAATTGTTGATGGGACCGGAGGGCACGCCGGCCTTCTCCAGTTCGTCGAGCCAGTAGGCCATCGGCTTCTTGAGGAACAAGCCGGCGAAGATCGCCATGATCTCCTTGCCGTGCACGACGCGGTCGTTGTTCTTGAGGAACCGCGGATCGGTCGCGAGTTCCGGCGCGCCCAGCACTGCGCAGGTGCGTGCGAACTGCCCGTCATTGCCGACCACCAGCATCAGTTCGCCGTCGGTGCAGCGGAATACGCCGGCGGGCATGCCGCCATTGCCCCAGGTGCCGCGCCGCGGCGGCGTCGTGCCGTTGACGAGGTAGATTTGCAGCCAATGCGACAGCGAGGCAATCACGGTATCGAACAGGCAGACGTCGACATGCTGCCCCTCGCCGCCATTGGCGTCGCGATGATAAAGCGCCGTGAGGATTCCGATCGAGGTGTTCATGCCCGTCATGTAGTCGACGATCGAGGGACCGACCTTCATCGGGCCCTCGCCGGGCTCGCCGTCGATATGGCCGGTGACGCTCATCAGGCCACCCATCGCCTGCAGAATCGCGTCATAGCCCGCGCGCGCCGCGTAGGGTCCGGTTTGGCCGAAACCGGTCACCGAGCAATAGATGATGCCGGGATTGATCGCCTTGATCGATTCGTAATCGAGCCCGTAGCGCTTGAGATCGCCGACCTTGTAATTCTCCATCATCACGTCGGCGGTCTTCGCCAGTTCGCGGATGATCTCCTGGCCCTCGGGTTTGGCGATATTGATGGTGACCGATTTCTTGCCGCGGTTGGCGCAGAGATAGAACGAATTATTGTTGTTCTCCTTGCCTTCGGGATCGACCAGATAGGGCGGACCGAATGCGCGCGCGTCGTCGCCGGTGCCGGGACGTTCAATCTTGATCACCTCGGCGCCGAGATCGGCCAGCATCTGCGCCGACAGCGGACCCGCCAGCACGCGCGTCAGATCAAGAATTTTGATGCCAGAGAGCGGCAAGGCCGACATAGGGTTCCTCCGAGATTTTATCTGTGGCCGGGAAATCCATCGACCATGGTTCAGACCAGCGGATACACCATTTTTCACCGGCGAGCACTGCGTTCAGGGCACGGCGGTCTGTGCCCGTCGCGGGCGCTGTTGCGGACACTTTTGAATGGCTTGCCCGCGCTTCCGCGACAAATGGCGCGGTCGGGTTTGCCGGGTCAAAAAGGGACCTGAACGCAGCTTTGGCGGCGAACCCTGTGGCCGGACCATCGATTCGCCCCGCGGCACGCGGCTATCGCCCTATCCCAAACGAAAAAACCTCCAGCAGGGCATTGCTGGAGGTTTTCGGAGGTCTTCATAAAGTAGTTTGTGTCTCCTTGAGACTAGAGCCCGACGTACTAAAAGCCGGTGCGACTCCCTATTACCTGAAAAAATTACCTGAGTAAATAATGTTTTTGCCGGGAATGGTGTTTTGGCGTCCGGAATTCGAGCCCGCCGAACCGGACCAGGCTGACGCCGCCGGCCGCGCTGCCCGGCAAGAACCGTCAAAACCAACCATCACAACGACCGCTCAATCCCTGCCGCAGCCGACCCGGATCGGGGTCGAGACCTTCGGTTTGGGCGTCGGCCAAACCAGGCTTTCGCTTTCGCTCGTCGTGCCCCTAAGAAAAAACCCCGGCGGTTTCCCGCCGGGGCTTCACGAGAGACTTGTCAGCCGTTCGGGATCAGAAGTTGCGCTGAACGCGAACCTGCAGCGACACGGTGTCCTGCGACTTGAACGCCAAGGTCGAAGCCGCATACGGAGCGCCCGGCGAGAAGGTCGAGGTTCCCTTGAAGCCGGTGTCGAGGTGGGTCCAGATGGTTTCCGCCGTGAACGTCAGGTTCTTGACGGGAGTCCAGCGGGTGCTCGCACCGAGCATCGAGATATTGTAGTTCGGGTTGCAGGTATAAGATGCACCCTGGCCCGGAATGTTCACGGCGATAGCGGCACAATAGTTGGCCTGCGCAGTGCTATCGTACCGAACCCAACCCATCCCGCCGAACAAGCTCGACGACCAGTACGGATCCCAGTTGTGGTTGAACGCACCGCGAACACCATACGACTCGGTCAGATGAATCGAGCCACCTGGCGCGTAGATACCATCCGTGGTCGGACCAAAGGCGATGCTGCCCGCGGAGCCGAACTGGCCGGGGGTGCCCCCGAACATCAGGAAGCTCGGCGAAGTCGAGGTCGTAGCGATCACGTTCTTGGTGTCACCCTTGGCCCAGGTGGCATCGACCTTGATGTCGTCGCCGGGACCGGTCGGGATATTCTTGATCTGCAACGCAGCCATCACCGAACCACCGTACTTGGTGTCCGGATGACCCGACGCGTCCGAGCCCGCCAGCGGCGCAGCGGTCGATGCGGTCAGGGCGTTGTAGGAACCGTCCACTTCGTGGACCGCGCCCGACAACTGGAACAGGCCCCAGGCCTGATCGACGCGGATGTTGCCGACAACGTCGGGCATATGCACGCCGGCGTAGGCGTTGCCGCTGGTGCCGGCCGCGGTGATGCCGACGCCGGTGTTGTAAACCGCGGTGCGGTTGAACACGGTCGGATCATCGAGGCCGATGCTGGCCGACACGCCGTTGCCGAACTGGGCGGTGTACTGGATGTTGTTGACGCCGGTGACGGAGTCTTCGCCGCCGATCAGGTACGACGAGATGTTGCCCGGATAGCCGTTCCACGGCGTCGCGTAAGCCGAAGAAGACTTACCGAAGGTGAAGCCGGCGAACTGAATGAACACGTACTCGACCGCGGTGTAACCGCCGCCGTCGGTGTCGAGCAGCTGCGCGTTGTTGCCGAGGTTGGTGTTCAGCTGGTTCGGGTTGGATGACGAGCCGCCCTGCGAACCCAGCGTCGTGAACTGGAAGTCGGCCTGGCTGAAGGTACGGACGACGCCGTATTCGGTCGCGGTGCGGGTATCGAGCGTGAGCGCCGCGCGCGAACGGGACGAGTAGTCGTTGCGGTAGCGATCGCCCAGACCAAGTTCGCCGTTCCATGCCGGCTGGCCATAGACGCCGCCGTTGAACGTGGTGTCGACGCGCAGATAGCCGCCGATCTTGATGCAGGTATCGGTACCCGGGATGTAATAGAAACCCGCGCCATAGAGCGAGCAAACCTTCACGTACTCGACCGCTTTGGCCTTGACGGGAAGATCAGCTGCCTGCGCTCCGCTCATGGCGACGAAAGCCGCCGCCGAGCCGAGAATAAGGCTCTTAACCATCTTCATATTGATAACCTCCAAGTTGCTCTGAGGGGGCAGGATCGAACCCTCGTTCCCCAAGGTTCCTTGCCTGCCCTTGAAAACCGCTCAGTCGCTTCGCGCCTTCGGACACCCCGCACCAACGCGAGAGACTTGAGCCAACGACCTTCAACGGGACGGTTGAGAATCCCCCCTCCGTCTCGGCAACTATGCAACCTGCGAGTTAGGTAATCAAATTAGTTTATTAACTCAGCAATTGTTTGCGAGGAGCTGTGACTTTTCCGCAACTGGCCTTTTTTGTGAAACTACGACGTCCGTCCCGAACCTATCAACAAGAGCGCCCAGGCCCCGCAAGATTAAGTGATTTACTTACGTTCCCTGTTTATCTAATGATGATTTGAACATCCGGCTAACAAGGATGGGCGACCAATGATGATGGGAAACAGGGAAGTCAGGGGGTCCCATGGACGAATCCGCCAAGAAGGACCAGGAAGCCGTTCGGCGCTTCTCGTGGGAGATCGCCTCGATCAGCGCGCATCTCGAGGAGCTCCGCCAGTTCTGGGCCAAGACGCTGGGCATCAGCGGCCCGCAATGGTTGATCGTGGTAGCCCTCGCTGACCACGACCAGGGTGACGGCGTGGCCGTCAACGTGGTCTCGAAGCTGCTGCATGTCGACCCCTCCTTCGTGACGACCCAATCGAAGCTGCTGGAGAAAAAGGGTTTTGTCCGCCGCAAGACGGCGGCGGAGGACGCCAGAATCGTCAAGATGTCGCTCACCGACAAAACCTCAAAACACCTTGCGAACCTGGCTTCGCAGCAGGAATCCCTCAACGAATTCATTTTTGCGGAGTTCGGCGATCGCGAACTGGCCGACCTGACCGGCAAGCTTGCTGCCGTGAAGCGGCGGCTGGAAAAAGCCACCCTGAAAGTTGTCGTCGATTTCTGAAGAGCGTTCCGGCGCGGCCGGAACCTCGTCGCGATGCCTATCGCAGGCGGGCCGCGATCCAGTCGAAGATGAACTCATTGGCCAGCGTCGGATTGTCCAGATGGCCCTGCGCGGCGGCCGTCTCGGCGCGCTCGAAGATCTTCAGCGTGACGTCCTCGCGGCCCCCCTTGAGCTGATCGGCCAGTTCGGTCACCCGGCCCGGCTCCAGCCAGCCGCCTTCGCCGGTTGTAATCAGCAGCGGGCACGCGATCTTTCGCATCACGCGGCTGGTCCCCATGCCATCAAAGACGTCGGCACCGCGCATCGCCGCCCGCCGCGCCAGGAACGACCGTTCATGCGCATCCCAGATGCCGCCGTCGCAGACCGCCGCCGCAAACCGCTGATCGAAGGCGATGCCTCGCGCGACAAAGGAAGACGCCCAGCCATCGGCGAGGATCGCGACACGGCTGTCATCCACATCGTCGCGGCCGGACAAATAATCCATGAAGCAACCAACCGCCGATTCGAGGTTGTGGGTTTCGAACGAGGGATCCGGCTGATCGCCCAAAACGTCTACCGCGAGAAGTGAAATGCCGCGTTCAAGGGCGTGGCGCGCCAGCTTGAACAGGTATTCTTCCTTGCGATGACCGGGCTCGCCGACGCAAATGACCGCAGGCTGAGGTTCGGCGGTCGCGCGCGCCGGCAAATAATAGCCCTGCAATGCGCCGTTGACCCAGGGAATGGAGACGACTTCGCCCGGTGGATCGCGATGCCGCAGGTAATTCGCCGCACATTCACGCATCGCGGCGAGTGAGGCTCGCCTGGCCTCTCCCGGAAAATCGAACGGATGCGCGGCCGCCTGGTAATAGTTGATGGCGCGAAGCCAATTGCTTCTCGCCGTCGGCAAATGGCCTTCGCGGAGGGCGGCAACGGCGCGCGCCTTGCTGGCGTCGGCCGTCCTGATCCACTCCCGATACCAGGAATGGTCGTCCGCGAGATCGATGCGGCTGGCGGTAAGCCAGCATTCGGAAACCGTCGATCCGCCTTCCTGCGCGGTCGCCAGCAACCGCATGAATTCAACCGAAAGGTCCTCCCGCTCTGGCCAATGGATCCAGCCGTCCCGATTGAACTCGAATTTCATAGGGTAGGCCGCAGGCGCCTTGAACAGCGGATCATGAACGCCGCGGTGTTGGCCATCGACGATAGTTTGCAGAGAGCGGCGTGTGCGCGGCGCCATGTCGATCGCCGCTGCACCACTCTCCAGAACGACATTCCGCACGATACCAATACTCCCCCGGCCCCCCGGCGCGATCGCCCCACACGCGACAGCAGGTCGGAATCCTGATCAATTCATATTTGTTCATTATGAATTCTCGAAGATCACCACGAAATCCCGTCGTGCGAACTTTGCGGTATCATCATTTTCTGAAACCGAGCACTGCGCTGGCGACATGCAGGTGCCGCGATTTTGGTTTTCGCCGCTTTCGCCAGTATTTGCGCACGGATATCGCGATGTTGTGATCGGGTCTGGCGCGTCGCGGTCGGTCGTTCGGGAATCTTTGACGCGGCGTCGTCGCGCGATTTGTTTCTCGTTAATTTCTCGTAATGACAATTTTTCAGGCAATCATTAACGCGGCCGTCGATGCGGGGCGCCGGCAAGTGCGTTCTTGCGCGCCATCGCGACGCAAGGTCGATGACAGCGTTGCCATGGTGGCTGTCATGTTATGCATATAGAGGACTGTATATAGAGCGAGCCAACGGCCTGCTGGCGGCGTCTTCATCGACGCCCGCGTCGTTCACCCTTCGCGCCATCGTGATTTGCCGAAGCAGTGTTCGGCGTAGCAGGCACGTTTAGAATGGATCAAATCGACATCACCATAACCGGCCAATCCGATGGCGGTCTGTCCACCTCATGTACCGGCTTTGCAAGGCAATCGCAGGGTTTGAAGTTGGAGGTGACGCTCGTCCGCGTGTGCGAAGATTAGCGCCGCTTCAACCGCAATCTGCAAGCGCGAGCAAGCCTGCGCCGCGGAAGTCAGAGGTGGCGCGTAACGACGCCGGTCGGTGTGGCAAACCCTTCCAGCGTTCTGATCCGCTTCTCCAGCCACCAGCCAAATTCCGGGGACCAATCCTCGAAGCGCGCATTGATGCCGAGATCATGCGCCCAGTGGTGGGCGATATTGGGATTGAACTGCGACTGGCGGCCGACTGCGATCAGATCGGCCTGCCCGTTCTGAAGGATCGCTTCCGCCTGTTGCGCCTCGAGAATGATGCCAACGGCCATGGTACTGATGTCGGCTTCCTTACGAACGCGCTCGGCAAACGGCACCTGGAATCCGAGGCTGCGCGTCACCTGCGCTGCAGTGGCCGCCCCGGAAATACCGCCCGAGGAGCAGTCGATCACATCCACGCCGCGCGCTTTCAGTTCGTGCGCAAAGGCCACCGTGTCATCCATGTTCCAGCCCTCCACGGTGCCGTCGACGGACGAAACACGGACGAAGAGCGGCATCGTATCAGGCATTTCACGGCGCACTGCCTCGACAATCTCCAATGGAAGCCGCATCCGGCCGGCGCGGTCAGCGCCGTACTCGTCATTGCGTGTGTTGGAGACCGGCGACAGAAACGAGGCGAGCAGATAACCGTGCGCCATGTGGATCTCAATGGTGTCGAACCCGGCATCAACCGCCCGTTTGGCCGCAGCCGCCCACGTGCCAACCATAGCCTTGCACTCGGCGGTCGTCAGTTGCCGCGGCGTCAGCCAGCCTTTGGCGACCGGCTCGGCCGTCGGCCCGACAGGCTGCCAGATCTTGGCTCCTGCTTTCAGATTCTCCTCGGTCAGCGGCCCCATGCCCTGCATCGCGCTCTGCGACGAAGCCTTGCGGCCGCCATGACCGATCTGGATGCCGATCGCGGTGCCTTGGCGCTTCATGAAATCGATCAGCGGCTTGAAGCTTTCGGCCTGCGTATCGTTCCAGATGCCGAGGTCATTCTCATTGATCAGTCCGACCTCCTCGACCGCCGTCACCTCGACAAAGACGAGACCGAAGCCACCCAACGCAAAGCGGCCCAGATGCACGACGTGAAACGTGCCGCAGGTATGTCCGGGGTCGCAACGATAGTGGACCATCGGCGGCACAACGAGGCGATTTTTTAGCGTAAGCCCTCGAAGCGTGAACGGCTGGAACAGCATTGGCTTCGCTACATTCTCGCCGTTGATGGATCCGTCAGTCATTCCACTGCTCCCGTAAGCTGATTGCTCGCACCCCTTCAGGCGGCGGCGCTGGCCGACACGCGATAGGTTTTTGGCAGCCCGGCGCGGGCGATCGCGCCGGAGAAACGCTCACCCGGCAGCCAGTTCTCGACTTCCCGTCGCAGCGCAACCAGCCTTTCGACGTCGGCACCGGTGTCGAAGCCGAGTTGCTCGAGCAGGAAGACGGTGTCTTCGGTGTCGATATTGCCGGTGGCGCCCGGCGCGAACGGGCATCCGCCCAAACCGGCGAGCGAGGCATCGAACGCGCGCACGCCGGCTTCCAGCGCGGCTGTCACGTTGGCGAGGCCGAGGCCGCGCGTGTCGTGAAAATGGCAGGCGACCGGCAGCGGACGAACCGCAGCGATCACCGCCGCCATCAACCGGCGAACCTGGCCCGGATCGCCATAGCCGACGGTATCGGCGACAATGATTTCATCGGCGCCCATCCCGGCGAGCCGCTGTGCGATCTCGACCACCCGCGCTTCCGACACCGCGCCTGAAATGGTGCAGCCGAATGCGGTTGCGATACCCGCACCGAGTCCGATCCGCATTCCCGGACGCTGGTCGCGCGCGGCGGCGATACGCGCAAAATCCGTCAGCGACTCCTCGGTACTGCGGCGAACGTTGGCTTGATTATGCGCCTCGCTCGCCGACAGCACGTAATTGACCATCGGCACGTCGAGCGCGAAAGCGCGCTCCGCGCCTTTCAGATTCGGAACGAGAACCGACGGCCGCAAGCCTCCCATCGCCAGTGCGCCGCGGGCCACCTCCTCCGCGTCGGCAAATTGCGAGATGATTTTGGCTGGCACGAACGACGTGACCTCGATGTGACGAATCCCGGCCTCCATCGCCCCGCGGCACCAGGCGAGCTTGCGCGCGCTCGGCAGGATGGCCTTGACCATCTGAATGCCGTCCCTGGGTCCGACCTCGCGAACATGAGCTCTCTCACGCATCGGATCGCTCTCCTCTATTTGCCTTGAAAGTTCGGTTTGCGGCGCTCGTTGAAGGCGAGCACGCCTTCGCGCCGGTCCGCTGTCGGCACCAGCCGATTGTAGGCCTCGATCTCGAAGGCGAGGCCGTCGGCCAGCGACATCTGCAGGCCGCGATGGATCGCCTGCTTGGCCTGGCGCACCGAGATCGGACCGTTGGCAGCGATGCGGTGGGCGATGGCGAACGCCGCCTCCAGCAATTCCGCCGGTGGCAGTACCCGATTGACCAATCCCCATTGTTCGGCTTCCGCGGCGGAGAATGGCAGGCCGGACAGGATCAGTTCCTTGGCACGGCGCTCACCGATGGCGCGCGGCAAATTCTGCGTGCCGCCACCGCCCGGCATGATGCCGAGCGTCACTTCGGTCAATGCGAAGCGGGCATTGGTCGAGGCGTAGACGAAGTCGAGTGCTGCCGCGATCTCGCAGCCGCCGCCGTAAGCCGCGCCGTTGATCGCGCCGATCACCGGGATCGGGCAGCCCAGCAGCGCCCGCAGCATGCGCTCGAAGACAAGATGCTGGGCCTGCCAGGCCTCATCGGTCATGCCGTTACGCTGCTTCAGATCGCCACCGGCGCAAAAGGCCTTGTCGCCTTGTCCGGTCAGGATCACCGCCCGCAGGCCTTCGATGTCGGTCGAGAAGCCTTCAAAGAGTTGCACCAGATCGAGGCCCATCTGGGTGTTCAAGGCATTGGACGCCTCCGGCCGGTTCAAGGTGACCAGCAGGATATTGCCGTCACGCCGTTCGACCTTGATGGTCTGGAAATCACTTTGCATTGGTCGTCCCCTTGCTGGCGGGTGTGCGAAGGATGGCATTGTGCTGGCCCAGCGCTGGC
>Ga0210406_10006067_pt1 | contig 12575 bp, 8 predicted proteins | sample IncBWC30MmetaG_FD_155454 | JGI IMG/M metagenome (GOLD analysis project Ga0210406, IMG submission 155454) | Forest soil microbial communities from Barre Woods Harvard Forest LTER site, Petersham, Massachusetts, United States - Inc-BW-C-30-M | ecosystem: Environmental > Terrestrial > Soil >...
GGCCGGCGGCGTGGCGAGGCCGCGAATGCCTTCCCCGCCCTTCTCCGCGTCGGCGCTTAGGATCGACCAACGATCGAAGATTCTCGAAGCCGTCAGCGGTGACGATGCCCGCAGCAACTAGTTCCCACAGGCCGTCCTCCACTTCGCTTGCCAGACGACCGGTGGAGCGGACCAGATCGGTGAAGAAGGAAGCTCCGCGCTCGCGCAATTGAACAAGCACTTCGCCGGCGGCATGCGACAGCGTGGGTTGCTGCGAGCCAGTTTCGAGCCATTCGGCGCTTTCACGCAGGAAGATGGCGATGGGTGCGGTGCGAGTGGGGCGGACGCGGCGCGGCTCGGGATCGTCGAAGGCCGGATGCGGCGAGAGCCTGGCCCACATGACCTCACCCGACAAACACAGGCGGTCGAGAAATTCGGGCTCGTAGCGGGCGACCCGCCGCGAAATCACTTCGGGCTCCCAGGCGGCCGCGGATATTTCGTAGCCTTGGAGTTGTTTGATGATCTGAAGCGTGCCGTCGACGCCGTGGAGACGGCTGCCTGACACCAGGTGCTGCCAGCGCAGGAGGAATCGCTGGAATTGCGCGGCGGTGACCGGTTCGATTTCACGGCGAAGCGTGCCGAGAGTGAGGCGATGGATGCGGGCGAGGATGCGGCGGTTGCACCACTGGATTTCGTCAGAGGGCAAATTTGGGTTGAAATGCCCGCGCATGACTTGGCCTTCGGTTTCCAGATGCAGCAAAGCCGAGTCGATGACGTCCTGCGGGAATCCGACGCGATCCGCCAGCGACGCGGCAGTTATAGGGCCGACCGAATCCATCCAGCCACGCACGATCGCGAGTGCGTCGCCTTTCAGATGCAGGCGCTCGGTCGCGATCCAAAATCGCCCAACCTGATGGGCGCGGCCCGCGGCGGCGAGTTCGGTAAACCACGGCTCCCAATTCTCGGCGGGCGGAAGTAGGATCAAGGTGAGCATCGCGTCATGCAATTCGTCGGCATCGCGGACGTCCGGCCAGGACTCGGCCGCTACCTGCTCGATGGCAGCGGGATCGAGAATGCCCGCGCCGCCGGCGACGTCGGTTCGAAGAGTTCGACGCAACTGAACCGCGCGAGCGCGGCGTTCTTCTAGCGGGGCGTCGTCGAGGTAAGCATAAGGATTCGCGTTCAGGATTTCATGGGAGAACGGCGACGGCTCGGCGTTATCGATAGCGACTTTCTCAATGGCGCCCGACTCCATTGCTTCCAGAATGCGCTTGAGGCCATCCAGGTCCATGGCTTCGTGCAGGCAGTTGTCGAGTGTTTCTTTGACTAAAGGATGATCTGGAATGCGAATCTCACCCGGCAGATTTTCCGCGCACGCCACTTGATCGGGGAACACAGATGCCAGCAGGTCTTCGGAACGCATGCGCTGGATAGGCGGCGGAACCTTGCGGCCGCCCCGGAATCGGAGAATAGCGAGGGCGCGCGACGCGTTCCAGCGCCAGCGGGCGGTGAACATGGGCGCGTCGAGCAGGGCCTGGGTAAGGACGTCTTCGACAGATTGAGATTTCAAAAACTCGAAAACCAGTTCGAGGGGGAAGGCATGCTGCTCGGTGAGCGATATGTTTATACCGTTATCAGTGGCGGCGGCCTGCAGTTCGAAATTAAATGATCGGCAAAAGCGCTTACGCAGCGCCAGTCCCCAAGCACGATTGATGCGCGAGCCAAAAGGAGCGTGAATCACCAACTGCATGCCGCCCCCTTCGTCGAAGAACCGCTCGGCAACGATGCGTTGTTGCGTAGGCAACGCACCGAGCATGGCCGCGCCGGCACGAATGTAGACGAGTGCCTGCTTTGCGCCGGCTTCATCCAGACCGCACTGGTCGATCAAGAATGAAAGAGCTTGGTCGACGTTGCGGTGGATCTCTTCGCGGACTTCGGAAACGGCTTGGGAAAGCTCAAAAGTGCGGCCGGGGGCTTCGCCATTCCAGAACGGGACCGAGGGCGGAGCGCCATGAGCATCTTCGACACGGACGCGGCCTGGCTCGACCCGTTTGATGCGCCAGGAAGTCGTACCCAGAAGGAAGACGTCGCCGGCCAAGCTCTCGACAGCGAAATCTTCATCCAGCGTTCCGACGACTTTTTCTTCGGGTTGGGCGATGACGGCGTAGTTAGCGGTTTCGGGAATCGCGCCGCCCGAGGTGATGGCCGCGAGACGCGCGCCGCGCCGGCCACGGATTCGTCCGTTTACCTGATCACGATGCAGATAGGCTCCGCTGCGACCGCGTTGGGTCGATATGCCATCGGCCAGCATCGTCACGATGGCATCGAACTCGCTGCGCGGCAGGTTGCGATAAGGGTAGGTGCTGCGGACGAGAGAGAACAGGTCGTCCTCGCGCCAGTCGCGGGCCGCGGCTTCGGCGACAATCTGCTGAGCGAGAATATCGAGCGGGGCGTTTGGGATTTCCAGACGATCCAGATCACCGGAGCGAATGGCGCGAACCAAGGCGGCGCATTCGATCAGCTCGTCGCGCGTGGTGGCAAAGAAATGACCTTTCGGCAGCGCCCCAACCCAGTGGCCGGAGCGGCCGACGCGCTGCAGCGCTACGGCAATGGACCGAGGCGAGCCGACCTGGCAGACCAGATCGACCGTACCTATGTCGATGCCAAGCTCTAGAGACGCAGTGGCCACGACAGCGCGCAGTTCACCGTTTTTCAGGCGGGATTCGGCGTTCAAACGGAGGGTTCGATAGAGGCTGCCGTGATGCGGCAGGACGACATTTTCTCCTAGCCGTTCAGCAAGCGCGTGGGCTACGCGTTCGGCCAATCGTCTTGTGTTGACAAAAACGAGGGTGGTGCGATGCGCTAGGATGAGCTGCGCCAGGCGATCGTAGATTTCGCCCCACATCTCATTGCTGGCCACGGGACCGAGTTCGTCGCGAGGGACTTCGACAGCCAGTTCCATCGCGCGCCGATGGCCGATGTTGATGATATGAGCATGCGGGCTCAAGAACTCGGCAACTTCCTGAATGGGCTTGACCGTGGCCGATAGTCCGATGCGCTGGGAGCGGTGTCCAATTTCACCGGTGAGTGCGTCCAAGCGGGCCAGCGAGAGAGCCAGGTGCGAGCCGCGCTTGTCGTCGGCGACGGCGTGAATCTCGTCGACGATCACGGTGCGAGTGGTCCGCAGCATTTTTCGAGAGCCTTCGGCGGTCAGCAGGATGTATAGTGATTCGGGCGTAGTGACCAGGATGTGCGGCCGATGCTTACCCATCTGCTGGCGCTCATAGGCGGGCGTGTCGCCGGTGCGCACGGCCGTGCGGATGGGATCGAGCGGGATTCCCCGGCGCGCAGCTAGCTCGGAGATTTCGGTTAGCGGTATTTCCAGGTTCTTGTGGATGTCGTTGCTGAGCGCCTTCAGCGGTGAGATGTAGACCACCTCGGTTTCGTTGGCTAGCTGACCGGCGCGGGCCGCGCGAACCAAGCGATCGATGCAGATCAGGAAAGCCGCGAGCGTCTTGCCGGAGCCGGTGGGAGCGGAGATCAGGACGTCTCGGCCGGCTCGAATTTCGGGCCATCCGAGGATTTGAGGCTCGGTGGGCCCGGCGAAACGAGTAGCGAACCACTCGGCGACGAGCGGGTCAAAATCCGCGAGTATTGGCGCAAAACGACCGGACTCAGTTTGCGGTTGGGGTTCCACCTGTCCATATTTTAACCCCGCCGGGCGATTTGCGGGCGTGGGCGGCGGAAACGTGCCGTTGTTCTATTCGTCGCGCAGCGCCGTCAGCGGATCAATCCGAGCCGAGCGGCGGGCTGGTAAATAACAGGCGAACATTGCAAGGCTCGCGAGGAGCAGCGGGGCGCCAATAAGAAGCAGCGGATTGCGAACGCTGGAGCCGAGTACTTCGGAAAGCTCGCTGGAAAACGAGGAAAGAGTACGCGAAATCAGAGATGCGCCCGCGAACCCTAGCGCCGATCCAATCGCCACCAACGTGGCGCCTTCCTTCATCACCAGCCGCAACACCTGGCTCCGTTGCGCGCCGAGCGCCATTCGAATCCCTATCTCTTTGCGTCGCCGTGCGACAGCGTAGGCAGTGACGCCAGCTAGGCCGATGGAAGCCAGGATCAGTCCAAAGATGCCAATGCCCAGGTAAATCGTGGCGCTCAACTGGACAATCGAATTGAACTGGTCCAAGCGCTCGTCAATGGTGCCGACGTTGAACACGGTGAGGTCGGGATCGAGCGATGCAATCGCGTTGCGCACGTCGGCGATCGTGTCCAAGCCTGCGCCTCCGCGAACTATGAGAGTAGCGCCTTGCTGCGCTGGGCCGGCGTGTGACGATCCGGCGGTGATAGGAACGAACACGGTTGGAACCGGTTTCGCCATCATGAATCCGGACTTGATGTCGTGAACAACGCCGATGACCCTGTAGCTGTGTTCATCGTCACGAATAGTGCGGTCCAAGGGGCCGTCACCGCCGAAGAATTCGTGGGCTGCCGTTTGATTGACCAGAACGGGTATAGCGCTCGAGGCCGGCTGCTGATCCATGTCCGTAAACTCGCCGTCCGTAAACTCGCGGCCGCGCACCGGCGCGATTCCAAGTGTCGCGAAGTATTTGAGACCGATGCGCTGCCGTGTCCCGTTCCGCAAAACCTCACCACGTGGGCCGGGGGCGGAAAAGTGAATGTTGGGCACAGCCACCATTTCGCCGAAGGGCGCGGCCTCCGCCAGTGTCACCGCACGCACCGTAGGGCGCCGGGACAAGCGTTCCGGGAGTTCCTTGTACAGAGCTGCGATCTGACTCTGCGAGCGGCCGTCGTGTATCGGATCGAGTTGAAAGATTGTAAGGTTGGAGGTGTCGAAGCCCGGGTCTATGCGCGCGGTTTTTCCGAAGCCCAGGACGATAAAGCCCGTGATCAGCAGCAACGTCAACGAACCCGCCACTTGATAGGCCACTAATATATTCCGCAACCCGAAACGCCGGTAACCGCGGAGCGGTGTTACAGAGCCCTCCTTCAGTATCGTGGAGACGTCGCTGCGCGTGACGTACAGCGCGGGCGCCAAACCAAATGCGATACCCGCGAGCACAGCGACCGCTAGCGCGAGCAGCAGCACGGTGAGGTCCGGCCGAAAATTAGCGTCCAGTGGGAAGGGAACCGGAAATTTTCTCGACCACACGACGCTCGCGAGCCAGTAGGAAAACACGAAGCCCACGACGCCCCCTCCTAGTGACAAAATCACGCTTTCCGTTAGAAGCTGCCGCAGCAGACGGAACCGGCCGGCGCCTATCGACAGACGAATCGCGATCTCCTTGCGGCGTTCGCTGCTACGCGCCAGAAGCAAATTTGCCAGATTGGTGCAGGCCAGTGAGAGTATTAGACCCAAGAGGACGCTTATAAAAGTGAAAACCACGACCCGTTCGGCCGGAGGCACGGGCACATAGCCGTTGACCGAGAGGAGATGAATTTTACGACCGTTGTGATCCCGATTGCGAGTGAGCTTCTCGTCGTCCAAGTGACGGGTGACAACATCTAGAAATGCCTCGACCACCGACGGTTTTACGCCGTGGCCCAAACGCATGACGACGTGAAAAACACCGACATCCCGCTGCTGAAGGGCATCGCCGGCCAGCTCGGGAGCAATGGAGGAGCCGGAGGTGACCGGTACGAATAAGTCCGCACGCGTCATCGGCCACACTCCCAAAAAATTCTTCGGCGCCACTCCCAGGATGGTCGCGGGCTGGCCATTCACGCGTAGCGTAGCGCCGATGGCGTCGGGATTCGAGTGCAAATGCGTCTGCCAGAAACGCTCGCTTACGACCACTACTGGCGGTGTCCCGGGCTTTTCGGTGTCGGCTCGGAAGAGACGGCCAAGTTCGGGTTTCATGCCTAAGACCGCGAAGTACTCAGGCGAAACCAAGTCGCCAGAAATACGCTCAGATTTTTCGACTTTCGAACCTTCAGTGGCGACGCTGAACGGCACCGGGCCAGCGAAGGCCGCTACCGAGACTCCCGGCTGGTCGCGGTAACGTTCGAAATAAGGATAAGGTACTAGCGTGTCCAGCGCCGCGAGAGTGCCAGGATTGCTTACACCAGCCAGCGGATGAAATAGAACAGCATTGAATTCGCTGAAGAATAGGCTACACACTCCGATGCCGAGGGCGAGAGAAATGACTCCAACGGCGGTGAATCCGGGTGATTTCAGTAGCATGCGCAGGGCGTATCTCACGTCGCCCCGAATTTCGGAAAGATATTCGGCCGGTAGGCGCAAGGCAACGTCGCCGAGTAAACGAACGAGTCCTCGAGCCCCGTGACGGCGCCAGATCTCAGGAGCTGCATCCTCACCCAGCCGCTCCAGGTCCTGGCCGTAGAGCATCTGAAACTCGTGTGGAAAGGAGCGCGCGAGGGTGCGATAAAACCGCAAGCAAAGTTCGACTGGAGTGGTCATTCGTAAGCCTCCTGCTGGCGCTTGAGCTGCCTGCGTTTGGCGCGCATCAGGTTCACCAGCTCCTCCAAGCGTTGGCTTTCAAGATCAAGCACCTGGCGACCGAGACGTGTCAGCTTGTAGTAGCGGCGCCGCGCGTCGTCCAGCTCAGCCACCGGCCGCTCCTCCGACTCTTCAATGAGGTCGGCATCGATCAGGCGCGCAAGCGTGCCATACAGCGTCGCGGGCCATAGGTGGACCTTGCCCCCGGTCCGATCCAGCACCTCTTGCATGATGCCGTAGCCGTGCTGCTCTTCGGCCGCCAGGGAAAGCAGGATGTGAAACCAATTGGTCTTCAGCGGGAGGAACGCTTGGGGATCTTGTCTCGCCATTAGTTTATATATATATCATTTGATATGTATATGTCAAGAACGTGCCCGGAGGGCGTTGAGCGTGATGCTCTGTTTGCATCGTGGGTGGAATGTCGGGCGTTTGCTTTTCATTGATGGCGGCGCGGTCGTGGCCATGAAGGCGGCTGGAGTTGTGGTGACCCTACCACACCCTGGGCCACAAGGCGTATACTTGACGCGTACAGGGAGGGAAGATGAACTATCGTTGCCTCTGTCTCGTAGTTGGACTTACCACGCTTCTTTCGCTGGCGCAGGGACAAGTGGCGCCAAACTCGGCCTTCGCTAAAGCCAAAGCCGACAAGCAGACCTGGACACCACCCCGAACCGCCGATGGACATCCCGACCTTCAGGGCTTCTGGGCTAACAACAACGCCACACCGCTCGAGCGACCCAAGGAATTGGCTGGGCGGGAATCCCTTACCGATGAGGAAGTGGCGGCGCTCAAGAAGAAGGCGCATGAGATGTTCAGCGGCAATGGCGACGCCGCATTCGGCGATAACCTATTTGAAACCGTGCTAGCGAATGTCAGGGGAACGAAAAAGGGGTTCAAGAGCGTGGACGGCGAGACCGGCGACTACAGCTCGGTCTGGAACGACGAGCGGGATTGGAATAATCGAACCTCACTCATTAACGACCCACCGGACGGGCGTCTTCCCGCGATGACACCTGAGGGACAAAAGAGACGCGAGGCCAATGCAGCAGCGAGGCAGCGTCCGGCCGCCACGCCGGAAGATCGAGCGTTGCAAGAACGCTGTATCACCTACGGCTCGCCGCAGATGGTAGCGGGGTACCAAAGCTACTATCAGGTTGTACAGACGCCCAAGTCGGTGGTCGTCATGACGGAGATGATTCACGATGCCCGTGCAATTCCACTCGACGCGGGTCCGCATCTTCCACCTGCGGTCCAGCAGTGGTTTGGGGATTCGCGCGGCCACTGGGAGGGCGATACGCTGGTGGTGGATACGACGAACTACAAACCGAGGAGCTTCATGAGCGTGTCTAGCGAACAGCTGCACGTGATCGAACGTTTCTCGCGCAGTGCTCCGGATATCCTGCAATACGAGATCACAATTAATGATCCGGGGACGTGGACGAAACCCTGGAGTCTGATGATCCCGTTGAAGCGCTCGCCGAAACCGGTCTACGAATATGCCTGTCATGAGGGGAACATTGGAATGGTCGGCATCCTGAAGGGCGCGCGGGCCGAGGAGCAGGCTGCGGCATCGGGAAGTCAAGCACCGAAATAATTCCGGTCAATAGATCGATGGTTCACCTTCGGGGCGGGTTTTCCAGCGGCGATGAATCCAGAGCCACTGGCCGGGATGCTCGCGGATCACGCCTTCTAGTACCGCATGCAGGCGGCGAGTGTCTTCAACCGGGTCGCCGCTCATTTCCACTGGCGGGTAGAAGCGCAGGACGTAGCGGCCTTCTTCGCCGGACCACAGGGCGAACCCAGGGATTACGGCCGCCCCCGTTCGCGACGCAATCTTGGAAAACGCCGTGTTGGCGCAAGCGGGGATTCCGAAGAAATTGACGAACGCGCCTTCTTGCAGCGAGGTGTTCTGATCGATCAAGATTCCGACCGCCTCGTTCTGCTGCAAAGCCCGCAGGATGGCTCGCGCTCCATCCCACTTCTCGATCAAGTGATTGCCGGAAAGGCTGCGCTGTTGTTCCACCAGGCGATCGATCCGGGGATTATCGAGCGGCCGGATGACGACGTGCATCGGCTCCGTCATTAGTGCGTGGGCGAAGGCGCTGAGTTCCCAGTTGCCCAGGTGCGCGGTGGCGAACAGGACGCCGCGGCCGGCCTTCTTCGCCTGGGTAAAGTGGTCCAGTCCTTCGTATCGAATCCAATCGGAAACATTCTTGGCGTTGATTTGGGGAAAGCGCGCGAACGCGTAAAGCAAGCGGCCGATGGAGCAGAAGACTTCGCCAGCGATTACGTTCCGTTCAGCCCGCGTTTTCCCAGGATAAGCCAGCTCGAGGTTGCGCATGGCGACGCGACGTAACCTGGGCATCGCCAGATCTAGCAGCTTGCCGTAGAAAGTTCCCAACGCGGGCGGCGAATGCGCGAGCGACCACAGAACCATCCTGGCTAAGAGATATTGGATGACTGCTATTCTATCCACCCTCCGCCGAGCATCAGATCGCCGTCGTAGAATACAGCGCCTTGGCCGGGTGTGACGGCGCGCTGCGGCTCATCGAAGCGGACCTCGACGCGCCCAATATCGTCAGTCGGATAGAGCGTCGCCAGCGCCGCCGCGTGCTTGTTGCGTATCTTGACCTCGGCGCGCACAGGCGTGACGATCGGCGGGATAGAAATCCAATTGACTCCATTCGCGACCAACCGCGCGCGCAACAGTTCATCATTGCGTCCGACAATCACGCGCTGTGATGCCGGCTCGGTCGCGATCACGTACAGGGGTTCGGCGGCGGCAATCCGCAGCCCGCGACGTTGGCCGACGGTGAAATGATGGACTCCCGAGTGCTCGCCCAGAACATGGCCGACGCGATCGAGGATCTCTCCGCGGGTCTGCTCTGGCGCAATTCCCTGCTCCCGGAAATAGGCATCGATGAAGGACGCATAATCGCCATTGGGGACGAAGCAAATCTCCTGGCTATCTGGCTTTTCCGCCACGGGCAGACCGAGGTCGCGCGCTAACGCGCGCACCTGCGGCTTGGTGAATTTGCCCAGGGGAAACTGAGTTCGCGCTAACTGCTCCTGCTCCAGGCCAAACAGAAAATAGGTCTGGTCCTTGGCGGCGTCCACGCTCTTGCGCATCTGATAGCGGCCGGTGGATTCGTCGCGCATGATCCGCGCATAGTGGCCGGTGGCAATGATTTCGGCGCCCACACCGGCGGCCATGTCGAGAAACTGATCGAACTTGATGAAGTTGTTGCACAGCGTGCAGGGGATAGGGGTGCGCCCGGCCAGATATTCGTTGATGAAGGGCTTGACCACCTGCTCTTCGAAGCGCTGCTCGAAGTTGACGACGTAGTAAGGGATTCCGAGATGCTGCGCGACATAACGGGCGTCGTAGACGTCATCGAGCGAGCAGCAACGGCCGGTTGACCCGCCTTCGGGAGTCAATTCCGGGAGGCGCCGCTGATTCCAGAGCTGCATGGTCAGCCCGACAATCGGCAGACCGCGACGATGCAGCAAGCCTGCCACAACGGAGCTATCTACTCCGCCTGACATGGCAACGGCGATGGTATTTTCAGACACTGGCGGTATAAGTAGGAGACAGCTTGCGCAATTGCGCGACCGATTCGGCAACGGCTGAGATAAGCGCATCCACTTGCTCTTCGTTGTTCGACTGGCCGAGCGAGAAGCGGAGGCTGGCGCGCGCGCGTTCACGCGGCAGTCCGATGGCGATCAAGACGTGCGATGGCTCGACTGCGCCGCTGGAACAGGCCGATCCGCTGGACACCGCGAAGCCTTTAAGGTCCAGCGAGATTACTAAAGCCTCGCCTTCCAAGCCGTCGAAGTAAACGTTGGTGGTGTTGGGCGTGCGACGCGACAGAGCACCGTTCACGCCGGAGGAAGGCACTCGCGAGAGAATGCCGTTTTCCAGCCGATCGCGCAAGGCGGCCAGCCGTGAGGACTCAGCAGAGAGGCCGGCCATGGATCGCGCAGCCGCCGCACCCAACGCTACGGCCCCGGGAACATTTTCGGTGCCGGGCCGCCGCTCACGCTCGTGCTTGCCACCGAATTGAATGGGAGACAGGCGAGTCCCGGCCTTAACATACAGCGCGCCGATTCCTTTGGGCGCGTACAGCTTGTGGCCGCTCATGGAATACAGGTCGACACCTAACGCCCGAACATTGACGGGAATCTTTCCCGTCGCTTGAACGCCATCGACATGCAACAGAACGCTGGCCTCGCGACCGATTTGGGAAATTTCTTGGATCGGCTGGATCGTTCCGAGCTCGTTGTTGGCGTGCATCACGGAAATCAGGACTGTCTCCGGGCGCAGGGCTCGGCGGATCCCGGCTGGGTCGACCACGCCATCGGAACCTACCGGAACATAGGTAACGTCGACGCCTTCACGCTCCAGCTCCCGGCAGGGATTCAAAACGGCGGGGTGCTCGATGGTAGTGGTAATGACGTGCTTGCGAGCGGCAGGGTGACTGCGGACAGTGCCCAAAATCGCCAGGTTGTTGGCTTCAGTTCCGCCGCTCAGAAACACGATTTCTTTGGGATCACAATGCAGAAGCGCGGCGCTCTGGCGGCGGGCTATTTCCAACCTTTGCTTGGCCAACTGGCCATCCTGATGAATGCTGGACGCGTTTCCATACACTTCAAGTAACGCTGGAAGCAGTACTTCGAGTACCGCTGGAGATACTGGCGTAGTCGCGTTGTGGTCGAAGTAGAAACGCTGCACTTCGATTACTAGTTTAACAACGTTACCCAATCCATTTGTTCTTTGGAACGGGCTAAACTGAAGCGAGGAGAAAACCCGTGAATTATTCCCGCCGAGACCTCGCGCTTCTTGTACCGGCATTGGCCGCGGCTAACGCCCAGGCCCAGGAGGATGGCAAGATACTTCCCGCCCGCGTTTACAAGTACGAAGATCTGCCGGTGAAGGTGAATAAGACTAGCCGGGGGCGGGCTGTTCTGAACGGGGAGACCCATTCGGGATTTCCGATCGAACTGCATCTGACCGAGCTGGACCCCGGTCAGGCTCCGCACGCGCCGCACCGGCATGTTCACGAGGAGATTTTCATGCTGCGCGGCGGTACGGTGGATATGACGATCAGCGGTAAGACCACGCGGCTGACGCCCGGCTCGGTGGCCTACATAGCGTCGAATGAGCTGCACGGATTAATCAACAGCGGAAGTGAAGCCGCGCACTATTTCGTCATTGCCCTGGGCAACGACAAGACTTGATTACGAGAAGTTGATTACGAAAGGAGCAGTTTGCCTATTGAGCGGCGGCTTGGATTCCGCCACGACTCTAGCGTATGCGCGGCGCGCGCGTTTCGAGTGCTTCGCGCTAAGCTTCGACTACGGGCAGCGGCATCGCATTGAACTGGAGGCAGCCGCGAGGGTGGCTGCAAGCTTGGGCGCGGCGAAGCATCTGATCGTGCCAATTGACTTAAGGCTCTTCGGCTGCTCGGCGTTGACCGACGAGATCGACGTGCCGAAGACCGGGGTGGGCGAAGGCATTCCGGTCACTTACGTTCCGGCTCGCAACACCATCTTTCTGGCGCTAGCTCTGGCCTGGGCGGAGGTGCTCGGCTCGTCTGACATCTTCATGGGGGTTAATGCTATCGATTACTCGGGCTATCCCGATTGCCGTCCGGAATTCATCGACGCTTTTGAGCGCATGGCGAATCTGGCAACGAAATCCGGTGTGGAAGGCCGCACACGGGTTCACATCCACACGCCGCTGATCAAGCTGTCTAAAAGCGAGATTATTAAATTGGGCGGGGAGCTGGGCGTGGATTTAGGGTTGACGCACAGTTGTTACGATCCCGATGAGCGCGGCCGGCCATGCGGGTTATGCGACTCCTGCCGTCTGCGCCTGAAAGGTTTCGCGGACGCTGAGTTGGAAGATCCGCTCGAATATCGCAAGTGAAGATCGCTGAGATTTTTTACTCGGTTCAAGGGGAAGGCATGTTGGCCGGTGTGCCGTCGGTGTTTGTGCGCACCAGCGGGTGCAACCTGCGCTGCGCGTGGTGCGACACACCTTATACATCGTGGAATCCGGAGGGCGAGGAGCGATCTGTCGAGTCAATCGCTGGCGAAGTGGGCCGCTACG
>Ga0210406_10006068_pt1 | contig 12574 bp, 5 predicted proteins | sample IncBWC30MmetaG_FD_155454 | JGI IMG/M metagenome (GOLD analysis project Ga0210406, IMG submission 155454) | Forest soil microbial communities from Barre Woods Harvard Forest LTER site, Petersham, Massachusetts, United States - Inc-BW-C-30-M | ecosystem: Environmental > Terrestrial > Soil >...
CCACACGCGCCCAATGAAAACATTGCGCGCCGCCATCGCATCGATGACTTCCTTCGCCGGACGTTTGGTATCCAGCATGAAGCAATTCGAAACTGACGAAACGTAGCTGTAGCCGTGGTGGTCAAGCCACGTGAATGTTTCGCTGCGAATCGCCGCATTGATCCGCTTGCGTTCGGGCACGACTGTCGCATCAGCCAGGCTGGTCAACGCCGCCGCCACTGCCGTCACCGGCAAACTGTTCCATCCGCTGAAGCTCGAAATCTTGGCAACTAAATCCGGCCGCCCGATCGCCAGTCCGCAGCGCAGTCCCGCCATCCCGTAGATTTTCGAAAAGGTCCGCAGTACGATCACGTCCTTGTCCGCTTTCACCAAATCGATTGCCGAGGTTCCGTCCGAAAAATGAATGTAAGCCTCATCCACCAGAACAACAGAGCCTTTCGGTTTGTGCTCTACCAGGTATTCGATGCCTGCGTGTGGGGTTAGCGTGCCGGTCGGATTATTTGGCGTGCAAATATAAAACAATCCCGCGTCCGGCGCTGCGCCCAACATGGCCTTGACGTCGTGCGCGTAGCCGGCAGTCAGCGGCGTCTTCACAACGCGCGCTCCGGATATTTTCGCAGCGTGCATTCCAGCTTCATAGCCAGGATCAGCCGTCACGTAGCTGCGCGCCGCCGAAGTAAACGCCAGCACGGAAAAGTGCAACGGTTCACCCGAGCCCGGAAACGCTCGCACGTATTCCGGCTTCAGGCCCTGCTGTTCGGCAAAGCGTTTGCCCAAATCTTCAGTCAACCAAAAACTGTATCGCCCGGAATCGCCGGTGATATCTGCAATCGCTTCACGCGCAACCGAGCACGGCCCTAGCGGATTTTCGTTGGCGTCAATGATCACCGCATCTTTGGGGAAGGGACCATGCGGAAGCGTAGCAGCGCGAGCGGAACCTGCTAAAAATGATTCACCAATAATTCCTGAAGCCAGAACCGCCGGTGCGGCTGCCCCCAGCTGCAAAAACGACCGCCGCGATTGCCGGTTAACGTTACAACGCGAATCGCTTCCCATGATTTTGCCTCCAGACCACGCAAATTGTTCCCAGGAGAGGAGCAGCACAGAACAAACACTTCACAAAGCAAATCATTCCGGCGAGCGCCAAGCACTCGCCAGAATCATCATATCCGAAACTGTGGGCTTAGAAGATAATCTTCAATGCCAGGCTGCATGCTTGCCGGAAAATTGTGAAGCGATTATTCGCTGTACGCCGCCGTTTTTCCGCCGCCAGGAACCAGCCTTCGCACTGCGGCGTACAGCAACGGAATGAATATAAGATTCAACGAGGTCGCCGCGATCATTCCGCCGAAAACGGTGGTTCCAACAGAAATGCGTCCCGCTTTTCCCGCTCCCGTCGCCAGCACCAGGGGCAGCACCCCCAAAATAAACGCCAGCGAAGTCATTAAAATCGGCCGCAACCGGATGCGCGCCGCTTCCACTGCGGCGTCCTCGATCGAGCTGCCCTTCGCGCGCAATTGTTCCGCGAATTCCACGATCAAAATTGCGTTCTTGCTGGACAAGCCGATCAGCATCACCAACCCGATCTGGCAATACACATTGTTATCGAGCCCGCGCAGTGACAGCCCGCCCACCGCGCCCAGCAACGCTACCGGCACCGCAAGCAGCACGATGAAGGGCAGCACGAAACTCTCATACTGCGCCGCCAGCGTCAGATACACGAACACTAATCCCAGTCCAAACAAAATCGCCGCTTTGCCGCCCGACTGAATTTCTTCCAAAGAAAGTCCGCTCCAGTCGTATGTCATTCCGCTTGGCAAAGTATTCTTCGCCAATGCTTCCATGTCCGCGATGGCTTGTCCGGAACTACGCCCCGGCGCGCCGGATCCGCTGATTTCCGCCGAACGGAACAAATTGTAATGGCTGATCACCTGTGGATTCGCGGTCTGTTCGATCCTCGCGAAGTTGTCCAGTGGTATCAGTTTCCCGGTGTCGGACCGCAAATAATATTGTCCAATGTCTTTTGTCGTGGCCCGGTATTTTCCTTCGGCCTGCACGTATACGCGATACGACCGGTTGTTGAAATCGAAATCGTTCACGTATTCCGAGCCCATGTAAACCTGCAACGCGTCCGTGATCTGCGTGAAGGGAACTTGCAGGCTCTTGGCCTTCTCGCGGTCAATTTGCACCAGATACTGTGGATCGTTGGCAGTGAACGTTGTGAACAGTCCCACCAGCTTACCGCTGGTGTTGGCCTGCCCAATCAGTCCGTACGCGGCATTGGCGATTTGCTGCACCGAGTTGCGTCCCTGGTCTTCCACTTCAAAGGTAAACCCGCCAAAATTTCCCAGTCCTTGCACCGCCGGCGGATTGAACGGGATCGCCATCGCTCCCTGAATTTGCGATAGCGGTCCGCGCATATTTGCCAACAGCGCGGCCGCCGAGTGCGCGTCGCCTTTGCGCTTTTCAAAGGAAGTTAGCGGCACGAACACAATTGCGCGGTTTGATGCGTTTCCCGTGAAGCCGAAGCCCACGACGGTGAACGTTCCTTCCACGTCAGGGAGCTTGAGCACTACGTTTTCGATTTGCGTGCAGATGTCGGAGGTATATTCCAGTGACGCGCCTTGCGGCGACTGCACCACCACCATCACGTAGCCCTGGTCATCTTCCGGAATAAACGCCAGCGGCACCCGCGAATAAACCCAGTAGGTCAGCCCCAGCGTCGCCAGGAAAGCCACCACGGCGACGACCTGCCAATGCAGAATGCGATGCACGGTGCTTCGATAAGCCTCGGTGCCGGCTTCAACCACTTTGTTGAACCAGCGGAAGAAAAATCCTTTCGCGCGCTCGCGATGCTTGCCAAGAAAAATCGCCGAAAGGGCCGGTGTCAACGTCAACGCGTTGAACGCGGAGATGGAAACCGAGAAAGCGATGGTCAGCGCAAACTGCCGAAACAGAATTCCCGTGGTTCCGGGAAACAGCGCCACGGGAACGAACACCGCCACCAACACCAGCGAGGTCGCTACCACCGCTCCGGCCACTTCCTTCATCGCCGCCGATGCCGCCATGTGCGGCTCGCTAATGCCCTCTGTAATGTGCCGTTCGACGTTTTCAATCACCACGATCGCGTCGTCCACCACCAGCCCGGTAGCCAGCGTGATGCCAAACAGCGTCAGCGTGTTGATCGAAAAACCCAGCGCCTTCACAAAAATAAATGTGCCCACCAGCGACACCGGAATGGTTATCGCCGGAATCAGCGTGCTGCGCCAGTCCTGCAGGAAAATGTAAATGACAATAACCACCAGCAGAATGGCTTCGATCAGCGTCTGCAGCACATCGCGAATCGATTCCCCGATGACCGTTGTCGTGTCGAACGCCACCGCTACTTTCAATCCCGGCGGAAAATTCGAGGACAAGCGAATCAGTTCCGCCTTCACCGCCTTGTCCACATCCAGCGCATTCGCGCCCGGCAGTTGCGTCACCCCCATGCCCACTGCCTGATGCCCGTTGAACCGCAGCATGGAGCCGTAGTCTTCAGCTCCCAGCTCGGCTCGCCCGACATCCTTCAAGCGAACCAGCGTCCCGTCTGAGCCGGTCTTCAAGACGATGTTGTCGAACTGCGCCGGCTCGGACAGCCTTCCGATGGCCCGCACGCTGACCTGATACGCCTGTCCCGTTGCGGTGGGGGGCTGCCCCACTTGGCCAGCCGCCACCTGCACGTTCTGTTCCTGCAACGCATTGACCACGGTGGTGGCGGTCAACCCGCGCTGCGCGAGTCTCGCCGGATCCAGCCAGATCCGCATCGCGTACTTGCGCTCACCGAAAATGATGACGTCGCCAACGCCCGGCAATCTCTTCAGCGCGTCCTTGATATACACGTCGATATAATTGCTGAGAAATAAACTGTCGTATTGCCCGTTTTCGGAATAAACGCCGCCGCCCAATACAAATCCACTGGCCTGCTTGGTGATAATCACGCCCGTGTTCTTTACTTCGTTTGGTAAACGCGCCAGCGCTTGGTTCACGCGGTTCTGCACGTCCACCGACGCCAGGTCCACATTGCGCGTCACATCGAACACCACGTTGATCTGGCTGGTTCCGTCATTGGTGCTCGAGGACGAAATATATTTCATCCCCTCTACACCGTTAATGGCCTGCTCCAGCGGAATGGTCACTGCCGATTCCACCGTCTGCGCGTTCGCTCCGATGTAGTTGCTGCTAACGATTACCTGCGGCGGCGCGAGGTCCGGCAATTGCGCGATCGGCAGCGTAGGAATCGCAATCGCGCCCGCCAAAACGATCAGCAGTGCGCACACCGTCGCGAACACTGGGCGTCGTATGAAAAAATCAACCAAGCGGACCTTCCATCAACAAGGGCGCGTACGCGAATCGATACAGGACTTGATATGGGACCGGATGTAGGAATGGACGCATTTTGGGAGTATGGGTTACCGTGAGGCCGCGCTTGCGTCCTTTGTCGTGGGTGATTGGGTCGCTGCACTGACTTCGTGTTCGGCCACCGGAGCGCCGTCCTGCAAAAACTGAGTTCCCGATACGATCAAGTGATCACCGGGTTTGACTCCATCGAGCACTTCCACGTTATTGCCGATGTTGTCGCCGATTTTCACCTGCCTTTGCCGCGCTACCGTGCCTTTACCTTCGTTCACCGCCAAAAACACGAAATACTGTCCGTTGATGCGTGTCAAATTCAGAAAGGGAATGGTTGGCCCTTGATGCTTGCCCCACGCTATTTGCACCCGCACTTGCTGCGAAATGCGCAGCCGGGTCTGTGCGTTCGCATTGAGAACTGCCGCCTTCGCCAGCACCGTTTGCGTTTCCGGGTCCACCTGCGGCGACACGAAGGTAATCGCCGTGTCCGCCAGCAATTGGCCGGACTCATTCAACAATTTCACCGGCAATCCAATCTTCAACCCGCGCGAATGATCCACCGGCACGTAAATGTAAGCCTCCAACGCACCCGGCTCATCCACCGTGGTAAGCAGCGTGGTCACCGCCACCCGGTCTCCCATGCGCACCGGAATATCTCCCACGATTCCGTCCATTGGCGCACTGACCGAGTAATAATGCAGCTCCACTTTCTGTGTATTGACCTGCTCGTCGAGCGATTTCAGTTGCGCCACCGCCGCGTCATAGTTCGACTGCGCAGTATCGAAATCCGCTTTGCTGATCACGCCCGCTTCAGACAATCGTTTCGCGCGTTCGAACGAGACCTTCGCCAGTTGCGCGTTCGCTTCCTGCGCCGCCCGCGCCGCTTCCTGGCTGCTCACTGTCGCCTTCTGCTTCAAAGGGTCAATTTCCAGCAGCGGCTGTCCGGTTTTTACACGATCGCCGGACTTCACAAAAATGTTCGTGATCTGACCTTCGACCTGCGGATTGATATTCGCCGAATGTCGCGACTTTAGCACCGACAGGTATTCCGTCGTGTCCGCAATCGTGTCGTTCTTCACGACTTGCACCTGCACCGGCATTCCGCCCGGCGGCAATCCGGGCGCGCCCTTTGCCGAGTCCTTCTGCCCGCAGCCAGCCGTCAGCGCCACCGCCGCACTCAAGCCCAAAGCTAGCAACGGCCCGAACCGCGGCACACCCAATCCTGTCGCTCTTTCGAATGAAACACGCATCGGTTGTTTAGAACTCCATCGAACTGTGACAGATTGATGTTACGTCAAATCCGACAGCTCAGAAAGTGCACACCCCGCCGGCTCCCGGTTAGACGCTTTCACGTCGTTTTCGTTATATTTTCGCTGCAAGTTTTTGAATGGTTCCGGCAGTTTCGGGCCTTAGTAGAAATCTCGCGGATCAATCCGCTTTCCGGACAGTCCGAGCTGCAGCACTTCGATGTCTTCGGGCCGGTCGAACACCTTCCCGGGAAGTAATTTCTTGACCAGTACTCGCACTCCGCCAAAGGCGATGCCCATCACGATGGCGATCCCGCAGAACACCAGCGTTCCTACGAAAATGCCTTTTACCACCAGCAGCCACGGCGGATCGGTGAGCGTTTGCGACGGCTCATTCCAGGTAACGGCCGTGTTGTAGCGAATATCGTTGCGCAATTGCGCGGCGGCCGAAGCCGAGACCGGCGTCAGCACCAGCGAAAGCAGGGAAGTCTTGCGCTCGACCGTCGCTCCCGCCAAATCAAGATTTGCAGCCAGCACTCGCCGAATGTGATGCAAACGCTGCTCGGCAAGCTGCGGCGTCGGATAATCAATGATCAGCAAATCCTGCGATTGATGCGATTCAGATTGATAGCTCGCCAGCATCGCTTCCGCGCCAGTAGAAAATCCAATCTCAGGCGTAATCGCTGAAAATTTGTTTTCGTTCAACGTTGCCAACGCCGCATCGAATCCCGCCGGTCCCAGCGCGTAGCGCTGCGTCCCCTGAATTAGCCGTTCCTCCGGCAAATAGCTGCGAACGGGAGGTAGCGGAGTGCGGTCGGCCGTTTCCGCCACCGAGTCGAGGAGTCTTTTCAAATCGGCATCCGTCGCGGAACTGATATGCCAGATGGTTACGACGCGATTGCCGACCAGCGCGATGAGCTGATCATTTCCCGCCGCCGTCAGGGGCGCCACCGTCGACGGATTCAACTTTGAAGATAGTCGTGCGGTGTAACTCTCGTACGCTCCGCTTGGGTCGCGGAAATCTTCCAGTAAAACACGTATGGAACTCTTGCCGTTGTTATACCAGGTAGACTCCTGATCGGAGCGACCCGACTCACGCGTGACCAAGTTATCGGCCGCCAGTATCTTGGGTTCTTCTGGCGGGCCACCACCTGAAACCCACATGCCAAATCTCTGCGGCAACACATGCCGCTCCTGCGCACGCACTCCCGTGCACGCAGCCGCCAACACCAGCAAAAAGATGAGCCGTTTCATCCCTGAACAGTCCGCCAACTCTATTAGACACCAGATTACTGGTTTCGGTTGCGAGAGGATTCCACCGACGCCGAAGTGTCCGTACGCCGAGGAGCCGGAATGTTGGTCTGATTCACGCCCATGCTGTTCAGGCTCTGCAGATAGCTGGCCACGCCTTGATAGATTCCTTCCGCCACGCGCTGCCGGTGCTCGGGCTGTTTCAACATTCTTTCGTCGGCTGGATTGCTCAAAAACGAAATCTCCGTCAGGATCGACGGCATATCCGCGCCAATCAGCACCACAAACGGTGCCTTGCGCACCCCGCGATTTTTCACCGTCCGAGCGGTTTTTTGGATTCTCTTCGCCAGCGAATCCTGCACATCCTCGGCAAACTCTTTCGACTCATCGATCTTTTCCGTGCGCGCGATCTGCTTCACCAGATCCTGCAGCTCGTGTATCCCCTGATCGTCGGTAGCGTTTTCGCGCGCCGCCACTTCCATCGCTTCCGCCGAACCCTTCAAATTCAAATAATAAGTTTCAATTCCGCGCGCGCCGCTATCCTGGCTCGAATTCGCGTGAATCGAAATGAACATATCAGCTTTCGCTTCGTTCGCGATGTGCGTGCGCTCTTCCAGCGGAATGAATGTGTCATCCGAGCGCGTAAACACCACATCCGCGCCCGGCAATCTTTGCTGAATAATCTTCCCCAACCGCAGAGCCACGTCCAGGCACAAATCTTTTTCCATCAGGCCTGTCGGCCCAATCGTTCCGGTATCATGGCCGCCGTGCCCGGCATCAATCACGATGCGCCCAATTTTCAGTCCCAGCGCGCGCGTCAATGTAGATTGCCCGTCGCGTGTTGGCTGGGGCGTAGAAGCCGGCTGCGCCAGTTCCGGTTTTCCGCTGGCCGACTTGCCAACACTCGCCAACCCCAGTTTGCTCTTCGGCTGCGGCATGGCATTCCCGGTATCGCCCGTATCGGCTTTTGCCGACTTCACCGCACTTGTCGCTGCAGGCTGCGCTTTTGCAGCGGGCTTCTCCGTAGCCGCTGCCACATTCTCTGCCGCCGCAGACGCTCCCGTCCCGTCGCTGGCTTTCGCGGTTTGTACCGCTTCTCCACTGGAATAAAGATCGATCACCAGTCGGCTGGGATTATTTACCAGGGAAGCGCTGTAATCGGTCACGCCGTTCACGTCCAGCACCACGCGCACTACGCCGGACGGATTCTGCGCCACCCGTACTCCGCTTAGAATTGTGCCGTCGGTCTTGATCTTGCTGTGCGCTAAGAGCGGCGTCAGCTTCGCCGCGTGCAAATCAAAATAAATCCGGTCAGGATCGGCGATCCGCCCGGAAACATATTGCACACTGCCATCCAGGTCGATGGTCACTCTGGTCGAGTTCTGCAAAGCCTTGGCGCTGATTTTGCGAATTTGCGGCGTTCTGCCGCTCGTGCCGGCGGGGACGGCAGCTTTTTCCGCAGCGTTCACGCTCGCGATCTGTTTGTCCTCTTCCGCTGGCGAAACTTGTGGCGGCTCTCGCTGTGCGTCTCTTGCCGAATCTCGCGGCGCCGGGCGTTTCAACGTTTCCGGCCGCTCCAGGTCCGAGCCCGCGCTTCGAGCAATCGCGCTTTTCGGCAGGGCTTCCGCTGGCGACGAATTCTGCAGCAACGCCAACTCAGCGCGTGCTTCCTGCGCTTCGCGTTTGTATGGCGAACGCGGAAACTTTTTCAGAAACGCGTCGTAAGTTTTCGTCGCTCCCGCCAGATCGCCCAACTGATCCTTTTGCAATTTTCCGGAACGCAGATACGCATCCTGGCAATGACGGCTGGTGGGATATTCGCGCAGCAAGAATTGATAAGTATCGACCGCCGACTGGAAGTAGCTGCGCCCGAAGCGCTCGCCCATCTCCGTGTACAATTCGGCGACCGCGAGTAGCGCATCGGGAACTTCCGCGGCGTGCGGCGTAATCAGATAAACCCGGCGATAGGTGTTGACGACTTGCTTGTAGTCTTCGAGCGTGCGCTTTTCTGGCGCTTTGTTATTCAGCGCGGTGCGCTGGTCTTGCGCCCGCAAAAACTGCGTGCTGGCCGACTGCCGCTTTACCGCGGCGACAGGATCAGCCGAGGAGTTGGGCGCAGGATTTGGCGCTACGGTCTTGTTAGAGGCAAAGACGGGGCTGCAGGCCGTCAGTAGCACTGCAGCAAAAACCGGCGAAACGCGGGCGAAGCTCCTGTGGAAAAAAAGGGAAGAGAAAACCTGGCCGAATGCGCGTGAAACTTGCCCGCCACACACGCCAGCGACGCACGCCAAGTTTTTCCGGCTAAATTTCATGCACAACCCGCCGCCCCAAAGCCGCTACTTCTTTGATGCTTCTCGTGCCGCTTAGTCGTTCGTAAAAATAACGCGGCCGCTGGGATTGGTTTCCTTGCGGATTGCGCGAGGATTGATGAACGCGCCATCCAGACGTCCCGAGCCCGGCCGGAAATATGCACTCTGCACGCGTTGCACGTAGTCCCGGGTTTCCCGGAACGAGGGCACGCCGTGGGCGCGATCCACAGCCCCCTCTCCCGCATTGTACGCTGCAAGGGCCAGATCCAGATTGCCATTATAGCGTTCCAGCAACGTCTTGAGGTATTTAACCCCGGCATCGACGTTCTGTTGCGGGCTGTACAAGTCATTGACTCCAAAGCGTTGTGCCGTCGTGGGAATCAACTGCATCAGTCCGACCGCCCCCTTGCGGGAAACCGCCGAAGGATTCCAGTTCGATTCCGTTTCAATCACCGCGCGAACCAGGGCGGGATCGACGCTGTGCCGTTCCGCCGCTTCTCTAACCAGTTTTTCCGCCCCGTCGCGATCAAGATTCAGCGCAGGACGATTTTTGCCCAGTAGCGAAGTTTCGGATGGTAGGAAGATGGAATTGCGTCGCCGCGGCGCGATTTTCAGAATTGCCGGCGGCGGTTCCGCATTCACAAAGAGCGTTCGGCCGTCATTGTTGGCGAGCCTGGTAATCTGGGCCTGCGCGCCCGGTGCAAAAAGCAGAGTCGCACCGAAAATACCCACGCAAAATACAGATGCCAGGTTCGCGAAGTAGGCCGGGTTGGATCTTCGTTTTCCCATCACCTTGGGGGAAGGCTTTGGTGCAATAACTTGTTGCAAACGGGCGACTCTGTAGCGGCCACCCTGTAATGACAGTCGGTGGCCGTCTGCTGGGTCATCCGGCTCAGTATCTCTGGCGCCGCGCCTGGCCTATTCGGCCTAGCGGATTGCGGCCCTGCGGGACCGCGAAATCTGATGCGGCCCGGCAAGCGCCGCACGTGAGCGGATTATAGCAACCCCTCCAGTAGAGCAGGCACTCCCCCAAGGGTACTATTTAGGGCTTTTGTGTCCTCTCCGCCACCCTCCGCAAGGTCAGGCCTGCCACCGCCTCTGCCCCCTACCTGCTGCGCCAGCGTCTGTATCACCTTGCCAGCGTGGACTTTAGCAGTGAGGTCTTTGGTGACCCCTGCGATCAGGGCCACTTTTCCGTCTCCGGCCTGCCCAAGCACCACTACCCCGGAGCCAAGCTTCTGGCGCAGGCTATCTACAAGCTGGCGGATGCCATCCCGGTCCAGCCCTTCCACCTGTCCAACCACCACCTTGGTGCCTTTAATGGTCTGGGCTCTTGCGGCCAGTTCGTCGAGCTGGTTGAGTGCACCTTTGCGTCGCTGGTCGCTTAGCTGTTTTTCGAGCTGCCGCGTAGTCTGGGCCAGCTTTTCGACGGTCGCGAGCACGGCGTCTTCGCCCACGTTAAGCTGCTTGGCCACAGAAGAAAGCACGTTGGCCTGCTGCTGGAAATGTTCTAGCGCGCCGATGCCGGTGACCGCCTCGATACGGCGAACGCCCGCTGCTACGGATTCTTCGCCGACAATCTTGACCACGCCGATGTCGCCGACGCGTTTGACGTGTGTGCCGCCGCACAACTCCTTGGAATAAAAGCCGCGCAGCGCGCGCGGATCGGGAATGGTCACCACGCGCACATTGTGCTCGGGATATTTGTCGCCGAAAAACGCCAGTGCTCCGGAAGCCAACGCTTCGTCGAGCGAAGTGACATTGGTTTCGATTTCCGTGTTCAGGCGAACTTCGTCATTCACTTGTTGTTCGATATCACGCAGTTCTTCCGCATCCACCGGAGCGAAATGCGAAAAATCGAACCGCAGCCGGTCAGCGGCATTCAACGATCCCGCCTGCTTCACGTGCGGACCAAGAACATTGCGCAACGCGGCGTGTACGAGATGCGTGCCGGTATGATTCCGCATCACCCGCGAACGACGTTCGGCGTCGGCGATCACCGTCACGCGATCGCCCACGTGCAAAGTTTCTTTCGCCGTGACGCGATGCGCCACCAAACCCGCAACCGGGTAATACGCGCCGGAAACTTCGGCCAACACTTGCGACTCCGAAGCGTCGTAAAACGCCCCCGTATCCGCGATCTGGCCGCCGGATTCGGCGTAAATCGCGGTTCGATCGAGCACCACTTCACCGGATTCGCCCGTTTTCAGCTCATGAACCGTGCCGGCTTTAGCGATGATGGCCTCAATGTGGCAATCCTTGGCGCAGGTCGCGTAATAAAAAGCCGGCTCGGTCTTGAACGTCTCTCCCAGTTTTGCAAACGCCGGGTTCGCCGCGTCCTTGTGCGTACCCTTCCAAGAAGCTCGCGCTTTCTTGCGTTGCTCCTCCATCGCACGTTCGAAGCCCCCAGCGTCAAAAGGAATTCCAGAGTCTCTGGCGGCATCTTCGATGAAATCTCGTGGTAATCCGTAGGTATCGTAAAGAACAAACGCTTTGTCGCCGGGGATCGAGCCGGCTCGGGAAGTCACTCCGCGTTCTGCATCCAATAATCGGCCTGAACCCACGGCGAGAAGAATCTCATCAAGCTTTCGAAGGCCAAGATCAAGTGTGTGACCAAAGCGCTTCTCTTCCGACAGGACAATGTCTGGAACCCGAGCGGCCGATGGTTCAAGCAATTCCGGATAAGCGCCACCCATCAATTCGCGCACGCTTTGCACCATCTCAGACAAGAACGGCTTGGTCGCTCCCAGCAGGCGCCCGTGGCGAATGGCGCGACGAATAATCTTGCGCAAAACGTAGCCGCGTCCATCGTTCGATGGTTGAACGCCATCCGTCATCAGAAATGTCGTCGCGCGGGCATGGTCGGCGATGACGCGCAGCGAAGCGGCGCCGCCTTTGCCTTCTTCCATTTGTTCTTCACGATTGAAATCCACTCCACAAAGTTCTGCGGCGCGCTTCGTTAGCGGTGCAAACAAATCGGTGTCGTAATTGGAGATGACGCCCTGCAATACCGCAGCAACACGCTCCAAGCCCATACCGGTGTCCACGCAGGGCTTCGGCAACGGCGTGAGCGTGCCCCTGGCGTCGCGATTGAATTGCATAAAAACCAGATTCCAAATTTCGACATAGCGTCCGCAATCACATGGAAATTTGCAGTCGGCGTGACCCAGTTCCGACGCTGCCGGCCCCATGTCATAGAAAATCTCGCTGCACGGGCCACAGGGCCCGGTATCGCCCATCGCCCAGAAATTATCTTTCAGACCCGGAATCGGAACGACTCGATCGGCGGGAACGTTTTGTTCCAGCCAGAAACGCCTTGCCTCTTCGTCCACGCCCAACTTGTTTCCGGGGGCGACTTCCGCTCCGCCGAACACCGTG
>Ga0210406_10006069_pt1 | contig 12572 bp, 21 predicted proteins | sample IncBWC30MmetaG_FD_155454 | JGI IMG/M metagenome (GOLD analysis project Ga0210406, IMG submission 155454) | Forest soil microbial communities from Barre Woods Harvard Forest LTER site, Petersham, Massachusetts, United States - Inc-BW-C-30-M | ecosystem: Environmental > Terrestrial > Soil >...
CGAGAATCATAGATAGCGATGCGAGCTGCCGCCACCGCCGTTGAACATGGGGCAGTTCACGACGAATCCGGTGTCGCCATCGCGGAACATTCACAAAGGTGCAACGGCTCTTCGTCCGAACGCCTTAGAATTCGTGCGCTCTGAGAAACGCGCATCGATCGCCAGCGCGCCACCTTAGCGCCAGCCGCAGACGCGATGTCCCCAATGCCACCAGCGGTGTCCCCTTTGCCACCAGCAACCCCAACGACGGTGACGGCTACGCATGTGGCGATGCGGACGGACCGTCACGACATCCGAGAGCATCGCGTCTACCAAGCTTGGCGCGATACTCCGGCCGATCGCCGCAAAACCGGCGACAGCAACGATGGCACCAGGCAGCACATCTTTCAGGATCTGACGGCGACTGCACATTGCGGAATGTCTTTGCGAGGTCGGTGCCGCGTCGCCTAGTCGAGGTCGGGCTGAAGATAAAACAGCGCTATCGTGACGACGATCAGGGTCGCGAGCCAAACAAGCGATAAAATGAACCAGAGCCTCTCGCGTGTCATGGGTCAAGGTTCGAGCCCAATCGCTGCCGATCATTGATCTATCTCAAGGCACCCACAATCGCTAGCCGCTTCCGTCTCAATCGGATCAGATCATTGCCCGGCAACGATCCCGAGTTGTGGCGTCCAGCCACGCCTATGTTGGCCATCGGCTGGGCGGCGCTGAGTGATTGGACGTCGGGCAGGCCTCCTTGACACGGGACCCGCGGTCAGGGCATTGGCGCGCGCGCCCTGAGTGAAATAGTTCATATCCGGTGCCCCGTCCTTCATTGCACAATCCCTCGCGGAGGGATGGGCCTATGCACGACAAGCGCACACGCTGGCGGCCGTCGATCGACACGTTGGTGATCATTCTATCGCTGGCTGTTATCGGGGTCGGCATCTGGATTGCCTTATGACTCGCAGCGGCTCGGCGATCACCCGAGCATCTTCTCAAGGGCGACGAGGGCGATAAAGACGAGCATCGTGACTCCTGCGAAAGCGACGGCGAGGTACATAAGACGCATGCCAAGGTCTCCGGTCTTGTCCCCACGGGATAACTGCCAAGTCTTCATAACCACCAAGTCTTCGGGTGGTTCTGGCTACCGGAAAACCGTAACTTGCCAATGTGCGCCACCTTTTTGTATCGTGACATAATTGTTAAGGGCGTGTGACATGACCACCAAAGTCAGCCGATCCGATCAGAAACGGACATTCGACAACATCGTCCGCGAGCAGCTCGATGCGTTTGAGCGCAAAGAACGCCAGATGCGAGCAGAGGAGCGGTTGGAACGCGCAAGAAAGCTCCGGCTTCCTGTTGCGGTTCAAAGCGGCCAAAGTCCCCGGCAGCCCGGAATTGACTCCATGAGATCAAGAATGATGGCTGACGCCTGCGGGTCGAGCGCGACATAGCCGCCTGAGCCGTCAGTCTTCGGAAGGCGAGACCAGATCGCGTGAGTCCGGCAGCGGCTCCGATCTGCGCCAGCCGCACGGCCGGGCCGGCGAAATCGGCGCGCGTGAAGACGCCGGATCAGCGACACAATGAACCAGAGCCTTTCGCGGGTCATGGCTCGGGATTTGAGCCCAACCGGTGCCGCGCATTGATCTATCTCAAAGGCGCCCCGCGATCCTTACCAAGAATCCCGACATCGTCGTAGAGAAGGAGGCCGTCATGCTGAGAGCCGTTCTTCTTGGTTTCGCAATTGTCGTGGCAATCGCATGTGCTTATCCAGAGGCGGCCAGGGCGCGCACCTATCCGTATTGCCTCTCTGGTCGCGGCGTCGGGACCCCCGGACAATGTCATTTCGCAACCCGTCAAGCATGTTTGACGGCCGCCGCTGGCCGGGCACTATCGTGCCGCAGGAACCCGCGCCTGTCCCAGCGATAGCGAAGCATTCGCCGGCGGCATCCGGCCGAAGGCACCGTGGAATGAAGCGAGGATGGCGGCGCCATGGGCAGCTACTTAGTTGACTGGCGATCACGTTGTTGCAGCGCTCCTAAGCGCCGCCCGCTGTTCTGGCGGTTTTTCTCTTGCGCGCGCCATGCGGTTACGGGAACATCGAATATGTAAGAAGCACCGAACGGCAACTACACAATGGAGGATCGCAATGTTCTTCGTTCAAGAAGGCTTCACTTATCGAAATTTCCTGATGGATATGATTGCGGTGTTCGCATTTGTCGTGTGGTTCTGGCTGCTTGTTGTCATCTACAGCGACCTCTTCAGGCGTCACGACATCTCCGGCTGGGGTAAAGCGTTGTGGGTGATTGCGCTGGTTCTGACCTCCTACTTCGGCATCCTGGCCTACCTGATCACCCAAGGTAGAGGCATGGCCGAGCGCAACGCTCAGCAGGCTCAACAGGCCCGCGAAGAATTGCGACGCGTCGTCGGGTTTAGCGTCGCGGACGAAATTACCAAGCTTGATCAGCTAAAAAAGTCGGGGTCAATAACCGACGCCGAGTACGGACGTCTTCGTGCCAAGCTGATCTAGTGGTGATCGTCACGTATGAGACGTTGGTTCCAGGAAGAAAGGAAAATCAGCCGACGTCCGGCGTTGTCGTATCCAATGCGAAAGCAAGGCCGAAAGGGCAACGAGCGCAAGCAGGCCCACGACCTGCTTGGCCCGCCATTCCCACCGAGCGGATGGGAGGGGAAGCGAACCTCGGCCTGCACGCCGATGCGCGACGTTGCCAATTCTCGCGCAGCACGGCCTCGCCCGTTGATCTCAGGGGTGGTCGGCAGGCCCTCCCGGAATTGCCAGCCATGCCTGGATCACATGTCGCCTATCCCATTAGCAACTACAAGTTGATTATTCTGAACTTCTAAACCATGGATTTTATCGTCAAATGTTGCCATGGCTCACGTTCCCTCGCCAGACGGGGCGATAAGGTCGGGAGGCGCCAACCTCCCGGCCCGCCTAGGCCTTACTGCCCGCCAAAACGACATAGGCGCCAACCGCGAACCAAAACGCATAGTTGCTTACAATCGGGATGCTGGCGAAAACTCCAACAATTGCAACGATGATGAGAGCCAGCGAAAAGATAAACACAAAGTTCATACGCACTTCCTGTTGGTCGGCGATCACGCGATCGATTACGGGCCAGGGCCTACCTGGGTCTCATGTTACAAATGTGCCCAAATACCATCCTCAACATCATTCTGGTGACTCGTGTTGCTGACGCCGAACCAGCAGCTCGGCCGGTGTCGCGTTTCGGGATCTCATGCTTGTACGCGGAGCGGGTCTGCATATCTGTGACGCGCGCGGCCTCCGTCTGGTCCCGCCTAGCCAAAGCAGTCGCGCGGAATCAATCGGACGGCGGCGTGCGTTTTGAGAGGAGGCCGAAATGTCTAGGCTCGTTCTTGCACTTACGACATCTGCGCTCATTCTCGTTTACGGCACTGTCGGTGCAACTGCACAAGACCGAATGACCCCCCAGCCAGATCAGCAGCAGATGCAATCGCATCCCATGGGCCAGGAGGGCGCAGGCACAATGGGGCCCCCTGGCATGATGGGCGGAGCTATGATGGGGCATATGATGAGGCACGGCATGATGGGTGGCGGCCCAATGGGGCCACCGATCATGTTTCGCATGGTGTTTGCTCTGATGGACGCGGACGGCGACGGGACGATCTCATTGCAGGAGTTTCAGGCGGCTCACGAACGAATTTTCAAGGCGATGGACACCAACAAAGATGGCAGGCTTACTTTCGAGGAGATGGAAGCATTCATGCATGGAATCAGGTGACCGGGCGGCGGCCCGCGGCGGTCGATCTGGTTTTGCAGATCGACCGCGTTCCGGACCGATGCCGCCAACACCAGATCCTTCTGCGTGATCTGATCCGCCGCGTCGATCATCTTGTCGAGAAAGCCAGAATCCTTCGCAAGATCACTGCGTCAGCGAGAACGGTCTATTTGTAATAGCCGACACCGCAACCCAGATCGCCCGCTTTGGTGACGAAACTTACTTTCTGAACCGGCGTCTTGTCGGCACCCGGTCTTGGAAACATGTAGCTGACCTCAGTGATTTGACCTTCCGGTTTCTGTGCGGCGGCGTGAAGTTCCGGGCCATATACTTTGCCGGTGGCATCCTTGAGCGCCCTGATATCCGTGCCCAAGAATTGCTTGGCATTGTTGCTCGCGACCGCAAGGATCTTGCCGTCGCTGAGCTCAAAGCAAAATGGATAGATGTCGCGATCCAAGAAGCCACCTTCTCCCTTGTTGATCAAATCGAGCGTTTTTGTCTTGTCTGCCTTCACTGCGGCAGCCGCCTTCACCAGCATGGCTTTGGCTTCATCGGCCGTGCCGAACTGACCTTGTGCGAAAGCCGTTGGCGGGACCATAAGGACTGCGGCCGACGCCGCAACGATCATCAATTCATAAATCATGGATTTCCTCCCTATGAAATATCTGCCGCCTCCGCCATGCGCGGATCGCTTCGCGTATTCAGTCAGTGAGCGGCAACGCAAAACAATTGCCCCATGCCGGCTATCAGGGTAGCAGACATGCTCCGCGCTGGTCGTCACTTCTGACTCTGACCCACCGTTGAAGCTGGCAACCAGTACTCACCCTCAGTTTGCTGCTGGTTCACGTTCTTGTCGGGGTCAAACAAAACGTTGGTCCTCAAGAAGCCGCGAACACCCTCGTATTTTCCGGTGCCCCCGGTGTATCGAGTGACACCTGTGAAGGTGCTTTTCCTTGAACCATCGGGTGCGACCGTGGTTTGGCTCGTTCCATCAAATTGAGCAAAAATCTTGTCGCCATTTTCGAGCGAGGTCACCTCATATCCCCAGGCTCGGCCATTCCGATCGATGTAGTCGGAATAACCTCGGGTCCATGATTCGGTGCGCTTGATGTGCTCGCAGTTTGGCTTGTCGTTCGGATAGGTACGGTGGAGTTCGAAAACGCGGATCTGATGCCTAGATACATCGCCGACGTCCAGCACCTGTTGCTGAGTGTAGCTGGATTTAGCGGCCGTGGCCTCCTCACTGACCTTGCATCTTTCTTGGGCCGACACCGTGGAGAAACAGATCGGGGTTAGCGCCAGACCAAAAGATATGGCGTACATCAAGGGTGTCTTGTTTGACATGGCATTCCCTCCCGTTCAGAAGCGCGTGCCCATTCGAAGCCGAATTGATCCGTCATCAAGCGGATGCTGAAGGCTCGGCACGGTCGTTTATTTGACGGAGGTTCGTCGCCGACACTATCTCGAATGCCGAACGCGCTGAACTCAGCATGGACCCGGTCCGAGGGGGTGTCAACGGCGGCGGCGCCGACGGGTCGCGCATGTCGACTACGCAGACACCAACTTGCCGGGTGAGCCGCGACGGTTGTTCACCGGCCACCTTGAAGCCGCGCTGCGCAATCGATTTTGCGCCCGCATGCGAGAAGCCAAGCACGTCGCGCAGCGCGTCCTCGGACTCCTGCACCATGCGGATGTCGGCGGCCTTGACCGCGCCGGTGCGCGCCAGTTCGTTCAGTTCGCCGAGCCCCCGATTGTTCGCCAACCGTCTTCAAATGTTGATAGTGTCGATCGCCGGGCAATTGGCAAGCAAATAGGAGGAAGTCATGAAAAGACAAATGATGGCTTTGCTCATAGGCGTTGCGATCGGAGCGACCGCGGTCCAAGGTCTCTTTGCTCAAGGAGCCAAGCTGAAAGCGTACTCCATCGGGGAGAATGAAATCCTCAATGCATCTGCCCAAGCCACCTATCTGCCTACCGCACGGAAGGCGGTAGAAGCAGCCCATGGTCGCCCTTTACGCACCACCGCCGGACGGGTTGTTCAGATTGAGGGGGCGCCCGCTCCCAAAAGCGTAGCGATTGTCGAATGGGACAGCGTGGATGACGCAGTGGCCTTCTACAAGTCGAAAGCCTGGGCAGACCTCGCGCCTGAGCGTGACAAGGCAATCAAGATCATACGGAGGTATGTCGTCGAAGTCGAAAAGTAGCGGGCTCGCGGACGCGTGTTTGCAGCACGTGGTGCTGCAAACACGCGATGAGCGATCTGGACGAGGTCGCCTTGCCTCGTCTCGCAGAAGCTGGCAATCGACGGCCCTTTCGAAGCGGCGACGCCACGGCCTGATCGTGCGCATGAGATGGTCGGCGAACATGCGGTGGCTCGGCGCTGCCTTCTTGCAGCGCTGACCATCCTCAGCCCATTCGCAGCGCTCATCCGCGCGGGGCAATCACGGCGTCTCGAAACCGCTAACGTCCTTTGCGACTGTAAAGGGGATCGACGCGCCTGGGTTCGGGCTTGACGGTTCGCCCATCGCCCTTCGGCACGAGCGGCGCGAGTACCTCGATCCGTGCCATCAGCTCTCAATAAAGAAGCGGCATCGCGCTCCGGCTACTTGCTTTTCCGTCAGTAACAAAAGGCCGGTCGCAGCGCTGGCGCTTGATCTCATCTAAAGGAGCAGCGAAGGCCCGTTCGTCACGCCGCGGCAAGCCGGCATGACATCAACACGTGACATCAACACTCGACATCAACATTTGGCAGCCACCGTTTGCGCACATCTGCGTCATGAGGACATTGAACCGTCACGCATGCGAAAGAAGTAGCAACTCACGCATCAAAATTCTCATGCATTGTGGCTGGTCCTGGGCGGTAGCCACGTTTCGCCCACACATGGGCGCGTCCTGTTTTCCACGTTGTTAGCAGGCGTTACAAATCTTGAGATTGGAAGGGTCCCAGAACCGCCGGAAAGACGCGATCAACTTTCAATTACTAGCGCAGCGATCGCTGCGTCAAACGCTGTGGGCTAGTCGCTGTCGGGAGGCAGTCCAAGAGACGCAGTCCAAGAGACGCAGTCCAAGACTATTCTACGGCGCCGGAAAGGGCCTTGGGTATTCTCTAGAGAAAACTGGCACGGAATTCAGAAATGAAAAAGCTTCTCCTCGCTACGACGGGACTCCTTCTTGTGGCATCGGCGCCTGTCTTCGCAGCCGATCTTCCCGCGCGACCCTACACCAAGGCCCCGCCCCCAGTGGTCGCTACGATCAACGACTGGAGCGGCTTCTATGTCGGTTTCAACGCCGGCGGCGGGTCCAGCCGCGACAAATGGAATCTGCTCACGAACGGCGGAATGGCTATCAATCCTGCGCTCTCGAACGAGGGCACGACGAATGCTGGAGGCGCCGCGGTGGGCGGCCAGATCGGCTATCGCTACCAGCTAGCGAACTGGGTATTCGGTGTTGAAGCGCAGGGCGATTGGTCGAGCTTCAAAGGCAGCAATCGCAACTTGATTCTGCCCACGCTGACTGATCGTACGCGCGTCAACGGCTTCGGTCTCTTCACGGGTCAGGTCGGCTATAGCTGGAGCCCGAGTTTCCTGGCCTACTTCAAGGGCGGCGCCGCCGTTGTCGGTGACCGATACGACACGTTCACGACCGCGACGGGCGTGATGGTCGACCGCGCGAACACCACGCGTTGGGGCGGCACAGTCGGCGCAGGTCTGGAATATGCATTCGCTCCGAACTGGTCAGTCGGCGTCGAATACGACCACCTGTTCATAGGCAACAAGAATCTCAACTTTGTCACCGCAGCCGGTGTCACAATGATGACCCAACGCATCAGCCAGGATATCGACATCGGTCTCGTCCGAGTGAACTACAAATTCGGGCCGGGCGGGCTATTCGGAAGGTACTGATCGCGTCTAGCGTCCCGCCTCACCAACTGTCGAACTGCGTCTTCGAAGGCCGACCGCGGCTTGACCGCCACGACGTCATTCGCGTGCGATCCACGGGCTGCGCGGGACCGGCATTCTCGCGCGGGCTGCGCGACGTCGAGGAAATGACGGCAATCAAGCAAGCGATGGCTGAAAATCGCCTCGAAGACGTTCCGACCGATACGGTTGGACAAGAGCCCAACGCTTGCGCGAAGTCGCGCCAGGCGCCGACTGCGAGATGAAGATCGATATTGAACCTCTCATGCACCGCGTCTACCATTTTTCTCGCCGGCTGCCTGCCCGAGGCCGATGCTGCTTGGGTGAGAACTTGCCTAAGCTCTCGGAACTCGGTGGCAACGCCTGTCGCAGCAGGACAAGATCATCTGCCGTTCGCCGGCCTTACGACCGCGGTAGCAAAAACCAGCATCGATAGGAGGAACCCTTGAAATTCATGCTCTTTGTGCTTCCCACCGTTCCCGCGACGCTCGAAGATCGCAAGCGCCTGCGTCCAATTGGACGCAACAACGAGCGCTACCAGCAAATGCTGGACGAGTTGAGAAAGCTCGCAGCCTTCGCCGATGACGCCGGCTTTGACGTCATGGCGACGACCGAACATCATTTCCATTCCGAAGGTTACGAGACTTCGGTGGCGCCACTCCTGCTTTATGCCGATCTCGCCGCCCGCACCAAGCGCATCAAATTCGCCCCGTTGGGATTGGTCCTACCCTCTTGGGATCCGCTGCGCGCGGCTGAGGAACTCGCCGTCCTTGATCACCTCACGAAGGGGCGAATCTTCGCCGGATTTGCACGCGGCTATCAGGATCGCTGGGTGAACGTGCTAGGCCAGCAATATCACGTCACCGGCGCGCCGATGGACGGCTCCTCGATCGACAACCATAACCGCAGGGTCTATGAGGAAATCGTCACGATTATCAAAAAGGCGTGGACGCAAGAGACAATCGAGCATGACGGCGAGTACTACAAGGTGCCGTATCCGTACGAGGAAGGTATCCAGCGCTGGCCCGTGCACCAGTGGACGCGCGAATACGGCGCGGCGGGCGAGGTCGACGAGAAAGGCGTCATCCGCAAGATCTGCGTGGTCCCGAAGCCCTATCAAGACCCGCACCCGCCGCTCTTCCAACCGTTCTCGGTGAGCGAAAACACGATCAAGTACACGGCACAATCCGGCATTGTGCCCTGGATTCTGGTTTCGTATCCGCCCGAGTTTCAGCGTCTCTGCAGCGTCTATCAGGATGTGGCGGCCAAGGGCGGACGCAAGCTTGGTTTGGGCGAGAATGTGGGCGCCTTCCGCGCCGTGCATTTCGGCAAGACTGAAGCGGAAGCGGTCGAGCTGTTGCGCAACACCAACTACGCCGGCTTCAACCACTATTTCGGGGGTTTCGGTTTCTGGGAGGCGTTCCGTTCGCCGGAGGACCTGGACAAGTATCCGGCGAACCCTTTCACTCCGCTGCCGCCCGCCGAGTGGACTTTGGAGCGCATGCGCAAGGTCAAATATGCGCTGGCCGGAACGGTCGACCAGGTCAAGGCCGAGATCGCGGCGCTTCACGAGATCGGCGGCAAGGGCGAACTCGAATGGTTCGGTTGGTTCTTCGACCAGGGTTTCATGTCGATGGACGAGGAGATGCGCCAGATCGAACTGTTCGCCAAACACATCATTCCAGCGTTCCGTTGAGCGGGAGCGGTGATCGCACGCCCTGGCGCGTTATGCGCCGGGGCGGCAGTTGCGAGAGTCGCGCCGCGCGCCTCGTTTCATGCGAGGTCAATCATGTGAGTGCGAGCTCTCGCACATACTCGGATCTATCCATTTGCTACGCCGCCGTTGGCGAGAAATGGCTCGCTGAGACCAAAGGAGGAAACTCGTGAAAACCGCTATGAGCACGACTGAATCTCGATAAGCATCAGATATCCACCGCGACATTGAGACCCTGCGCGATGACGAGCTTGACGCCGTTGCCGGCGGCTCGTTTGAGCTCGGAAACATTGTTGGGAGCATTGCAAAAGCCCCACTTCCGCTGGCGTAAGTAGGCACTGCTCGAATCGGGCACTGTTCCCGTCGGGCTTGATGCGCATGCGCACCGCGCCCGCCGTCTCGACCGTTAAGCCTCTGTCGACTTCTTGGACGCAGTCCGGCCGCGCGCGATCAGCGCAAGAATGAGCACGACAATCACGGCTCATTGGCGCGGGAGCGCTCTCTGCCGTGATTTCTGCCTGAAATGCGTGAAATCGAAACGCGTGAAATTGAAGTGCGTGAACTGATCGAAGCCGAACTCGACGGGGTCGCCGGCGGCATAATCAAACAGCCCGGGCCGGATCGTGATTTCCATCACAGATAGAACAGCGACCCTCCGGTATGGCTGAGCCAGATGTTGTTCGTTGCAACCCCTGAGGAGGGAATGAAATGCGTGAACTGATCGATACGGAACTCGACACCGTATGTGGAGGGCACCACGGACATCATCACGGGCATCACGGGCTCTTCGACTTCGGCAAGCTCGGCAATATCGTCAATTTCGGCAGTATCGTCATACAGGAAAACATTGTCGAGCAGATTGCTGTGGCTATCGGCGCTAACGCCACCGCCATAAACATTGGCGGGAATAATACGAACTTTGCCCAAATCGGCTAAGTCGGGAATGCCCGACTTCTCCACGGGCTGCTCCCAGGGTGTGCCGGTTTTATCTGCTCGGCGGTCAGCTGAACTCCAGCTCTATCGCCTAAATTGCGGATGCCCGCAAAGCCCCCGCTACTAACGGAAATCCCTCTGGCCACGAGTTGATCGAAGCCACGCCGTGGTCCGAGCACCCGATCTACGGAGATGGGCTTGAGGCGCGTGCCAGCGCCATCGAAGGCGCGATGACGAGGCAAGCGGCAATCACAACCGGTAACATCCGCGTGCGCATCTTCACCCCCGGAACGGCGGGATCACATGGCCGCGGATCGCGCCGTAAGCCGGCCGATGCTCAAACCTCACGTTCGCCTTGGATGCGTGCTCAAGGCCGCCGAGCACAATCGCATAGACAGATAAGAGTCCCGCGCAGGTCCAGATCATATCAATGCTCATATTCGCACTCTCCTGATTGCCCGCCAAAATTGGACGTAGGTTCGGACTGGCTGATCAGAAGGCCGAAATCCGCAACGCAGTGTTTCGGCAGAATGACATGACCTAACGTCCTTGTGAGATGATCCGCGGCCGATCGCTCTTATCTCCAAAACAGAGCGCATCAGAGAAAGGACATAGCCATGAAAATCACGACAATTGCGCTGGCAGCCGCACTTGCCATCCCGAGCGCGGCCGCGCCGGTGGCACAGGCCGGCACGTCTGGATACGGAGCGGTCAACGCTCCATCAGTGGGATCGTACCCGATGCCGTCGGTTGGAACGACGCGCGCAATCCCCACTTGGCAGAACACCGGCGACCCCGGTCGATGGAGCGGTCTCAGCGGTGGCAACCGGTTCTGAAACAGCAAAAAAGGCCCCCATCCTTTCGGATGGAGGCCGCTCTAAAACAATCTTTAATGGTGCCGCTGGCCTGGCCCCCCTATGTCATCGGTAGATGCCTAGCGTGGAAAGGACCGGCATCTGGAATTGCCGCCCGAAGTGGCCCGGCGCACATGATCGGGGCTCGTTCGATACGGAGTGATTAGGATGCGTTCCGCTTTGGCCTTGGGCCTGTTGATCACCCTGTGTGCTTCTGCCAACGCCGCAACGGTGCATCACTTCCGCACGCGCCATCATGTCACCATTCAGCCCAGCCAAGGTACATGCACCCCTCCGGCGTGCTACCAGTTTCCAGGCTATCCGCCCTTACCTCGGGAGGCGATTAGAACTCATGACCCGTCCACCTTCGGAGGCGGTTGACCTAACTGACCTGATCCCTCATCTGCACGAACAGGTCTATCACATCGGTGATCTTCAGCTTGCCCGCATAGTGCTGCTTCAGCGTTTGAGGAGATGAGGGCATTTCACCGCGCGCCCAACCCGATCAAGCGAGACGAGATCGCCGCGCGCCAGCTTCGTGTCCTGGTTTTTGCCGGAAACCGCCGGCACGGATCAGTTAGGTCAGGGAAAGCACACAACGCGCCCTCATGAAGCTGCGCGAGCGCGATCGCGGCCACCAGAACCAGGCGGATCATGTTCGGCTCGATCTTTGAGAATTGAACTTAGGGCCGCGCACTGATGGATTGGCGCGGTCGGACGCCGCAAGAGCGGAACGCCTACCATCAGCGCAACGCCGAAATCGACATTGACGCCGGGAATGCTGATGCCGCGTATCCGTCCGGTGAAGACCGCCTTGCCGAATGAGGCGTGTTGTTGAGAACTGTCCTTATGGACAGTGATAGGCGCAGTGCCCAAGTCGAGCGGCTCGAAGTGGTGGACACAGGCCGGCGGCGGCGCTGGTCCGAGGATGAGAAGCTCAAGATCGTCGTTGAGAGCTTACAGGCGCCGCGCCAGGTCGCGGCGACGGCGCGGCGATATGGCGTTTCGCGCTCATTGCTGCTGCGGTGGCGACGGTCATTTCACCCAGAGCCGAAGGATGCCGCCGATCAACAGGGCTTTGTACCAGCGAGGGTGGTCCCGGACTCGGGAGCGGCGCCTGGTCCAGTCGGGCCTATCGGCGGTGGCGCGATCGAGATCGAGTTTGCGGTCGGGGTTCGGATGCGGATCACAGGCGCGGTCGACGCGGCGACGCTGAAGGCTGCGGTCGCGGCGCTGGCAGATGGACGGCTGCGGTGATCCCCATTCCGCCCGCCGTACGGGTGTGGATTGCGACCGGCCACACCGATATGCGTCGCGGCATGAACTCGCTGGCCTTGCTGGTGCAGGAAGCCTTTAGGCGCGACCCGCACTTATGTGTCGGGCGCAAATA
>Ga0210406_10006071_pt1 | contig 12571 bp, 13 predicted proteins | sample IncBWC30MmetaG_FD_155454 | JGI IMG/M metagenome (GOLD analysis project Ga0210406, IMG submission 155454) | Forest soil microbial communities from Barre Woods Harvard Forest LTER site, Petersham, Massachusetts, United States - Inc-BW-C-30-M | ecosystem: Environmental > Terrestrial > Soil >...
TCAAAATTTCGTGAGGAAATGATCGCGCGCAGCGACCGGCACACGGTTCCGCAGATCTTTATCGGTGATAAACATGTCGGTGGGTGTGACGACCTTTTCGCACTGGATCGCAGCGGGGAGCTGGATCGGTTAATTCAGGGGGCAGGATGAACGAGGTTAGTACGGCGGAAGCGGAGGCCAATGCAGGCCCACAAGTGAGTTTGCAGACCGTTTATTTGAAGGATTGTTCCTATGAGTCGCCGAATGGTCCGCGCTTGCCGACCAACCAAGCCTGGGAGCCGAAGTTCCAGCTGAACATGAATACTTCTGCGGAAGAGCTCTCGCCGGACGCCCGCGAAGTATTGTTGACCGTCACCGTGGAAGCGAAACAGGGTGATGCGACTCTTTACCTGGTAGAGGTCAAGCAAGCGGGGGTGTTTACCATTACCGGCACCACCGTCGAAGATATGAAGCGCTTGATCGGCAGCTTCTGCCCCAGCGTGCTGTTTCCCTATGCGCGCGAAGTGATTTCGGATTTGATCGTCAAGGGCGGATTTCCCAATTTCCTCCTGCCCCTGGTCAATTTCGACGCGCTGTTCGCCCAGGCACAGCAAGCTCCGCAGCCGAATCTGGTGAATTAGGTTCATATGCAATCCCGGCGTGCGGAACCGATGACGGTCATCGGCGCCGGCTCCTGGGGCACGGCACTCGCCATCCTGTTGGCGCGGGAAGGGCACCTTACCCACTTGTGGGGCCGGGACGAAGCGCAGCTCGATGAAATGCGCACGGCGCGCCGCAATCTGCGCTATCTGCCCGATGCCTTATTTCCGGATACGCTGCATGTGGCGGCAGATCTAGGGCAGGCACTGCGCGGCGCCCGGGACGCACTGATCGCCGTGCCATCCCACGCATTTCGCGCGACTCTTGAAAGGATTCGGCCGCACCTGGCGCCGCACACACGAATAGCCTGGGCAACCAAGGGATTCGAGATTGCGACCGGACTCCTGCCCCATCAGGTCGTGCGGGAAGTCTTGGGCGCAACCCCCGGGGCGGTTTTGTCAGGCCCGACATTTGCCAAGGAGGTGGGCGCCCACTTGCCGACCGCGATGACCGTCGCTTCTCCCGATGAGCACTATGCCAAGGAACTTGCGCTGAGCCTTTCGGGTCCCAGTTTCCGCGCATACACCCAGAGTGACATCATGGGCGTGGAAGTCGGCGGAGCGGTGAAGAATGTCATTGCCATCGGTTCGGGTATTGCCGACGGCTTGGGCTACGGCGCCAACACCCGCGTGGCCTTGATCACACGGGGTCTGGCCGAAATGATGCGCTTGGGAGTCAAGCTCGGCGCGTTGCGCGAAACCTTTATGGGACTCGCGGGTTTGGGAGACTTGGTCCTGACGTGCACGGATGATCAATCTCGCAACCGTCGCTTCGGCATGGCGCTGGGCCGCGGCGAATCGCCGGCGCAGGCGCAAGGCGTCATTCATCAGGTGGTCGAGGGCGTGCTCGCGGCGCGCGCCGTGTACGATGTGGCGCTCCGACTGGAAGTCGACATGCCTATTTGCCGCGAAATATACGGCATCATGTACGAGAACAAACCGGTGGGGAGCGCGGTGCAAGCGCTCATGGGACGCGAAGTGCGTTCGGAGAACGAATGATGCCGGTCAAAATATATTCATTTACCGTGAATGGGGAGCACAGATGTATCGAAGGGAATTAGGGATTGGCGCAGGATTGCCGGCGGGCTCGGCATTTCAACACATGCGCAGCACCACACTCACCGCTCTATTGGTCTTCTGTTCTTTGGGTGCCGCCGCCAAGGCACCCGAGCCCGTCGCCTCGAGAATTACGGCGCAAAACGCGCTTTTCGAAGAGCAGTACCAATCGGATCTGAAAAGACATCCGGAGCGCGCGACTGCCATCGGTGATTATCGAACGATCAGCTCGATGATTACTCGCCGGCTGCGGTTCAGCTCCAGCATGCCCTCGACGAGGACTTTCTAGGCCGCTTGAACGCCATCTCGACGACGGGCTTTCCCGAGCAGGACAAGTTGTCCCACGAGGTCTTGCAGCGCACGCTGGCGCAACGCATCGCGAACTTCGAGTTCAAAGAGTACGAGATGCCGGTGAATCAAATGGAGGGGCCGCAATCGCGTCTGGCGGACATGCCGCTGTCGGTGCCGCTGGATTCGGTCAAGCACTATGAAGATTACATTGCGCGCCTCCACCAGATCCCGCGCGTATTTACGCAAACCGAGGACGTGTTGCGCGCGGGAATGAAGGACCGGCTCATGCCGGTGCGGTTTCTCATCGAGAAGATCCCTGCGCAATGCGACGGGGTCGTCGCGGCAAACCCATATCTGTTGCCGACGAAGAAGTTTCCCGCCGGCATCTCTTCCGAGGATCAGCAGCGCTTGACTCAATTGATTACCGACGCAGTCAACAATGAAGTCATACCGGCATACAAGAGCTTTGCCGCGTTCATCGCAACCGAATATGCGCCAATGGGCCGCACCACCTTGAGCGTCGCTTCGCTGCCGGGCGGCAAGGAGCGGTATCTGAACGACATTCGCACACGCACCACGATCAGTACTTTGAGCCCCGCCCAGATACACGCAATCGGCTTGCATGAGATCGAGCGCATTCAGGGTGAGATGCTGATCATTGCCCGTGCGCAGGGCTTCGCAGACGTGGCCTCGTTCCGCGACTCACTGAAGACCAATACCAAGTACGTTCCGACCTCGTCCGAGCAGATTCTCGATGATTTCCGCAAATACATCGCGCAAATGCAGCCGAAGCTGACTGATTTGTTCGGCTACATCCCCGGTTCACCGGTCACTGTCGAAGCGATTCCGCCCTTTCAGGCAGCGTCGGCCACGCACTACCAAACCGGCACGGCTGACGGCAAGCGCCCCGGGCGGGTGAGCGTCGCGACGTCCAATTTCGAGCACCGCTGGCTGGTCGATGACGAGGCCACGGCCTATCACGAAGGTATCCCGGGGCATCACATGCAGCTGTCGGTGGCGCAGCAAATGACGGGCTTGCCGAAGTTTCGCCAGCACTCCGGCAATTCCGGCTATATCGAGGGATGGGCGCTGTATGCCGAGCAGCTCGGCAAGGAGGTCGGTTTCTACAAAGACCCGGTGAGTGACTACGGCAGGCTCAGCAGCGAGTTGTTTCGCGCCGTGCGCTTGGTGGTAGACACGGGTCTTCATTCCGAGGGCTGGAGCCGCGAACAGGTGGTCGAATTTTTCCGCAAATACCAGCCGGTCGATGAACCCACCATCCAATCGGAGACGGATCGCTACATCGCCTGGCCGGCCCAGGCGCTCTCGTACAAGCTGGGCCAGCTCAAGTTTCGCGAACTGCGCGACCGCGCCCAAAAGGAATTGGGTTCCAAGTTCGACATCCGCAGCTTTCACGACGAAATGCTGAACGGCGGCGTGCTACCGCTCGATCTTTTGGATTCGCGCACCAACAGCTGGATTCACGCGCAGAAGGCGGGCGTTAGGACCGCTGCAAATTGAGGCAATGGCACGGCCGGGCCCAGCTCGGCCGTGCCGTCCCGGTGATTCGGCCGCGCGCCCGGCGATTCGGCCGTGCTATGCCGAAGACAGCACGAATTGATTGCCGTCGGGATCCTTGAACGTCGCGAACTCTCCCCAGTGCTGCTTCTGAGGGGGAGACGTGAACTCGACGCCGCGCGCAGTGAGTTGCCGATAGGTCGCGCCGACGTCATCGCACGCGAATGCCCCGTTGAAGAATGTGCCGATCCGGTTCTCATGGCCGTCCGGCGTGAACAGCACGACACGGGTCGATGAGTTGGCGATGCGCAACTCGATCCAGCGCTGGGTCGCGTCAAAGACCTGGTCCGTCGACACTTCGAATCCCAGTTTCTCGGTGTAGAACTTCAGCGCGCGATTCTGATCGCGGGTTGGTATGCCGACGAATTTGACTTGCGTGATCACTAAGAACCCTCCCTAAGGCAACCGCATATGGAGCGAGCATTGAGACGCGATTATCGGACATTCTGCGGGCACTGGGTAGCGATAATCAGTATAGTAGTTAACCATGCAGCATTTCAGCTTGGATCACTACGTCGTTGATGTCCTCATGCCGGATTTGGTGGGACACGACCGGCGTCCGGCCGCGTTTATCGTTTTTCTCTATCTATTGCGCAGTGCGGCAACGACCAAGCGCGACACCTTACGGGTAAGTCTGCAGACCATCGCCACCAAGACGGGGTTGTCGAAATCGACCGTCCAAGCCGCCATCCGGCATCTGCGCCGCCGCCGGCTGCTGGACCCTTCGATTTTGGCCACAACAAACGACCCCATCAGGCGGGTATTGCGGCCCTGGAACCGTTGAACCGGCGGGGTTTGTTGCCGGGCAGGTAGGGATATACTCTGCGAACCAGCCGTGTGAGGTCGCTCAAGATGAGCCATTTGCTGAAGGCCATGGGCTTGTGGATGTGGGGCCTGATCGCAATCGGCATCTCCGTGTCGTTGGTTTCCGTAAGCTACAGAGTGCTCTCCGTATATCGCGGGCATCAGCTTCCGGCGGCCCATGCCGCTTCCAATGAGGTAACCGCATCCCCAGTTGCCGCGCCTCCACCACCCATGCTGCTCAGCGCCGAAGGCAAGCCAGCGCCTCCTTCAGTGAAATCCAGCAGTGCGAATGGCTCAAACCAATTCAGCCGCCTCATCGCCAACGAATTGACCGCGGCACAGAGGGCCATAGAAGCACAGCAATGGTCCGGGGCCTTGCAGAATTTGGAAGCTGCGGAGGCCAAATCTCCACTGACTCCCTACGACAAGTCGCGGATCGGTGAATTCAAAGCCAATGTGTACGGTCGGCTAAACAACTTCAAGGCGGCGCAAGCCGCTTCCGAGGCCGTCCTCGCGACAGGAGTTCTCAAGGACGAAGAACTGGCAAAACTCTTCCGCACGTTGTTTCAACTGGCCGCTGTCAACCTGCAGGGTGCAAAAGCCATTGAGTTCGGCAAGCAAGCATTCGATGCGGGCGTCATGCAGCCCAACGACCTGTTGATCATGAGTCAGCTCTACTATCAGCAGAAGGATTGCAAAAACGCCGTGGCGTGGGGCGACCGGGCGGTTGCCGCCTTCAAGAAAGCAGGCAAAGCATCGAAGGAAGTGCTGTACCAGATAAAATTGCAGTGCGCCGCGGACGCTAACGAAACGGCCGCTGAGATTTCAGCGCTCTATGATCTGGTGCGCCTCACCAACAAGACGCCCTATTGGAATAATCTGATTCGCCTGGAACGCCAGGATGAACGCGATGATCACAATACCCTGATGATCTATCGAGTCATGTATGACACCACCGCCATGCAGGCGGATACCGATTATATTGAAATGGCCCAATTGCTTGGCGATGCAGCACTGCCCGGCGAGGCGCAAATGGTTTTGGAAAAGCTGATGAGCACTTCCGGTGTGCTCAAGGATGAACACAGGGAGCGCACCACGCGCTTGTTGAATGCGATGAAGACGCGTGCGGATGCGGACAAGAAGGGGCTGCCTACCCTGGATGCCGAGGCGAGCAAGAATCCGGCGGGCCAACTCGATGTGAAGCTGGGCGAAGTCTACTTCGGCGCCGGCGATTATCAGGACGCTGCAACGGCCATCAGTCGAGGCCTTGGGAAAGGTCAGATCAACCAGCCGGACGAGGCCTATGTGTATCTCGGCCGCTACTGGGTGACGCAGAATAGGCCGACAGAAGCCAGGAAGACCCTCGAGCAATTAAGGACGCTGCCGAACATCAGCGCGCGCGTCCTGCGTCTCTGGACTTTGTATGCGGACACCCTTCCCGAAGCGCCTTCAGCCTCGCTTTAGTTCAAAGCCTTCGTCTTGCCAACCCGTGATTCCGCCCGCCATTGGTGGCGCCGGCGGATTGGATCACCCGGGCGCGGGTGGATCGCGCGCGCGAATTGCTGGAGAGCACCGCATTGCCGATCGATCACATCGCCGAACGATGTGGCCTTGGGTCGCCGACCACGTTGCGGCATCATTTCCGAAAAAAGGTCGGGGTGAGTCCCGCGGACTATCGACGAAGGTTTTCCTGACGAAGATTCTCTTGAAGCTCGCGCTCAGGCAAACCCGATCTGACGCCAGGCCTCAAAGACCACCAGGGCCACGGCGTTGGACAGATTGATGCTACGGCATTGCGCGCGCATCGGGATGAACAAGGAGTGATCGGGCCCCGCGTGCTCGAGTGCGGATGACGGCAGACCGCGGGTTTCGGGCCCAAACAGAAAGGCGTCTCCGGCTTGGTACGGCACGTCGCTGTAGCAACGCGTGCCGCCGGTCTCCACTGCGAACAGGCGCGAGCTTTCCAGTTGACTCAAGCAGGCCGCGAGGTTCTCGTGGATCGTCACTTTCGCCAGGTCGTGATAGTCGAGGCCGGAGCGCTTGAGACTCTTATCGTCGAGCCGAAAGCCCAGAGGCTTCACCAAGTGCAGCGTCGCGCCGGTGTTCGCGCACAGCCGAATCGTGTTGCCGGTATTGGGGGGAATCTCAGGTTCGAACAGCACGACATGAAACATCGTGCTTATCTCTCGAGTGCCGGCCGGTCTTTGTCGAGCACCACGAGTTGAGCCGGATACGCGAAGTCCACACCCAGCCGCCGCAGCTCATCGATGATCCGGAAATTCACCGCCTGCTGCAAATCCAGCATGGGATTGATGCTCGGCTGCTGCACGAAGTACGACAGCTCGAATTGAAATGAGCTTTCGCCCAGACTCTTCAAGTGGCAGCGTTCGAAGCGTGCGTGGGCGTGCTCGCGAACGATGTTCTCGAGGAGTTTGGGCATGGCCTTGAGCTTGTCCGACGGCGTGTCGTAAGTCAGGCGAATGGTGGCCAATATCCGCAGCTGCGACAATCGGCCGAAATTGCGCACACGGCTCTTCAAGATGTCGGCATTCGATAGAATGATTTGCTCGCCGCCCTCGCTGCGCAAGCGAGTGGTCTTGATGCCGATATGCTCGACCTTGCCGATGAAGGCATCGATGGTCAAGTTGTCGCCGATCACAAAGGGCTTGTCCAGAGCAATCGACAGCGACGCAAACAAGTCGCCCAAGACATTCTGCAGGGCGAGCGCCACCGCCACACCGCCGACACCCAGCCCGGCAAGCAGAGCGGTGATATTGACGCCAAGATTGTCGAGCGCCACGAGGATGAGCAATGACCAGATCAGCATGCGCGCGACGAAATTGATGATATCGAGTGAGCCGGCGAAAACCCGGTCGGCACCGCGCTCCAATTCCTTCATTTCCAAATAGAAACGCACCGCGCGGCCGGCCCATAAGCCGACCTGGATCAGGATGAGGATCATCACCGCGTTCGATGTGATGTGCCGAATTCTGTCCGGCAGCGTGAGGCTTTCCCGCGCCACGTCGAGGGCGACTGCGAGGAAGAGGATCTGGGTGGTATTGCCGATCAGATAGGCGACGAGCCGGATGAGGGGATTGTTGGCGCTGGAATATTTCTTGTAGCGCGAAGCGATGAGATCCCGCAGGATCCAGAGGCTGGCCCAGACGACAACTCCGGCGATGCCTGCGATCAACCAGTCCGTGGGAGGGATGCCGAGCATCAAGGCCTGCAGCGCGCCGAGTTTTTTTGACAGAAATTCGCTCATGCGCGGATTATAAACCGCGCCACCCGCGAAACTCGTCCGAGTACCGGTCCGAGGTTTCAGACCGGCTCTTTTAGCCCAGGTCTTCCATGCCGAGTTCCTTCATCTTGCGCGTCAGTGTGTTGCGCCCCCAACCCAGCAATTTGGCCGCGTCCTGCTTGAGACCCTCGGACTTGCGCAGCGCCACGCGGATCAAGATTCGCTCCACTTCAGGCACCGCCGTGTCCAGCAGGCGCTGCGTGCCGGCGTCCAGCTCTTGCTCGGCCCAATGCGAGAGCTTTGCCATCCAATCGTGATTCGCGGTGTGGCCCGGCTCGGTGCCGCCGAGATCCGGAGGAATGTCCTCCGCGCGGACCTCGCGCCCGGGCGCCGTTACCGTGAGGCGGCGGCATGCATTCACGAGCTGGCGCACATTGCCGGGCCAATCGAAGGTCACGAGCGCGCTCTCCGCAGGCGTCGTCAGAAGCTTGGGCTCGACACCGAGTTCATGCCCTGCAACGGCCAAATAATGCCGCAACAGTTCCGGGATGTCCTCGCGCCGCTCGCGCAGCGGCGGGATCTCGATTCGAATCACGTTGAGCCGGTGCAAGAGATCTTCGCGGAAGTGTCCGGACTTCACGCGCATTTCCAGGTCTTGGTGAGTCGCAGCGATCACCCGTACATCCACTTTCACCGGGGTCTGGCCGCCGACGCGATAGAACTCACCCTCTGCCAGCACGCGCAGCAACCGCGTTTGCAGCGCCGGTGACATGTCGCCGATTTCATCGAGAAACAGCGTGCCGCCGTCCGCTTGTTCGAACCGACCTCTGCGCAAAGCGTCGGCGCCCGTAAATGCGCCTTTTTCGTGACCGAAAAGCTCGGATTCCAGGAGATCCGCGGTGAAGGCGGCGGTGTTGAGCGCGACAAAGGCCTTCGCGACGCGCGGGCTGTGCCGATGCAGAGCACGGGCCACGAGTTCCTTGCCGGTGCCCGACTCGCCGGTGATCAGCACGGTCATGCTGGATCGAGACAACCTGCCGATGGCGCGAAACACCTGCTGCATCGCTGCCGCTTGACCCAGGAGTTCCGGGATGCTGCGCCTCGTGGCCTCGGCGTCGGTCGACAGGGTGGCTTGCTGCGCGGCGCGCCGCACGAGATCCACGGCTTTGTCGATATCGAATGGCTTCGCTAGATACTCGAACGCACCGCCCTGATACGCTGCTACCGCGGCATCCAAGTCCGAGTGGGCCGTCATGACGATCACCGGCAATCCAGGCCGCGATACCTGAATTTCCTTGAGCAACTCCAGGCCGCTGCGGCCGGGCATGCGGATGTCCGTCATCAGGACATCCGGTGCCTCGCCGCGCAGCGCCGTCAAGACATTGTCGACTTGGTCGAAACACTTGGCATGCATGCCGCTGCCTTTGAGGGCTTTTTCAAGCACCCAACGAATCGAGGCGTCATCATCGACCAGCCAGACGTGGAGAGGCTTTGAGTTCATGCGGAATCCATCGGCAAGGAAATGACGAATATGGTTCTCCCAGGAGCGCTGTCGAATTCGATCAAGCCGCCATGCCGGCTGACGAGATCCTGCGCGATCCCGAGTCCCAAGCCGGTGCCGTCCGCGCGTCCCGACACGAGCGGATAAAAGATGGTCTCGCGAATCTCGTTGAGCACGCCGGGACCGTTGTCTTCGAACTGAATCGAGGCAACCAACCGGTGGCGGTGCGCGCCGACACTGACATTGCCGGCCGCTCGAGTCCTCAGGATCAGCCGGGGCGATTCAACCGCAGCGCCTGAAAGCGCTTGTATGGCATTGCGGCCCAAATTGAGCATGGCTTGAATGATGTGATTCGGATCCACCGTGAGCGGCGGAAGGCTGGGGTCATAGTCTCGATCGATGGCGACACCTTGCGGTGCTTCACTGCGCAGCAAGTGGTACACGCGTTCCAGCAGCTCGTGCACATTCACCAACTGTTTCAACGGCGGGCGCCCGGGACCCAGCATGGAGTCCAGCAGATTGGTGAGCCGATCCGCTTCGCTGATGATCACGCGCGTGTATTCGCGCAGCGCGGGATCCAAAAGTTCCCGCTCGAGCAGTTGCGCCGCGCCGCGCAAGCCGCCGAGCGGATTCTTGATTTCGTGCGCGAGCTGGCGGACCATCAAACGGCTCCCGCCCAACTGCGCCAGCAATGCGTTCTCCCGGGTGAGACGCCGATGCTGCGTGATATCTTCGATTTCAAGGAGCCAGCGCGGGCCGTGCTGATTGATGACGATCTGCGTCACGGCGCAGTCGAGAATGCGGTCGGCCCCTCCGGTCGCGGGCCAGGAGAGCTCGCGCTGCACGACGCCTTCACCGCCGGTGCGTGCGCGATCGAACATCGGCAGCAAACTCTCGGCGCCGCGCGTCAATTCGATGATTGAGCGGCCCAATGCTTGATTCGACCCGAGTCCGAGCAAGGCTTGAGCGGCGGCGTTCAAATAGGTGACGTGCAGTTCGTGGTCCAGCAGAAACACGCTGGTCACCATGGCATCGAGCAGTTCGGTGCCGTCGATGCGCAAAGTATTTATTTGGAGTTCGGCGGACACCTAGGCGCCCGCCGCGAATCGAGAGCGAGCTACTTGTGCTGCGGCGCGAGCGCGGACGGCTGCCGTACGTAGAAAGTCACCGTGTTGCTGCTTTGTGAGTCGCCCGTTCGTTGATCGGTGATGGTCGCGGCGAGCGTGTATGTGCCACGATCCAAATGCGGCAGAGGAAAGGAAACGGCGTCCGGCGGATTTTCCAGCTCCTTGCCGTTCAAGTGCCAGGTGATGCTCTGATTGAGCTTGACCGGCGGCACGAGGCTCAAGTGCACGGCAATCACATCGTCGCCGAAGAATGTCTGATCGTTCACCGGCGACGTTATTGAAAACTCGCTGTAAGCGAGTCCGCCCGTCGCGGGGGGAGAACTTGCCGCCTCTTGCCGCGATCCGGCCGGCGCACGCTGCCCAGATGTTCCGGAGGAGGTGGAAGAGGAGGTAAAGATCTTTTCGGCGCCGGGCGAGGCCTGATCGGAGTAGTGGACCACGCCATCGGCGTCGACCCATTTGTAGACCACGGCCGCTTGCACCGCAAACGCTGCCAGTAGGCCTGCCACCAACCATGACGTTCGCGGGTGCATATTTCCAAAGCATAGACCTATCGCCTCCGGACCACAAAACGGGGTGACGACGGCGTGACCGCCGTCACCTTAAGGCCTAAGCACCCTAGAACCTACAAGCTGTAATACATCTCAATCTCGATCGGATGCGTGGTCATCCGCAACCGCGTCACTTCCTTCATTTTCAATTCAATGTAGGCGTCGATGAGATCATCGGTAAACACGCCGCCGGCCTTCAAGAAGCCCCGGTCCTTGTCCAGATAATCGAGTGCCATGTCGAGCGAATGGCAAACCGTCGGAATTTTCTTGTCTTCCTCGGGCTCCAAGTCATACAAATCCTTGTCGGCCGGGTCGCCCGGATGAATCTTGTTCTGAATGCCGTCGAGACCCGCCAGCAGCATGCTGGCAAACATGAAATAGGGATTGCCCGTGGCATCGGGAAACCGCACTTCGATGCGCCGGCCTTTGGGATTTGAAATCCAAGGAATGCGGATGGAGGCGGAGCGGTTTCGCGCCGAGTACGCGAGCTTTACCGGGGCTTCGAAGCCGGGCACCAAGCGCTTGTAACTGTTGGTGCTGGCATTGGTGAACGCGTTGATCGCGCGCGCATGTTTGATGATGCCGCCGATGTAGTAGAGCGCAATGTCCGACAGGCCGCCGTACTTGTCTCCCGCAAACAGCGCCTTGCCGTCTTTTTGCAGCGATTGATGCACGTGCATGCCGCTGCCGTTGTCGCCGACGATGGGTTTCGGCATGAAAGTCAGCGTTTTTCCGTAGCCGTGCGCAACGTTTTGCAGCGCGTATTTCAGGATCTGCACTTCGTCGGCTTTCTTGGTCAGCGTGTTCGCAGCGACATTGATCTCGCCCTGTCCGGCGGTCGCCACTTCGTGGTGGTGAACTTCGAACTTCAAACCCATTTCCTCGCAGGCCATCGACATCGCCGTGCGAATGTCCTGTTGCGAGTCGACCGGCGGTACGGGGAAGTAGCCGCCCTTGATGCCCGGCCGATGGGCCCTGTTGCCATCCTCATAAGTCTTGCCGGAATTCCATGCGCCTTCGTACGCGTCGACCTCGTACGCGCAGCCGTTCATGCTGGAACTGACGGTGACGTTGTCAAAAATGAAAAATTCGTTTTCCGGTCCGAAGAGGGCCGAATCAGCGATTCCGGAAGCCTTCAAGTGGGCTTCGGCACGCTTCGCCAGCGAGCGCGGATCGCGGCCGTAACCCTGCATGGTCATGGGTTCGATTACATCGCAGCGCAGATTGAGCGTCGTTTCTTCGTAGAAAGGATCGATCACCGCCGTGGCTGGGTCCGGCATCAGAATCATGTCCGACTCGTTGATGCCCTTCCAACCGGCGATGGAAGAGCCATCGAACATCTTGCCGTCCTTGAAAAACCCCTCGTCCACCAAGCGCGTGGGGATGGTTACGTGCTGTTCCTTACCGATCGTGTCAGTAAAGCGGAGATCGACGAACTTCGCATCTTTTTCTTGGATCAATGTCAGAACATCGGCGGGAGTCATTTGCGTCCTCGCGAGCGTGGTAGAGAGGCCCGGCCAGCCGGGGCTGCAACATCAATGCAGCTAATGTGCCATTAGCGTGCATATACGGATCAAGCACTTGCGATGGTCGCAGGCGCTCAGCGCCTCATAATAGAACAATTTGAGGAAATCCGTGCCCTCTTTCGGTGCATAAAGCCCCGGCCGGCATCCAGAAAAATGAAATAGCCAGTCGCCTCCGCGGGCCATGGTCCAATTGAGTGCACGGCACGGCGAACGCGACATCGAGTCCATTTGAGTTTTCCCCCTGGCCGGGGGCCCGTC
>Ga0210406_10006072_pt1 | contig 12569 bp, 10 predicted proteins | sample IncBWC30MmetaG_FD_155454 | JGI IMG/M metagenome (GOLD analysis project Ga0210406, IMG submission 155454) | Forest soil microbial communities from Barre Woods Harvard Forest LTER site, Petersham, Massachusetts, United States - Inc-BW-C-30-M | ecosystem: Environmental > Terrestrial > Soil >...
ACATCAGGGGCGACGCCGCATGAGCTACCCTCTCGGGACGATCATTCGCAATACGATGGCGGCCCGGATCAATCACTGGATCACCGCCGCCTGCTTCGTGTTGCTGATGCTATCGGGCCTGTCGATGTTCGATCCACCCTTGTTTTTTCTTTCCGACTTGTTCGGAAGCGGGCAGTGGGAGCGCGCGATCCATCCGTGGATCGGCTGCGTGCTGCTCGTGAGCTATGCCGGGCTCATCGCGCAGTTCTGGCGCGACAATTTCTGGAACCGGGACGACATCGCCTGGATGGGTGCGATCGTGCGCGTCTTGCGCAACCAAGAGGAAGGCGTGCCCGAGGTCGGGCGGTTCAACGCCGGGCAGAAATTCGTGTTCTGGTCAATGGCTTTGCTCGTGCCTGTCCTCTTCCTCACCGGCCTCGTGATCTGGGAAGTCTACTTCGGCGGAGCGACCCGCATTGAGACGCAGCGCGCCGCGGAACTCATTCACAGCTATGCGGCGATCGCGGCGATCATCATCTGGATCACCCATGTCTACGCTGCGCTCTGGGTGCGCGGCTCGATGCGCGGGATGACGCAAGGCTATGTGACGCCTGGCTGGGCGTGGCGTCATCATCGCAAATGGCTGCGGAGCCTTGTCTCGGCAGGCTCGCGAGGCCCTCGTCCTCGGCGTGCGGCCGAGGGTTCATGATCGCGCGATGCCCCCGACCCTTATCCCGAGGGGCAAGGGGAGAAACCGCCGCCGCCCTTCCCCTTCTCCCTCAGGGAGAAGGTGGCCGACGAAGTCGGCCGGATGAGGGCCCGCCCGCCAGCGCCGCTCGCCGCTCATGAGGCAGGGCGAGACCGCGCCGAAAGGCGGCTGGATCGGCAACGCGACGGGTGGCGTCAAGGCGCCGGAGCCGATCCTGCTTCCCGACCCCGCGGTCCGTTTCACCCGGACGGCGGAGCGGCTTGAGCTTTTGTCGAAGGGCCATCCCATGGAAGGATGGCTCGCCTTCATGGCGAAGCTTGCACGCGCCCAGCATCGTGCGGCTTCGAGCCTTGCGCTCTTGAGCGCGCCTGACGAAGCGACGGTGGAGCAGGCCGTCGCCGCTCGCATTCCGCCGATCTCCGCCGATGGCCATCGCCGCGACCAGGCCTGGCGTGACGGGCTTGCCCTGCTACTCGATACCGTCAGCGAGGGGCTGCCCTCTCCGGCGGCGGCCGTCGCGACAGAATTGCGGCTCCGCAGCGCTGGCGACGTCGAGGCGTTGGCTGACGCGTTCTTGCGCGGCGTCATTGATGAGAAGGATGCGGGCTCGACTTTCTGGATCGCGGCGGCCTTGCAGGTCTATTTCACATGCCTCGCGGGACGCCTTCCGGCGCGAGCGCTGCGCCTGCTCGAGCAGCGATCGCTATGCCCTTGCTGCGGCTCGACCTCATCGGCGAGCCTTGTAACCGGGTCTGGCCAAAATCCTGGCGCGCGTTATCTCACCTGCTCCCTCTGCTCGACGGCATGGAACTATTCGCGCGCCGTCTGCGTCACCTGCGGTGGCTCGCGCACACTCTCGCTCAGGGGAATTGAAGGCGATTCCGGCGTTGTGAAGGCCGAGACCTGCGACGAGTGCGGGACCTATTCGAAGATGGCGTATCAGGCCAAAGACATGCAGGCCGACCCTTACGCCGACGACCTTGCCACGCTTGGGCTCGATGTCATGGTCGGGGAGACAGGCTGGGCACGCCACGCTCCCAATCCGCTGCTGTTGGTCGGTTGAGTTCCGGCGACGGTCAAGGCGGCCTGGAGCCAAACCTAATGAATGGACCGATTGGACCGTTTGCGGTCATTCGTCCTGAGGAATTGGACGTCTGGATGCGACGTCAAGCGGCCATCGCGACCCCGCCGCAACACACGATTCGAGCAGGCGTTCGACTAGCAGATGGCGCACGCTAGCCCTCGCCCCCTTCGGCCTCGCGGTGGTCCAGCGGCGTGCGACCGAGACGGAGCCAGGCGCTGGACGGCTCCCAATCCAATCGAAGCCCAGCCCAAGCCGGCCACAGCATGACAAAGCCGGGTCAAAGAAAAGGCTTCGATTCTCTTCGCCTAATGGAGCCTCTTCAATGGGTTGCGGCGGTCCCTACGTCAAAAAGATCTTTCTGCTCCTTTGCGGCTAGCCGCCGTGCACGACGGGGTCGCGCCGCCATCGAAGACCGGCGCGGCTATAGCCTGATTTTTCTAGATTTGGCGGGGGAATGCAACCCAAGGATTGTTGCGTTTTCCGAGGCCGCAGCGATGAATTCGGGGACATTCCGGAATAAAAATCATCCTCGCCGACGCCAACGGCGACCTTTTCGGGACGACGGACCTCAACAACGGCGGCACGGTGTTCGAGATTGCCAAGACCGCCGGTGGTTACGCGAGCACCGCTACGACGCTGGTCAGCATCAACGGCTCCGACGGGAGCCTGATCGCCGACGCCAACGGCGACCTGTTCGGCACGACCAAATTCAGCCTGTACGACAGCGGTACGGTGTTCGAGATCGCCAAGACCGCTGGCGGTTACGCGAGCGCGCCGACCACGCTGGTCAGCTTTAATGTCAGCGACGGCAGGCAACCAGAGGCCGGCCTGATCGCCGATTCCCATGGCGACCTTTTCGGGACGACAGCAAGGGGCGGCGGCGCGAACGGCACGGTGGGGAACGGAACGGTGTTCGAGATCGCCAAGACTGCCGGTGGTTATGCGAGCGCGCCGACCACACTGGTCAGGTTTAATGCCACCGACGGCGATTTTCCGACGGGGAGTTTGCTCGCTGACGTCCACGGCGACCTGTTCGGCACGACAGAGGGGGGTGGCGCGACCGGCGACGGCATAGTGTTCGAGATTGTGAAGACCCCTACTGGCTACGCCAGCAATCCCACTACACTGGTCAGCTTCAACGACGCCGACGGCTCGTCTCCAGACGGAGGCCTGCTGGCCGACGCCCACGGCGACCTGTTCGGCACGACCGAACTCGGCGGCGCGAACGACGACGGGACGGTGTTTGAGATCAAAAAGACGGCCGCGGGTTACGCGAGCACGCCGACCACACTGGTCAGCTTTAACAGCGCCGACGGTGCATCCCCCCTCTCGGGTCTGATCGCCGACGCCGACGGCGACCTGTTCGGCACAACCTCGGCCGGCGGCGCAAACAACGACGGGACGGTGTTCGAGATGACGAACAGCGGCTTCGTTCCGGCGGGCTCGGCCGTGAAGCCAGAAAACGACGGCATCCTTTTTTGGAGCACCGATGGGCAGGCCGCGATCTGGGGAATGGACGGCACCAACGTGATCGCCGGAGGAACCGTGAGTCCCAATCCCGGGCCGAGTTGGTACACTGTTGGAACGGGCGACTTCAACGACGACGGCCTTCCAGATCTCCTATGGCAGAACGCCAACGGTCAGGCCGCGATCTGGGAAATGAACGGGACCAGCCGGATCGGCGGCGGGGCGGTGGCCCCCAATCCCGGGCCGAGTTGGTACGCCGTCGGCACCGGCGATTTCAATGACGACGGTCATTCCGACATCCTGTGGCAGAACGCCAACGGTCAGACCGCGATCTGGGAAATGAACGGGACCAGCCGGATCAGCGGCGGGGCGGTGAACCCCAATCCCGGGCCGAGTTGGCGCGCGATCGGAACGGGCGACTTCAACGACGACGGCCATTCCGACATCCTGTGGCAGAACACCAACGGGCAGGCCGCGATCTGGGAAATGAACGGGACCAGCCGGATCGGCGGCGGGGCGGTGAACCCCAATCCCGGGCCGAGTTGGCGCGCGATCGGAACGGGCGACTTCAACGACGACGGCCATTCCGACATCCTTTGGCAGAACGCCAACGGTCAGACCGCGATCTGGGAAATGAACGGGACCAGCCGGATCGGCGGCGGGGCCGTGACCCCCAATCCCGGGGCGAGTTGGTTCGCCGTCGGCATAGGCGATTTCAATGGCGACGGTCATTCCGACATCCTGTGGCAGAATAGCAGTTGGCAAGTCGCGATCTGGGAAATGAACGGGACCAGTCGGATCGGCGGCGGGGCGGTGAACGCCAATCCCGGGCCCAGTTGGTACGCAATCGGGCTGACCTGATCCAGAGCAAAGACTCCATCATATTAGGACATTAAGCGAGGAATTGGGTTGAGCGAAGCGGTGACATTTAGCCTGAACGTATCTGTTTCCGCCCCGAAGCCCGTTCTTTAGCTCGTCGACGTGATTCTGAACAATCGGGAACGACCGAAAGGGGCGGTTTGACCCGTTCGCCAAGCTGTCAGCAAATGACCCCTATTTGCGCAAACGAGCCGTTGCATCCCGATCGATAAAGTTCCGCTTCCCGCCCCCCAGTGGAAACTCAATGAATTAGGCGGAGCTATTCGGCGGCGCTCCCTCTCGTCGAAGAACGGCGGCCAGCTTGTCCTCGTCAGGGAGGCTCTGTTTCGCGACAATGGCTGCATCGAGACCCGAACAAGAACACGGGCGTCGAATAGGACGCTGGGGTCCAACAGCGCAGCCTCAAGGCGGCCGACCGATTTCGCGCCATTATTACGACGCAAAATTATTGACAAATCCAGGATATTTGGGTATATATTTCTGCAGAAGCAAAACTACGGTCGACGAGACTCTGTGAAGGATAGGCGAGACAGCGCAGTGTACAACCCATGGAGGCGAGTTCAGGCGGCGGCGAATTTTTTTATTTGAATCGGCCGTAACTCCTTGAAAAGTCCAGATTCGCAAAAATAAACGCTAGTAAACGCCAGCTATTTTACTAACGTTTACGCTCATTTATTGGCGTTTACTAGCGTTTTGCTTGCGGCGAACTCGCGCGGTGGTTGCGTTGGCGGCCTAGTCCCGGCGCGGTTGCGCCCCAGCCGGCCCTAGCCTTACGGTGGCCGCGGGCGCACTCTGAGCGAGCCGGTTTCCAACTGCAGAGATAGGCGGCCATGAACGCTCCCATTCTTCGCCTGACCGCTCTCGCCCATGGCGGCGGCTGCGGCTGCAAGCTGTCGCCCGCCGTCTTGCGCGTGCTGCTCGCCGAGCAGCCGGCGGCGGCGCCCTTCGCTAATCTTCTCGTTGGCACGGAGACCGGCGACGACGCGGCGGTATGGCGGCTTGACGACGAGACCTGCATCGTCGCGACCACCGATTTCTTTATGCCGATGGTCGACGACCCGTTCGACTTCGGCCGGATCGCCGCGACCAACGCGCTCTCCGACGTCTACGCGATGGGCGGCAAACCCATCTTCGCGCTCGCGGTCCTCGGCATGCCGATCAACAGCATGCCGACCAGCATGATCCGCGATATTCTCCGCGGCGGCGCGGCAATGGCGGCGGAAGCGGGAATTCCCGTCGCCGGCGGCCACTCGATCGATTCGCCCGAGCCCATCTACGGCCTCGCCGTCATAGGCCTCGTCTCGACCAAGGCGCTTAGACGCAACTCGGAAGCTCGCCCAGGCGACGCGCTGATCCTGACGAAGCCGCTCGGCGTCGGGATCTATTCGGCGGCGATCAAAAAGGGCGCGCTCTCCGACGAAGGCTATCGCGAGATGCTTGGCTTCATGACGCGCCTCAATGTCGTCGGAGCGGAGCTCGCGCGCGAAGAGGCGATCCACGCGATGACCGATGTCACGGGTTTCGGCCTCCTTGGCCACGCACTCGAAATGGCGCGAGGCGCAGGCGTCACCGTCCGTCTCCGCCTCGACGACGTCCCGCTGCTTGTTCAGGCGGAGAGCCTCGCGCGCGCCGGCTTCGTTACGGGCGCCTCGCATCGCAACTGGGGGAGCTACGGCGAAGCCGTCTCTCTCCCGACCGGATTCGACGACTGGCGGCGTCTGCTGCTGACCGACCCGCAGACCTCGGGCGGTCTACTGGTCGCTTGCGATGCGCTCGCGGCGCCCGCGATCCTCGCGCGCATCCGAGAAGGCGATCCGCACGCCACAATCGTAGGCTCGGTCGAGGCTGGCGATCCGGTTGCAATCGTCGAAACTTGAGCGCCCGTCCTACATCGGGGCGTCGCCGCGAAAAGCGATAGGCGGCTTAGACGAGGGCGCGGTAATTGCGTGTGCATCGAATTCGCCAGCGGACGGCGTTATGGATCCATTGCCGTCTGAGCCATTGGCGCCGCTCCCCAGCCACGGCCCACGTAGACTGGCTTGAGCGCCTGATTTATCGATACTGGCCAGCGTCTGGCCGCTGGTTTGTGCAAGCGCCAGACTGGGGACGAGGACGAACACTATTGTTCCAAGAATTTTGGCGTTCATTATAGTCATTGCGTTTTTTCTCCCTCCGTAGTCAAAGATCAAATAACACGATTTCGCGCGGGCAAGTGTGACACGGATCACATCCGGCGCGCCAAGAGACCTCGTTCACCAGACAGACAGGCGAGCCTCCCATCGTTGGGGCAGGGGGGAAGGGCTACGGCGACTTGAGGCCACAAGCTCCGGGCGGTGTTGGCGGAAGAGAGTGGGAGTCGAACCCACCTGAGACAGGCTCGCTGCCCCACACGGATTTGAAGTCCGGGCGCCCCACCGGGGACGATTCTCCTCCACGTTTGTCTCCCGATTGAAACGTCGCTGCGAACAGATCCAGGCGATGCGGATTGATCTTGCGCTCATCGCCCTTGCGCAAGGTGACGCCATGCCGATCGAAGAAGTCGAGAATCTGGATCGCCACCTTGCGGCCGTTGTCGACTTGGTCGCGGAATTGCGCTGCGGAAAAAGAGCCGTCTTTCCTCGCAGCCGATAGGTCCGCAATGATCGTGGTCATCTCACTGAGCGTCGACCGCAAAAAGAAATGGTCGTGCGCCACTTCGTCGGCCCAACCCATGCGGCCTACGCGTTTGAGGACGCGGCGCAGATCTTTTTCCGCGCGACCGGTCGCAGCTGCGAGGTCGCGCACTCTTGGCGGACGGAAGCGCTGCGTCCCGCCGAGAAGCGGCGCGATCATCTCCCAGGCGGCGCTATCCTCGGGCGCAAGCTGCACCTCGTGCGACGGAAGTCTGACGAACGCGCCGTCCAGAACGAGACGGCTTGAGCCGGCAAGCTTTTTCAAGGCGACGTCGAATGCGGGCTTCGGCAGTTTCGGCTGCGATGTGAGCCGCAGCTGTTCTCGTCCCAACCCCTGAAGATCCGGATTTTCGGCGTGATAGGCGCCGATCCGCTCGAGCATTGTCGACGCGAAGAGAGCCCAACGCTCGCGAGTCAACGCGATTTTTGAATCTCCCGTTTCCAAAATGACAAGCCGGAGCTCCGAGACGAGTTGATCCCTCCGCTCGGTGGAGAGCGCTCGATCTCGTGCGAACGCGGCAAGGTCAAAAGCGAACGGCGGCGTTTCCAGAAGCGCAGCGAAGGCGGCTGACGGATCGGCCAGCGCGAGCGCCGCGCGCTGCTCGCGCTTCTCCAGCGTCCGCCTCCCTCTGGCCTTCGCACGCAGATCAAGGAACACGCCGCCGCCCAGCGTTCGCTGGGCCGATACGTCCCGAACGACGAAACGGTCATGAGCTGCTGCCGCGATCGGCCGATCAAGGACGAGCTGGACGTTGGCCTCTTCTCCGGGAGCAATCGGCTCGTCGTCGAACAGGACGATGCGCGCGCCGGCTTCCGCCGCGGCATGATGAAGTCGGACCGGGAACCATTGACCGACCGGCTTTTTATCGTTTGACAGAATACGGATGCGGGCGTCGATGCGATCGGTTGGCGCGTGCAGCTCGGGATCGAGCGCCACGTCGCCGCGTCGGATCGCGTCTTTTGTTATGCCCGGGCCCGTGAGATTGAGCGCGCAGCGCTCGCCCGCATGCGCCGCCTCAGCCGGGCGGTTCTGCGCATGAAGAGACCGCACGCGCGCGAACAACCCGGATGGGCTAAGCTGGATCCGGCCGCCGAGGTGGACCGAGCCCGACAGCACCGTTCCGGTCGCCACGACGCCGACGCCGGATAGCGTGAAGACGCGATCGACCGCGAGCCGAAACCTCTTGCCTGCGGCGCGATCGCGCACCGCGACCGACGCCTCTTCGAGATGCGCACGCAGCGCGTCCACGCCCGCGCCGGACAGCGCCGAGACTGTTAGGACCTCGGCATGCGCAAGCGTTGTCGCCGCAATCATGGCTTTCGCTTGCCGCGCCACGTTCTCGATAGCCTCGGGGAAAGCGAGGTCCGCCTTCGTGATGACCACTGCGCCGCGATCTATGCCGAGCAGGTCGAGGATCGCCAGATGCTCAAGCGTCTGCGGCATAATCCCGTCATCGACGGCGATTGTCAGAAGCGCAAAATCGACCCCACTTGCGCCCGCGAGCATCGTGTGAACGAAGCGCTCGTGGCCTGGAACATCAATGAAGCCGATCGGCGGCCCCGCTCGCTTCGGCATATAGGCGAAGCCCAAGTCAATCGTGATGCCGCGGGCCTTCTCATCCTTCAGCCGGTCGCCAGCGACGCCCGTCAGCGCTTTGACCAGAGCCGTCTTGCCGTGATCGATGTGACCGGCGAGGCCAACAATCACGGCTGCGCGCCCCTCGCTGGCCGCTCCTCAGACGAAGTATCGCATTCACGGCGCTGGGCGATGACATTGAAGTGCGACAGATTGGATAGGAATGCCTCATCCTCGCCCATGCAGCGCAGGTCGAGCACCAGGCGCGCCTTCTCAATCCGTCCGATGACCGGTCGCGGCAGTTCGCGCAGCATCGCCGACAAGCGTTCCAACTCGGGGCCTTTCCGCTTGGCGGCGATGGCGAGACCGGCGCTCGCGATGGTTTCGAGCGGCAGCGCGCCGGACCCGGTCTGGCTGCGGCATTCGCATAGTTCGACCGCAAAGTCGTCGCCGAGCGCCTCCGCCACGTGTGGCAGCACGCGCCGCGCCTGCGCCTCGATCTCATGTCGCGATCGCGTCAGCATCCGCAACGTCGGAAGACACTCGGCAAGCTTCGCGGGATCCCGATAGAGTTTCAGGGTGGCTTCGATGGCGGCCAGCCTGATCTTGTCGATGCGAAGCGCGCGCTTCATCGGATTGCGATTGATGGCTTGGATCAGATCGCGTTTGCCGACAATGAAACCTGCTTGCGGTCCACCCAGCAATTTGTCCCCGGAAAACGTCACAACGTCCGCGGTGGCTGCCGCCTGCCGAGCTGTTGGCTCCGCCTGGAGCCCGTACTGCGCGAGGTCGATCAAGGTGCCGGACCCGAGATCGTGGGCGAGCGGAACGCCCGCCTCCTTAGCGATCGCGCTAAGCTCCCCCGGCCCGACCTCGGCGGTGAAGCCCTGAATGCGGTAATTCGACGTGTGGACTTTCAGTATCAGTCCGGTCCCTTCGTTCAGCGCCGCGCGATAATCCTTCTTATGTGTGCGATTGGTCGTACCGACTTCGACCAGTCGCGCGCCGGCGCTCGCCATGATTTCGGGCATGCGAAACGCGCCGCCGATCTCGATGAGCTCGCCGCGCGACAAGATCACCTCGCGACCGTTCGCAAGCGTGTTCAGCACGAGTAGCACTGCGGCGGCATTGTTGTTGACAATTGTCGCGTCCTCCGCGCCGGTCAGATCGCATAAGAGACCTCTGACATGGTCGTCCCGTTCGCCGCGCTTGCCCGCCTCGAGATCGAACTCCAGCGCCACCGGATTCTGCATGGCCGCGACGGCGGCTTCGACCGCCGCTTCGGCGAGGACTGCCCGGCCAAGATTTGTGTGTAGAACCGTGCCGGTTAGGTTGAACAACGGGCGCGAACTGGAGCAGTCCTCCCTCTCGAGACGGGCGCGGCTTTCGAGGGCGAGACACTCAGCGCTCGGAACGGCGGGCTCGCCCTTCTGAAGCGCCGCCCGCGCGACCTCGATCGTCGCGCGGATCGCGTTGGTTGAGGCCTTTTGGCCGTAGCGCTCAAAAAGAGTGGCCGCCGCGGAAGTGTTCAGGACTGCGGATACCGAAGGGAGGTCGCGCAGGCGCGCCGATATTGTGGGGTCCATTGTCCCCTCGCTTCTGCCGTGGCAAGCTCGCCGCACGATCTGAAAGCGGCGCCACCCCCTTACCACGGAGCAGAACGCGCCAGAAACCACGTTGCTTCAGATGCCCACCCGCTTGCGGGCCGTCAGGCTTTCAAGTCTGTCAGCGCTCTCATTTTCGCCGGGGCTCCGCTCGTCGCGGTAGGGGGCGCGGTTTGGGGTGCATGGCCCAGGCGAAGCGTGCGGCGGGAGCCGGAACGGGCCGATGCCTAGCTTGCCGAGCGCAGCAGCTGAACCGGGTTCGCCAAAGCCCTAGGCCTCAGATGCCGGCAGTTTCGATTGGATGAAGTTCGTCGGGCAATCGCCCGTCAGTGGCAGGGGAAGCCGAGCAGATGCCGGCTGTCATGCACGAATTCGTGGACATACATGCCTTTGACGATCGAAGTTGCGCCTTCCTCCGCGCCAACGAAATAGACCGCCAGCATCAAAATCAGGCCAGCAAAGATCACCCAGGGAAGCGCCTCGCGGATCGGTATTGCGACTGGTTGGGCGGTCGGGGCAAACGTGGTCGGGATCATTGCGTACACTCCTGGGATTTGACGGACTAAACTGCTTCAAGCCGCGATCGAACGGTACGCATTCGGCGGGCGAGTTCTCCCTCGGTTACCAGCCCGCGGCGGAGCATCGTATGGACCAGTGCGAGGAGCTCACGTTCAGGCGCAGGAACGTCGCTGTACACGACCTTTCCAAGCTCGTCCTCGGCTCTGCGCCGATCAAGGGCAGGAAGCGACCCGCCGACCGCGAGACACTCGTTCATTCCGATCAGACTTGTTTTCCAGGGTGGGTCCGGATTGGTGACGCCGTAGCGCGGCGCGATGACATCCCACTCCTTCCCCTGGCGCCGTACAGCCTCAAGGAGTGTGATCGGACTCGTGTCCACGTCGCTTGTCCCGCTCATTCCGCCGCCCGTTCGTGGTGCGAACTTTCGACAGGGCGGCGCGCTTTGTGGATCGGATGAACGTCTGCGGTTCGGCCGGGCCGCGGCAGGGCAACACCAATCATGCAGTCCCGCGTCACGATCGCCGCGAGTTGCTCCTCAGTCCAATTCTTAGTGCCGTCAGGCCGGACCGGAAGGACCATGAAGCGGCGCTTCTGATTTGAGTCCTCGATCCTAATCTCCACCTCGGGCCGGAGGGTCAATCCGAATTCGGCGAGCACCTCGCGCGGCCAGCCGTTCGCGCGATCACCCATGTGGATTCCAATTGGCAGGAAAGGCATCGAATTGCCTTGTTAACATACTGATATTGAACGGGGAAAATATTCAGGAAAATTATTGGGCCAACGGATAGCGCCAACTCAACTTGCCGCATACAACTAATTTACCGAACAACTTTGTTGTACGCAAACGAACATGCCGGGCCGCCGTTGGCCGCTGAAGAGTTGCCGCCCCGGAAGTGTTCAGGACTGCGGATACTGAAAGGATGTCGCGCTGGCGCGCCGATATTGTGGGGTCCATTGTCCCCTCGCTTTTGCCTTGGCAACCCTACCGCACGAACTGAAATCACCGCCAGCCCCTTACCACGGAGCAGAACGCGTCAGAAACCCGAGCGTTTCCGACGCCCTCCCGCTTGCTACCGGTCAGCGCCTTACTCATAGTCCGTCGCCTTCGCCACCGCCTCCCACGGATCGATGTCCTGGGTGAACTCCGCAATCTTCGTGCGCGCCAAGGCGTAGGCGCGGGCACCCACCCTCGCGGGTCACGTCCTGTTTGCGTAGCTGGGCAAGCTCCCCGACTCTCGCGCCAGTGTACGCAGCCAGCCATGGGACCCAGCGTCGGGCTGCGTCTGTCTTCCCCGCGCCGGCCACCTTGAGGGCAGCCTGTAGGATCGCCTTGACCTCCTCCTCGGTCAGTCCCTTGCCCCTGAGCTTCTGCGGCTTCCCAAGCTTGATGGTGATCGCAGTGGCAGGGTTGGTTATGAGCTTCCTATTCGAGACAGCCCAGCCAAACAGGGTCTTGAGCCCAGCGAGGTCGCTGTCCTTCACGGTCTTGCCTGATATGGGCTTGCCAGTGCGGGGGTTGATGCTGGCCAGCCCGTGGTCCTTGAACCTTACGATGTCCTCGGGCGTCACCAGCTGGGCGTCGTCATGGCCTAGGAAGGTGACGAGTCCCACCACGGTGTTCCTGTAGCTCTCATGGGTGGACGGCTTGCGGCCTGTAGCCTTGGCCTCCAACCACCAGCCTTCGAGGATGCCAGTCAGGGGCAAAACGCATTGATCAGCCTCTGCGCTCTTGGGTTGATCATTCTGGAGGAGGATTGCTTCCACGGCCTCCATCAGCCCCTTGCGCTGGCCTGGGTTGAGCGGGGTGTGGGTGTTGTCTCTCCAGCCAGGAAGCCAGCCCGCGGCTCTCTATGGCCCGTGCTATGGCCTTCTGTGCCCTGGGGTCCTGTCGGGCCATTCTCCTCCATCAAGCTCCCGCTCATCAAGCACCCCAGCGGCCCTTAGGTCGGTCTCTAGGATGTCCTTAGTCAGGCTTGCGGGGTCGTCAAGTCGCTGAACGAAGGCCCGCGCGAGGTCAGCCATGCCGGGGCCTCGGCGTAGCCTATTCCATTCAGAGGCCACCTTGGCGGCCGCTTGAGCG
>Ga0210406_10006073_pt1 | contig 12569 bp, 8 predicted proteins | sample IncBWC30MmetaG_FD_155454 | JGI IMG/M metagenome (GOLD analysis project Ga0210406, IMG submission 155454) | Forest soil microbial communities from Barre Woods Harvard Forest LTER site, Petersham, Massachusetts, United States - Inc-BW-C-30-M | ecosystem: Environmental > Terrestrial > Soil >...
TCGCGTTGATGCGAGTGACAACGTCTGGGTTACTGACCGCGCTCTCGAGCAGATTTTCAAGTTTTCTCACGACGGAAAACTTCTTTTAACCATCGGCACAGCACGTGTGAGCGGCGTCGATGCAACCCACTTCGACAAACCCACCGACATCGCGTTCGCCTCCGACGGCTCGTTCTACGTCAGCGACGGCTACGGCAACAATCGCGTTGCAAAGTTCTCTCCGGAGGGCAAATTCCTGTTCGACTGGGGACACAAAGGTCAGGGTCCGGGTGAATTTGATTTGCCGCATAGCGTGGCAGTCGACGCGCAAGGAAATGTCTACGTCGCCGATCGCAGTAACGCGCGCGTTCAGGTTTTCGATGCGAACGGCAAATTCCTGAAACAATGGAAGTCTCCCGAGCTTGGCCGTCCGTGGTCACTGACGGTCGGCCCCGACAATTTGCTCTACGTCGTCGACGGCGGCGATCTCAAGCCCGCAGGCTTCGATCGCGGCCAGCTTCTGAAACTCGATCTCACCGGGAAAATCCTCGCCAAGTGGAGTCGCTTTGGCAACTACGACGGCCAAATCTACTGGGGCCACGACCTCGCGGTAGGAAAAGATGGCGCGGTCTATGTCGGCGACGTCTATCACAGCATGCGTGTACAAAAATTCGTTCCGCGTTAATTTCGCAGGTCAAATTCTTACAATACGTTTGTTCCGTCGTGGCTTATATTCGAGATGAATAAGAATGCTGCGCATCCAGACAGGCGTTGGCGCTGTTTCTTGTTCCCCGCTACAATGGCCGTTTCAATCAGTCCCGTTCAACGCGGAGTCTAATTTGTCATCACCCTCTTCGACATCCCCCATGGCGCCGGTCGCCTCCAAAGCTGCCTTCTACTTCGTCCTCATAACCGTTGCCTTTGATATGATCGCTTTCGGTATCATCGCCCCCGTTCTCCCGGACCTGATCCGCACGTTCCAGGGCGGTGACTTCGCCCGCGCCTCCGCGATCACCGGTTATTTCGGACTTGGCTGGGCCACCATGCAGTTCATTTTTTCCCCTCTGCTCGGCGCGTGGTCTGACCGCTTTGGCCGCCGCCCGGTCATTCTTATTTCCTGCTTCGGACTTGCCACCGACTATGTCTTTATGGCGCTCGCCCCCTCGCTCCGTTGGCTTTTCGTCGGCCGGCTCATTTCCGGCATCACCACTTCGAACATTGCCACCGCCTTCGCCTACGTCACCGATGTTACCCCTCCTGAAAAACGCGCCAAGCCCTTCGGCCTCATCAGCGCCGCATTTGGACTTGGCTTCGTAGTTGGTCCCGCCATCGGCGGCTATTTGGGCGATATCAATTTGCGTTTTCCTTTTTGGGCCGCCGCAAGCCTCAGTCTCGCCAACGCGGTCTACGGCTTTTTCATCCTTCCCGAGTCTCTTCCTCGCGAACGCCGCGCAAAATCCGCTTGGCATATGGCCAATCCGCTCGGAGCTCTCAGTCTTCTTCGTTCTCATCCCGAGCTGGCCGGACTATCCGTCGTCGTCACTCTCTACTACCTCGCTCAGAATTCCCTTCCTTCCATGTGGGCCCTCTATACGGAATATCGCTATTCCTGGAGTCACCGCGACGTCGGCAATTCTTTGACCCTCGTGGGAGTGTGCGCAGCGCTGGTTTCCGGTGTCCTGGTCGGTCCTCTTGTAAAGCGTTTTGGAGAACGCCGCAGCGTCCTCCTTGGCCTCATGTTCGGCTTTGTTGGATTTACGGGTTTCGCGCTCGCCGCTCGCGGATGGGTCATCCTCGCGGTCATTCCCTTTATCGCCCTCTGGGGAATCGCTGCTCCCGCCATTCAGTCGCTGATGTCCCGCCGTGTTGATCCGTCCTCGCAAGGCAAACTTCAGGGCGCGATCAACTCGCTTCGCGCCGTCACCGGAATGGCCGGACCTCCGCTCTTCACACAAATTTTCGCAATCGCCATCGCGCCGAAGTACACACTCCATCTTCCCGGTGCTCCCTACTTCGTAGCCGCTTTGCTCCTGCTCTCGTCCTTGCTACTCGCGGTCTATGTCACAAGGGCTTACGCCGCCTCGTCTGTCTGGGAGCCTGTTTCCTCCAGAAACCATTGATACGCGCTCTTTGCCTCAAGCATCGTTAGATCGTCGGCCACCTGGCTTAGAATTTGGTGTCATCGATCACCGCAATCTGCGGCTCGATGGCCGGTGGCGCAATCCATGGATCAACCGCTCGGTCGCCGTACTCTTCCAGACGTAACAACAGCCGACGGATATGACGATCACTGATCTTCAGGCGCCTGGTGGCTGCGATCTGGGTGATCTGCTGCTGGATCTCGTGTAACAGGCGCAACCGGTCCGTTCTCGCTCGCTCAAAGCGATTGGCTCTGTTTCCATGGCGCCCTCGGCCACCTATGAAAGCGGACATTTCTACTTTGCTCAGATCGGATATTCTCATTTTGCAGCGACATCGGATGCCAAATCGTGTCAACGCAAAGTAGAAATGTCCGCTTTGTCCGCTTCCAAGGTCTCCTCCAAGGGTGTCCTGCAGGTACATGGCATTTGGGTTTGCTTTGCTTTTTGGGTCTTGCTGTTCCTTCTGCAAGTCCTGGAGGCCGTAGGCCGGAAGGACTTGTAGAAAGTCGCAGGGGTGATAGCGGCAGCGGAAGCGTAGCCGGTGCGAGCCATCCAGTCTTCGTTCCCTCGGGAGGGGCACTCGCAGTCTGGACTCTGTCAAATGATGACGGGCAACTCGGAAGTCATCAACTCGCCAGTCCGGCTACTACCGACAAGCGCCCTTACCTGAACCTGATGACCCACTGCTCAAGCATCTCCGCGATTGACGCCTCGCGAATTCTCTGTCTATCCTTCTGCTTCCCGGCTGAATCTAAAGTTCGTGTTCGCGGTAACCCTTCGCATTTTTCACTGCAGCCGAATTCAAGGAGATTGCTCTATGCCAAGAGATTCCAAGTCCAATCACAAGTCCGACCCGCAGGCCGGATCGGAACGTTCCAGGCCCCTGCTTCATCAGCACGCGCGAGAGATTCAACCCTACGGCAAGCTTGCCAGGCTTTCGATTGCTCTGGATGAAAACGTTTGCACCGAGAGCGCGGAAAATCTCAATCAAGTTCTCGCCGACACCATTACCCTTCGCGACCTATACAAAAAGCACCATTGGCAAGTAGCAGGCCACACTTTCTATCAGCTCCATCTGCTTTTCGATAAGCACTACGAAGAACAAAATGAACTGGTGGACACCATTGCCGAACGCATCCAGAGCCTCGGCGCAATCAGCCTGGCCATGGCCGCCGATGTCGCCGAAACCACCATCATTCCCCGTCCTCCACGCGGCCGCGAAGAAGTGCCGGTACAAATCTCGCGCCTGCTCGAAGCTCACGAAATGGTCCTCAAAGAAGCCCGCACCATGGCCAAGCAAGCCTCCGACCGCGGCGACGACGGTACCAACGACCTGCTGGTCAGCGACGTGATCCGGACCAATGAGCTGCAGGTCTGGTTCATCTCCGAACATCTCGTGGATGTGCCTCTGGTCCATGCCGACGCGCCTACAGGCGAAAAAGAATCACCCAAGTCCAGGACCGCCGGCGCTCGATAACCAGCATATTTCACATATTTTTGCTGGACAAGGCGGCACATCGTCGCCTTGTCTTTTTTTCTGCGCAATCGAGCACATTGGGCCTACTTTTTTCAGAATCGCCTCTCGCATTCCTGAAGCGCGTCTCAATTCAAAACAATGCATCCTAATTTTTGCTGGGGCGGGCGAACTAATCCCGCGGACATATTCTCTTCCAAGCAACAATTAAGGAGCTCTCGTGTACAAACGCTGGACCGTCCGGAGTTGTCATTGGCTACTGGATTTTTGCCGTTTTGGCTCTCGGCCCGATCGCGTCGCCATGCGCCGAGAAACTGCCAGGCGCAGGCAAAATTTCCTACACCTTTCCCAAGTATGAATCGGTCGAGGTTACCTGACATCGCTTCGGCGCATCAACCGCAGAATCCCGGTCGTCGTTTTTCGCCAGGTTATTCTCGGAGTTTGTGTGCTAACAGGAGGAAGACGCCGGCTCGGTCATCAGAACTTCTTCAATCACCTGCTCAATCAGCCTGCGCCCACCTTCTGACCAAGCCATCGCCCCAGAGGTCTCGGTTAGTATCTTCCGTGACGGCCCGAGCGCGGATTCCAGCTTAGCCTGCTCTGCGGGCGCCAGTGGGGCACCAATGCTTTGCCGCAGGGCGGCTGCCGCTCCAGCCAGCCGCAAGGAACCCACTGCGTCGAGTTGTGCCGCCGCTAAGCACGCGAAACACTCCAGCAGGCGGGCAATTCCGCGCTTGTGTTCGAGTTCCTGAAAAATTTTTATGCTTTCCCGGTACAGCGAATGCGCCATCGGGTAATTCTGCTGTTCCCTCGCCAAGCTGCCCAGGTCAGCCACAGTACCAGCAATGCCCCAACGGTCTCCGAGTTCTCTAAAAATTGCCAAAGCTTGTTCGTACAACGTCCGCGCGGCGGCCGACTCGCCCTGATCGCGTGCGACGTCTCCCTGGTAGTTTAGCGACCACGCGATACCTGTTCGGTCTCCCAGTTCACGAAAGATTGCAATGCACTCGCCGTATAGGCCGCGCGAGAGATTGTGGGCGCCCTGCAATTTCGCGACATTCGCCAGGTTACTGAGCGCCCGAGCGACGGCCTTCTGGTCGCCCAATTCTCTCCATAGCGAAAGACTTTCTTCGAAAAGCGTGTACGCAGCCGCCACATCACCCCGGTCACGCGCAATAACCGCCAGCGCGTTTAGAGAAACTGCGACACCTGTCTTATCACCCAATTCGCGCGAAATGTCTCGACTCTCACTAAGAAGTGCTTGCGCTGAGGCGTAATCTCCTTGCCCGCCAGCCAGAACGCCTGCCGCAAAAAGAGCGCGCGTACGCGCCTTAGTGCGAGCTGCAGCTCCCGCAAGCTTCAACAGCCTCCCCAACCTTTCTCTGCCTTCAGCGAGGTACTCGCGAACCTCCCAGAAGCGAAATAGCGCCGTGCCGAGACGCAGACCCCACTCCGCATCTCCGGTTTCTGCAAGCCAATCCAGGCCCGCGCGAAAATTGTCATGTTCCAGCGCGAACCGTTCTAGCCATTCCGTCGTTTCCGCGCCGCTCTGCTCGGGAGTCTGTTCTTCTGCCAACACCAGGCAGTACGCAGCGTGGGAGCGTTTCGTCGAGGACTTCTCCCCACTGGCTTGCAATTTTTCCAGCGCGTACTCGCGAATCGTTTCCAGCATGACGAACCGCGACTCACCGTTCGCATGTTCGACCTGCTGCGCCAGGCTTTTATCCACCATGGATGCCATACCGTCGAGCAGATCCAAATCCAGATCACTCTTGGTGTCGCATACAGCTTCCACGCCTTCCAGATTGCATCCCCCCACAAACACCGACAACCTCCGGAAAAGCTTCTGCTCTGCAGGATTCAACAGGTCGTAGCTCCAATCCATGGCAGCGCGGAGCGTCTGCTGCCTTTCCGGCAGGTCCCGCGCGCCACCCGTCAACAACTGCAGCCGGCTTGCCAGGCGTGCCAGCATGGAAGAGGGCGACAGAACCTTGATCCTGGCGGCTGCCAGCTCGATGGCCAGAGGCAAACCATCCAATCGGGCGCAAATCTCGGTCACGGTCGGAGCGTTTTCTGGGCTAAGTTCAAAGTCTGGCTTGGCAGCGACCGCGCGTTGTAGGAACAGCGCGACGGCCGGGTTCTGTGACAGTAGGTCCACAGAAGTCGTGGACCGCGAATCCGGCAGCGCCAACGGCGGCACCGGAAATTCATGTTCTCCATACACGTGCAACGCGGAGCGGCTGGTTACGAGGATTTTAAGATTGGGGCCCATTGCCAGGAGCTCCGCGACTGTGGATACCGCTTGCACCAGATGCTCGAAGTTATCCATCACGAACAGCATTGGTGCGCGCAAGGAATCCTGAAAATTCCTTTTCAGTATTTCCAGTGGCGACTGGCCACCGGCCTCCCGAATACCCAACGTCTGAACAATTGCCGAAGCGATCAAGCTCGGATCGCTTAGCGGGGACAGCGAGACAAAATAGATTCCGCCGGGAAACCACTCGATCAGGCCGCTTGCGACCTCCACGGCCAGGCGCGTTTTGCCAATTCCGCCCGGGCCCGTTACCGTGACCAGGCGCACATCCTGACGCAGCAGCAGCTCTTTCATCGCGGTTGTTTCCCGTTCGCGCCCCACAAACCCGGTTCGCGGCACGGGAAAGTTGCTGGGCAGCGTTTGCACCTGCTGCCGTGCTGCTCCAATTCCGATCCATCGAGTGGATTTCACAAATCGGGTCTCTTGGTCGTCGATTTCAGCGACAAGCGCATGCCCCGAATCGGAGTCGCGCCTTAGCCGCTGCAAATCCGCACGAATTTCCGCTGCGCTCTGGTAACGCAACTTCCGATCTTTCTCGAGCGCCTTGTCGATTATCTCTTCGAGCTTCGGCGAGAGATCGGGATTCAGTCGCATTGGCGCAACCGGCCTGCGATTCAAGATCGCTTCTGTAATCACAGCCGAGGTCTCGCCACGAAAAGGCCGAACTCCCGTGGCCATTTCGTACAGGACCACGCCAAACGAGAACAAATCCGTGCGTGCATCCAGATCTTCCCCACGAACCTGTTCCGGCGACATGTATGTGATGGTGCCAATCGCCGCGCCAACTTCAGTGAGCTTCCCGGTATCGCTGGCTGTCGATAGCCCCCTTATACCCTCCGCAGGTAAGAGCTTCGCGAGGCCAAAATCCAGGATCTTGGCGTGCCCCCGCGTGGTCACAAAAATATTGGCCGCCGTGATGTCGCGATGGATGATGCTTTCGGTGTGTGCCGCATCCAGCGCATCGGCAATCTGTATCCCCAGATTCAGAATCTCCTCGGCTGGCAGAGGCTTACCATTCATATGTAGGCGCAGCGCTTCGCCTTCGATATACTCCATCGCCAGAAACGGCCGCCCGTCCTGCTCGCCAATGTCATATACGGTACAAATGTTGGCGTGGTTCAGCGCTGAAGCAGCCAGCGCTTCCCGTCGAAAGCGCTCCAAAGCTCTCGAATGGTTGGTCATTTTGTCAGGCAGGAATTTCAGCGCGACGTAACGCTCCAGGCGCAAATCCCGCGCTTTGTACACGATCCCCATCCCACCGCCGCCGAGTTTCTCCATGATTTGGTAGTGCGATGCGGCACGATGCGGTCCCACAATCGTCGTTTCCGATTTCGAGCCCCCAGTTTCAGTGGTTCGCTGCGAAGCGGTACTACTCTCGCTCACCGTTGCGACAAACCGATACCCCCTGCCCGTGACGGTATGCACGAATCGGGGCTGCTCGGGATCGTCATCCAACACTTGTCGCAACTTGCGAACAGCTGCGTTGATGCTGTTATCCGTGTCCAGGAACACGTCCTTGCCCCAGACCCGTTCGACGATCTCATTCCGCGTTACCAATTCTCCGCGCCGCTCCACCAGCAAAAGCAACAGTTCCATGGGGATTCGGGACAGTCTTAGCGCTTTGCCCGACCGCCGCAACTCGTAGGCGCCACGATCCAATTCGAGATCGTCCGCAAGTTTTAGGATGTTTGGGGCCATATAGGACACAACCCAACGGGAAACTGACCGGCATTATACCGCCCCTGCCTAATGCAATAAGCGGTTTCTTCTTCGTGATGACAGTTTTCATGGAGATTTAAGCCATTTTTCAGCCGCTCACTATTGTTAGAAGTCAGCGCCTAGGCCAGTATGCGCCATCGCCTGCGGACCGATGACAAGGCCCCGGCAAATTTCACGAAAGAGAGGGAGAGAAAACATGAAAAGTATCTTCACTAAGTTGACTTTACTCGCCGGGGGATTCCTGTTGGCTGGCGCCACGCTAGCGGTGGCACAAGGTACTTCACCGACACCTGCTCAGGTGGTGGCACTGGACGAATGTGATCCGGCCACCTTCAACGCTGCGCTCGGGCCTGCGTTCTGCCATAACGTAACTTTGGGAGCGTTCACTACGCTGTCAGACCTATTCGCCAAGGCAGCCGCCGGAACTCCGGATCCCAATTGGGACTTCGAACCCGATACGCTCCACATCAAGAAAGGCACCCCGATCATGGTTGTCGATCAGGGCGGTGAACCACACACCTTCACCGAAGTGAAACAGTTCGGCGGCGGCTTTATTCCCGGTCTCAATTCAGGCGAGGAAACGGTTTCGGAATGTTCCGGCGGGTTCGCCAACATTGCGGTAGCCAGGACTCGCATTCTGCAAGGCAGCCAGCTCCAGGTCTCCGGGTTATCGAAAGGCGAGCATCTCTTTCAATGCTGCATTCATCCCTGGATGCGCACCAAGGTGGAAGTCAGCGCTCCTGCCACAACAGACAAGTAAGCCCGTTGAGCGTCACTTTATAGAACCGCGAGGCGAGTCCGGTTTTCGAATTGATCGGCTCGCCTCTGCGCTTTACTCATCCCGTGATTTGCCCCCCTGCCGTCCGCCTTCGCCGCCTCTTTTGTAGAAGCGCACCTTCAGGTGCGTTCTTCTCCTTGTGCTTTTTCCCGTAAAATAGCAGTCACCTTCTCGCGTATAGCGGAGATGGCAGTGGCCCAAGAAAGGCGTCAAGATGCAGGCGCTACGCTTCGACGCATTCGGCAGTTTCGACAAAGTGAAACTGCAAACCCTTCCCGATCCTCAGCCGAAACCGGACGAACTCGTCGTTCGAATCCGCGCAGCCGCGTTAAATCCGAGTGACGCTAAGAATGTTCTCGGGCACATGGAAGGCACAACCTTGCCGCGAACACCCGGACGTGACTTCGCTGGAGTGGTCGTCACCGGCCCTAGTCACATGATTGGCGCGGAAGTATGGGGCACCGGCGGCGACGTCGGATTCACCAGGGACGGCGCTTATGCCGAACTGCTTCTCGTTCCAGTGGCTGCCGTGCGTCCCAAACCGAAAAACCTGTCTTTCGAGGAAGCCGCCGCGGCCGGAACACCTTTCGTGACTGCCTTCATCGGTTTGATCGAAACCGCACATTTTCAATCGGGAGAAACGGTGCTGGTTACCGCAGCAGCAGGCGGCGTCGGAAGCGCAGTCACGCAAATAGGAAAGTGGAAGGGCGGACGTACTATCGGTGTGGTTCGCTCGCCAATGTCGCCGGAACGTCAAACCGGTTTCGGCGTTGATCATTATCTGATTTCTGATCCAGCGGAAAATTACAAATCCATGGTGGACGGCGCGCGGCAAATCACCGGCGGCAATGGTGCAAACGTCGCCTTCGATGGTGTGGGCGGCCCGCTCTTCGAACCTTCGTTACGCACCCTCGGCCAGCTCGGCCGCCAGGTCAACATCACCTCGGTAGGGGATCGCCGAGTCAGCTTCGACCTGCTCGATTTCTACCACCGCCGACTCAGCCTGTTCGGCGTAGACTCTCGCAGCTACGATACCGTGGCCTGCGCGGCCATCCTGCAGCAACTCGCGCCGGGCTTCGAATCGCGCGCGTTCAAGCCCGCTCCCATCGTCAGACGCTTTACCCTGAACGATGCGGTTCAGGCCTTCACTGAGGTCGACGACGGCTCGGTTCACGGCAAAGCCGTTTTCGTTTTTTGAGAGTCCGTCGCCGCAACTCTCAGGAGACTTTTCTCTCCGTCGGAGCATCTATCCTCTAGCCAAATGCATTTCGCGAGGTCCGGTTTGAAAACATGTCTGCTCGCCGTCGCCGCATCTTCCCTGTTTTTTGCCCGCAGTGCGCTGTATGCGCAAACTCCATCGTCTGGATCTGAAGCCACGCTCACCGCGAATCCCGTCTACACAAAAAATTGCGCCAAGTGTCACGGCAAAACCGCCGAAGGTCGCCATTTCGCCGGACCGTCCCTCACCTCTCCCAAGGCAGCTGCCATGTCCGCCGACGATCTCCGCAGCATGATTGCCAACGGCAAAGGCCACATGCCCAAATTCGCCGCCAAGCTCAAGCCTGAAGAAATCGATGCCCTGGTCCAGCAGATCCTGGTTATAAACAAAAAGAGTTTTTCGCGGTTATAGCAGCTTCAGTACCAGCTCCGCTGCCGGCGCGTCCCAAAAAGACCGATTGCTCAAACATTTTTCAAACAGCTTCGCTTCACAAAATATTTACAAGTTTTGCGGGTGGTTATCCTTGCTTTCATAATGCGCCGAGTGTATTGTCCGGGAGCTTTCTCGGTTACTGATCGGTTCTAGGAGAAAATCCATGCGCAATTCGCTGCGATGTAGATTTTTGTTCGTTGCATTGGTGTTGTTGGCCGGCTCCGCAGTGCGAAGCGCCGCCCAAGCCGCCAAGAGTGAACCCTCACCTTTTTCATCGCAAGCCAGACCAGGCTACACGAAGGCGTCGCCGCTCGCGTTAGCTTCCGCGGCGGCAAAACTATCCGCTCCGGGAGTTATCCTGGTGTTCCCTCCAAACGCAGCAAGTTCCCGCGCAGTTTTCTTGAAGAACAATAACGCCGCGGGCGGAAACACGACGACCGCCGGCACCCGCCACAGCACCGGAGGCACTCCCCAAGCAGCGGGCGGAAACATCCCTGGTCTCGACACCGTGCCCACGTTTGCAGGCGCCTTTGCCGCGCAGGGCGGCCCCTCCGCAGGCAATGTCTTCCCATACATCATGATCGGGAACAATCCGCTCCTCGGCGGCGTCACCGATATTCCGGCGCGCATCACAACGGTTTCCCTCAATCTGCTTAATCCGCCCGCGGGCTTTTCCGCAAGCGTGCCATTTAGTTTCGAGGAGCTGTTTACAAATTCTCCGAACTTCGAGGGAGCGAATTACACCTCGGGCCAGCACATTCAGTTCGCCGACGCGGTTCAACGCGCCGAGTTCTTCAACACTATGGGAGCAAACTGGCACACCGCGCTGACCCCCAACGTCGTCAGCCGCGTCACCATTGATATTCCGCGACACGTCCAAGTGCTGCTGCCCGACGGCAGCATCGTGACCGTCCAATCCTACCTTGTTGGCACCGCTCCGGACGGAACACAGTTCATCGAATTGCTGGACCTGCTCTTCGACGCCCTGTTTTTCAATCAGGCCGTCAACGACATCATCGCCAACAATTACACGACTGCTGCCTTGAACATCCAGGCCTGGCCAAATACCTTTTTGTTTTCCATTGACGACAAGGGCAAACCTGCGGATTGCTGCGTGCTCGGTTTCCACACTTATATTTTCGATCCCACTGTCACGCCCCAACCTCGCTTCATTTTCGCCTTCTCCAGTTGGATCTCTCCCGGGTTGTTTGGCGCCGGATTCCAGGATGTCACCGCGCTCTCGCACGAAACTTCGGAGGCCTTCAACGATCCCTTCGGAGACACTCCGGTGCCAACTTGGCAGTTCCCCGGCCAACCGCCAACTTCAATGGTCTGCCAGGGCAATCTGGAAACAGGAGATCCCGTGGAGGTATTGCCGAACGCCACGGTAGGCATTTTCTTGAAAGACAAAAACCACACCTTCCTGTATCACCCGCAGACCGAGGCCCTGTTGCAATGGTTCGAAATGGGGAAAACTTCGGATGCCATCGCCGGCGCGTTCAGCTATCCCAACACCACCGCGCTGACCCAGTCCGCGGTTCCCTGTCCCAACTAGCTCATTACAAAACCCACTGTCTTATGAAAGGCACCGGTGTTCCGGTGCCTTTTCATTTGGCCGGTTCCGACTGCCCCGTGCGCCGCCCTTGCGCATGGCTACTTTGGCGGGGTCTAATTGCAACCTTCTCGTCCTATTAGCCGTAGAATAGGCAAACGGGTGTCACAAATGAAACGCCGTGTGTTGCTGCGGGAGCCGATCACGGTGGCGCTGGAGACGCTGCGGGCGCACAAGATGCGTTCCTTCTTGATGCTGCTGGGGACGATCCTCTCCGTTTCGACGCTGATTGTGGTCATTGCCTTGATTTCCGGGGTCAATCGCTACATTGCCGACCGAGTCGCCAACCTTGGCTCAAACGTTTTTCTGCTGACGCGATTTCCCCTGATCACCGACGTCGAAGAGTACGTGAAGGCCAACCGCCGCAACAAAAAAGTTACCTGGGACGACTACGAAGCATTGCGCGCCAATATGAAGCTGGCGGAACGGGTGGGCGTGGAACTGCGCGTGTCAGGAAAAGTGCGCGCAGGTTCACACAGCCTGGATGACTGCAACGTTCGCGGCGTCACCGCCAACATGGTGGACATCGATATCGTGACGCCCGCCGATGGCCGCTATATTTCCGAAGGCGACGATCAGAGCCGTGCGCTAACCACCATGATCGGCCAGGACGTGGCCACCCAGCTGTTTCCCAACGTCGACCCCATCGGCCACGAAATCCTCATCGACAGCAGGCCCTTCCAGGTCGTTGGTATTGCCCGGCCGATCGGATCCGCGCTCGGCCAATCCCAGGACAACTTCGTCTACATTCCCATTCAGACTTATTTCAAGATCTATGGCACCCAGGACACCATCTGGGTGAACATCCAGGCCGGCAGCGCGGAATGGATGGACCGAGCACAGGATGAGGCACGCGCAATGATGCGAGCGCGCCGCCATCTGTCTCCCAACGAGAAAGATA
>Ga0210406_10006075_pt1 | contig 12568 bp, 11 predicted proteins | sample IncBWC30MmetaG_FD_155454 | JGI IMG/M metagenome (GOLD analysis project Ga0210406, IMG submission 155454) | Forest soil microbial communities from Barre Woods Harvard Forest LTER site, Petersham, Massachusetts, United States - Inc-BW-C-30-M | ecosystem: Environmental > Terrestrial > Soil >...
TGGAGGCGGCCAACGATCAGCGGGCCAGCGACCCGCCGGCAAGCGAGCATCCAGATTGGCTGGCGCCCCACGAGCCGCCGGCGCGCGGTGAGGCGCAGCGCGACCGGGCGCTGCTCGACCTCCTGCCCACGGGCATATTGATCTACCGGCTCGACCGGCTGCTCTATGCCAACCCGGCGTTCTTGAAGCGCATCGGCTATGCCAGCCTGTATGCGCTGGAAGAGGCCGGCGGCCTCGACGCGCTCTATGTCGAACCCGGCGTCTCCTCCGCCAGCAGCACGTCGGAGGCCGGCACGCCGATGACGATTTCCGCGAGCCAAGAAAACGAAAAAGAAAACGAAAAAGGAAACAAACAAGCGACCGGCGCGGAGGCTTCCCCCGCGACCGACGCCCGCCTGTTCACGATCTCATGGGACGGCGATCCCGCGCTCGCCTTGATTTGTTCGTCCGCGTCAGCCGCGCCGGCCATGGCCGCGATCGCGGAAGCGAGGCCGACCGCGCCGCCTGCGGCGGTCGGCTACGCCGATGCTGAGGATCTTGCCGCCATTCTCGACACCACCGCCGAAGGCGTCGTGATGTTCGACGCCGCCGGCGCCATCCATGCCTGCAATCGCAGCGCCGAAGCGCTGTTCGGCTATGACGGGCCTGAGTTCGCGCAGCGCCATCTCGCCGAGCTGTTCGCGCCGGAAAGCCAGCGCATGGTGCAGGACCATCTCGCCGGCATCAAGGGCGCCGAGGTCGCAAGCCTGCTCGATCACGGCCGTGACGTGCTCGGCCGCGAGCGCAACGGCGGCATCATCCCGCTGTCGATGACCATCGGACGGACCCGTCCTGGTGGGGCGAATTTCTTCGCGGTGTTTCGCGATCTGTCGCAAAGCAAGAAGGGCGAAAGCGACTCGCAGCCGGCGCGGCGGCAGGCCGATCACGCGGCGAACGTGAAAGCGGACTTGCTGGCGCGGATCAGCCATGAAGTGCGCACGCCGCTCAATGCCATCATCGGCTTTGCCGAAGTGATGATCGCGGAGCGGTTCGGCGCGCTCGGCAACGAACGCTATGTCGAATACCTGAAGGATATCCGCAGCTCAGGCGAACATGTGATCGCCATCATCAACGATTTGCTCGAGCTGTCGCGGATCGAGACCGGCAGGCTCGACCTCACCTTTGCCAACCAGAACCTCAACGATCTGGTCGAGAGCTGCGTCGCGGTGATGCAGTCGCAGGCCAACCGCGAGCGCATCATCATCCGCTCCTCGCTTTCGCATGCGCTGCCGCCGGTGGTCGCCGACGCCCGCACGCTGCGGCAGATCACGCTCAATCTGATCGGCAACTCGATCCACCTCGCCAATGCCGGCGGCCAGGTCATCGTTTCCACGGCGCTGTCCGATCTGGGCGAGGTGGTATTGCGGATCCGCGATACCGGTCCCGGGCTCAACGACAATGAAGTCGCGGCTGCCTTGGAGCCGTTCCGCAACCTGCCGCCGTCCGAGCAGGCCTCCGACGGTTCGCCCGTCAGCCTTTCGCTGACCAAGGCCTTGGTCGAGGCCAATCGGGCGCAATTCCATATCAAGACCGGGGCGCGCTCGGGCACGCTGATCGAAGTCGTGTTTTCGAGCGCGCTGACGCGGGGCTAAGATGCGTCTCGGAATGCTGAATTGAAAGACGGCTGAGCTCAATTTCGACGAAACGTGCTGAACTGGAATTGCTGGACAGCGCCCCAAGGGGTCGCGTGGCCATGTCGTCGTTCACCGACCAGCATGAAATCGTCACCCAGGATCCTGGACAGGGACGCGGCATCGTGTCGAACGATCGGCAACCCGCTGCAGCGCTCCGGGCCGTCGGGAGCGAAAGTCGCGATGATGACGTAACCACCAGGGCGCACTGCGCTCTTCAGGCTGGCGACGTATGCATCGCGGTCCGCCGGTTCGGTCAGGAAATGAAAGGCGGCTCGATCGTGCCAAAGGTCATACTTGCGCAAGGGCTGCCAGGCGGTGATGTCCGCGACAATCCACTCGACCGCGTCGCCGCGCCGGCCGAGCCGCTTTTTCGCTTCCTCCAGAGCCGTTGCCGACAGGTCGAGTATCGATAACCGGTGAAAGCCCTTGTCGAGGAGATGATCAACTAGCCGTGAAGCCCCTCCCCCAATGTCGATAATCGCGGCATCGATCGATATTGCGTTGGCGGCAATGAGATCGAGCGATGGCGCGGGATTCTCCTGAAACCAGCTTACCTCCCTCTCCGCTTTAGTCGCGTATACGTTCTGCCAATGTGCCTGGCGGTCGGTCTTGTCCACGACTGCCTCCTTATCCTTCGAACCTTCAAGGTGCACGATAGATGGCGACACCTCCCATCCTCGACAACAAGGATCCATCGATGCCTTCCGTCTTCGTGCCTTCGGCATTGATGCGGGAAGCACGGCGCCAGAAGGACATCATGGAGGCCAACGTCCCCTCCGTTTGCCTGCTCGATCCCGACGGCGATCTTGTGCGCCATCTTCGCAGGACCGGCCATGCCAGGCCCTTCGAAGGCTGGCCATGCTATCATACCGAACTCGATGTCTTCACCCTCGCCGGAAGGCAGGTCGGAATCGTCGGCCGGGCGGTCGGCGCTTCCTTCGCCGTTCTGGTGGCTGAAGAGCTTTTCGCAAGCGGATGCCGCTTACTGATCAGCCTGACGTCGGCGGGGCAGATCGTCGCAGCCGGGCCTCCTCCCTATTTCATCATCATCGACCGCGCGCTTCGCGACGAGGGGACGAGCTACCATTATGCCGCGCCGTCGGAATACGCCAACGCATGCCCCCGGTTGCTCAAGGCTGCAACGGAAGCCGTCAAACACGATGGTCCGAGAACGATCAGCGGCGCGAGCTGGACGACGGATGCTCCGTTCCGGGAGACCAGCCAGGCCATTCAGGCAGCTGCGGACAAGGGTATCCTCGCCGTCGAAATGGAGGCCGCCGCGCTGTATGCCTTCGCCGCGGCGGCCGGTCGCAAGGTCCTCTGCCTGGCTCACGTGACCAACACCATGGCCCAAAGCGGCGCAGATTTCGAGAAGGGGGAGAATGACGGGACGGTGGACGCACTGGCGGTGCTGGGTCGCCTCGTCGAGGCACTGGATGCCGTGTAACAAAGGCAATCTCTCACCCGACGGCCCACGCGCAATCACGCCGGCGCGGAGCTGATCGCCGGCAGGAAATCGGAGATCGCCTCCAGGAACAGTTTTGGCGATTGCAGTTGCGGGACATGCGCGCAGCCGGCAATGATCTTCAGCCGCGCGTCCGGCAGGAGCGCGGCCAGTTCATGCGACATCGGCGGCGGCGTCGCCTCGTCATGCTCGCCGACCACGACCAGCACCGGCATTTTGACCTTTGCAAGCTCGTCCCTGAGGTCGAGTTCGGCGAGCTGCGCACAGGCGGCGCAAAACACCTCCGGATCGGTTTTCAGGAGCGCCTCGCGGCGATCGCGCATCAGCTCCGGATGGGCCGCCTGAAATTCCGGCGCGAACAGCCGGCGCATTGCGACGTCCGTGATCGCCGCAAGCCCCCTGGCGCTGGCGGCCGCCGCCATGTTGCGAAACGCCTGGCGCCCGGCGTCGGAGAACGCCGCGCCGCTATCGGCCAGAATGAGCCGCGTTGCGATTGCGGGATGGCGAATGGCCATCTGCAGCGCGACGAAGCCGCCATAGCCGTTGCCGAGCACGATCGCGCCTTCGCCAAGGGCCGCATCCTTCACCGCCTCCGCCATGCGATCGGCGATGTCTGCAAGACCGCCGTTCACGGCTAGCGATCGGCCAAAGCCCGGCAGCTCCGGAACGAGCAGGCGGAACGACTGCGATAGTTTTGGCGCGACGGCGTCAAAGCTTGCGCGATCCGACAATAGCGAGTGCAACAGAAACAGCGGCGGGCCGTTGCCCGTCTGTGCCGCATTGACGGTGCCGTCAGCAAAAAGGCGATCCATCCCGCTCCCTTTCCAACGATGGCGCACGTTCAGGCTTTGGCGGCGACATCCTCCAGCCCGCGATGGCGCGGCTCCACGCCCCAGGCCCACACCACCACGATCTGAACGACCACAAGAGAGATCATCAGCCAGACCACGCCCGGCAGCTTGTAGGATGCCAGCAGGCTGCCGACGATGAAGGGCGATACCACGGTGGCGCCGCGTCCGAGCGTGTTGCAGATGCCGTTGGCGCGCAGCCTGATCTCGGTCGGGAACAGTTCCGGCGTGTAGACACCGAACAGGATCGCCGTCTGCACATAGATCGCGACGATCAGCACGAAGCCTGTGGAAAGCACGATCGCCAAGTCGGACGTGGCGTTGAAGCGGGCATAGATGTAGCCGGCGACAATGGTCACGATCGAGGCGCCGATGATGCTCCAGCGCCGTCCAATGGCGTCGGACAAATAGGCGCCGAGCGCACAGCCCACCAGGGAAGCGGCCGACAGCACCAGCGTATAGGCGAGCGAATTGGCGATGGTCAGTCCCTCGCGCAGGAAGAACTGCGGCAGGAAGATCACGAAGCCGAAGATCAATGTGTTGATCGTGATCAGGACCCAGGAGCCCACGATCATGCGTTGCAAGAGCGGCGGCTTCAGCATGTCGGATGCGGCAACCTGCGGCAGCTGAGCCGGTACCACCACGGGCGGCAGCGTCTTGCCGCCGGCGGATTCTTTTTCGATTGATTGCATCAGGGATTCGGCTTCCGCGGTGCGGCCCTGCGCTTCAAGCCAGCGCGGTGATTCCGGAAGGTTCTTGCGCAGATACCAGACGATCAGCGAGCCGATGCCGGCAATGATAAACATCGGCCGCCATCCGAAGGACGGGATGATCAAATAGCCGAGCAAGGCGGTCACCGGGAATCCGGCCACCACCAGGAACGCCATCATCGACAGCCAGCGCCCGCGCGTCTGCGGCGGCACGAATTCGGTGAGCGTCGAATAGCCGACCACGATTTCGGCACCCAGCCCGAGGCCCTGCACGAAGCGGCAGGCGATCAGCTGGTTCATATCCTGCGCGAATGCCGCCGCCAGTGACGCCAGCCCGAAGATCAACAGATTGATCTGATAGGTGAACCGCCGCCCCATCCTGTCGCCGACAAAGCCTGTGATCAGCGCGCCGAGCGTCATGCCGACAAAGGTCAGCGAGATGAATTGCAGATTTTGCGGACCGGTCGAGAACTTGGTCTGGATCACGGAAGCCAGCACGCCGCCGGCGATATAAAGATCGTATCCGTCGAAAAACATGCCGGCGCCGACCAGGGCGAAAATCCGGTAGTGGAACGATGAGATCGGCAGCCGGTCGAGACGCGCGCCGGCGTTTACTGCGAGAGCCATGTGAACTTCCCCCTTGGCACGAATGCCTCGCCGGTCTTGAAACGCCGGCTGCGGGGGATGGTAGTCAAGACGGCTCGCGAAAGCTACTGCCCTGGCTCACGCCAGCGACGTAATGTGCGTTCATGAAGATGGATTTAGTCTCCTCGTCATTGCGAGGAGCAACGCGACGAAGCAATCCAGCTTTCCGCTTGTGCACTATGGATTGCTTCGCTTCGCTCGCAATGACGACAAACAGTGACCGCCGCTCACGCGTTCTTCAGCGCGACGCGAAATTCGGCTTCGGTCTTCGACTTCACCTCGTCGAGCGTGACGCCGTCGGCAAGCTCGATCAGCGCCATGCCGTCCTTGCCGTGCTTGTCGATGGTGAAAACGGCTAAATCAGTGACCACCAGGTCGACCACCTTCTCGCCGGTCAGCGGCAGGTTGCACGTCTTCAGGAGTTTTGGGCCGTCCTTGGCGGAGTGCTCCATCACCACGACGACGCGCTTGACGCCCGCGACCAGATCCATCGCGCCGCCCATGCCCTTGACCATCTTGCCGGGGATCATCCAGTTGGCGAGATCGCCGTTCTGCGCCACCTGCATCGCGCCCAGGATCGACAGATCGATATGCCCGCCGCGCACCATGCCGAAGGAATCGGCTGAGGAGAAATAGCTGGTGGTCGGCAGTTCGCTCACCGTCTGCTTGCCGGCGTTGATGAGGTCGGCGTCCTCCTCGCCCTCGTAGGGGAACGGCCCCATGCCGAGCATGCCGTTCTCGCTCTGCAAATTCACGTCGATGCCGTCGGGGATATAGTTCGACACCAAGGTCGGAATGCCGATGCCGAGATTGACGTAGTAGCCGTCGCGCAATTCCTTTGCGGCGCGCGCCGCCATCTGTTCGCGGGTCCAGGCCATCAGATTTCAACTCCGGTTGCAGCTACGTTGGTGGGGCGCGGCCTGGTGTTGCGGAATTCGATGCGCTTGTTGCCGGTGCCGACCTGGACGATGCGCTTCACAAAGATGCCGGGGGTGTGGATGTGGTCGGGGTTGATCTGGCCCGCCGGCACCAGGTGCTCGACTTCGGCCACGGTGACTTTTGCGGCGGTCGCCATCATCGGGTTGAAATTGCGCGCGGTCTTGCGATAGACGAGATTACCCGCGGTATCGCCCATCCAGGCATGGACGATGGCGAGATCGGCGAACAGGGAGCGCTCCATCAGATATTTCTCGCCGTCGAATTCCTTCACCTCCTTGCCCTCGGCAATCAGGGTGCCGACGCCGGTCTTGGTGTAGAAGGCCGGAATGCCGGCGCCGCCGGCGCGGATGCGCTCGGCGAGCGTGCCCTGCGGATTGAATTCGAGCTCCAATTCGCCCGCGAGGTATTGCTGGGCGAACAGCTTGTTCTCGCCGACATAGGAGGAGATCATCTTCTTGATCTGGTGGGTCTCGAGCAGCCGGGAAAGCCCGATGCCGTCGACGCCCGCATTGTTGGAGACCACGGTGAGGTTCTTGACCCCGGAGTCCCGGATCGCCTCCGAGAGGGTCTCGGCAATGCCGCACAGGCCAAAACCGCCGGACATGATCATCATGCCGTCCCTCAGAACGCCGTCGAGGGCGGATCTGGCGTCGGGATAAACCTTGTTCATGAGACTACGACCTCTTGGAGGGACGTCGGAATTATTAGGCGGAATCTTCGCAATGCGTCAATGACAGGTCGAAACGCCGTCATGCCCGGCCCATAACCCCCCGGATGGCCTTGATTGCGTCAAGAAAACCCTTCAAGTTGCGGCACTTGGCGCGGGTCGGGCACTTGACCCGGCCGCTACCTTAACAACCGGCCGACGACAGCAACCAGATCGGGAAATGTCATTACGATGGCCCAAGGAATGAAGCGCCTGGGGACGCTGATGGCCGCCTTGCTCGGCCTGGTGCTGATCGGCCTGATCGCCACCTCCTGGCTGATCAATCGGGACGCGTTGCGCCAGGCGGTGGAGGCGCAGATCCGCGCCGTCACCGGCCTCGATCTCGTCGTCAAAGGCAATATCGACGTCTCGGTATTTCCGGGCAGCTATGTCTCGTTTCATGACGTCGGCTTAAGGGGCGGCGGCACCACCGATCCCGCACTCGCCGTCGACGTGCTGACCGCGAATTTGCGATTGCTGCCGCTGTTGATGCAGCGCTTCGAGATCGCCGACGTCATGATGCTGCGCCCGCAGATCATCGTCACGCGCTCCGCCGACGGCGAAAGCAACTGGACGCCGTTCATCCAGACCATCGCGCGCACCATGAAGCCCGGCGCCGACAATCAGCTCTCGTTCTCGGAAATCCGCATCCAGGACGGCACGCTGGCTTACGAGGATGCCGTCAACCATGTGTCCGAGAAGCTGGGCGATGTCGATCTGTCGCTGGCCTGGCCCTCGATCTCGCGCTCGTTTGCCGCGACCGGGCAGTTCGACTGGCGCGGCGAGCGCGTCGACGGCTCGATCTCGGCCAGCGATTTCGTCGCCGCCTTGTCGGGCGAGCGTTCCGGGGTGAAGGCGCGGCTCGCCAGCTCCCAGCTCAAGCTCGCGTTCGACGGCAGCGTCGCCAACCGCACCAGCGCGATGATGGAGGGCACGCTCACGATCGACACCGCGTCATTGCGCAATGCGCTGCAATGGACCGGACAGCCGGTGCCGGGCGGCGGCGGATTCGGCCGCTTCGCGCTGAAGGCGCGGGCGAACGTGGTCGGCGCCTCGGTCGCGCTCACCAACGTCAATGTCGAACTCGACGGCAATGTCGCCGAGGGCGTGATGACCTATTCCAACAACACCCGGCAGACGCTGCAGGCGACGCTTGCCGCCGACGCGCTCGATTTCACGCCCTATATTTCCACCTTCCGGCTGCTTGCGAGCGGCGCGCGCGACTGGAACCGGCAATTGTTCGATCTGAACGCGCTGTCTTCGACCGATCTCGACATGCGCCTGTCGGCGGCGCGGGTGACGGTCGGTCCCTCAAAGCTCGGGCGCACCGCGTTCGGCGCCAATTTGCGCGGCGGCGCGCTGGCGCTCTCGGTCGGCGAGGCGCAGGTCTATGGCGGCATCGTCAGGGGCTCGTTCGGGCTCGCGCGCTCGGATGCGGTCGCCGACGTCAAGGCCCAGTTCCAGTTCACCGATGTCGACCTGCAATCCTGCGCATCCGAATTGTTCGGCATCTCAAAACTTTCCGGGCGCGGCAATCTCAACGTCTCGCTGGAGGCGTCGGGATCGAGCCCGTTCGGGCTCGCGCAGTCACTCGACGGCACCGCGGTCCTCACCGGCCATGACGGCGCGGTCGGCGGCTTCAATGTCGAACAGCTGTTGAGGCGGCTGGAGCGGCGGCCGCTGTCGGGCGCAGGCCAATTCCGCTCGGGCTCGACGCCCTACGACACGCTCACGGTGGCGCTGAAGTTCGCCGACGGCATCGCCAGTGCCGAGGATGTCCGCCTCGAGGGCCCGGCCGCGCGCGTGACGCTGACGGGGACGGCCTCGGTGCCGAACCGCGAATACGACATGAAGGGCACGGCCAGCCTGACCCAAAGCGCGAGCGCCGGGGCGGCGGACGGCGCCGGCTTCGAGCTGCCGTTCGTCGTCCAGGGCCCGTGGGACGATCCCTTGATCTTCCCCGATCCGGAAAGCCTTATCCGCCGCTCGCAGGCCGCGGGGCCCCTGCTCGACGCGGTCAAGGATAAGAAGACCCGCGACGCCGTGCGCTCGGTGCTCGAGCGCTTGACCGGCGGCAGCCTGAAGCCGCCAGAGCCGGATGCGGCAGCAGAGCCTGCGGCGCCGGCGGCGACGGAGGGCGCACCCGCGGCGGATGCGGAGAAGCCGAATTGAGGGTTGGTTTGCTGAAGCCAAAATGGGGAAACGAAGCCGCTGACCCGCGAAACCCGATATTCAGGTTTTAGACATCACGCGAGAGTGCACTCGTTTCGGATCGTCACGGTGATCCTGGCCTGGGTGTTTATCGCCGCTGCCTTTTACGAATGGCCAGAGCTGCTCACAGGACTTCAACGCGCGATACAGTGGGGCATGGAAGCCATAGGCGACAGCATTCCGTCTCCATGGGGTCCGCGAATCGAATTTGTCTTCAGGGAGATTGGCGGCTTCGTCTGGCTTCAGATTACCTTGATCGTTGTTTTTCTACGCATCATCCTATCTGGCATTGCAAGCGCCTGGCGTTTGCTCAGAGCGCGTAGGGTGGATTAATTCGTAGGGTGGGTTAGCGAAGCGTAACCCACCGTTCCCGCGATAATCGGCGGGTTGCGCTGCGCTAACCCCCATCTACGGAGCTGTCGCATCCCTAAAATCATTTCGTGTCGGCCAGGGCGCCGTGGCAGCCTTCGGTGGCGGGTTCGCGTACCCACTTTCCTGCTGCACAAATCTGCATGAACCTGTCCGTTATACAGAATCCGGCGCCATCACTGAAAGATCGGCCAGCCCATGCGCAACCGTTGGCCGGAACCGGAACCGGCGCCGGGGCATATAGTGGCGGCTGTTGGTCTACCTCAGGGGGCGATGCTGCCGGCTGGGCGCGGGCGGCGGAAAATAATAGAGCGCTCATCAAGATCGATCTCGCAAGCATCGTCAGCACTGCCGCCCCCCATTTGTTTGACGCGCTACCTTCGCACGCACGCTGTTGGATTATGATCAGAGATGGAGACACCTCCATCGTCGGCAACCGCGAACTTTTCCACTTTTCAAGCAGCCGTTTTCGAATGTCCGCGAGGCGGCAGGGTTGCCCGACTGGAGAACGGCCACCCGCTGCCGAGCACCAGGACACTGCTGAGCTACGACGAGGCGACCGGCAGGTTTCACGTGCGCTCGTGGTGACGCATGCGGCGTAGCCCGGATGGAGCCAACGGGTCGCGCGACCAGTCCGCCGTAGCTCGAAGAGCGAAGGCGGAAGGCGGAACGCGCGCCCCAAGGTCATTTCGTGTCGGCCAGCGCGCCGTGGCAGCCTTCGGAGGCGTTTTCGCGTATCCACTTTCCTGCCGCACAAATCTGCATGACCTTGTCGGCTATACAGAATCCCGCGCCATCACTGAAAGACCGGCCAGCCCACGCGCAACCGTTGGCCGGAACCGGTAGGAGATATGTTGGCGGCAGTTGGTCTGCCTCAGGGGGCGGTGATGGCGCTGGCTGGGCGCGGGCAGCGGAAAGCAAGAGAGCACTGATCAAGATTGTTCTCGCAAGCATCCGCATTATCGCCCCCTTTGTTGATGCGCCACCTTCGCACGCAGGCCATCGGATTATAATCAGAGATTACGACACCTCCATCGTCGGCAACCGCGAACTTTTCCACTTTTCAAGGTGCCGTTTTCGAATGTCCGCGAGGCGGCAGGGTTGCCCGACTGGAGAACGGCCACCCGCTGCCGAGCACCAAGACACTGCTGAGCTACGCCAAGGCAACCGGCAGCAGGTTTCACGTGCGGCTGTCGGCGGCCTGACGCGCCCGGCGCTGACCCGCTGGGCTGCCTCACCCACCAAGTAATCCACTTCCTCATCTGTGGGCCCTGGGTCGCCCGGGGCACGGCCCCGCCGCCTAGTGGGGGGCGTCGTCCTTGGGGGGACGGGGCGGGTGCCGTGCAGGCCGCTCCACGAGGGGCGACCCAATCAGGATAATTGGTGTTTTCGCCGCTGGTTCCTGCGACATTTTTGAAACCGCCCTGTTCCATCACCACACGGCAGGCGGCTGTCATCGCGCCGTTCCGCTTCATCAACCGTGCCGGACCCAAACCTCGCGCCGCGCGTTGAATCAGCGAGGGTGTACAGGATGGTGCGATGACAACCGTTGCAAAACTGCTGGCGCGAAAGCAGCAACTAAAGGACCGGTTGCAGCAAGACCCCGGCCCGAACGAGCGCGATGAAATCGAGCGCCTGCTGGCAGAGATCGACGCCGCGCTGGATTTGCTCGAGGAAGTTGGTCCGAGCTAAGCGAAGCGATGAGCAAATAGTCCTTTGCTAACGGCCGGCGAACTTCATTGAACGGAGCCGTAACACGAAAATGGCCCCGGTCAGGGGGCCATTTTGTATTAGTCGTCCCAGTAATGGTGACGCCTGATGATCACCGTCCGGTCGCCATCGCGATCGTACCAGCCGCGATGCCAGCCCCGGTCATGACCGTAGAACTCGGCACGAGGGCCGCGATAATAATCGCGGTAATAGTCCCGGTCGCTACCGATGCGGAAGCTGAACCCCTCGGCGCTCGCCACGGTAGGCGCAGCAACCGCGATTGTCGCCAGCGCTGCGAGAACGCAAGAAAGCTTCTTCATTTCGCTTCTCCTATCGTTGTGTCGCGCAAGGAGAAAACGAGCGGGACCGCGTGACGTTCCTGGAACAGGCGAGGAACTTTTTTGAACCGTTATTCAGCTAGATTGCCTCGCGGTAACGCGGTCCCGCAAAGTGCATTTCGATATTGCTTCTCGCGCGCGCAGGCCGGTACTCACTGCGGCCGCGATGGGAGCATTATTCTCGCGCTGTTCGCGCGGATCGGCATCATGAGGACATTGAACGGGAACGTCGAACGTAAGTTTGATTCATCGCGCAAAGTCCGTAGAGGCTGGCGTCAGTCATTTGTGAAGTGGCCGGGATGGCCGCACCGTGATCGATTTAAAATTCAATTTAATGGCGTCGGCCGGCTTCGAACCTACATCAGCTCTATACGCATTCCAGTGAGTTCCCATTCCAGTGAGTTCCAATGGAGCTTCCCCATGTCGAACACCGCCGTAAAAGTCGCTTCAGTCGTTTTCGTGGTCCTGGCCTCAACCACCGCTTCATTTGCGCGAGGCGGAGGGGTCCGGCCAAACGCTGGCATAATTGGCGCGGCGCAAAGTCAGGTGGTCGATCCGAGCGGGATTGCAAACGCCCAGAAGGTCGCGCCGCTACCGCCGCCGCACATCAGCGTCCCGACAGTTCCGCAGTTCAAGTGATGACGAAAAAAGGGTGAGATCGCAAGCCGCTGCTCAGTCCACCGCAAGCCGGCTGATTTGCCCGACGACGGGCAAATCAGTTTGATCAATTCGCGCCGATTCATCCCGCTCGTCCGCCCTCGACGGCGCGAAATCGCCTGCGCCTAAAAACCAATTTCTTGAGCGGATTCAAGCTGATTTGGGTTTCCAGTCCTGGCGCCAAAAAATATTTCTTTCCGAAAATCAGAAGTTGTGGTACTTTCCGCGTGTCCCGCCTCGACAAGAGGGGCGTACGCGTCGTCACGAACGTGGGGCGGGATGCGATGGACGCGGAGG
>Ga0210406_10006076_pt1 | contig 12566 bp, 13 predicted proteins | sample IncBWC30MmetaG_FD_155454 | JGI IMG/M metagenome (GOLD analysis project Ga0210406, IMG submission 155454) | Forest soil microbial communities from Barre Woods Harvard Forest LTER site, Petersham, Massachusetts, United States - Inc-BW-C-30-M | ecosystem: Environmental > Terrestrial > Soil >...
TATCCGCCAGGCTGATATTTAGTAAGGCAAACAGCCGTGCGCTACGGGCCAAACCGAAATGATGTCCCAATGCCGCGGTCTGCGCGATTTCGTTCCAGAAGTCCTGAATGTTGCCGTTCCAGAAGTTTCCAATCAGGGTCTGCTCCTGGGTACGAGTTTTACTGGTAATGAAACCCAGACTCTTGACCTCATCGAAGGTCCTTGTGTACTCCTCGCTGGTTAGCTGCGGGGGCGGCCCTGGGCGAAATTCATCAGCGCGTGCCAGGGCGAAAGGAGTGACCTGAGGCCATTGTATGAAGTCAGCTGGTGCGAAATTAGGAGGCGTCAATTGGTAGTCTCCCGGCTGATTTCCCGGAATATAAGGAGGCAGAGTGACACTCGCTCCGTCGGTGCTGCGGAACGCTAGAATCTGTGCGGCAACTTTTTGTCCGACGGTGACGCCGTCCGCTTTGTCCTGTCCTTCCGGAATCCGCGCCAGGTCCTGCTGAAGTTCAGCGTCGAGCGTTATCTGAAACGTCGGGTAGAGTGCGACTAGGACGTCATGCGCCGCTTGGTCTGCCGCGGCTGGTTGCGAAGCCAGTCGCGAGACGTCCGAGAGACGTACGAGGTACGGATTATAGGTTCCTTCGATGTTGTTGACCGCGTCAAAGATGGAAGCATGCAGAATGGCAAAGCTGCGAGTCGAATGAATGGTGGGAGGCTGGGCGCCGGCGGTCCGTAGGATCACGAGGAGAGTTCTATTCCACTCGATGACTGGATTGACCGGGGCAGCGGAGCTTACAGCGGATGGTTCAGCATTTGCCGCAATCGGAGCTCCAGTGATTTGAGCCTGAAGACTGGCGCACAGGAGAGCAAGGGTAAGTAAGGTCTTAGACATATCCTTATTCCTTTGTTTGGATTTAGTGCCCGACAGGAGGCGACGTAATCACTGCGATCTGGCACTCATACCATCTAGAACTAGCCACAAGGGAAAATATTCCCAAGGGGGCTGTGAATTACCAAAGAATTACCAAACCTCCGGTCCCCCCTTGCTCCGTCGATGCCAGCGTTTGTTTTTGTCGGTTAATTGCATACTCTTAGCACGGCTTCAAGGAGGCTCTGCGGAGCCATGTTGGAATGATTCTCGTCAGCTTGTAATCGGCAGCATCGAGCAGAGCGCGAAACTCAGCTTTGGTGCATTCCCGTCGTACGGTCATCGCCAGCATATTCAGATCGAGAAGCTTGCTGAAGGACATCGCGTCGGTGTCCGGTACAACCATATCGACAAGTAGCACTCTTCCCTTCTCTCTCATAATCCGGCGGCAATCTTTTAGGATTCCGATTGCACGACGGTCGTCCCAGTCATGAATCACGCCACACAGAAGGTAGGCGTCTGCTCCTTGTGGAACCGAGGTGAAGAAGTTTGCTGTTTCGATACGGAGGATGGTTCACTGGTCCCCAGCCAATTCATGCGAAGCATCAGTTTCGGCGTCCTGATGCACAGCGTCGAGTTCCGCCGCGAGCTGAGATTTGAAACCGCGGTTGGCCTCTTCGAACTGAGCTTTAGCCCGCGCCACGTGTCCCAACAATGTGTGCAGCTGCTTCGGACCCAATACCAGCAGGCCGAGCATGAGTATGAACAGGATTTCGGTACCCAAACCCACGATTCACCCCTTGGTTTTGCTTTGATCGACGGCGACGGTGGTTGCGATGCTGGCCGGCTTTTCTTCGTCAGGTCTCATGGCCGCCTTGAAGCCGCGGATGCCCTCTCCGATTCCTTTACCAAGTTCGGGGAGCTTTTTGGGCCCGAACACAAGCAGGGCAATTCCGAAAATAACCAGCAGATGCATCGGTTGAAATAATCCTTCCAACATACGTGCTCCTTAGATCGAGTGAGAAATCTCAACATGTTGTTAGTAAAAATGCAGACGCTGCAACCTGTCACCAGATGACAGCGCCTGCCCAGACAACGCTTGCAACAGTTAAAAGCCCCGTCGGACCGAATCTGCTGCGACGGCCAACTGCATCGATAATTCAAAAAACGCGGTCGGTTGACCAATGAAGAGCCCGTCTTCTGTGAAAGCCTTCACAGTAGCCACTGCACCGCCATTCTCGGTCGATGTCGGTCGGATCACCGAACACGGGGGCAGGCTCTTGCTGATGAAACTGCAGGGCTCAGGCAGGATCTTGTTGGTCTGGGTGAGCTCTGTGGCAGGGTTGTTGAGATCGGGAAAGGTTAGCCCGGTCACAGGATCAACAACACCGGCCAGAGGTTGAGACACCGCGTTACCGCCCTTGTCGTGCCACAGCCCGAAATGGTCAATTTCGACTCCGCCAATGCTCACCAGAATTCGCAAGACGGTTGGGTCGGTTGCCTTAAAGGCTAGAGTCGGATAGAGGCTTGCGCCGCCCTGCTCAATAAACGCAAAGTGAAATCCCGCGGTGTTGGCGATCGCTTGTATGCGCTCGGCATCACGGCCTGTGATGGGAACTGTTGGATTGGTTGAAGGGGGAGTGTCGGTATCATTTAACGGAATCGCTGGTTGGTTCTCAATGACGAGAGGTCCGGTAAACGCCGCACCTAAATCGGGGTTGTCTCCACTGCGGTAGCGGGTGTACCAACTGAGATCCACGTTGAGGTTCATGAGATTGGTAATCCGTTTGATTTGCCTTGCCCCTGTCGCCTGACTGCTCGGCAGATTTTTAAATGGTGTGAGGTCGAGCGGCACCTCACCCCTGGACCTCAAGAAAGCCGTAAGAAACGCTGCGTGGCTCAGTTCATCATCGGTGTTGTCGGTAATGTACTGCGGCATGTCGCCGTCCAGATTTTGAAGCGCCAGGGTGTAGGCGGGATTTCCTCCGATGAATCCCTGGAATTCTTCGCTCGCCTGTGCGGCACCGCCGCCTGAAGGCCCGACTCCGCCGAGTTCAGCGTATTGGGTCCACAGATCACTCTCGACAATTTCAGCCCACAGCGCGAACTGCAGCAGTGCAACATCGCCTTTGGATAGCTTGCCTCTGCTCCGGGCGGTTTCCGCGTTGCTCTCAGTCCCCAATAAGGCGCCAGCCGAGAGTGCCGCGCCCGCGATCCCCAGCCCCTTGAGGAATGAGCGTCGCTTGACTACACCCTGCCAGTGACGCTGAACACTATCTTCTGTCGAAGACTGGTTGGCTTCAGATGAGTCCGTTTCGGACACCACCGTAGATGGAGAATTCTTTTCTTTCATCGTTGCGCTCCGATTCCTTTTCTTATGATTTGTGTTTCAGTGGTACTGTGCGTTAGACCGCGGTGGCGTAGCCCGAGATACGTCAGGAATGTCATTTGATTGTCAACTCTTTGATAAGGTCGACCTAACAGCATCTCGGGTATATTTGGACATGAGGTGTTCTTGCTTATTTTTCTTCTGGTCTTACCTCTAGAGATAGAACTCTGTTGGTCACTATTTATTCCGTATTCACTCGGCACTCTCTGGCGCGGACCTGGTTCAGCAGTGGAATTACCTTATGAGGGCTACAACGTCATGAGAAGCGTGCGGTGATAGAGATTGCAGGCCAAGCGGACGATGCGAACGTAGGTTTTTGCGGTACGATGGGAGTAATTGCGACGCTATCCTTTTAGGGCCGACCGGCCCGTGAAACCTCATGAAAATTTATATCCGCATCAAAGAATCCGTTTGAACTGAGCTATGCGGCACCGTCGAATAGCGTCTCACTGGGAACAAAGAGTAGCAGGCGTCCACCCTTTTCATCATCACTGCCTTCCCTTGCGGAAATCTGGCCAATCAACTGAGATCGTTTCGCAACGACCTCCGCTACCGCCTCTGCCCAGAGCGTATCCATCTCAAACTCATCCAGAGTGAAATCCGGATTCAGAGTCGCGCCGCGTAATTGGCGCAACGAGTGCACGGCGCACCACGCAACGGCTTCTTCTAGGGAACGCTTGAACCGCGCAGAATTGAAATCAAACATTACGAAATAATTGTAGCTTTCAGAGTGCCGAGTAAGTAGTGGTTTTGTCAGTTGGCGTAACAGTGCGCGGTGAAAGGCGCTGGACTTCAGCGGATGCAACTCCCACCCGCGAACTGGTTCGCTTCACCCGGTCGGGGCTGCCTATCCAGCTTCGATCTTTTGAAGCGGGGCGCTCTCTCATAATGCGTTGACCCGGCTGAGGGGGTGACTGTTATCTGAGGCGACTACCTCGACCATATTCCCCCGCTCGTGTATCGCCCGCAGGAGACACTTGACCCAAATCCCAAGGAGTTTCGAATTGTTGCTCCGGTGCTGGTGCGCGACAACCAGGTGATTGCAAACGCCGATGGCTCGTCCATAGACACAGGGTCGCCGGATGCCACTCTGATCCTCTACGCAACAACTATCCTGTGGTCCTCTTTTTTCGTAACGTCACGTTTTTGGGAGAAAGGGACTACGATCACTATGACCTATGCCAACCTTGAACGAAACTACGGAAAGCCGTGTCATAGTTGGCAACGCCGGACCAGACAAGGAATTCACAGCTTCTGCGTGTGCCTCCACATACTTGGTCATGGGCAGTTTTTGGACCTTGATGTTCGCCCTTGTGCTGGCCTCTGCCCTACAAGGAGCGTCGGGCGCGTGGCTGATGGTCGGGCTGCTCGGTTCTATACTTGTGCTCATTCTGCTCTGGGTGGGATTCTTCCGCATCTCCCTCATTGGGGAAACCCTCTTCTATCGGTCGCTATGGGGCGGCACAAGGTCGCTGCAGTTGAGTGAAATCAAGAGTGCAGAAATCAAGATCGACACAAACGAGAAGTTTGGTCCACCTTACAGGCTTATCCTGTGGCTGGAACCTTCCACCGGGAAGAACCCCATCGTCGTCAACATGAAAGTGTTCAGCAGAACCGACTTGACTCGGGTCTTTGATTTCCTCGGATCGAAACTCCAAACTAAACGCCGATTTTCCATGTTTTCGAAGGGCTGAGCGCCGCACTCAAAGGCGCTCCTTATCTCAGCCTTCGATGGTTGACGGGTTGACGTAATATCTCCATTGCGCTTATCGATCCTGCAACGGGCGTTTTGGGTGTTTAACCGCCTGATCGTCAGCTACGAAACACGAATCTTCGCTTTAGCATCAATATCCAGCCGAGTTGCGGATACACTTTCGCAGTAACAGCAAGGAGCAAATTGCTCAGACAACCCTTATCGGCGGACCACTGGTCGGAAAGCACATCGTAAAGCCTTTCATGGCTTTTCGGCACGCTCAGGCTGCACGGTCCTGCAAATTCTCTTCCCCTTGAAACCCGACAGGAGTAAAGGTATAAACCTGTTGTCGAGTATCGAGGGAAGTAGCATGCCGCCATCAACTGACCTATTGGGATCTCGGTGAGCTGCACCTAGTGTTGCCACAGCAAGGCCGGTTCTTCTGCGGGCAGATTGGAGCGCAGCAGATAACCGCCTTCCCGGCGCATGGCTTGCCGGAGTTTGTCCTTGCGCCAACGAAAGATGAAGGTTTCCGCGTTAACCGGCTGTTCCGGCTTCGGCACCTGCACTTCCACCAAGCCATAGTCGCGCCGGCCTCGGCCTTGGCCGCCCCCAGTTTCAGCAGCAGTTGGTCGCGCTCCAGTTCTTGCGCTTGCAATTCTTGCAGCCTTTTCCAGAGACTTTTCAACCGTCGCCGTCGCATGGCGCCTTCCTTCTGCCAACGCCCCTGGCTGCGTGCCAAAATATAAAGTTCTCCGTCCCGAGCCAGCAGCTTCACTTCTACCGACTCCTTCACCTTCGCCTAAGGCAGTTCGAGAAACGGTTTCCCGAATTTGCTCAGTCGACCCCGCGGCGTCCCCACCAGATACGCCACCGGCGGATCGTCTTCGCGCATCTCGCGCAACTGTTCTTCGGTCGGAATGCCTCGATCCATTACCCAGATGCGCTTGGCCCGCCCGTATTGCTCCTCAATCTTTTTCAGGTACGCTTTCAGCGTGGTTTTCTCACTGGTGTTCCCCTGCATCACTTCGTAGGTCAGAGGAAGGCCATCCGGCGTCACCACCAGAGCAATAATGACCTGCACGGAATCGGGCCGTTTGTCCCGGCTGTAGCCAAAGCGCCGCTTTCCACTTGCCGGCGGATCGCATTCAAAATAGGTGCTGGTCAGGTCATACAGCAGCACCTCAAATTCTGCTTGGAACAGATCCTGCCAACGCTTCTGGAGATGACTGAACAGATCCTTCTTGTGTGCCGGTAGCTTGTCCTGACATCGATAGAGCGACTTCAGCTCGATGGCTTCGCCCTGCCGGCCCAGCAAATCGGCCATCCCGCTGCGCAAATACCACTCCCGATGCAAGCGCCACTCGCTGCCTGGCAAGATCAGCCGATAACTCACCAGCGTCTTCACTATGTCGAGCCAGTCGGTTCCTTCGCGGCTCACCCCCAGCCGCCCTCTCCAGAAATCATCCAGCCGCAATTGCTCCCATAAGACACCGCTCAACCAACACCCGCCCCACTGGCGGGGTCGCAACACTTTGAGCTCGTGCAAACGGACATGCACGGCCTCCTGCGCCAACTCCGGGGCTTCCCGATCCTCCGGAAACAGCATCACCGGATGCCACTGGCCGCCCGGCTCGTCGAACACTTCGATGCACCGGCACCAGGCCGCTTTCTGGCTGTCGTTGATTTCCCCCAGGTAGAACGCCTGCCTCTGCACCACACGCTGCGAGGCCCCACGACGGTTCTCCACGATGCTCCAATAACGATGTTCCTTGCCATCTTTTACGCGACGCGTGCAGCGAAGAAACACCTCGCCATTGTGCACGGCCCGTGGCGGTAATCAAGGGGGTAGGTCTTCACTACCGCACCTGGCGCGCAGAGCGCTGCTGATAAGAAAATACTTACGAGTAGGAAACCGCCGAAAATCGGCAAAAAAACACGTTCGGTTGTCAAAGTCGGGCTAGGGATCGGTGCAATTGCGGGTGTCGCTTTAGTAGATTTCGAGCCGTCCCGGCCCTCCGAAGTTATCCAAGACGAGAATCCTGCCTTGCATCTGAATTCGCGTCGTCACACCGGTCCCAGGTAGCGATCGAACCAGTCGAGGCTTTCTTTAACAGTTGGCTGGAATGGCGGTAGGTGCCCCGATTCGAACGTCACATGACGCTTCTCCGAGGCCGGCACTCCCAGAAGGCGAAACAGTGGAACTTGTGAAGAGTCGACAGGATATATGAAATCGTCCCGGCCGTTTAACATCAGCGTTGGTATCTTTACCCGCGGAGCGAAATTGAGCGGTTCAATCTCCGATGGAAGCTTTTCAAAGGGAAGCCCACCGGCAACCAGCACACTCGCCTTGAGACGTGGCTCGACTGCAGTCAGAACCGGCCCCCAGACAGCTCCCAAGCTCAGACCATAATAAGCCAAGCGATTTGAATCGATGTCTTGTCGTGTTTCGAGGTAGTCGATGGAGCGTCCGAGGTCTTTGGCCCACTGCATCACCAGGTCTCTTCCCGCTTTCGGGCCGACAGGAAGACAAGCGCTTCCCGGTTGCACCACCTCCTCAGGGGTCTGTCGCACAGCACTTGACGTAATCCGACGCTCATACGTGCCCATATAAATTGGATACAGGACAGCCCTGCCGCTCCTGACAGCAAAGTCCAGCCCATGACGTAAGTTCTCACTCGACTTTTCAAAAAAAACGTGCATCCCCGGGAAGAAAATGACCGTTGAAAACGGGGGTCGAGCATTTCTGGGCAGAAACAGATACGCCATGACCCGGTCATTGCCGTAGGCAGCCCTGAAACTGATCTTCTCTCTCCGCCAATATTCGGAGGAATCGTCGACCGATTCCACCCGCGGATCCAAGGCAGTGCGATCGTAGGAGTACAGACTCTTATAGAAGCTGAACACCGAATCCGGAACCGGCCTCTCTCTGGTGTAATCGCGGTTGAGCGTTTCGATTGGGCGGGTCAGTATTGACGCTGGAGGAGAGCTATATTGTGCGCAACGAAATCCTAATGTAGCCGAACGGTCGAATGGCCGGAGGGCATCTTCGGTAGCAAACATGTATCTCGGCTCGTTCCAGGCACCGCCCAGGATGTAACGCTTGCTGCCAGACTCATTCCAAGTCCATTCCTTGACGTTGCCGGCCATGTCGTAGGTGCCGTAGGGCCCGAGGCCCTGGTGGGCGCCAATTCGCGTGGGACCTTTTCCGTCGAAATTGCTGAAACGCAGGATGTCAGAGGGAATGCCCAATCCCGCTGCCTTATACCAGTGATAGACGGTCGGAAGACTCTTACCCGCGGACTCGCAATAGGCAGCCGCTTCATACCAGCTCACACCAGCCACGGGAAAATCGGCTTGTCCGTCTGGGTAAGATCCCAGTTCCCATGTCGAAGGAGCCGGGCGCCCGGTTGGGTCCCGAAATTCGGCGATTGCTTCTTCCCAGGACAAGCTTCGGCCTTCCTTGACAAACTCGTGTGTCCAGTTGGCGTGATTCTGATAGCCGTCTTTTTCCATGAAATGCTTGAATTGCCGATTCGTTACCTCGTACTGATCGAGCCAGTAATCCCCAAGTACGACCGGCGCTGCACTACGCAGATGGAAAGATCCACCGGGAACGCGAACCATACCAGGAGGACTTGAGCCGACAACTTCAAGAGTAAAGTTGAGGCTCGTGTTTGGCATAGCGAAGGAAGCCACTTCCAATGTTCCAAATCCCGGCTTCTCAATTCTCAAGCGGAGGTAGTCCCAAGGAACTGGGATATTCACACGAGGAGACCTGCCCAGGAACGTCCAGTCGTTATCGCTGGACGAATAGGTCCTTATATAGATGTCTGCCCCTGGTGGAGTGGTTTGGATTGAAACCGACGCCGTGAAGCTGCGCAGCAAACGAAGCAGCACAGGGTCGTTGGGGATGTAGCGCTGCGCCTGCAGGGCCAGTCGGAAGGCCTCAGCGGGCTTATCCTGATCAACCAGGCGTCCAATTTCAGGAATTGCCTGATTCCGGGCCCAACGCGCTCTCCGCAGAACGCTCACTTCGATGACCAAGAACACGAGAAGTCCGGCCGCCACCAGGCCGGCCAGGAACCAAAGTGTTACGGGCCTGCCAGGACGGGATGCTCCGGCTGGTTCGAAACGCTGACGGCCATGGCTCCACCAGCCGTCAATCTCGGCTTTGTAGGCATAGATGGAAGCTTGTTTCTTGTGCATGTGGCGGTGAACGGGCAAACCCTCCCGCTCCCAGCGACGGACAGTGCGTTCGTCACGCTTCAGATAGGCGGCGATCTCTTTCCACGAATCCAGACGCCCAACCGAAGTGTCGGGAAAACTGGTCGGCGGCTGCGGTTTGCTCGTTGCCATGGGAGAGTCCGGCGGGCGCGGATGTGGTGCCGATTGTAGTGTCAGACGCGAACGGCTGCAATCTTTGTTTACCACTGGCGGGCAAACGCGGGCATCTGTTGCCCGTCCGGCTTTGTCTCTTGCAGGTAGGAGTTTGCCGTTCTACGGTCGCTAGCGCAGTCCAGCGCTGCTTGGGGTTGGCCAATCCGCTTGTGCAGCGAGCCCCCGATACCCGCGTGAGGAGGATCCAAAAATGAGGATACGCCGTCTTACCCTGTCGTTTGTGATCGCGCTTCTAGTGGCCGCTTCCCTAAGCGCACAGAACGTCGTGGTGCAATGGAACGCGATTGCTTCCACGACCATTATTACGAATGCTAAGGAAGCATCTGTCACTTCAGGAGTATGGCTTGCCTATGTGCATCTGGCTGTTTTCGATGCAGTGAATGCCATTGACCATCGCTTCCAACCCTACCTGTTTACCGCCAATCCTCCAGCCGGGGCGAATCAGGATGCTGCTGCCATCTCGGCTGCCCACTGGGTCTTGGTTACCTACTTCCCGTCCCAGCAGCCGACTTTGGACCCACAGTTCGCGGCTTCGATCGCCGCCATCTCCGACACTGCAGCCAACATCTCGGCGGGTACTACGGTGGGGGAGAATGCGGCAAAAGCCCTGATTACAGCTCGGGCCAACGACGGCTTGCTAGCCAATGTTTCCTACACCCCACCCGTAGGGCCGGGTTTCTGGCTACCAACTCCCCCCGCGTTCGGAGCGCCCCTAACCCCCTGGCTCGGTCAAATGGTGCCCTTCACCATGTCAGGTGCGGCGCAATTCTTCCCGGACGAGGGTCCAGATGCACTCGACAGCCAGCAGTGGATCGATGACTACAGCCAGGTGATGACTCTGGGTGCTCTCAACAGTACGGTCCGAACACCACAGCAAACCGAGATCGGTCTCTTCTGGACGGAACATACGGGGCAACAGTATGCACGTGCTTTCCGGAATTTAGCTACCCAGAAAGGGCTTGGAACTTCAGACACCGCGCGACTCATGGCCATGCTCTGGGCGGGATATGCCGATGCCGGCATCGGCTGCTGGAATGCGAAGTATACATTCAGTTTCTGGCGGCCTGTAACTGCAATCCAAGCGGGAGGAGGCAACCCCGCCCTCACGGGAGATCCAAATTGGTTGCCGCTGGCGAGTACGCCCAGCCACCCGGAGTATCCATCCGCGCACGGTTGCGTGACCGGCGCGGTCTCGACCATTCTCGCCGGATATTTCGGGACTCCGAACCTCACATTTTCCGTGGACAGCAAAGTAACTGGTAATACGCATACATTCACCAGCACCAACGACCTGATGCAAGAAGTTGAGGCTGCCAGAATCTATGCCGGGTTCCATTATCACCATTCGGTGGTACTGGGCAGGGTCTTGGGCCTGAAAGTAGGACACCAACTAATGCAACAACATTTCGGGCGAGTTCAACAAAGCATCCCGAGTCACAAATAGATTGGAAGGCCCCGCTGCATAACAAGCGCCGGACTGCCCCACAGATCTCGGTACCGGCTGAACATCACCGCGCGAGCTAATCCAGCCCGCAACGTGATTGGGAAGGTATTTATCACAACAATTCAATCGATTACGATTGAAGAGAGGTTTTTGTGAGCGGTTGGTCGGCAAAGCGGACACAGAAGGCTCGTTCAGTCTGGTGGCCCAATTCCGATTTTGTCGTTCAGCTCATTGATGCCGTGGGTCTTTAGGGGTTGGACTCCGGAAACGATTGGAAGCATCCGCAAAGAAGCTAAAATACCCAGCCGTAACCGGAAACTTCGTGAACCAGAGTGTCACTTTCCGGGTTGTTCCGTGACGACTGTTGATAAATCTTAGGCCCCCATCGACAAGTGCGCCGGCGACGTGTAGCCGCGTGGACCCGACTGTGTCCCGCCGGAGAACTTGCGATAGGGGGATTTGGACGAAGCCGCTGGCGCGGCGGACGCGGGGGAGCTATGGGTTTTGCACGCGCGATACGCGATTTGTTCGTCGCAGGGTTGGGTTGAGCGGACCGGTAAAAGATGTCGGCGAGACAGATGCACGATTTTATCGAACGCCTGCATCCGAACGACCGGGTACTGCTGGTGGGAGACACTCGCCAGCATGAATCAGTCGAAGCCGACCGCATCTTCGCGCAGCTACAGGATGCGGGCATGAAGACGGTGAAGTTGGAAGAGATCGTGCGCCAGTAGGACCCGGAGTTAAGCCTCCCACACGCCCGATGGATCTTTTTCCATCGCCGCGTGAGTTGGCCGCAAATCAGTACCGAGTAGGTTTTATTTGCGCTTGAAATAAAACCGCGTCCTCGTTCTTCAAGGTCTTCAAGGGGGCGTTATTGAACGCTCGAGCCGTGTGATGCGAAAGTATCAGGCACGGTTCTTAGAGGGCTGGGCGACCGCAAGGTCGCCCGGCTACTCGGCAAAAACGCGAAGGAGACTATATGGCGGGAACGTTTCGGGGGACACGGACTCTTCGCTTTCTCTGGATGTTCCAACGCGGGTTCTGCCCTGTGTGTAACACCAAGATCACCCGGATCACGGGATGGCGCATTCAGTATTACGTCCCTCGTGTGTCTGGTGGTTCCACGAGTGCAGAGAATCGCGACCTGCTTCATCCAGAGTGCCACGACAGGATTCACTGCCAACATCTTTCCGTGACGAAACCGCGTCTCCCTGAAAGAGGCGTTTGAAGGGCCTGAGCCGGATGAGACGCAAGTCTCACGTCCGGTTCTGAGAGGGCCGGGCTCCAGTAATGGGGTCCGGCTACTCGGTGTCAAGGACGACGTGGTGGCCTTTTGGAAAGGTCCTCCATGTGCCAGCCCGATGGTGATGGTCCACTTTGCATCTACTTTCAGCACTGCCTCCACCATGCGTTCGAGTCAGACGATTGCGGCCTGGCGCGACGGGGGGCACGACACAATTCGAGTTCTCGTTCCCCAGGTCCATGCCCACTGGCTTCATGGCCGCTCAGTGCGCCGGCCGGCAACCTCCCGTGTTTCATCTGCTCCCGCAGCGTATCGCCTTCCAGCAATTCCGAAACCAGGTACGGCGCGCCCTTATAATATGTGTGCCCATCTGAAACACAGCCAGAATGTTGGGATGATTCAGCGCCGCAGACGCCATCGCCTCCTGCTCGAAGCGGCGCAAGCGCTCGGGATCGGACGATGCCAGCGCGGGCAGGACTTTGATCGCCACCTCGCGTCGTAAACGCAAATCGCGCGCCCGGTACACTTCTCCCATGCCGC
>Ga0210406_10006077_pt1 | contig 12565 bp, 7 predicted proteins | sample IncBWC30MmetaG_FD_155454 | JGI IMG/M metagenome (GOLD analysis project Ga0210406, IMG submission 155454) | Forest soil microbial communities from Barre Woods Harvard Forest LTER site, Petersham, Massachusetts, United States - Inc-BW-C-30-M | ecosystem: Environmental > Terrestrial > Soil >...
AGCGATTCTGCCGTGTCCGTGTGGTAGCTGCCATACGGCATGTCCGCCACCACCAGCGCGCGCCGCGTTCCGCGCCGCACCGCGCGCGTATGATGCAGCATTTCGTCGATGGTCACCGCCAAAGTATTCGCGTGGCCCAGCACCACCATGCCCAGCGAATCGCCGACCAGAATCACGTCCACGCCGGCTTCATCCAGCAAACGCGCCGTCGGATAGTCGTACGCCGTCAGGCAGGTAATTTTCTGTGAGTTGGTGGGGGAGCCCGCAGCTTTGGATTTCCGCTGCAGGAGTTCGGGCACGGTCACTTTGCCGTTCCCGGAATTCGGAACAACGCTCATGCTGGCCTCCGGTGCCGTTCCCTAAATTCAAGATACGGCCCTGTACTTGAGCGATGCTCAGAATAACAAATTTCGATACCCAAAACTAGAAAATTGGATGCAGGCAGATGTGTACTAGTTTCAACGCGGTGCTTGGGCGCGGCCTTTCCATTGGGCGCCGCGGCCGAGCCAGTAACGAGCCGCGGAAACGCACGTCGCGTAACCGTAGAACAGGGCCGCGAACGGCAGCGTTAGCGCCCAGGGCCACGGGAGGCCATAGAACCGAACCGTGACACCGAACGTTACGGTCATCAGGCAGATAGCGGTGCTCGCGAGAAACCACGCAGGATCTTCGCCGGAGAGAAACGAAAACCAGGGCAAAAGAAACGTAACGAACAATCCGGCGAGGGCCAGGACAAGAAGCAGAATGGAATAGTGGAGCTGAGTAAAAGCGGTGCGGGCGATCATGTTGCGAAGTTCGGCGAAGCTCCAATAGCTGCGGAGGCTGACGCTCCGGCGAGTCAAACCCATCCAGATTCTTCCGCCATTCTTTTTCACGAGTCGGGCGAGCGCGCAATCGTCAATAACCTCCCCGCGAATCGAGACGATTCCGCGCACGGGCGCAAGCACGTTCCGCCGCAGCAAAATACATCCGCCCGCGGCTCCGGCTGTGCTTGCGTTCGGGTCGGCGATCCAACGCGGCGGATAGAGCATCAGGAAAAAATAGAGGAATGGCGGAATCAGCAGGCGTTCGGGAAATGTTTTTGCCTGAAGCAACACCATCAATGAAACAAGATCGAGCGCATCTTTTTCCGCGCGATAGACCAGGCGGTGCAAGGTGTCCGGCGCATGTTCGATGTCCGCATCGGTGAACCAAAGAAAATCAGGCTTTTCCTGGGACGCGATTTGCACGCCTTCGTTCAACGCCCAGAGTTTTCCCGTCCAGCCGGGCGGGAGCGGAGCCGCGGTGTGAATTTTCACGCGTTGCGCTGCGCCACATTCATTGGCGGCTTTTCGCGCGAGAGTTGCGGTTGCGTCCTCGCTGTGGTCATCAACAATAATGATGGAGAACTCGCCGGGGTAATCCTGCGCGGCGAGAGACCGGACGGTTTGTGCGATAGTTTCCGCTTCATTGCGCGCGGGAACAATGGCGACGACGCGAGGCCAATCCTCCAGAGGTTGCAGATAGATGTCGTCTTCGCGCAGCTGCCAGAAATTTCCGCGCGCGAGAAAAAGATAAATCCAGATCGCCAGGGGAATCGCGGCGACAAAGGTCGGTGAGAAGGGCACGCGCTATTCTGCAATAAGGCGCGCAGGAAACGCTATGCTAGATCTTCAGCGCGAATGGGCAGACGGCGGATGCGCTTGCCGGTGGCGGCGAAGATGGCGTTGCACACGGCGGGGGCGATCGGGGGAGTGCCGGGTTCGCCTACGCCGCCGGGCGCCTCGTCGCTGGGCATGATGTGGACTTCGACTTTGGGCATTTCGTTGAGGCGCAGCATTTCGTAATCGTGGAAATTGCTTTGCTGCACGCGGCCTTTGTCGATGGTGATCTCGCCCTTCAGCGCCGCGGTCAATCCGTAGCAAATGCCGCCTTCCATCTGCGCCTCAATGGTGTCGGGATTCACGTGGCGGCCGCAGTCCACGGCGCAGACCACGCGGTGCACGCGCACTTCGTGAGAAGTGCGGTTGACGGTGACTTCCGCGACTTCGGCGACGAAACTTCCGAAGGATTCGACGACGGCGATTCCGCGCGTGCGGCCCGCGGGAAGCGGCTGCCCCCAACCGGCTTTCGAAGCGGCCAATTCCAGCACGCCGCGATGGCGCGGCGCGTTGTTTAACAATTTGCGGCGGAATTCGAATGGATCCTTGCCGCCGGCGGTGGCGAGTTCGTCGATAAAACATTCGGTGATGAAGCCGTTCTGCGAATTTCCGACGGAGCGCCAGAACCCAACGGGAATGCCGGTTTCCGTGAGCGCGTATTCGACAAGAAAATTTGGAATCCCATATTTGCTGTTGGCTTGGCCTTCCACGGAACTTTCATCGATGCCGTTTTTCACCGAGCCGGGGAAAAAACGCGACATGATGGAGGGGCTGACGATGCGGCTTTTCAGCGCGATGGGCCAGCCGTTCGAATCGAGCCCCGCCGTCAGCTTGCTGTAAACCGCAGGGCGGTAAAAATCGTGCTGGATGTCGTCTTCGCGCGGCCAGGTCACTTGCACGGGCGCGCCGGCTGCTTTTGAAATCTCCACCGCGTCCATGATGAAATCCTGCTCCGCGCGGCGGCCGAATCCTCCGCCAAGGAACGTGGTGTGGATGCGAATCTGTTCCGGTTTGAGGCCGGTGATTTTCGCCGCGGTCATTTGATTGAAGGTTTGAAATTGCGTCGGCGCGTAAATGTCGCAGCCATCGGCGCGCACGTCGGCGGCGCAGTTCATGGGCTCCATGGTGGCGTGCGCAAGGAAGGGAACTTCGTAGGCGGCCTCGATTTTTTTCGCGGCTCCAGCGAGGGCAGCGTCGGCGTCACCATCCTTGCGCGCGATGGCGCCGGGTTTTTCGGCGGCGTCGAGATAGAGCTTTCGAACGGCATCGCTGGAGTTAGCGGCGTTCGAACCCTCGTCCCAGGTGATTTGCAGCGCGCGGCTCCCCTGCATCGCCGACCAGGTATTGTCCGCGACGACGGCGACACCGCCGGAAATCTGGACAACTTGCTTCACGCCGCGAACGGCTTTGGCTTTCGAATCGTCAAAACTTTTTACCTTACCGCCAAACACGGGGCAGCGCGCCACCACGGCGTGCTGGATGCCCGGAAGGCGCACGTCGATCCCGAAGCCCGCCTTGCCGTTTACCTTTGAGGGTGTGTCGAGGCGCTTCACCGGCTTGCCGATGTATTTGTAGTTTTTCGGATCCTTCAAAGGAGGATTGGCGGGAACGGGAAGTTTTGCCGCTGCTTCCACGAGCGAGCCGTAACTCAATCGTTTGCTCGTGGCGTTGTTAACAACGGTGCCATTTTCTACGTGACACGCGGAGGCATCCACGTGCCACTGCTGCGCGGCAGCGGCGATCAGCATTTCGCGCGCGGCGGCGCCTGCTTTCGTGAGCGGCCCCCAGGATCCGCGGATGCTGGAGCTTCCGCCAGTTCCCTGCAAGCCGAAGAGCGGATTGAAATATTGCGGCGCGGCGGGCGCGAATTCGGTCTTTACTTTTTTCCAATCGAACTCAAGTTCTTCGGCGAGCAGCATGGAGAGAGAAGTGATGATGCCCTGGCCCATCTCGGATTTGTCGATGATCAGAGACACGGTGTCGTCGGGAGCGATGCGCACCCAAGCGTTCAGGCTTGCAGGCTCCGAAGGTGGAGCAGCGGCGAGCGCTTCAAATTTCTTCGGCAGGTAGAGACCGATGACGAGGGCGGTTCCGCCCGCGACGGATTTTTTCAGGAACTCGCGGCGGTGAATCGTTGCGGTTGGGGACATCGTTGCCTCCGTGATGCAAACTCTTCGGTGCGCGCCGCTCGAATTCAAGTGATTCGAATCGTCAGGCCAAATCCTCGGTTCGAATCGGCAGGCGGCGAATGCGTTTTCCGGTCGCGGCGAAAATCGCGTTGCACATCGCTGGGGCGACTACCGGCAAACCGGGTTCACCGATGCCGGTGGGCTCTTCCTGGCTCATTACCACGTGCACTTCGGTTTTGGGCGCTTCGTTGATGCGCGGCATCTGGTAGTCGTGGAAATTGGACTGTTCGACGCGGCCTGCCTTAATGGTGATGGCGTCGTGTAGAGATGCGGAGAGAGCATAGATGGCGGCGCTTTCGACTTGCGCGCGGACGCCTTCGGGATTGATGGGGCGGCCGCAATCCACGGCGTAAACGATGCGCTGCACGTTGACAGCGCCGTTTTTCACGCTGACTTCGACGACGGCGGCGGTGTAGCTTTCGAACGAAAAATATCCGGCGATGCCGCGAGAAGTTCCCTTGGGCAGCGGCTTGCCCCAGCCGGCTTTTTCCGCGGCGAGGCGCAGCACGCCCTTGAGGCGGGCGGTATCGAGCGGCTTGCCTTCTTTTGGATTGGTGAAGTCGGGAATTTTGCGGTCGTCGCCGATGATGCGCAGGCGGAATTCTAGCGGGTCGGCGCCTGCAGCGGCTGCAAGCTCATCGACAAAGGATTCGACTACGAAGCCGCTGCTGGAATGCTCGACGGAGCGCCACCAGGCGCGCGGCACGGAGGATTTTGCGAGCGTGTATTCGAGACGGTAGTTCGGCGTCTGATAGGGAATGAACGCGGCGGTGGCAAATTCGGAATTCTCCGGAGTCTCCGCTCCCTTGGCACTCCACATCGCGTCAATCGAGGTGGAAGTCTGAAAATGTTTCCAGGCGGCGAGATTGCCCTTGGCGTCCAGCGCTCCGGAGAAATGATGGTAGGAAGCGGGGCGATAGAAGCCGTGCTGCATATCGTCTTCGCGGGTCCAGAAAACCATGACCGGTTTGCCGGAGACTTTCGCGACTTGCGCGGCTTCCATCACGAAGTCCGCTTGATAACGCCTGCCAAAGCCGCCGCCCATCAGCGTAGTGTGGACGATGACTTTTTCCGGGGGCAGCTTTGAAACTCCGGCGATGACTCCTTGCGCCCACTGCGGTGCCTGCGTCGGCACCCAAGCTTCCGCGCCGTCGGGGCGGATGTGCACGGTGCAGTTCATGGGCTCCATGGTGGCGTGGCAGGCAAAAGGGAGTTCGTAGATGGCCTCGATTGTTTTCGCGGCACCGGTGATGGCAGCGCCGGCGTCGCCATCGTTGCGGACGACTTTACCGGGTTTGGCGGCGTTGTCCAGGAACTGCTGGTGAAGCGAAGCGGAGGATTCCGATGCGGCTGGGCCTTCGTCCCAAGTGATCTGGAGAGCTTTGCGGCCTTGCATGGCGGCCCAGGAATTATCGGCGAGGACGGCGACGCCGCCGGCGGTGAAGGCGCCCTGTGCAACGGGATCGATGGCGAAGACCTCGCGGACGCCGGGAACGGCTTTGGCTTTTGCGGCGTCGAAGGATTTCACTTTTCCACCGAAGACCGGGCAGCGGGCTATAACCGCGTACTGCATACCGGGGACGCGCGAATCCAGGCCGAAGATTGCGGCGCCGGTGGCTTTTTCGCGGCTTTCGAAGCGGCGCGTGTCATGGCCGACGATGGTGAATTCGCTAGAATTCTTGAGCGGAACGGTTTTGAAGTCCGGGATGGGAAGTTTCGCGGCGTCGGAGACGAGTTCGCCGTAGGTGAGGAAGTTTTTGCGCGCGCCGTGGAGGATGCCGCCGTCCTGGGCTTTGCAGGTGTCGCGGACGACGTTCCAGCGCGCCGCCGCGGCGGTAACGAACATTTCGCGCGCGGCCGCGCCTGCCTGGCGCAACGGAAGCCATGAGCCGGAGACGCTGCCGCTGCCGCCGGTGCCGTGGTCATAGATTTTGGGATTGGTGGGAGCTTGCTCGATCTTCACGTTTTTCCAATCGAGGGACAATTCTTCGGCGAGGATCATGGGAAGAGCGGTCATGATGCCCTGGCCCATTTCGGATTTGCCGAGAATCAGAGTGACGTGGTTGTCAGGCGTGATGCGGACCCAGGCGTCGAAGGGATTGGGAATTTTCTTTTCCTGCTCCGCCGCTTGATCGGCAAACGCGCTGGGCGAGAGATGGAAGCCGATGACGAGGGCCACGCCTCCAGCGGCACCGGTCTTCAGAAAGTCACGACGGTTTACAACGGAAGCTGTTGCCATGGGGCACCTCGATCTGGCCTGCGAGCGAAACGGTTGCGGAGAAAGCGCGTGACGGGTTACGCCTTGGCCGGCATGGAGGCGGCGCGATGAATGGCTTTGCGGATGCGCTGGTAGGTGCCGCAGCGGCAAATGTTGCCGCTCATGGCGTCGTCGATATCGGCGTCGGTGGGCTTGGGCTTTTTGGAGAGCAGGGCTACGGCGGACATAATCTGCCCGGACTGGCAGTAGCCGCATTGCGGAACGTCCTCCTCCATCCAGGCTTGCTGGACGGGATGGCTGCCATCGGCGGAGAGACCTTCGATGGTGGTGACTTTTTTGCCCGCGACGCTGGAGATCGCGGTGATGCAGGAACGCGTAGCCTCGCCGTTGATGTGCACGGTACAGGCTCCGCACAGTGCCATGCCGCAGCCGAATTTGGTGCCGGTCATGTTGAGCGTGTCGCGAAGCACCCAGAGCAAGGGCATGTCCGGGCTGACGTCGACGGTTTGGGATTTGCCGTTCAGGGTGAAAGTGGTGGCCATGGAGTCCTCCCTCTTGCAGGGGGATATGCTACAACAAGTTGGTTATGGATGAAAATACGCGGAAACTCGACTAGTGGGTCACATTGATTTAGGACCCAAGATCACTCTGCCCATGAGGCGCCTGGCGCTGACCTGTTTGCATTTTGGGAACTCGCCGCACACACCGGTAGCGTCTATCGCGGGCCTGCCACACTTCTTGCAAAAGTTTTTGCCCGTGAGACGAAGGCTGTCCAGAATCAGATTGCGTCTCTTCGATTTGCCGCGTCCGCTTCCCATTACGCTAGCCCCGGTCGCTTTCCGCTCCAATAATCCCACCGATTCTCCTCCGATTCAAACTGGTCACTGCCAAAGCTCGCTCAGGCGGAACGTAGAACTTCCGGGCGGATCGGCAGCTTGCGGAGACGCTTGCCAGTGGCGGCGAAGATGGCGACGGCGAGGCGGCGGTTTTCAATTGCTTGCGGACAATTGTTGCTTCATCCAATTCAGGATTGTGGGGACGAGCTCCGCTTGGAATTTGTTGTCCACCGTAAACAGGTGAGTCATGCCGTCCACTTCCAGATAGCGAGCTTTGCCGGGGTGAACGCGGTTGACAATCTCTGCGATGGCCGAGGCGTCGGCGCGGCTCATGACGGTGTCCTGCGAGCCGCGAAGGACCAGCACGGGCGCATTGACGTTCTGCCAAACTTCTCCGAGGTTCAGGGCTTGCAACTGCTGGTAAAAGGCGGCGGGCCGGCCGTATTGGCCGTCGGCGGTGTCGTACCAGAGGGCCTTCCATTGCGGATGGTCACGAAGGATTTGGCCAGGAGTCTGCCCCTGCATCAAGTAGAGATCATAGAACTGCGCGAAAACTTTCATCGCGGAATTCACTTCAGCGGCGGACTTGCTTTCCGACGTGAGCCTCACGCGCTCGTTCTCCAACATGTGTTCATACCACGTGCGGCCCCAGGAGCCGGCGGCGATAAAGCCGCGCACCGGATGGCGGCGTGAAACGAGCGGAGCGAAGCCGCCGCCGTTGCTCATGCCGATGACGATGACGCGATCCGTGTCCATGAATTGGTATTTGGCCATGGAATCAAAAGCGGCTCGATAGCCTTCCATTTCGCCCTGAAAATCGGCCTGGTCGCAGGATGTTCCCTGACTCTCGCCGACGCCGGGCTTGTCCATGCGCACGGTGGCATAGCCGGACTGGTCGATCAGGCGAAGAAGCAGAGCGCCAAAGCCGTCGGTTTCGCCCTGGGCGTATTCGACGGAGTCGCAGCTCAACCAGCCAACGAAGAAAATAACAGGAACCTTGCCTTGGACATTTTTTGGGCGGGTGACGAAGGCGCGGAGTTTGTCGCCGCGGGAATTGCTGACCCAGTCGTACAGAACTTCGGCATTTTGAAAATGCTCTCTTGCGGGAGCTTGGGCAAGCGCAACGCCAGCAGCTGTCAAAATGATGGACAAGAAGAAACAGGTGATTCTCGCGAGCAAGAGGACCTCCGCGCGCACGGGCGAGTTGAGGATGCTATATCGTTCTGACGCGACCGTGATTCAGAAAGTGAGCAAAACTCAATTGCCCTCGACAGGCGCGGGCGCAGGCTTCGCGGGAGCTTTGGGAGCGCGGGGCGGAGCTTCCGGTTCGACGCCGCGCCAGCCGACGGGGCGGCCGCTGACGGCTTCCTTCACGGAGCGGAAGAGAACGACGTACATGAGCTGGCGGTAGTAGAAACGCTGGAGCAAGACGGGGATGAGCAGGGTCCAGTCTTCTTTGCGTTCGAGGGCGAAAGCCACCATACAGGTGAGAATGTCGATGAGCATGAAGCCCAGGAAGAAGAGGACGGATTTTTCGACGTCGGCAGTGGTCCAGAGTTGCGGCAGACGCGTGACGCGGAATTGCGCGAGTCCCCAAAGGATCAACGAGCCGAAGAACATCAAATCGATGACCGGGGAAATCAGCGGCAGGACGAGCTGGAAGACGAAGATGTTGGGAAGCGCGATGCAGCCGAGGGTTCCGTATTTCGGGCGCAGCAGGGTGTCGCCGTGCTTCCAAAAGGATTGCAAAGTGCCGAAGGTCCAGCGGAAACGCTGGCGGATAAGCTGGCCAGCGGTTTCGGGAGCTTCGGTCCAGGCGATGGCTTCTTCATCGTAAGAGACGCGCCAGCCGAGGCGGCGGATGGCGATAGTGAGATCCGCGTCTTCGGCTACGGTGTCGGAGGTGATGCCGCCGGCGGCTTCGATGGCTTTTTTGCGCCAGGCTCCGAGGGCGCCGGGGACGACGGTGATGCAATTCAAAAGATCGAAAGCGCGCTTCTCCATGTTCTGGCTGGTGATGTATTCGAGGGCCTGCCAGCGGGTGAGCCAGCGCGAGCGGTTGCCGACTTTGACGTTGCCGGCGACGGCGCCGACGGTGGGATCGGAAAAATGGCGGACCAGCTTGCTGATGGCGTCGGATTCGATTTCGGTGTCGGCGTCGATGGTGACGACGATTTCGGTGTCCGCCTGGGACAGGGCTAGGCTGAGGGCGGCGGCTTTTCCACGATTCACTTGATGAATGATTCGAACGCGGGGTTCGTGAGAAAAGCTGTAGTCCAGGAGCTCGCGCGTCTTATCGGTGGAACCGTCGTTGACGACGATGATTTGCAGATCCTCCAGATCCGAGAGCAGGACGGAGGTGACGGTTTGCACGATGACGTTTTCCTCGTTGTGCGCCGGGATGAGCACGGTGACGCTGGGCGGGGGATTGGGCATGACCGCGTGATCCGGGCGAAGCTTCTCGATGATGGCGAGCAGGCCGATGATGAGGGCGCGGCAGCTGACCAGGACGATGCCGAGAATAAAGATGGTGCCGATGAAGAAGCGGAACCACTGGAAGAAGAAAAAAATGAAACCGTCGGCTTTGGCTTCGAAGCGCTCTTCGGCGGAGAGCGGAAGCATCACTTCGGCGCGGGTCTTGCCGATGAGACTGGAGACGGAAACAAACTGATAGCCTTGCGCGCGCAACTTGTCGATGATTTGCGGAAGGGCTTCGATGGTATGGGCGCGGTCGCCGCCGCCATCGTGGAGGAGGACAATGTTGCCTTTGTTGGCTTGCGCAAGGACGCCGTCGACAATCTCCTTTGCCGAGATTGGCTGGCCATCGCGGATGCGCCAATCGTCAGGATCGATGCGCTGGCCGATGATCAAGTAGCCCAGCTCCTGGGGATAAGGAAGCTGAGCGACTTCCTCGGAATACTCAGGTTGGTGGTCGATACCGTACGGCGGACGGAAAAGAATGGACTTCACACCAAGAGTGCTTTCGATGAGGCGTTGCGTGAGATTCAGTTCCCAGCGGATTTGGGTTCGTGAGATTTCGTCGAACTTCGGGTGAGTGAAGGTGTGATTGCCGATTTCGTGGCCTTCGGCGTATTCGCGCTTCAGGATGTCGGGGCGGCGGTTGGCTTCGTCGCCGATGACGAAGAAAACGCCAGGGACATTTTTTTCTTTCAGGATGTCCAGGATCTTTGGCGTCCACTCCGGATCGGGGCCATCGTCAAAGGATAAAGCGATTTTTTTGTCGGCCGCGCCAATCTGATCGATGTTGAAGGAGAGGGGAATCGTTTCGTAGGATTCGTCGGTGAAAAGATCGCTGCCGGCGTCGTATTCGAACGTCCTGCGCCCGCGCTTGGGAGTGTCAGTGATGTGCCAGATATCGCCGGCGCCTTCGAGAATAAGGTCAGGACCGGGAGCGAGGTCGGTGAGTTTCTGGCGGGCCGCGTCGTCCGGACGGGTGGCATCCCAAATCGGCCAGATGGAGGTATCCGCCGAGCCGAGGCGCCAGAGCGCGGTGCCTTGCACGCCGAGTTTTTCGCTGGCGCGCAGTTCGTTATAGGCGGTAATGGCGTCGAGCATCCAGACGTGATGAACGTGGTTGTGTTCGTCGTAATAGGAATAATTCGGATTCAGGGAAGTGCTGTCGAATTCGATGTCGGCATCGGATTCCTCAGCGTGCAGCAACGCTTCCTGAATGCTGAACTCCGCCGCGGGCTCGTACTGTTTCTTGGGGGCCTCGGACCAGTCGTAGGCGTAGTTGGCGATGCCGACGACGATTTTTTGCGCGGGAACGACGTCGAAGACCTGACGGAGGTTTTCGATGAACCAATCCTGTGAGGCGATGGGGCCGGGAGACGAAGTAAGCCAGTGCTGGTCGTAGTTCATGAGCACGATGGCGTCGCACTGCTTGCCGAAGAATTCGTAGTCGTAGTCATCGTCGCGGGCGGGGAGGGCGATCATGACTTTCAAGCCCACGGAGTGGAGGGCAGGCGCAAGAGCGCCGATGAACTGTTGGAAGTGGGCCTGGCTGCCAACGGGGACTTCCTCAAAATCGACGACAATGCCGGCCTGGTGAGCTTCGACGGCGTATTCGACGATGCCCCGGATCAGATTCTGACGCGCGCCGGGGTTCGCGAGCAATTGCACCATTTCCTTGATGCGCCACTCCGCGCCATCGTAATTGTTGACCAGCCCCATCATGGGTAACTCGATGGGTGGATTGAAGGACTTCATCCACTGGTGGAGCTTGTCGTCCTTGAGGAGCGCGATGGCTTCGGCAGGAGAGGCTTTGACGCGCGTCTGGCCGCGCTCGTAGTCGACGATGGTCAGGGCGCCGTCGGACGTGACGGCGTGAAGTTGTTCGGGAATCAGGACGTCGAGATCCTTGTAATGACGCTTGAGGGAAGCGAGGCTGTTGGAATCCCAACTGACGAAGAAGGCCGCGCGCAGGGGATCGTAGCTGGCGGGGACGGTTCCAAGATTGGCGACGCGGCGCCGGCGGCCTTCGCGCGCGGGCACCGGCTTCTTTTTGGCTTTCAGCGCTTGATACTTCGGCTTGGTGTCCGGAAGGAGGCCGGCTGGCAGATCAACGCTGGCGGCGATAGTGACGAAAAAATAGGCGAGCAGCAGAGTCAGAAGGACGCCGGAGATTTCCATGGCGCGGCGGGTGAAGCGCCAGCGCACACGCTGCGCGTCATAGAAGATGGGACCGCGTTCCTTCATTGCACCTTTCAACCGGCAGGCCGGCAGGCGAATATACATCAGGCTGGGGCTGAGTCCGTCTGCTCGATTCCGTCTGCTCTATTGTAAGATGCGTGGCATTGATGAAGCGAGTTTTCTTGAATCCCCTTGTTGCGCTTGCTGCAGGCCTCTGCTTGCGGCTGTTTTTCGTGCTGAAGTATCCCGCCAACTCGGGAGACACGGTGCTCTACGAGCAGATCGCGACGAACTGGCTGAAGCATCACGTGTATGCGATGGATGTGGCGGGGACGGTTACGCCCGTGGATTTGCGCATGCCGGGTTATCCGGCGTTTCTGGCCATTATTTACGCGTTTACAGGCCGCACGGAAGAGAACGCCCGGCACTGGGTGATGCTGGCGCAGATCGCGGTTGATCTGCTCGCCTGTTTGGTGATCGCGCGGCTGGCGGAGCTTCTTGCGTGCGTCACTGCGGGCGTCCCGACAAACCAGCGAGTGCGGCCCGTGGCGCTGTGGCTTGCGGTGTTGTGTCCTTTTACAGCTAACTATACGGCGGTGCCGTTGACGGAAGTTTTCGCGGTCCTATGGACTGGGCTTGCTTGCGGCGTTCTTGTTCTCGCGTTGCGGCGCGCCGAGCAGCCTGATTTTCTCCTGAAGAATTCCCACCTGCCGATTCGAAAGAGTGTGGAGTATACGGCGCTGGGAGCGGGCTTGATCGTTGGGATGGGAACGCTGTTTCGGCCGGAAACACCGCTCTTATTGATTGCCCCGGCGATGGTGTTTTTTGGATTGTTTTTCAGTGCGCGGAATTTGAAGCGTTGGGTGATGGTTTGCCTGGCGATGGCGCTTGGTTGCGGGATGATGCTTTCTCCCTGGGCGTTGCGCAACATGGTGACGCTCGGTGAGCCGCAATTCCTTGCGCCGAGGGATTCGAACCTGCCTGGGGAGCTGGTGCCGTCCGGCTTCATGGCGTGGGAAAAGACGTGGC
>Ga0210406_10006078_pt1 | contig 12563 bp, 10 predicted proteins | sample IncBWC30MmetaG_FD_155454 | JGI IMG/M metagenome (GOLD analysis project Ga0210406, IMG submission 155454) | Forest soil microbial communities from Barre Woods Harvard Forest LTER site, Petersham, Massachusetts, United States - Inc-BW-C-30-M | ecosystem: Environmental > Terrestrial > Soil >...
GAAGTGTGCTTGCGTTCTTTGAGCACACGTCGCTGTTTCATCCCAAGGACTCCACCACCCGCAGCGGCTTTCATCGCAACGTGGCGCTGGAAGTGGAGGGGGATTCGATGGTGCGGCAGTTCAAGGTCAAGCTGGATGCGGCGGGTGTGACGAACGTACTCACGGATCACGGAGCGTCTTGCTCTCTGCGCTTCAATGATCCAAACGGCTTGACATTGGAATTATCGGCCGGTGTTTCGGCTTCCTCGGAGTACCGGCCAACCTCGCGGGCATCGGCCCACTCAAATCTGCAGCAGTGGCTGTACTACCGACAGAATTGGTGGCGGAAGGCCGCCGCAACGGAATAGGGAGTTCGCAACGCATGGCTTCCGAGCGAGATTCCCGCCGAACTTTCTTCGGCCTCTCGGCGCTGCTCTTTGCCGCCAGCGCGGCGGTCACGATCGTCTGGAGCGCGTCCATGTCGGCGATGGGCGAGTTGCCGATGCCCGGCGGCTGGACCATGTCAATGGCGTGGACGCGGATGCCCGGACAGACGTGGTCCGGAGCCGCCGCGTCGTTTCTCGGCATGTGGGTGGTGATGATGGTAGCGATGATGCTGCCCTCCCTGGTGCCGATGTTGTGGCGCTACCGCCAGGCCGTCGGCAGGACAGGCGCTGCGCATCTGGGTCGCCTGACTGTGATGGTGGGCGCGGGGTACTTCTTCGTGTGGATGGTGTTCGGGATGGCCGCCTTTCCGCTGGGCGTCGCGCTGGCGGCGATCGAGATGCAGCTGCCGGCGCTGGCGCGCGGCGTACCGATCGCGATCGGTGTGCTCGTCCTGATCGCCGGTTCCCTTCAGCTCACCGCGTGGAAAATGCGTCACCTCGCTTGCTGCCGCGAGGTGCCTGGCCGCTGCCGTCTGCCGGCCCACGCCGGCACGGCCTGGCGACACGGTCTGCGCCTTGGCCTTCACTGCGGCCAGTGTTGTTTCGGTCCGATGGCGATCCTTCTGGGCCTCGGGGTCATGGACCTCCGCACGATGGCGCTCGTGACGGTGGCCATCACTCTAGAACGTCTCGCACCGGCCGGTGAGCGCGTCGCGAGAGTCATCGGGGCCGTCGTCGTCGTCGCAGGGCTGCTGCTGATCGCGCGGGCGGCCGGGCTCGGATGACGCATTCGCATCGCGGATAGACGCACCGCCCCCCGACAGCGGCGCCACCAAATTGAGCGCCATTCCAAATCTTTAGTGCGCCGCTGGCCCTTTCGAACATCGCATTGGGTGCGCTAGCGTGTGTATCGTTAGCGCACTCGGGGCGCGGGAGGAAATGTAATGACGTTGGATATTCGCAAGGCACTCTGCGCGGGCAGCGTCGCGCTGCTGTGGTCGTTGCCGGCCGGCGCGGACGGCTCAACGCCCGCTGGAAGCCCAAACTGGTCCGGCAGCTTCTTGGCGCGCTTGGAAGCGCTCGCTCTGCTGCAGACTCTGAACGCCGATTTGCTGAGCAACGACAGTGCGACCCTGACTCTCGAGCATTGGTGCGAACTTCATCGACTGGCATCACCTCCACGAATCGTTGCCGAACGAGTCCCGGGCACGGACAAACTCCCATCGCCTGAGCAGCGTCGAGAGTTGGGCGTCACGCCGACCGAGCCGGTCCGCTACCGAAGGGTAAGGCTGCTGTGTGGTGCGGTTGTGCTGTCCGAGGCCGACAATTGGTATGTGCCTGGTCGCCTGACCCCCGAAATGAACAGGCTGCTGGACGCGACGGATACGCCGTTCGGCAAAGTTGTCCAAGCGCTTCAATTCCGTCGTCGCACCCTGTCCTCGACCGTACTTTGGCGACCGCTGCCGGAAGGGTGGGAAATGAGTGCCGCCGCGGTCAAAGACGCCGCGCCCATGCCGCAGAAGGTTTTGGAACATCGGGCGCTACTGAGTTTGCCCGACGGCACCCCGTTCAGCGAAGTCATCGAGTCCTACACCGCCAACGTTCTTGCCTTTCCTGTGCCGCAGCCTTGAAGGAGTATGGCGAGCCCCGCTGGCCGGCGCCAGGAACCGTTCTATTGAGCCCTAAACGCAGTCAGATCAATGATTTAGGTCGGAGCGTGCTGCCGGCTGCATATCGACCCTCTCGATTTGTTGCGCTACGCTACTTACCGATTCAGTAAGGATTGTGCATTTTAGAATCATGTTGCTATAATGTACGCTCCTTACCGAAACGGTATGTACCGTGTCATCTACCACATCAGCCCCGGACATCCGTTCCCTAAGCAGCAACCAGGCGCGCCTAGTGCTCTCGCTGCTCGAGGACAAGAAGACGACCGTCAATCCGGCGATCGTCGTCGAGCGCCTCGGAGTACACCGGAACTACGCTTGGAAGCTGTTGCACGACCTCGAAGCCAAGGGCTGGCTCCACAGGTATGCGCGCGGAATCTACCGCATCGTGCCGCCGGAGTGGGGGCCTGATCGCCTTCCCAACCTCGATGTTTACGCGGCCGCCCTCGCGAATGCCCAAGATGGGTATGCGGGGCTTGCCACGGCGGCAACTCTCCACGGCCTCACGACCCAGTCGCGGCGCGTTGTCTTCGTCCTCCTGCCGCGGAGAAAACGAGATGTCGAACTCGACGGCACCACGGTCCGCTTCGTGACGGTGAAGCCTGCGCACCTCTTTGGAACAGAGAAGCGCCTCGAGCTTGGTGAGAGCATCACGGTGTCGGATCTGGAGAAGACGGCGCTCGACTGCCTCGAGTACGGCATCGGCACTTTCGACTTCACCGAGCTCACAGCAATCGTCGCAACCGTACTGCGCCGTGGGCAGAGGTATCGGCTGGCGGACTACGTCCGCCGCTTCGCGAGCGGCCCGCTCGCCCGCAGGCTCGGCGCGCTCGGCGCGCTCGCTGGGATCCCACCCGCGCCTGTTCTTCTCAAAGCACTCCGGTCGTTTCCTGTTCCAACGACGCCAATCGCCCTCGATCCAAGGCGACCGGTGACACGCGAAAGCTCCGTCGACAGAAACTGGGGCGTACGCGTGAACGTCCCACCCTCGGATCTCTTTCACATCTGACGTGCTAACGAAACTCCAGCTCGCGCGTTCCGTACAAAGGCGGGCTCTGCAGCCCGCCTCTCAAGGTCGGCTTAACTCCGCTTAGAACTGCGCCGTCACCCGCGCAAAGAAGAAGCGTCCCAACGCATCGTAAGTACCCGGGAAGGTATTGCCGTTGCAGGAGCTGGCGTTCGCCGTGAGCGTAGGGCAGTCCGAAGGAAACAACGTCGTTCCCGATGAGGCAATGATCGGCGGATCCTTGTCCAGCACGTTGTTGACGCCGACTTGCAGCTTGAACATCTTGTACAGCGACATATTGGCCGACAGGTCGAAGTAGCTGTACGGCTTGATGTGCTGAGTGAGCGGCAACGCGCTTCCGGCCAGCTGCGGGTTCGGGCTGATCTGCTCGGAGTCCGCACCGCTCAAGAAGCGCCAGCGCGCGGTCAGGTCGAACCCGCTCCAGGGCGTGGCCCAGGTCGTATTGAACACATGACGCCACTTCGCATCCGGCGCACCGCACGTGGTGCCGTAGTAGCCGGCGCAATCGTAAGCCGGCCCACCGGTCAGCGGCTGAGTTCCCAGATTGATCAGTCGCGTACCTTCCAGATTGAACAGCAGCGAGCCGAAGTTATCGATCGGCATGCGGTAGTTGAGCTTCGTGTCGACACCGCGGGTGGTCAGCGCGCCGAAGTTTACGCGGGTATCAGCGATATAGCCGGCGTTCGTCTTGAACAACGAACCATTGGGGTCGCGGTGGATCGCATCGCAAAACGTCGGATTGCCCGAGGCGATGCAATTGTTGATGATCGTATCAGCCCCGATCGCACCAATGGTGTCCACCAGCTTGATGTTGAAATAATCGAACGACATGGAGAAGTCGTGCAGGAAATGCGGCGTGATCACGATGCCTGCCGAATACGTGTCCGATTTTTCCGGGGTCAAATTCGGGTTGCCGCCGGCCAGGCCATTGTACTGGCTGGCGCTGTTGGCGCCGATGTGGCCGTATTGCGCGGCGCTTACACCGGTGAGCGCGCACTGGGCCGGGGTGGCAGTCGGTGTGGCGCCGGCACACGGATCCGTGTTTCCATCCAACCCCACCGCCTGCGGCAGATAAAGTTCCAGAATGTTCGGCGCGCGTATGGCGCGCGAGTAGCTGGCACGAACTCGAACATCGCTAACGGCCGCGTATTCGACGCCGAATTTATAGGTGTTGGTCTTGAATCCCAAGCTGTAGTCGGACCAGCGATAGCCGGCTTCCAATCCCAGAGACTGGGCCATCGGCCTGTGATCCAGAAGCGGGATGCCGATTTCGGTGAAGACCTCGCGGACATGGTAGTCGCCCGAGACCGGAACAATCGCGCCGCCGGAACCTTCGGCATTACCTTCCTGGCTCGCCAGGTCCGGTGAAAATGCGGCCGACTCGGAACGGTATTCCGAGCCCAAATTGACCTTGATGCCTTCCTCTGCCAGCGGTGACTTGATGCCCCATTTGGCCATGTCGGCGGTCACCGATCCGGACACCACGTATTCGACCGTTGTTGAATCGATCAGCAACGGAATGGACAAGTAGTTGGTCGCCGCCGGCGTGACGCCGTTCGGCACCCAAATGTTCCACGGCACGCAATTCGGTGCCGTGCCGGCCACGGCGGCCGCGCAGGCCGGTAGACCGGTTGCCGGATTGGTGATCACATTCAACGCATTCGCAACCCGATCCGCAGCGAAAAAGTTGAGGTTGTTGACCGTGCTGTCCGTCGAAGCGCGCTGCGCATACGCATCGAAGGTCAAACCGTCGATGATGTCGCCTTTGAGCCCTGTGACCGCGCGGAAGGAATTGCCGACAAACGAGGCAATTCGGCCGCCGCCTTCTACGTTACGGCGGGCTATGTATAGGGTGGCAGCATTGGGTGTCCCCTGCGCGGCTGCAACGGCGCAAATGGCGGTCCTTTCAGCCGCCGTCAACAGCGGATCGGCGCATGGAATCGGCGTCGCCGTGAAAAAATCACCGCTGGCCGCGATCTGCGCCTGCGATGAGTTGCGTGAGAACATGATTTCGCCGTACGCGTTCAAATGATCGTTGACGTTGTAATTGACGAAAGAGCCGCCGGTGAAGCGCTCATTGGGCCGCTGATAAAAGTTCAGGGGGCCGAAGTTGTAGTCGTCGGCTGCGGTGAACGGCCGAAACGCGCCTGTCTTGCCATCGACGGTGTTGGTAAAAGCCGGATGCCCCGGCGAGTTATAGGCCTGGAAGTAGCCACCGGCACCGTTTTTCGCGGACCATGGCGAGCCGCCGCATTTCAATCCGCCGGTCTTCGTGGAATCCAAAACACAGCCACCATAGTCGTACTGGCCCTCGAGGACTGCCGCGGCCCTGTCATACGTAAAATAGAAGGTGGCGTTGCCCTTGTTGTCAGCGAAGTTCGAGCCCATGAGAACGGACACGTTCTTGCCAAACCCTGCATTGACATTGCCGTCCGGGCGAGGATCGCCTGCGGTGGCCAACGCCGCCTGGGCGATGGGATTGTTGTTGTGATTCTGGTAGAAACTATAGCTCGCGTCGACCTTGACGCCTTCAAAGTGCGTGTTCAGCACGAAGTTGACCACACCCGCGACGGCATCCGCGCCGTACACCGAGGAAGCACCACCGGTGAAGATGTCGACGCGCTCGATCAAGGCGGCGGGAATCTCGTTGAGGTCCGAGACGTTGGTGCCGCTTCCGACACCCGGACCCAGGCGCCGACCGTTGATGAGAACCAAAGTGCGCTGTGGGCCCAAGCCGCGCAGATTAACCGTGGCCGTGCCGTCCGCACCGTTGGATACGGTAGAATTTTGGCCGGCGAATACCATGGGCAGGTTGTTGAGGATGTCCTCGACGCGGGTCAGGTTGGTCGAGCCGATGTATCCGGCATCGACGCTGGTGATCGGGCTGATCGCAGTCAGATTCGGCGACGTGATCCTCGAGCCGGTCACCACCACCTCTTCAAGCCCGGGTTCCGGCGCGGTCGAAACCGCTGCTTGTTGCGACCAAGCGGCCGGCACCACAGCAGTTGCAGTGGCCGCGGCAAGCGCGGCGCGAACTGCAAATTGCAACTTGCGATTAATCCCCATTTACTGCCCCCTAAAAAAATTGAAAAAAAATCCAGCGTCCGACGACGCCGGTGCGACCCTTCGCTGGCTGATTCGCAGCACTCGACGTACTGCTGACGGTGACGGTGCTCTAGTCTGTTTTTCGAGGATAGGAACATAGGTGGACCCCATCAACATCCACTTGGCCGCTATATTTGGGTACCGCTGCGGGTTGGAAAAAAAAGGAGGGCTGCGGTGCGCGCTATTGATAGGTCGCGTGCGAAAAGGATAAACACACGGTGCGAGACCGCACCACGCCCTGAAGCGCGCTGCCTCGCAAATGCGGCATTCTCCAAAATACGCGGTCCTCTCGTCTGACCAGATGCCCACGGACATGGTGAAGTCGCGGGGGACGCCGAAAGCCGAAGCCATCCGCGGCCGCGTCCTGCTCGGCGCCCGAGTGCCCCGGAAGTGATGCATGCACTTCGATATGATCGAGCAGCGGCGCGCGATCTCGTGCCAAACGCTTGCGATTGAGAACGGCTCTCTGGACAGGTACCGGTCGCGTTGCTCCCTTGGCGTTCAGAAGCAAAAAGAATGCGAGGAGCAGTGGAATGTCATGTGCGACGGCGGCAAGCGATTTTCGAATGACGTCCTCGCGCGAATCCGCATCCCTTGCCGCTTCCTGATAGTACTTCAACCACCTGTCGTCGAACCGGAATCGAACCCGCTCGAGCAAATCACCCACGCCGGAATTGTGGGTCTGCGCCAAGCTGGCATATTCGCCTCGTAACATCCCGCTGCCGTCCGCGGCAGGCTCGAATCTGTCATCCAGGTTTATGTAGGTCTCGAGCGGCGACATCTGCGCGCCGCATTCTCCGGCAGCGCCGGAGACGCTCCAAAACGTTCTCGCCATTCCAGATCGACCGGACGCTGAGGCTTGCAGCAGCACGCCGACCTGCCGGCCGAAGGCATTCGGATCTCTTTGCGCAACGGTCCCGCACTGGCAAATGACTTGCTGATGAATGGCATCGCTCCATTCCACCCATATCCGCGCCGCGGGGATTCTTAGCAAGTCGAGGCAGCCGGCCAGCCGGTCGCCGTCCGCGAATGCCAGTTCCGCACTGGCGCGAGTCAGGTCATCCGCAATGACAAAACGGAGTGGGCACTCGGCGATTCGCTGTGCGAAATCACCGGGCCCACTCACTCTCATGGGGGCGCAGTGCGCCCGCGGTACGACAACGAAGGGTTCGCGGGACTGGGCAATGAGGTCAAGCAATCGCATTTCGACCACCGCGAATCTGGCTGCGATTCAATCAATAGTTGCGTAACGTGCATAAAACTTTAGAAAGTCCATGCGTCGCGATCAACACCCACTTCGGGAATGAATTTGGGTACCACCGATGAGGCGGCGCGCATTCAGAACGAATGCATCCAGTGACGTTCTGCTTGGCTCGCTAGCCGCTCTCCAAGCAACGCGTGAACAAGTCGGCAGCCGTTTTCAGTTGACCCACGGACAGTCCTGCGTAACCGATGAGCAGTCCGGGCCGGCCGGGTGGAGTGTGATAGTAGGGATGTACCGGATGCAGTCCAAGGCCTAAGGACTTGGCGCGAGCGATGAGCGCATCCAGGCGGTCAAAACCCAATCGGCGGAACCAAACCACAAAATGCATGCCCGCCTGATGCGGCCCGATTTCAATATCCGGACCCGCCAGGCGTTGCAGTGCCTCGACAATGGCTCGCCGACGGCTGAGGATCTCCTTTACCGACTTACGCAGATGCTTCTCGTACTGCCCACTCTGGATGAAGGTTCCGAGCGCGGCCTGCTCCATTGCCGCGGAGCCGAGATCATCCAGCAGCTTGGCCTTGTACAAGTCGTCGCGCAGTGCCTTGGGACAGACTATGTAGCCCAAGCGCAATGATGGAAATAGTGTTTTCGAGAAGCTGCCCACGTACAGGACGCGATCGGCAAGATCCAAGGACCGCAAAGTGGGTGGCCGCTTATCGCCGGAATGAAACTCGCTATCGTAGTCATCCTCGAATATCCAGCATCCCGTTCGGGCCGCCCATTGCAACAGCTCCAAGCGCCGATTCGTGGTCATGACGACGCCCGAAGGGAACTGATGCGAAGGGGTGACGAATGCCAACCGCGTCCGGCGCTGCGGCAACTCACTTACGACCAGGCCGTCTTGATCTGTACGGGCGCTGACCACTCGGGCGCCATGGGCGAGCAAGCTATGCAGGGCAAGTTGGTAGTGCGGATCTTCAATGACCACACGATCACCCGAATCCAGGAGCACGCGTTCGACGATGGTGAGCGCCTGCTGTGTGCCTCCGACGATCAAAATGTCCGAGGCATCGCAGGCGATTCCGCGGCGCCGTCCCAGATATTCCGCTATTGCGCGGCGCAAGGGTGGGTAGCCGCCCGGATAGGTCGGTCCGGCGCGCAGCGCCGCCGCCGACAATTTGCGCCGCCAGGAATGAAAAAGGGCGGAGTCCATCAGGGGCAGGCCATAGAGCAAGTCGTATCTCGGCCGTCTGCGAAAGTGTGCGCCGGCAAGCGTAATCGGCGGGAGCGATCGCAGTTCGACGGCGTACCGGGAGGTAGGGATTGCCCGTGTCTTTGCGGAGGCCTTCGCCGCAATACGCACTCTGGCAACCCGGGTGCCGGAACCGCCCCGGGCAACCGCGAGATCCTCCGCGCACAGCAAGTCGTACGCCTGCAGGACGGATTTCCTGGACACGCCGAGTGCGGTCGCGAGAGTGCGGGTGGAAGGTAGTTTGCTTCCCGCAACCAGACGCCCCTCGAGTATCTCCAACTTGATCGCTCTTGCGATTTGATCGTACAGAGCGCCCGTCTTGTCCAGCCTGAGATACATATTGGGTAAGGATAGCCCATGGACCCATTACCTTGGAGGTAATTGAAGCGCTTGCGGAGCACACGCATGCTCGACCGCATAGTCAAAAGGAGCGAGCCATGCAAAGACGCGAATTGATGAGTACGCTGGTTGCCGCCGGGGCGGGCGGCGTCCTCAGCACACGATCCACAGCTGCAGCGCTGTCTTCAAGTACCGCGGCATCCATCCCGACGAAAGCCGTCGACGCGCATTTCATTCAAGCACATGACGGCACGCGCCTGTACTGGACGGAGTGGGGCGTGGGCCGCCCGATATTATTCCTGAACAGCGCGGGGATGCCGACCCAGATGTGGGACTACCAGATTGCGGCGTTCGCCGATCAAGGATATCGCTGCATTGCCTTCGATCGCCGTGGACACGGACGGTCTGATCGGCCGCTCAATGGTTACGACTACGATACATTCGCCGACGACGTCGCCTCCGTGATCACGGCATTGGATCTGCAGGAGTTCACTGTCGTGGCGCATTCGATGGGTGGCGGCGAGATAGTGCGCTACCTGACACGTCATGGCAGCGCGCGCGCGGCGCGCATCGTCCTGCTTTCGCCAACGACGCCGTTCCTGCCGAAAACTGCCGACAATCCCAACGGCGTGCCGCAAGCCGCGTTCGAAGCGCTGCGCGCTTCCTGGCGCAAGGACTACCCAAAATGGATTGCCGACAACACGGCGCCGTTCTTTGTCGCGGAGACTTCGACATCGATGATGCAATGGGTCGCGGGGCTGTTGATGCAGAATTCGGTGCCGATTGCGATCGCTTGCAACAAGGCGATCGCAAACACCGACTTTCGTACCGAGTTGACCAAACTATCGGTGCCCGCGCTCGTCATTCACGGGGATCGGGACGTGTCTGCGCCTCTGGCACTGACCGGAAAACCTACCGCCGAACTGATTCCTGGTTGCCGGCTCAAAGTCTACGCAGGCGCGCCGCACGGCCTCATGTATACGCACATGGAGGTGCTGAACGGCGACATTGTGCAGTTCATTCGAGATACTTAGTACGGACCCACGGCACAGCCGATTTAATCGCCCAGTCGCTTGATTGCCATGACGTTGCTTCGCTTGCTGTTCGGATGTCCGCACACGGTCGGATTCCATGACGTCCCGACGATGGCCCATCCGGTCGGCACCGCAGCGCTGCAGGCGTAAATGATGGCGCCCTTCGGCTGATCCGTAAAACGCTGAATCGTCCAGACATTGTAATCGACGCTGCCCGGGTTGCCGCACACGGTTGGATTCCACGCGTCGTTGATCTTGATCCACCCCGGCGGGAGCGATCCTGCACAGACGTTTTGGGTCTGCAGGATTGTTCCCAAGGCCAGCGGCGCCGGCAATGCCACAGCGTCGCCGGGCTGCGGCTCGCGACGCTGTTTCGTCGCGTCCGATTCGCGAGTCGCGGCATCTGTGCTTGCTGCTTCCAGCGCCGCATTCGTGACTGAGACCGGCTTGGAAGAACCATTGCTGCAGCCGGCCTTCAAGGCGCCCAGGGGTGCCAGGTCCGCAGATATCACGCCCACACGGTTTCCCCGATCGTCGGCTAGATTGATTGCCGCAGACAGCCGCGCGTAGGGATGCAAATTCAAAAAATACAGCAGGCCCGGTGGTTTCGCTCCCGCGGCGCACTCGTTTATTCCTCCCTGCAGGTAGAACGCTGCAAATGAACGTGGATCCTCCGCGGGGGCTTCGGGCTCATTGGGATCCACATACGCCGCATCCTGTTTGGCAATGACAACAGGCACCATCAGAGGTCCCCGCGGTTGTGGTGCCGCGCGAAAAGTATAAGAGCACCCAATGGGAGCCACCTCGCCGGGCGCCAAACGACGCGCGTGATACTTTGGAAACCGGTCTGTGATCGGATTGAGATTTGCATCGAACAATATGAAGCGCTGTTGTGCCGGAACCGAGTCGTATTTGAAATTGGCGTTGACCGGCCGACTTGGGTTTGTGTTTGTCGCGTAGACGATGAAGCCCTTGTCGTTTGGACCAAATCCTTCGCAGCTTTTGCCGCTGACCTCCACTCTGAGGTCATCGATCGCCGCCCCTTCCACGCCATGAGAAAACATCAGCGAAGCGGCAAGCAACAACGCTTGTGCGGCAAGCGGAAGGCCGATGTACTCCAAATCACCCGTCGGATAGCCGCGCCTCAGCATCAGTTCTCGCAACCTGTTCGCGTTTCAGTAGTTCGGCTTCCGCCCGGGACCGGCTACCGAATTCCAACACCGCACGGTCATATTCCGGCCCGAACCGGCGCCGAAGGCTTATGGACCTTTGCGTTTGCGTGACCAACCACACGGCGACGGCAATCGCGGTAGCGAGCAAGAGTACGATAAGAATGACAGAGTTGGTTGCGGTATTCACGACGCAATCTCCTGTCCGAATGTAGGGGAAAGCATGGTCCCGAATGACCGGGTCGGCAGCCAGCGATCGTCCGCACAACGTGTAGGTCAGGGCTTACGAGCGGCTTGACTCTCACTGACAAGTTGCGGCACTGCGGTATCGACGCCCAGATGCCGAAAACCCACGAATACGTTGCGCCGCTCGTCCCAAAGCCGGTGGGTGAGGCACCGGAGACTCGACCACAGCGTGAGGGCCTTGATCGTCTGGAAAAAGGGATCCGCCTCATGGCATAGCTGAAGGTGATAGTTGGGAATACGCGGGCTCAGGTGATGAATGTGGTGGAACCCAATGTTGCCGGTAAACCATTGTAGGATTCGGGGCAGCTTATAAAATGAACTGCCATATATGGCTGCGGCGATGTAATTCCAATCCTTTGCGCGCGCCCAATAGGCGCCCGCGAATTGATGTTGTACGTAGAAAAGCCACAGACCCAGAGCGCCGGCGAGTGCGGACACCGTGAGCTGAATCAACAGAAACGCTTTCAATCCGATCACTGCACTCATTACGAGCATGACTGCCAGCAACGCCCAGTTCAGCCGATGAACCGATCGGCGTTCGCGTTTCGGCGCGTTGGACGACGTAAATCGATGTTGGACGACAAACACAAAAAGAGGCGCAATTGCGAACAGCACGATCGGGTTGCGTGCGAGCTGATAGGAAAATCGCCGCCAGCGGGTACTCTGAAGATATTCCTGCACGGTGAGCGTCCAGATATCGCCGGAGCCGCGTCGATCCAGGTCACCCGCCGATCCATGGTGCAGGGCGTGCTGCCAGCGCCAGTGCCGATAAGGCGTCAAAAGCAGTAAGCCTGCAATGGTACCTGTGACGTTGTTGGCGCGCTTCGATCGAAAGAACGACGCGTGGCCGCAGTCGTGAAAAATGATAAAGATGCGTGCCAGGAAACCGGCGGCAAAAATCGCGATCGGCAGCATCAGCCAATAGGAAATGGCAAGCGCGCGATCCATGGCAAACCACAGGAACACATAGGGAACCACCGAATTTACGATCTGCCATTGGGCTCGCCATAACGATGCTGTCTGAAACTTGGCAACGTTATCTTTGGAGTAGTCCGGGGCTACGGCGGGATTTATGGGGTCCATTGTGCAGCGCTGTCCGAGAGCAAATGAGGCGCAAAGATCGTCTGCCAGGTCTACGCGCTGGCACGGACG
>Ga0210406_10006080_pt1 | contig 12561 bp, 14 predicted proteins | sample IncBWC30MmetaG_FD_155454 | JGI IMG/M metagenome (GOLD analysis project Ga0210406, IMG submission 155454) | Forest soil microbial communities from Barre Woods Harvard Forest LTER site, Petersham, Massachusetts, United States - Inc-BW-C-30-M | ecosystem: Environmental > Terrestrial > Soil >...
CTATAGCGCGCAAGACGGGGTTTCCGTCAGGATATTCGGCCGGCCTTGCCACTCCTTCGCTGCTGAATAGCGAGCACAATGGCGAATACACCCGGAACACGATTGCGCGCTACGAAGACCTGCAGAACCTGGCCTCGGCTCTCAGCCGGGAGGCATAGTTCGTCAACCTGCTCTCTGTATCTAAGGACAACGCGGGACGGCGGGGAATCGTCAGAACTAAGTCGGTTCTGTTGCGCGGAAGAGCCGCAGTGTGCGAACAAATTGAAGAACACGTCTGGCCGATCATCGAGACAGACACGTTGCATCCAATTGCTCGACAAGATATTTCGGCGTGATTAGGCCGCAGAGGCCGCAACGGCACTTGAGCGGACATGCCAACGGGCCGCAGCCAAGTTAAGAACTGCTTCGACTCTGCTCAGGCTGTTTGCCAGTAGATGGAAGCACGAATTCCGCGAATTCCGCGAAAACCCCGACAACAGATCAGCCTCCTTCGACCGCGTTTTCAAGTATTTGAAAATGGCATTCGGTTTGCATTGGAAAACGCGCATCCTGGCCGCAACTTAGGCTCGGCGGGGAGGCGCTGCCAATGACCTTCAGGATCGACCGGTTCGTCAGCGAGGAGAATGCCATCGTGTTGCGTGTGTGTGGACGGGTGGAAATCGAATGTCTGAACACCATCAACGAACTGATCGAAGAAGAGACCGCCAAGCTCGCTCTCGACCTTTCAGAGGTGACGATTGCTAATCGCGACGCAGCCACGTTTCTTGCAGTTTGCGAACGCAAAGGGATCGAACTCAGGAATTGCCCACCTTTTCTTCGTGGATGGGTTGACAAAGAACAGGGGAGCATTACGCCGTAGCATTTGCTGAGCCTGTGCCGGCATCGTCTGCGCGATTCGTCGCAACAAATTTACGATCACTTCAAATGGGAGAACACAAATGAAAGACACGTACGAAGCAGTGGAAGTCTCCGCACCTGGCGTGCTTCGAGTAGTGGAACGGCAAGTCTCCCAGCCCGGAGCGGGTCAGGTCCGGATTCGGGTGGAAGCATGTGGAATCTGTCACACCGATGCCGCCACGGTCATGGGAACGTACCCGGGTTTGACCCTGCCGCGCGTTCCGGGGCATGAAGTGATTGGCCGCATTGAAGCGTTGGGTGCAGGCGTGGCCCGGTGGAAAATCGGTCAACGGGTTGGTGTCGGCCTCATCGCCGACGAAGACGGGGTGTGCGAACCGTGCCGACGCGGAGACATTGTGAATTGTCAGAACCCCATCTACAGCAGAGGGCAGACCTATGCGGAACATTCACCTACATCGGCCTCGTTGTTCGACCATCATAAAGGGTTATATCGACTTTTGTCGTCACTTTATCGGTGTAGAAAAGACCCATAGCGTTGTTATTGAAAATACATGGAGCGACAGAGAAGCGGAAACTCTGGCTAAAGGCAAGAGTGAAGCTATCCGATTAGTCGAACAGTTATGAACCGTCCAACCTCACGCTCGACCGGTCAATTCGTCGCAATGCTCGGTTTCGCCGGGCAAAGACCTCCTCGAAGATCGCTGACTGGAGAAAGGAGCATCGATGAAAACCCGAAGAGAATTTCTCGCAAATACGATAGCTGCTGCGGCTTTTCTGCCAAACAGTTCCGGCCAACCTGCTGCTCTGTCTGGACTCTCCACTATCGATGAAACCGGACGGAAAGATGCAGCGTCCAATGACCCAACTCCAGGAGGCCAATACATGACGGATAAAGGGGAAGATCCAAGAATTACGAGAGCGCGCCTCTCCGGGCCTGAACAGGTGACCAAAGACGCGACGGTTGCCGAAATGGCTGCCGATGGCACCCTGACCGTTTTAGTCAAAGGAACCAACGAGTGGGTTTGCACACCAGGAAACGAAAACAAAATCGGCGCCCCACCGATGTGTATGAACCCCATGGGTATGAGATGGATGATGGATGCCATGCAAGGAAAGCCGAAGCCGACGAACACCGCGCCCGGAATGATTTACATGCTGTGCGGCGCCACACAGAGAAGCAACACCAATCCAGCGGATAAAACCAGTCCCGCCATTCCCATAGGACCACACTGGATGATCACGTGGCCTTTCGATGCCGCGGCCAATGGGCTTCCGACCACAGTTCGCGACAAGGGCGCTTGGGTGATGTTCGCAGGAACACCCTACTCGTATCTGCACGTCTGCGGCAGCCCGTGGGAAGGCAATGAATACCACGACGGCGATAGGGCAGTCTGGACTATGTCCTACGCTCGTCACTGATTGACGACGGCAGCCACGGCTCCATCTGAAGATCTTCGGGCCCGTCGGGTTCCGGTAAGCTTTCGCATCAGGATAAAGTCTTCGCATTCCATCTCGCTAGTCTGACCTACTCAGTGAATGATGGCTGCGCGATGAAGTTGGGATTCGTGGCTGTAAGAGATATATCTCTGAATGAATACCTTGACTAGGTCGATGTCCGCACCTTGTTTCCAAACATCTGTTCTTCCTGCCTTGATGCATTTGCTCTAACTCTGCGCGCATGATTCATGGAGACACGAATTCCGCGAATTCCGCGAAAATCCCCGACAACAGATCAGCCTACGTCGACGCCTTTTCAGGCACATACGAATGGCATTCGGCTTGCACTAGTAATCATGCAAGGCCCGCCATGACTTACGCTTCGGCGAGGCGGCGCCAAAGAACAGGCGTGAGTGACGCCGTAGGACCGCCGAAGCTTCTCCAATGCGTTGCTTTGAGTTGTTGAGAAAGAGGAGTTTGATGGCCCAAGTGAATTCACCAAGGCAACAGGACGAGCTCTTGGCGAGCGTGGAATTATTTGCTCCTGCTACGACGGATGAAGTCCTCGTTGCGGCGGCCAAATTGCGGGATCATCACGCCTTCGTCGAGCTATGGACGCGGCACTCAAGGAAAGCATTCAACGTAGCCTATCGGGTTACGGGAAACCGAGACGATGCAGAAGACGCGATTCAGGATGCGTGGATGAAAGCCTATGTGCATTTGGACACTTTCGACGGCAGGGCAAAATTCTCGACTTGGCTCACGCGCATTGCGATCAATTCGTCGCTTATGATTCTTCGAAGTAAGCGTGCTCGTTCTGAGACTTCCATGGAGATCAAGGATGGTGATAGCGAGTGGCATTGTGAGATTGCAGATCAGACAAAGAACGTTGAAGAACTCTACGCCCGGCAGGAAAGAGTAGAACACTTAAAGCGGGCGATCTGCCGTCTACACCCGACTCTGCGAAATGTGGTTGAGATTCGTCAGTCCAACGATCGTTCGGTAAAAGAAGTCGCCGAACTCGCAGGCATCTCTGTTGCCGCAACTAAGTCTCGTTTGTTACGCGCTAGAAAGATTTTGCGCGAAGCTCTCGTCACCCGGGCCCTTTGATCCGGACGCAATAGTGCGGCGAACAGTCTTCAGGCAATCTGTGTACCTCAACAACCTCAACCGGAAAAATCGACAAAGAACTGGAGAACAAATGAGCGTTACCCCTAGTCATCTGACAAGAGAGACTACGCGAGTCCGTAGCCTGTTCGTAGCCATTCTCGTGCTCGTATGGGTGTTCGGGAGGGCCACCCAAGCAGCGGCGCAGAGAATCACGCCTCCAAGCACTCCTAACGCGATCACGCCACCGGCGGGAAACTCTGCATTTTTGTTGGGTCAAGCCGTGGGGACTCAAGGCTATGTTTGCTTGCCCACGAGCGCAGGCTCTTCGACTGCTTCCTGGACCGTCAACGCCGCCCGCCCCGAAGCGACCCTTTTTGTTAATGTCTTTAACCGGTACGTGGAGGTTGTCACACACTTCCTTAGCCCCGATACCAACCCCAACCAGTTCGCCTCAAACCCACTCCCGTTCGGCAGCCCAAGCTGGCAGAGTTCCTTCGACAGCAGCAAGGTGTGGGGAAAAACGCTGCAATCGATTCCCGCGGGCTCCGACAAGAGCTGCCCGAATAGTAGCGCCATTGCCTGTCTCTTGTTGCAGTCAATCGGGACGGAAGCGGGACCAGCCGGCGGCAGCTTCTTGACCAAAACCACGTTCATTCAACGTTTGAACACCCAAGGAGGATCTGCCCCCAACACCGGTTGCTCGGTCCTAAACGATGTGGGTAAGCAAACGCTCGTGCCCTACACCGCCGACTACTACTTCTTCCGCGGGGAAGAATAGCGAGTCACTCCTCTGTCGCCGATCATCTATCAACACAATACGCCTAATCGGCGATCTTAGAGATGACCCGGAGCACAGACCGGGGACTCCCGGTCTGTGCTCCAACCTACAACAACATGGGATGACGTTGTGGGGAATCAGCCAGGCCGAAGGAGGTTCTGGCTTTGCCGTACCAGCCAATGAACTGCGCGGATTGAGGTTACACGTGGAGGTTGAACCAGGATGTCAGTTGTCGAGGTTATTCAATCTAACAATCAGAATCACGAACAAATGCGGATCCCTCGAGTTGCGATCGTGGGAACAGGCTTAGTCGGTTCGACAACGGCCTATGCGCTTTTGCTCTCCGGAGCGGCAGCGGAAATTGTATTGATTGATAGGGATGAGCGCCGAGCCGACGGTCACGTTCAGGACCTGCGAGATGCGGAAGTGTTTTCGCACACTACCAGAGTCGTTGTCGGCCAGTTCGACGATTGTTGCTCGGCGGACGTGATCATTATTACAGCCGGTGTTAGTCAGTCGGGCCAGAGATCACGACTAGAGGGCATGAACGAGACTGCGGCGATATTGAAGGGTCTCGTCCGGGATGTTGTGCGCTACAACCCACGCGGGATATTGCTGATCGCATCGAATCCCGTTGACGTGCTGACCTATGCCGCTTGGAAGTGGTCCGGTCTTCCGGCGAACCGTGTTATCGGTTCGGGCACATCTCTGGATACTTCTCGTTTCCGCAGGCGCCTTGCTGAGCACTATGGGGTGGCTTCGGACAATGTGCACGCATATGTCATCGGGGAACATGGCGAGAGCCAGGTGGCGGTGATTTCTTCGGCCCGGATCGCGGGCATGCCACTGGACGGCTTTTGCAGGGAACTGGACCTACCCTACGATGAAGATGGGCTAAGGAAAATCGCCAACGACACGCGAGCCGCCGGTCTGGAAATCATCCGCGCAAAAGGAGCGACGTACTACGGCATTGGAACGGCGCTGGCTCGTATTGCAGGCGCCATCTTGCGGGATGAACATGCAGTACTGACCGTGTCTAGCGTAGTGCCGGAGTCGATGGGATTGGGCGAAGTGTCTCTGTCCCTTCCAACTATTATTACTCGCGATGGCGTGGCTCGCGCGGTGCCCATCCCACTCGACGCATCGGAAAGGCAAGCACTTGAGGCTTCAGCCGAGACGCTGAAACAGTACATTGCCGCATTGAGGACATCAGAGGCCACCCTGGGTTAACGAGTCCTCACCGGATGCGCTTTCCAAGATCACCTTAGGCCTGGTGCGCGGTCGTATCGAGGCGACCTGACTGTCACCGCACTCATCACCGAAGCATCCATCGCCATAGGCGCAGATGAGATCAACATGAACTCTCAACAACCAAAAGTTCTCATCGTCGGCGCCGGTCCGACGGGCTTGACCGCGGCGCTCGAGTTGTCCCGGCTACAGATCCCAATTCGCGGATCAGGGGCGGTTCCTGCATCGTTGATCCGCTTGGAAACATTCTCATCGAGCCGAATTTCGAAAGGGAAGCAATCCGAGTGGCGGAACTCGACCGGAGCGTCATTCCCCGCAGCAAATACGATCTCGACGTTACCGGCCACTATGCGCGACCTGACATCTTCAAACTGGCAGTGGACATTCCCAAAGGCGCCCGTCATCGCTTATATCCCATAAGAATTTCCACTTAGACTCGAGCGCCTCATTGAACGACGCTCATACATAGAAGTACGCAATCACGTGATGCGATCCCAGCGCCGATGAGCACTTCACCTGTTACCAGCGAACCGAACGTCGGTCTCATTATCCGCGAACGCGAGCCGCTGAATCTTGAGTACCCGTTCAGGGATGCGGAGAAGCGGAAAAATGAAAGGCCCAACTCGGCTTTATAAAACCCGAGGCGCACCGCTGAAGAGTGAGGCGTTTCCAGTCTTTCCAAGTCTGTCTCTGACAGCCAAAGATTTCCTCCTCCATCTACAAAGGCAGCGCATTGGTTGCAGGCCGCAATTTGAGCTGTGTCGACTTTACCGTCAAGTCATTCAGGCAAGCCATCTCTTACTTCCTCAACACGATCGCTGCCGATCTGCCATCGCCAGATTTGCGACTCGGGCCAGTTGCCGACGGCTGGGTACGCCAGTTTCATGATCATCTTGTCGGCGTCGTAGGCGTGCAGGGAGATTAGCTTCAGGGCTCTATTTGGTCCTGGGGGTATCGATAGATCTTCCGTTTTCGCGCCCAATGCAATGAGCAAATGAGTCCCGAGAAGTCCCCCTGCCGACAACGTTGCCGTCGCCATTGAGAGAGCGGGAGAGGGGATGCGGCTTAGGTGGTTGCCAGTGAGGAAAGTTAGTAAAGACACAGCGACAGGCCGGGCAAACAATGGACGGAGGCGCATGGAACTCCTTTCAAGTGTGATTTACCCTTCACTTTGAGTCGAAACAGCCTGACTATAGGGTCGCCTTCGCGACCGCAACATCTTCGATGATCCGGCGATCGTTCGGCGAAATCACCCTCCACGTTTACCGCCGAACAGTTCGCTCGGCCTGCAGCGCCGGAGGAACCGCCCTAGCCGCGGGCCTCTTCACTCCAGTCGGCGTTCCTCAACTTTCGATCCCTTCGCACCTCAACGGTCACTGTGTTATCTCCTCAGCACATCCCCGAAGACTTCGCAGAGTTGACACGGTCACTCCATGTCAGGGCAACGCGCTCATTGAGCCTGGACGAGCCCGATGTCGATGCTGCGCGACAAGGTGAAAAGCGCGGAGCTACCGAGAGGTTAATTCCATTGTTGATAAGCCATCAACACCTGTCATTTTTTTTCAAAAAATCTTTTGTATGACACTCCCATCCAAGGAAGGGAGTAGAGAAAGATCGATTCGGTGAAAGACTTACACCGAGCAAGAACCAAGAGGGAGAGGACCATGAAGATATCCAGACGCGGCCTTCTGGCGATGGCTGCGAGTTCGGCAACAAGGCGGTCGCCGACTCGGGATGCTGTAGCGGCCCAAGAGACTTCTGCTATCTGATCGGAAACTCCCTGTTCTTGAATTCTAGCAACTAGTTTCCAGCCGCAACCGAAAATCGGGCTGGCGCCGTTTCAAACCCAGTTCAACAACAAGCACCACCGAAAGGACAGTATGGATAAGAAGCTTGCCACCGTGCTCGGCATCCCCGTCGACGACAACTGGAACATCGCAACAGCCGGCAAGCGGGGTCCGGCATTGCTCCAGAACATCTGGTTTGTTAACAAGATGGCGCTCTTCGATCGCGAGGCTATTTCAGAGCGCCGTATGCATGCCAGTGTGGACGACGGAAGAACTAACTTGAAGGAGGTTGTTTATGCAGAAGTACGTTGCTGAATTCATCGGGACCTTCTTTTTGGTTCTGACCGTTGGGTGCACGGTCATCGGCCACGGCGCCGGTCCGCTCGCCCCGCTGGCAATCGGTTCCGCGCTCATGGTGATGATTTTCGCGGGCGGACATATTTCCGGAGGGCACTTCAATCCGGCCGTTACGCTGGGCGTCTGGCTGCGTGGGAAGTGCGAGACCAAAGATGTAGCGCCGTACATAATCTTTCAGATCGTGGGGGCGGTATTGGCGGCCCTAGTCGTTAAGTTCCTAAAGGCAGGGGCTGCTGTTGTTCCGCTCCAGCCGGCGACCGTACCAGCGCTTTTGGCGGAGTTCCTTTTCACCTTTGCGCTCGTTTACGTCGTGCTGAATGTGGCTACGGCCAAGGGCACGTCGGGCAATTCTTTTTATGGATTGGCGATCGGATTCACGGTGGTGGTGGGGGCGTTTTCGGTCGGCAACATCTCCGGAGGCGCGTTCAACCCAGCGGTCGCGACGGGCATCTCCGTTCTCGGGCTGTCGTCGTGGGCGAATATCTGGATTTACCTGGTAGCCGATTTTGCCGGCGCTGCGGTGGCGGCGGGCGCTTTCAAGGCAGTGAATCCAGCAGAGCGTGAAGAGGTTCGCCAGCTCAATTCAAGAGATCAACCGCGACAGCAGAAGGAACGAGAGCAAAAAGAAGTTGCCTGACCGGCTGTCTGCCAGGACAGCATTCCCATAGCTAGATCGTCTCTTAGGCTTTTCCAACCTCCGCTAGTGTGGCGCTCTTGCAGCCACACTGGCGGCAGAGGGAAATCAACGCTCATTTTTGATTCGCTTCACGGATGGCATGAGGCGAATGAGTAGTAACACAGACCCGGAGGCAACTTCGGATATTGAGAGGATTGGACAGTAATGAGAAGAGCATGGATTGGATTGGCACTGTTGGCGACGACTCTGGTCGGCAGAGCGTCGCTGGCCCAAGAACAAGAGAGCGGCGCTCCAGAGGCGCAAGCGGAAGTGAGCTGCGGACCGCAGGCGCAAGAGAGTAGCGCACCGCAGGCACAAGTGAGCAGCACGCCGCAAGCGCAGGCACAAGCGAAAAAGGGCCCAACTTTGGGCGCGCATATCGGCTTCCTTCTCCCGCTCGTGACGCACTCCGGAGGCCAGACCACCAGTCTGGGAGACCAGGTTGCTGTTGGATTTCCGGTTGGAATCACCGTCAAGGGAAGCGGCCGCACCGCCTTCGACCTCGAATTTGTCCCACAATACAATGCAACCGGGCAACGGCTAACTACTCTCACTGTTCATCCCGGTCTTATCTATAGTTTGGGACATGGCTACGCGGTGGGATTACGAGCGGCGTTCGTCGTAGATAACCCCACGGTGGGATTTACGCCCCTGGTTAATAAAAGCTGGCCTATCAAGCATGACAACAGCTTGTTCAAAGCTTACTTTGTCGAGGCAGACCTGCCAGTCGGTTCCATTCGCCCGGTAGGCGCGCCCGCAACCAACGCCGTCACATTCGCTATGCACTTCGGAGTGGCTTTCTGAGGGCACCGGGAACGTGGCCCCGAGTGGAGTTCGCAGCAGACTGCCGGTGTCCATCACTTCGTTCGCAACCTCTTCCGGATTCCGCTTCCCAACGCGGGAGCAGGTCCGGTCTCCATCCCGTACAACCCAACCCGTAACTCTCACGATCCTGGAGGATCACATGGCTGAAGAAGTACGCAAGACGATGACAACGGACGCAGGGCGTCCCGTTGGCGATAACCAGAACTCCCTTACAGTCGGCGATCGCGGGCCGATCGTGTTTGAGGACTTCCTGCTGTTTGAGAAGATGGCGCACTTCAACCGCGAGCGCGTTCCGGAGCGCATCGTCCATGCCAAAGGTTCGGGCGCTTATGGCACGCTTACGGTGACCAACCCTGACATGCCGAAGTACACTACGGCGAAGCTGTTTGAGAAGGTCGGCAAACAGACTCCGATGTTCCTGCGCTTCTCGACCGTCGGCGGAGAGAAGGGTTCGGCAGACTCCGAGCGCGATCCTCGCGGCTTTGCGATGAAGTTCTACACCGAAGAGGGCAACTGGGATCTGGTGGGCAACAATACGCCAGTGTTCTTTATCCGCGATGCTCTAAAGTTCAGCGACTTCATCCACACGCAGAAGCGCGACCCGCAGACAAACCTTAAGTCGCCTACGATGATGTGGGACTTCTGGAGTTTGTCGCCGGAGAGCCTGCATCAGGTCACGATCCTGTTCAGCGACCGCGGCACTCCCGATGGCTACCGGCACATGAACGGCTACGGCAGCCACACGTTCTCGCTGATCAATGCGAAGAACGAGCTGTTCTATGTGAAGTGGCACTTCAAGACCAAGCAGGGGATCAAGAACTTTACCCGCGAAGAAGCCGACCACATGAAGAGTGTGGACATGGACCACTCGCAGAACGACCTCTTCCACGCGATCGAGAAAGGCGACTTCCCCAAGTGGAAGGTGCAGATCCAGATCATGCCGGAGGCAGAGGCGCAGACCTACCACATCAATCCGTTCGACGTCACCAAGGTCTGGCCGCACGCGGACTATCCCATGATTGAAGTGGGCGAGCTGGAGCTGAACCGGAATCCGGAAAACTACTTTGCCGAGGTGGAACAGGCGGCGTTCGACCCGAAGAATGTCGCTCCCGGCATGGGCTTCTCACCGGACAAGATGCTGCAGGGGCGGCTCATCAGCTATCCGGATGCGCAGCGCTACCGCATCGGCGTGAACTACAACCTGCTGCCGGTGAACGAGCCGAGGTGCCCGTTCAGCACGTACAACCGTGATGGCTCCATGCGCTTCAACGCGAATGGCGGCGCCAGTCCGAACTATGAGCCAAACAGCTTCGGCGGCCCGACCCAGGACCCGAAGTATGTCGAGCGTCCCACGACGTACGGCACCTCGACGGTGGGCCGGTTCAGCCACCGCGAACATGACGGCGACTACTACACCCAGCCGGGCCAACTCTTCCGGCTCATGACGCCCGAGCAGCGCAAGCGCCTCATCGGCAATATCGCCGGAGGTCTCTTGCAGACTCCGCGGCACATCCAGGAACGTCAGCTGGAGCACTTCTTCAAGGCCGATCCGGGCTATGGAGAAGGCGTCGCAAAAGCTCTTGGCATTCCCGTCAAAGAGCTGGTGGCGGCGAAGTAGATCTCAGCAATCATCGAGCCCGCGGCATTCCTGGCCGCGGGCTCGATGACGTTGACCGGCCACCGCGGGCCCATGTCGCCGTCGAATTCGGGATGAGCACGTGGAGTCGCTCCAGGGTTGATCCTCTTCGCATGCGCGCCGCTTACTCTTCAACTGCAGTGCGAAACTTAGAGCTAAGCACAAAGCCTGACTACTAAAGGACTCCGGTGCGGCCTGCCCATCTAGCAATATACGTCTTAAGGAAGGCGGTGAATTCCTCGGCGCCGGGTGGGAGTTTCTTTCCGCGGTTGCTAATTTGACTGAACTCCAAGTTTACGACGGGATTGATTAACTGGCTCATTACAACCGTTCTATGGCTGCAGGCCGGCAGTCCAAACGAGGGAATAACGGCAATGCCTTCGGCCGCCTCTACCAACGCGATCTGGGTGTCCATGAAATTCACCACGACCCCGCGTTGCCACCGGACCCCTGTTTTCGCCAGATGCTCATCGATGAGCTGCTGGTGAGGATAGCTTCGAGTCATTGAGATGAGTGTTTGTCCGTTCAACTCAGACCACGCCGCCGATGCTGGATGAATTGCCCCGTCCTTGTTGGCTCGAATCAGGACCAGAGAGAACCGAAAAAATGGTGTGCGCCGGATTCCGGGCCGGCTCTTGAAAGTCCCCAGGCCCAAATCGAGTTTGCCGGCTTCGACTCTCTTTAGGATCGTAGCGAGATGCGCATCGAACAATCGAATACGCAGATCGGGTCGTTGACTCCGGAACTCCCTGATGGCCCGCGGCAGGATACTGGCCGCGATGATGGGCGTCGTTCCCACAGACAGCTCCTGTCCGGTTCCTTCCGCAGTCTGTCCAATCCGCGACATCGCGGCATCGAGTGCATTTAAATGCGGCTGCGTCGCCGCGAGCAATTCATTTCCGTGAACCGTGGTCACGACGTGGCGGGTCGTGCGATCAAAGAGACGGAATCCGAGCTGGGTTTCGAGCTCTCGTATTAGCACGCTCAATCCCGAGGTAGAAATGAAGAGTGCTTCCGCCGCTCGAGTGAAACTGCGATGCTGCGCGACCAGTTGAAACGCCCTCAGCTGCCGGGAGCTGAATTCCATTGTTGAGATTCTATCAACAACTGCGAACTCTTTTGAGTAAATCGTTCACTGGAGCCTACCATCAAAGAGAGGGCATGAAGATCGATTTGATGAGGTCGCCTGCCTCAAGAGAGAAAATGTCATGAAGATGTCCATAGATGTTCTGGTCCAATCAGCGGCCGCAAGAGACAATCAAATCTTCGATGCTTTCTATCGCAGGTCACTGAGTGGGCCTGTTTCTTCGCCCTCCGTCTCACCAGCCTTAATATTGTCTTCATCTAAATCCGATAAATTTATTTGTGAAGAGCCCGGGAGCACGCGAACCATCGCGGCGCAGCTGAGGAGTTATCCGGATGCAACACCTTCGGATGTCTCCGTTGCGCCGGTACGGGTGCCAGGGAGTGACCAGGATGAGGCCAGTAGGTCGCCAGTTGAAACGTATCCCGCACCTCCTGAGGTCCTCTCCTGAATGGCGTTCCTCCGCGTTGTTTGCATGTCCATATTTGTTTTGGTCTGCGCTGAACGGTTGCCGGCACAGACTGCCGCCTCCCTGCCTCAGCCCGCTTCTTCACAGCCATCGTCCGACAGTCACACTATCGCGCTGACCATTCCCGATGGCACCCCGCTGCAGATCGCCTTGGATAGGGAAGAGCGCGTCCAGAAGGTCGGCCAGCCCATTCACGGACACGTCATGCAGCCCGTCTATGTCTTCGACCATCTCGTCATTCCTGTGGGTACTGCGGCAACGGGACGGATCTCGGCGATTGATCCTGTCCCAGGCCG
>Ga0210406_10006081_pt1 | contig 12561 bp, 8 predicted proteins | sample IncBWC30MmetaG_FD_155454 | JGI IMG/M metagenome (GOLD analysis project Ga0210406, IMG submission 155454) | Forest soil microbial communities from Barre Woods Harvard Forest LTER site, Petersham, Massachusetts, United States - Inc-BW-C-30-M | ecosystem: Environmental > Terrestrial > Soil >...
TTGCTCCCTCTCGCGATTGGGTTGTTCTTCGTCGTGCAACGGTATAAAAGTAACCGTCCACCCCAGGCTTCGCGGTTGGTCGCACCGGGTGGAGTGGCGATTAACACCGCCGTTGCGAAGCGGGGGACGATCGGCGTCTATCTGGAGGCGATCGGTACGGTCACGCCCGTTTACACCTCATCCGTCACGGCTCAGGTGAATGGACTCGTGACCGCCGTCCACTACGCCGAAGGGCAAATGGTTCACAAAGGCGACCCCCTGATCGATATCGATCCGCGGCCGTTTCAGGCGCAGGTGCTGCAGGCTCAGGGAACGCTCGATCGCGACACCAACCTGCTGGCTCAGGCGAAGATGGACCTGGACCGCTTCCGCGCGGCATGGGCGCGCAACGCAATCCCCAAACAACAGCTCGACGACCAGGAAAAGCTCGTCTTGCAGGATGAAGGACAGGTAAAGAGCGATCAGGGAAATCTACAGTTTTTTCAGGTACAACTCGGCTGGTGCCACATCACCGCTCCCTTCACCGGCCGCATCGGCCTGCGGCCGGTCGATCCCGGCAATGTGGTTGTGCTGACCGCCGGAAACCAGGTCAACGCCACCACCAGCCTCGCAGTCGTTACCCAGACTCAGCCCATCACCGTCGTATTTACCCTCGCGCAGGACAATCTCGGCGAAGTGCGCTCTCAGTTGCGCCGCCGCGGAACACTACCAGTGACTGCATTCGACCGCGCGCTAGAGATCAGGATCGCGTCCGGCTCCCTGACGGCAATCGACAACCAGATCGATACCACCACCGGCACGGTCAAGCTCCGCGCCACGTTTGACAACGCGGACGACGCGCTGTTCCCGAACCAATTCGTAAATACCAGGCTTCTGGTGAAGACTCTGAAGGGCGTCACGCTAGTCCCCAGCAATGTCATCCAACACAACGGGCAGGTGACCTTCGTGTATTTGATCAGCGACGGCACGGCGCATATGCAAACTGTCAAAGTCGGCACGAACGAAGGCGGCATGACGCAAGTCGAAGGCATCCGTCCGGGTACCGTTGTGGCCGCCAGCAGTTTCGAAAGACTTCAGGACAAGGTTCCCGTCACTCCTGTACGCAAGCCGATTCCCGGCGCCACAGGTGGGGCCTACATTCCATGAGCCCGTCTCGCCCATTCATTCTCCGGCCCGTAGCCACCTCATTGCTGATGGCCGCGATCCTGCTGGCCGGGATCGTCGCCTATTTGCAGTTGCCGGTTTCGGCGCTGCCCCAGGTCGACTATCCCACCATTCAGGTCTTCACCTTCTACCCGGGTGCGAGTCCGAACGTCATGGCGACCACTGTGACGGCGCCGCTGGAGCGGCAATTCGGACAGATTCAGGGCCTCAGCCAGATGACTTCCTCCAGTTCGGGCGGTAGTTCGGTCATCGTACTGCAATTCAATCTCAGCCTCGATATCGACGTGGCCGAACAGGAGGTACAAGCGGCGATCAATGCGGCGCAGAGCTTCCTGCCCGCCAACCTGCCGGTGCCTCCGGTATACAACAAGGCGAATCCGGCGGATGCGCCCGTGCTCACGCTGGCGATCACCTCGGGTTCCATGCCGCTGCCGCTGGTATACGACCTGGTGGACACCCGGCTTGCGCCAAAGCTATCGCAGATCAACGGTGTCGGACTGGTCAGCATCAGCGGCGGACAGAAGCCCGCGGTGCGGATTCAGGCGAATCCGGCGGCCCTGTCTTCCTATGGCCTCAACCTCGAAGACCTGCGAACCGCCTTGACACAGACCAGCATCAACGGGGCCAAAGGCAATTTCGACGGCCCTTACCAGAACTACCAGATCAACGCGAACGATCAGCTGCTCACAAGCCTGGACTACCACTCCGTGGTGGTCGCCTATCGCAACAACGCGCCCGTCCTGCTGAAGGACGTCGCGCAAGTGATCGACGGAGTCGAAAACGACAAACTGGCGGCCTGGATGGACCAGACGCCGGCGGTAATTCTCAATATTCAAAGACAACCCGGCGCCAACACCATCAGCGTGGTCAAAGAGATCAAGCGTCTGCTTCCGCAACTGGCCGGCAATCTTCCCGCGTCGATTCGGGTAACGCAGCTCACCGATTTGACGACCGCCATCAGCGCATCAGTTTCCGACGTCGAATTCGAACTGATGATGACCATCGCGCTGGTCGTCATGGTCATCTTCATCTTTCTGCGCAGCCTCTCGGCCACCGTTATTCCCAGCGTGGCTGTACCCTTGTCGCTGGTTGGCACGTTCGCCGCCATGTACGCTCTCGGCTACAGCCTGGACAACCTTTCGCTGATGGCGTTGACCATCTCGACCGGTTTCGTAGTGGACGATGCCATCGTAATGATCGAGAACATCTCCCGTTACATCGAGGAAGGCGATCCGCCGATGGAGGCTGCCCTCAAGGGCGCGGAGCAGATCGGCTTCACCATCGTATCGCTCACCGTCTCGCTGATCGCCGTACTCATTCCGCTGCTCTTCATGGGCGACGTGGTGGGACGCCTCTTCCGGGAATTCGCCGTCACCCTGGCGGTCACGATCATCATTTCCGCGGTGGTCTCGCTCACCCTCACGCCCATGATGGCCGCGCGCATCTTGAAGCACCGGCCGCCGGAACAGCAAGGGCGTTTCCATCTGGCTTCCGAACGTGCCTTCACGAGAATGATCGCATTTTACGGCAGCACCCTCCGAATCGTTCTGCGAGTTCAACCCCTCATCCTGCTTGTCGCGCTTGGCACCATCGTCCTCACCGGCTACCTCTACATCGTCATCCCCAAGGGCTTCTTTCCGGTGCAGGATACCGGCGTCATCCAGGGAATTTCGCAGGCCGCGGAAACGGTCTCCTTCACCGCCATGGCGTCGAAACAACAGGAGCTTGCACGCGTGATTCTGCGCGATCCGGCGGTTGAGAGTCTTTCTTCCTTCATCGGCGCGGACGGCGCCAATACGACCTTGAATAGCGGGCGCATGTCCATCAACCTGAAACCCCTCGAGGTTCGCGGGATCGGCGCTTCCGACGTCATCCGCAGATTGCAGAAAAGCCTGGAGCCGGTGGATGGCATCACGCTCTACATGCAGCCCGTTCAGAACATCACCATCGATGATCGCGTGAGCCGGACCCAATACCAGTACACCTTGGAAGATCCCGATAGCAACGAACTGAATCATTGGACCGATCGTTTCGTAGCCAAGCTCAAGCAACTGCCTCAACTGGCCGACGTGGCAACCGACCGGCAAAACGGAGGTCTCGCCGCATCGCTGACGATCGACCGAGTCACCGCATCGCGTTTGGGCATCGCTCCCTCCACCATCGACAACACGCTCTACGACGCATTCGGACAGCGCCAGATCAACACCCTTTATACGCAGCTGAACCAATACCACGTCATTCTCGAAGCTCTGCCGGACTTCCAGCGCGAACCCAAGATGCTGCAGAAGATATACATTCAGGCCAACACGTCTTCCGGCGCTTCGGGTCCGGGCGCAACTACATCGTTCGCAGCGTCGGGATCCGCAGCCGCCGGCTCGAATGCGCTCACCGCTCCCGTGAGATACACGCCTTCCTCGGGTGTGCTGATTCCGCCGAACAACGCGATCGACACAGGCGTCGGTGCGACCGGTCCCGCTGCGAACGTCACGAGCAGTTCCAATTCCGCGAATGCCGTGCCGCTCAGCGCCTTCACATCCCTGGAGCGGACCCGGTCGCCGCTTTCGATCAATCGCCAGGGTCAGTTTCCCGCGGTAACGATATCTTTCAACCTGGCGCCCAACGCCGCGCTTGGCAATGCGATATCCGCTGTCGAACGAGTCCAGCGGGATCTCAAGATGCCACCCAGCGTGCAGGCGGAGTTCCAGGGCACTGCGGCGGCTTTCAGGAACTCTCTTGCCAATGAAGGGCTCCTCATCATCGCAGCGCTGGTCACGGTCTACATTGTTCTGGGTGTGCTTTACGAGAGCTTCATTCACCCCATCACGATTCTTTCCACACTGCCTTCCGCCGGTGTGGGTGCGCTGCTGGCGCTCATGTTCTTCGGTCAGGACCTGAGCGTGGTCGCGATCATCGGCATTATTCTTCTGATCGGAATCGTGAAGAAGAACGGCATCATGATGGTCGATTTCGCGCTGGAGGGGCAGCGCGAGCACGGAAAGAACGCAACCGACGCTATCTACGACGCTTGTTTGCTGCGCTTCCGGCCCATCATCATGACGACGATGGCGGCGCTGCTCGCCGGTATCCCCCTGGCCTTCGGTAAAGGCTTCGGATCCGAATTACGGCGTCCGCTTGGCATTGCGATGATCGGCGGCCTCCTGCTCAGCCAGGTCCTCACGCTGTACACCACGCCGGTCATATACATCTTCTTCGACCGGTTCGCCAGAGCGCCCCGGCACGCGCCGAATGGACCCCAACCGGAAGGGCAGCCGCCCGCGGCGATTGAGCCATGATTCCATCCGCGGTCTTCATACGGCGTCCTGCCGGCACCACCCTGCTCACGGTAGCGATCGCGCTGGCCGGCGCGGTAGCCTTTTCGGTTCTTCCGGTGTCTCCTTTGCCGCAGGTCGACTTCCCTACCATTGCGGTTGCGGCGGCACTCCCGGGCGCCAGCGCGGATACCATGGCATCCACCGTTGCCGCCCCCCTGGAGCGCCAATTCGGCCACATCGCGGGGCTCAGTGAAATGACCTCTTCGAGTTCGCTCGGCACCACCTCCGTCACGCTTCAATTCGATCTCAGCCGCGACATCAATGGCGCCGCGCGCGACGTGGAGGCAGGAATCAACTCGGCCCGAACCTTCCTGCCGGCAAACCTGCCCGCCAATCCGACCTATCGCAAGGTCAATCCCGCCGACGCGCCGATCATGATCCTCGGACTTACCTCGGGCAAATACGATCGCGCCAGTTTGTATGACGCAGCGTCCACGATCCTTCAGCAAAAGATTTCGCAGATCCAGGGCGTTGGCCAGGTGAGCGTGGGCGGAGGAACTCTTCCATCCGTGCGGGTGGAAGTCGACCCCGCCCGGCTCAGCAGCATGGGCCTCACGCTGCAAAATGTTCAATCCATGCTCAGCCTGCAGAACGCGCATCAGCCTACCGGGCAGATCTCCAATGACTTCGTTACCGCGGATCTCATTACCAACGACCAGATCTTCCGCGCGAACGAGTACAAACCCCTGGTGCTTGGCTATAATCGCGGCGCGGCTGTGCGCCTCTCCGACGTAGCTAACGTCGTAGACTCCACGCAGAACGTCCGCACCGCCGGCTATCTCAATGGCGTTCCCGCAATCGTCATCATCATCTACCGCCAGCCGGGCGCGAACATCCTTCAGACCGTCGATCGTATTGCGGCCGAATTTCCATCGCTTAAATCTTCGATCCCCCAAGGCATCGACATGACCATCGTGCTCGATCGGACGACCACGATCCGGGCTTCCGTCAGGGATGTCGAGCGTACGCTGGTGATCTCTATCGTGCTGGTGATCATCGTGGTGTTCCTGTTCCTGCGAAGCGCTCGCGCTACGCTCATACCGAGCATCGCCGTACCCGTGTCGCTGATCGGCACTTTCGCCGTGATGTATCTGCTCGGGTACAGCATCGACAACCTGTCGCTGATGGCGCTTACGATTTCGACCGGGTTCGTGGTGGACGATGCGATCGTGGTGATGGAGGACATCTCACGCCACCTCGAGGAGGGTATGGCGCCGTTTGCCGCCGCTCTTCAAGGCGCGCGTGAGATCGGATTCACCGTGTTTTCCATCAGCATTTCGCTGATCGCCGTCTTCATCCCCATTTTGATGATGGGCGGCGTGGTCGGCCGCCTCTTTCGAGAATTTGCAATCGTGCTCTCCACCGCAATCCTGGTTTCCATGATCATCTCCCTGACCACGACTCCGATGATGTGCGCTCATCTGCTGCGGGATGAAAGGAACCGAAGGCACGGTCCGTTCTATCGCGCGAGCGAGAGCGTCTTCAACGGAATGCTCGCGATCTACCGGGGATCGCTGGCCTGGGTGCTGCAACACCGCGATCTCATGCTCGTCGTGCTGCTCCTGACTATCGCTTTGAACTTCGTACTCATTATCAGGATCCCGAAAGGATTTTTCCCTCAACAGGATACCGGAGCCATCGTGGGCGGGGTGCAAGGGCCGCAGGACGCGTCGTTCTTCCAGATGGACAACGCAATTCGTCAACTGGTCGATGTCGTGAAGGCCGACCCCGCGGTCGCGAATATCATCGCGTTCACCGGTGGAGCGGGCGCCTCGAACGGAGGCTTCATCTATATCGCCTTGAAGCCGCTCGAAGATCGCAGAGTGACCGCCCCGGAGATCATCGGCCGTCTGCGGCCGCGGATGGGCCGCCTGCCGGTGGCATCCGCGTTTCTTCAAGCCGCGCAGGATTTGCGGGTCGGGGGCAGGCAGAGCAACGCGCTTTACCAGTACACAATTCAGTCCGACAACGTGCGCGACCTGTCGTATTGGGGTCCTGTCCTTTTGGCCCAAATGAAAACCCTTCCCGTTCTTCAGGACGTGAACTCAGATCAGCAGAACAACGGTTTGGATCAGTTCCTAACCTACGACCGCAGCACCGCCGCACGGCTGGGAATCACTGCGCAATCTCTGGACTCCACCCTAAACAACGCATTTGGCCAGTCCCAGGTCTCGATCATTTACAGGGAGCTGAACCAGTATTACGTGGTGTTGGAAGTTGAACCCCGGTACTGGCAGAGTCCCGAAGGCCTGAAATACATCTACCTGAAGACCTCGAACAGGGGCGTAGTCCCCCTGGATGCTGTCACCAGGGCCCAGACCGGCACCACACCGCTGACCGTAAACCACACGGGCTTATTCCCATCGGTCACGGTATCTTTCAACCTCGCGCCCGGAGCCTCGCTGAGTGACGCCGCACAAGCGATCTCGAACATGCAGCAGAACCTGGGTACTCCGCCGACGGTTCGCGGTTTCTTCGCCGGCACCTTGCTGGCCTACCAGCAGTCGCTCGGAAGCGAGCCCTATCTCATCCTTACGGCGCTACTGGCGGTCTACATCGTCCTGGGCATTCTCTACGAAAGCCTGGTCCATCCTCTGACGATCATTTCCACGATCCCCTCGGCGAGCGCCGGCGCCATGCTCGCACTGATGCTGCTCAAGCTCGACCTCAATGTCATTTCCATTATCGGGATCGTGCTGCTGATTGGCATTGTGAAGAAGAACGCCATCATGATGATTGATTTCGCACTCGTCGCCGAGCGTGAACTGGGCTTGAGCACAGAGGCCGCGATATTCCGGGCATGTCTCTTGCGTTTCCGCCCAATCCTGATGACGACCATGGCCGCGATGTTCGGTGCCTTGCCGCTCGCTTTCGGCACCGGTACCGGGTCGGAATTGCGGCGTCCTCTCGGGGTCACAATCGTCGGTGGATTGATTGTCAGTCAGATGCTGACTCTCTATACGACTCCAGTGGTCTATCTGTTTCTTGATGGCTTGCGCCTTCGTTTCCAGGGACGCAACGTGGGCCTGGTTGGCCCGAGGGAAATCACTTCGTAGGTCGATGAAGAATGAGGGACGTTAATACCAGGCGACTTTCGGTGTCAGGGGCGGCAGTGCTCTTCCTGGCTGCCGGCTGCACGGTCGGCCCGAAATACCGCCCACCGGCCGCGACACAGACCCCGGTTCCCCCGGTATACAAGGAATCCCCGACGCAGTTCAAGGAGACCGAGGGCTGGACGGTGGCTCGTCCGGGAGATGCCATGTTACGCGGCAAGTGGTGGGAAATCTTTAAGGAGCCCGAGTTGAACAGCCTCGAAGAGCGCCTCAACATCGATAACGAGAGCATCAAGCAGGCCTTCGAGAACTTTATGGCTGCTCGCGCGCTCATCCGGGAAGCCCGGGCCCAGTACTTTCCAACGTTGACTACCACGCCATCCTACAACCGGTCGGCCTCCTCGGCGAACGTGGGCGGTGTGACCGTGGCGAATGGAAGCAGCGGAGTGGCCGCGGTCTCCGGCCGGCAACTCACTCTCTATTCCGTACCGCTTGACATCTCGTGGGCGCCCGACCTGTGGGGCAGGGTGCGGAACACAGTGCGCGAGTTTCAAGCCGGGGCCCAGTTGAGCGCCGCCGATCTGGAGAATGTACGCCTGACCGAACAGGCCAGCCTGGCCCAATTCTATTTCGAAATCCGGGGACAGGATGCACTCCAGAAAATCCTGAACGAGACTGTGGAAGCGGACAAGATGGCGCTCGAGCTGACGCAGGCGAGTTACCAGACAGGCGTCGGTGATGCGCTTGCCGTCGTCCAGGCACAGACGACATTGGAGAGCGTGCAGGCACAGGCGATCTCTATCGGTCTCTTGCGAGCTCAATTCGAGCACGCTATCGCCATGCTGATCGGCAGGCCGGCGTCAAGCTTTTCCCTCCCCGTAAAACCGATGACGACAGCTCCGCCGCCCATCCCGATCGGCATGCCTTCGCAGCTGCTGGAGCGGCGCCCGGATATCGCGGCAGCCGAACGCAACATGGCTGTAGCCAACGCCCAAATCGGCATAGCTTATGCGGCCTTCTATCCCACGCTGACCCTTTCCGCGACTGGCGGAGCCGAAAGCTCGACACTCGACAGACTCTTCAACTGGTCCAGCCGGGTGTGGTCAATCGGTGGGAGTGTTTCAGAGACGATCTTCGATGCCGGACTCCGCCGGGCCACCGTAAACCAGTTCATCGCGACCTACAATTCCGCGGTCGCTGCTTACCGCCAGACCGTGCTCACCGCCTTCCAGCAGGTGGAGGATTCGCTTTCAGGAGTACGCATCCTTTCCCAGGAGGTGGTGAAGCAAAGGCAGGCGGTGAAATCCGCGGAGACTCAATTGACGCTCCAAATGGCACGCTATGAAACCGGCATCGATCCTTACCTGAATGTGGTGATCTCCCAGACCACGCTACTTAGCAACCGGCAGAACCTGGTCACCGCACAGATATCGGAGATGACCTCAGCGGTTCAACTCATCCTGGCCCTCGGCGGAGGTTGGGATCGGTCCCAACTCCCTACTCCCCATCAGGTAACCGAAAAGCCGACAAAGTCCGAAACCACCATTCGCCGCTAGGGGGCCCGTACTTCAATGCGATGGTTCTGGTTCCATATGGATGTGCAGGGTGCGGCCGCCGAGCAGCCGGGCTTCGAGGACGCGGTCGAGGGACCATGCGCCGGCGCCGCGGACCACCACGAACAGCGCCATTGAGATGGCGAGGAGGTGATACTCGATGCCCTCTCCCGGCTGATTGCCGGACCAGTTCATGAACAGGCCGTTCCGTGCATGGATCAACAGTACGGCTACGATCATGTCCACAGCGATAGAGAGGGCCGCAACGCGGCTCAACAACCCGATAATCAGGCCGAGGCCGCCAAGGAACTCGGCCATGATCGCCAGGACGGCAAAGAGGGCGGGGATACCCAAGCCCTGGGTGAAGGACTTCATGGTTTGATCGAAGCCGGCGCCGCCGAACCAACCGAGCACTTTCTGAGCACCGTGAGCGAAGAAGACAAAACCGAGAACCACGCGCAAAAGCGTTAACAGGTGGTCGTCGTTTGTACGAATAATCTTCATGAGCGACATACGATCTCCTATTTGGGGAAAGGGCAGTTTTGTATCCAATGCACCTCGCCTCAATGTGGCAACGCACGTGCTCGAATTAATAAGTACGGCTCCGACCAGCGATCCGAATTTGGTCCGCATTGAAGAACGCATAGGCGATCTCGAGGGAGAGGATGATGCTCCAAACGCCATGGTTCGCCTGGAAGAGTTTCTCCAAAAAACAACACGCCGCTTGGTTCTTGTAAGTGAGGTCGTAGCTTTAGGTACCGGATCAAGCGCCCTTAACTTGCTCCAGTTGAAGGGTGTTCCGGAGCTGATCCAGGAACGCGCGTTCTTCCTTGCTGACCAGGGTTCCGCCGACACCCAGAAATCCCCCCTCGCGGGCGGCGTTGGCGACTTTTTCCGCGATGCCATACAGCATCCGGCGATACGCGTCCGTCTCCTCTTTGCCAGCCTGCTTCTCCAGGCAGGCTACCGCGGATTGAGCCTGTTCCAGCGCTCGACGCCGAAGGTCTTCGGGCGTTGGCTTGGCTTGCACACCGCCAAGCGACTCCCTGAGTGAGGCCTGTGCCGCTTGCATTTCGCTGGTGGAGGTCAGGTCGCGTATGAGCGGAATCCCGCTCGACTGGTTTGCAATAATCCCTTGAGAGAGGGCAAACAGCTCCTTGACTGTACCAAGACCGCTCGAGCCGGCCATCGCTGTGGCGAAGCCGACCAGGAATTGAGTGTTTCTCAGCGTGTTCCAGTCGGCGGGAGTGAAATCGTTCTTTGTGACCATGTTGTGGCCGATGCGAGTGAAGGCAACGGGACTTCATTTTATGGGCTGAGAAATGAGCCGGGTCTGTGACATCCGATCCGAACGGGCATTGGCGTGCTTGAGTGAGTCGAAGGCCAGGAGAGATTAATGAATACCAGCGTGGATCTCGATTTGGTTTGCCCGAACGGTCACAATGTGGCGGTGGCACTCAGCCGGGAAGAATTTGAGGATGCTTTGCGATCCGATACGTTGAAGTTCCACGCAACACCTGTGACACCGACTGGACTCCAACGGGGGAAGAAATTGCGAAGTTTCGCAAGTTGTTCCCACACGCCGGCTAAGGTTTGGTTGTCGGCCGCTCGAGCAACAGAAGGAAGCCATCCTGGGACGCGGTGTGGAAGCCTAGCCGCTTGAAGAGCCGCAGCGAAGGGTTGAAGGTTTCAACATAAATATCGACTGGCTTTCCGTCTCGATCGGCCTCGGCGAGGATCCTACTCAGAACTTCGGAACCGATGCCCGCGTTTCGGAGTTCGGGTGCGACCGTGATGTCCATGATGTGCAGGCGGTCGGGAGGACCATCCAGGTACAAGCGTCCGACGGCGCGCTCATCGACGCAGATCATCTCATGCGTCGCACGGGGGTGCTTGGTCCGGTAGCCCTCGGTCTGGGCGGCGAACTGCATTGCCAGGAAGGCGTGTTTCTGAGCGGCCGTCCACGGTACTTGCGCCATCTCGGCTTGTCGCGTGCTTGCGTAAAGTTCGAATAGGAGCGGCTGGTCGGATTCGACCGCGGGCCTGAGGGTGATCGTCATGGGAGGCCTTATTTGCGAAAGCGGTTGAAGATCACCTGGTAGCGCATGCCCTTTTCGTCGGGACCGAGCGGAGACATAAAGACTTCGAATTTCCCGAGTGTCTCGTGCTCGAGCGGCTGAATCTTCTGTTGGAACCACGGGGCGAGCGGGCCGCGGAAGATCAGGAGGAATTGCTCCAGCTTGGGCTGATCGGTGTACTCGGTGACCTCGATCAATTCCATCGGCAGGGAGCCGAGTTGCGGATCGTGGACCTGAAACGTGGTGTGCAGCCGGTCGGAAAAGCTTTTGCTATTGAGGTGCTCGGTCATGATTGTTTTCCATTTCAAGATACACGTCGTCCCCGCCGCGCTCCCGGAAACCGAGACGTCGATACAGACGAGCCGCGGGGTTGGAGCGCAAGACACTGAGGGCCATTGGTACGTTCAATGCGGCGGCGTCTTCGAGTAGCCGCGAGATCAAGTATGCGCCGACGCCGCAATTGCGATGCTCGGGTAGCAAGGCGATGTCCACGAGCCGGAGTTCCTTGGGGCCGGTGTGGATGATCATCGAACCAGCGGGATCATCGCCGCGTAGGATGATGCTTTCGGCAGCGTCGGGAAATGCGGCAGCGTACGAGGCCCGCCGTGCGCCGAACTGCATGCGCAGGAAGCCTTCCCGCTGCGCGTCGGTCCATCCCCACGAGCTCATTTCGTCCTGGCGCGCGGCCTGGTAGACGCGTGCCAGAAACTCGAGATCCGCGGCGGAGGCGGGCCGCGTGGAGATGGGCTCTGCTGGCTGGGTCATTGTGTGCTCATCAGTGTTTGCTAATCGGTGTGTGCTCGGCGGCGGTAAGTCCATTGTAGCTGCGCGAGCCTCTGCTATCATTCCAAAGTGAGTTGGCTCGATGAGATCTGCCTGTCTTGCGGCGTTTGCTGCACTACGCTCTCCATCGTCCATATCACGCAAGCCGATCTCGACCGTTTGATCGGCGGATACAACCTCAGCGCGGAACAGGCCGAAGCCATGGTGCGGCGCGAGGGTTCTCAATTCCGGATCCTGATGGACAACCACGCGGCTTGTGGCGCGCTCTCCGCGCGGGGAGGCCGCTATGCCTGCCAGGCCTACGAACACCGTCCCGGGATCTGCCGGGAGTATGAGTGCTTTATTCTGTTGGGCGTTAAGGACTGGCTGGCCAAGCGAGGCGCGGGGGAACTTGTTGACAGCGGCAACCCCTTCCATACAGCCGGAGACGAAGAAGAACTCCGGCGGCAGGTGGAAGGCGCGGTACAGCGCATGAGATCGGACAATCTGCGCGATTGCGTGCAACTTCAGAACGGCGCCAGAGGCCGCATCTACGAACGCCTGCCGGAACTGATCGCAACGCTTTCGGGGGCGGAGTTCGATCACACGTTTCCGCCGG
>Ga0210406_10006083_pt1 | contig 12560 bp, 12 predicted proteins | sample IncBWC30MmetaG_FD_155454 | JGI IMG/M metagenome (GOLD analysis project Ga0210406, IMG submission 155454) | Forest soil microbial communities from Barre Woods Harvard Forest LTER site, Petersham, Massachusetts, United States - Inc-BW-C-30-M | ecosystem: Environmental > Terrestrial > Soil >...
AAGTGATAGACCACCTCGTAATAGAGCGGCAGGTGTACGGTCAGCCCCATCATGGCGCCAAGCGCGAATCCACCGGCCGCCATCGCATAGGGCACCACGCTTCCGCCCATCAACGACAGCGGCAGGAACGGCTCCTCGGCCCGACCGGCGTGCCAGACGAAGGTGAGCGCCAGGGCCACGGATGCGCCCACCATCGCAAGGATGGTCGGCGACAGCCAGAGATAGCGGTTGCCGCCCCAGGTCAGCACCAGCATGAACACGACGGCGGCAGCCATCAGCAGCACGCCGCCGAGCCAGTCGACCTTGCGTCTGCGGTGAAAGGCCGGGATCTTGCCCATCTTCGGCAACAACAGCCCGAGTGCCGCGAGACTGAGCGGCACGTTGATCCAGAAGATCATCGACCAGTGCAGATGTTCGGCGAACACGCCGCCGAGGATCGGCCCGCCGATGCCGGCGGCCACCCAGACCCCGCTGAAATAGGCCTGGTACTGGCCGCGCTCGCGTGGGCTCACCACATCGGAAATCACGGTCTGCACGACCGGCATGATGCCGCCGCCGCCGAGCCCCTGCAGGCCGCGCGCCAAAATCAGCACCGGCATGTTCGGCGCCACCGCGCACAGGATCGAGCCCGCGATGAACAGGCTCAGCGCCGCGATGATCATGGCGCGGCGGCCATAGATGTCGCTCAGCGTGCCGAACACCGGCGCGACCGCGGTCGATGCCAGGAGATAGGCGGTGATGACCCAGGAGAGGCTGGTGACGTCGTGGAATTGCCGGCCGATGGTCGGCAGCGCGGTCGCGACGATGGTCTGGTCCAGCGCCGCCAAAAACATCGTCAGCATCAGGCTGATCAGGATGGTGCGGACTTCATCCTGCGTCAGCGCCGCTGGCGGCGCGATCGTCGGCGCGTCGCTGACATCGACCACTTGGGTCGCCATCTCGGGCAGTTCGGCGGCAATCGCCTCGGGCAATGTCTGGTGATCGGCAGGTTGACGGCGCTGCCGTTCGAACTTGTTCATCGGGACATTTTTTGCTGCTTGCCGCAAAACGGCGAGTGAATCATCCTATCGGTTGATATTTAGGCGGCAATTCCATGCCGAGGCAGCACCTCACGCGCATGGGTGCATCCCGCGGGCGGTCAATCGCAATGACGTGATCCGTTCAGGTGAATCATCGTCAGGATTTCGGCCGTTTCTTCAGCCGCGCGCGCTTCGGCAATAATGCCGGCCATTGCACGATGTGATCTTCGAGGTCGGCGTCGGCAATCTCGTTCTCGCTTCCCTGCACCCGCCCGCGCACCGAGACGCCGGCTTCATGAACGGTGTTGGGATCGCCGGAAATAAGCGGATGCCACCAATAGAGGTCCCGCCCCTCCGCGACCAACCGGTACCCGCAGCTCGGCGGCAGCCAGTTCAGGGTGCGGACGTTTTCCGGCGTCAACCTGACGCAGTCCGAAACCTTGTCGGAGCGGTTGGGGTAGTCCTTGCAGGTGCAAAGGCCGGCATCCAGCAGCTTGCAGGAGACGTGGGTGAAATAGATCTTGCCGGTATCTTCGTCCTCCAGCTTTTCCAGGCAGCAGCGCGCGCAGCCGTCGCACAGGCTCTCCCATTCGGCGTTGGACATCTCTTCCAACGTCTTGGTTTTCCAGAAGAATCCCTCTTGGTCAGAAACTGGCTTGGGGGGCGCGGTCATGAATCCCGATATTTGAGGCCTGCGCCGTTCTAGGCGTTGTGGCGGCAAAGGCAAACTGGGCGGCCAGCCGGCTGCCCAAAAGCCCTGAAAGCCATTAGTTGTACCGTTCAAAATCGCTTTGGGAGCATTGGTTTATCGGCCCCGCTCGGTTAAAAGATGAGGTGAGTCCCCAAGTGTGCAAAAAACGCCTTGGGTTTGCCGCAACACTCCCGCAAGACGTGTCGTAGCGCCCAGCCGGGCGCTCGAACGCTTTCGAACCGACCAAGGGTCCCGGGTGCGCAAGATTATCCCAGACGATTGGAAAAGACGGCTCGATAATTTCCGTCTGGATCTGGACGCGCGTTTCGACTCCACGCTGTTCTCGTCACTTAGGGGCACGCGCGAACTCTACGAGCGCTACTCGACCTTCATGGACCGCTTCTATGTCGGCCGCTGGAAGCGTTGGGTCTTCATCGAACCGTTGTCGGAGGCGGCCACCATCGGATTAGGCGGCATGGTCCTGATGCTGGCGCTGGCGATCCCCGCCTTTCGCGAAACCGCCGACGAGGACTGGCTGAAGAAGTCCGATCTCGCGGTGGCGTTCCTCGATCGCTACGGCAATCCGATCGGCAGCCGCGGCATCAAGCACAACGACTCGATCCCGCTCGAGGATTTCCCGGACAATCTGATCAAGGCGACGCTGGCCACCGAAGACCGCCGCTTCTACGACCATTTCGGCATCGACATCGCCGGCACCGCGCGCGCGCTCGTTACCAACGCGCAAGCCGGGGGCGTGCGCCAGGGCGGCTCCTCGATCACTCAGCAGCTCGCCAAGAACCTGTTCCTGAACAACGAGCGCACCATCGAGCGCAAGGTGAAGGAAGCGTTCCTCGCGGTCTGGCTGGAGACGCGGCTGACCAAGAACGAGATCCTAAAACTCTATCTCGACCGCGCCTATATGGGCGGCGGCACCTTCGGCGTCGACGGTGCTGCGCATTTCTATTTCAACAAGTCGGTCCGCGACGTCAATCTCGCGGAGGCCGCGATGCTCGCCGGGCTGTTCAAGGCGCCGACCAAATTCGCCCCGCACATCAACCTGCCCGCGGCGCGCGCCCGCGCCAACGTCGTGCTGGACAATCTGGTCGATGCCGGCTTCATGACCGAAGGCCAGGTGTTCGGCGCGCGGCGCAATCCGGCCTTTGCGGTTGACCGCCGCGACGAGAATTCGCCGAACTATTATCTCGACTATGCCTTCGACGAGATGCGCAAGCTGGTCGATACGTTTCCAAAATCCTATTCCGAGCGCGTCTTCGTGGTCCGTACCGCGATCGACATGAACGTGCAGAAGGCCGCCGAAGAAGCCATCGAGAACCAGTTGCGTCAGTTCGGCCGCGACTATCACGCAACCCAGGCCGCCAGCGTGGTTGCCGATCTCGACGGCGGCGTGCGCGCGATGGTCGGCGGTCGCGACTATGGCGCGAGCCAGTTCAACCGGGCGGTGGATGCCTACCGGCAGCCCGGCTCGTCGTTCAAGCCCTATGTCTACTCGACCGCACTGATGAACGGGTTCAAGCCGACCTCGATCGTGGTCGATGGCCCGGTCTGCCTCGGCAATTGGTGTCCGCAAAATTACGGCCACTCCTACTCCGGCGCGGTGACACTGACGCAGGCGATTACCCGCTCGATCAACGTCATTCCGGTAAAGCTGTCGATTGCGATCGGCAATAATCCGAAAAACCAGTGGGAATCCGCCAAGAGAGGCCGCGCCAAGATCGTCGAGGTGGCGCGCCGCTTCGGCATCAAGGCGCCGCTGCCGGATACCCCGTCGCTGCCGATCGGCGCCGACGAAGTCACCGTGATCGAGCACGCGGTCGCTTATGCGACCTTCCCCAACAAAGGCAAGTCGGTCACCCCGCACGCGGTGCTGGAAGTGCGCACCGGTACCGGCGATCTGGTCTGGCGCTGGGACCGCGACGGTCCGAAGCCGCGGGTGGCCATTCCGGCTTCGGTCGCCTCCGACATGGTGGGCATGATGAGCCACGTCGTCAGCGAAGGCACCGCGCGGCGCGCCGGGCTGGACGGCATTCCGACCGCCGGCAAGACCGGCACCACCAACGCCTATCGCGACGCCTGGTTCGTCGGATATACCGGCAACTTCGTCTGTGCCATCTGGTACGGCAATGACGATTACTCGCCGACCAACCGCATGACCGGCGGTTCGCTGCCGGCGCAGACCTGGCACGACATCATGGCCGTGGCGCATCAGGGCGTCGAGATCAAGGATATCTCCGGCTATCCGGCGGCGGGTCCCAAACCGCCGCAGCCCGCGGTCCCCGCGACGGTCGCGGCGTTCGGGGCACCGAAACCTCCAGAGATCAAGCCGGGACCGCCGCCGGTCCTCACCAAGCGTGGCGCGGACATTCTGGTGCGCGTGGAGAAGCTGCTCGACGAGGCGGCCAAGACCGCCGCCAAGACGTCGTCCGACGAGCCGGCCAAACCCGCCAAGCCGGTGTCGTCGAGCACGCTTGCATTTCCCGATAGTTTCGCGGCGGCGACGCCGGGCAGTGCGGCTCCCTCGGCGCCGCGCAAGAATTAAACCGTGCGGCTGGTCCTCATCACCCTGCTGGCGCTATTGCTCGCGACCGTGGTCGGTGTTGGCGCGACCTGGATGACGGCGACGCGCGGCACCGATCTCGGCACCCTCACGATCGGCGCATGGACCGCCCGGCCCAAGACCGGCACCGCCGATGTCGATCCCTATTCGCGTGCCACCATCGTGCGTAACGGCGAGTTGCCGATCGGAACCGGTGACGGCGTGGCGTTTTCGGCGACCACGGATGACCGCAGCAAGCCGCTCGACGGCCGCTGCGACGTGGTCGTCAGCGGCGTGACCCCCGCGGCGCGGTTCTGGACGCTGACGTTGTACGACCAGAAAGGACACCTCATCGCCAATTCGCTGCAACGTTACGGCTTCACCAGCCAGGAGATCATCCGCGGCGCGGACGGCGCATTCGAAATCCGGGTGGCGTCGCGCTCGCGCGCGGGAAACTGGCTTCCGACCGGCGGGATCGAACGTTACGCGCTGATGCTGCGGCTGTACGATACGCCGGTCGGCGTAGCGACGCGGACCCAGCGGGACGCGCCGATGCCCTCCATTGCGACCGTGGGGTGCCCGTGATCCGCCTCGTGTTCACGATCGTCGCGGGTGTGCTGCTGGGCGGCGTGGTGCATCTTGTCAGCGTGCTGGCATTGCCGCGGATCGCGACCCAGGACGCCTATTCGCGACTGACGCCGATGACCAAGCTCAACGCCGTCACCCCTCTCCTGCTCGCCGATCCTAACAATTCGCCGATGCCGTTCATGGATCCGGCGTTCGCGGTTGCGATTTGCCGCTACGATCTTTCCGGCGGGCCGATCAAGCTCGCGGTCCCGGTCAGCCAGGCCTATACCTCGGTGTCGTTCTACACCCGCAACGAGGTCGCCTATTACGCGATCAACGACCGCTCTGCCGGGCGCAAGGTGATCGAACTCGACCTGATGACCGAGGCCCAGCACAATGATTTACCCGAGGATGAGGACGTAACGGCAGCCGACCGGCTGATCATCGATTCTCCAACCGCGACCGGATTGATCGTGCTGAAGGCGTTGGCGCCGGAGCCCGGCCTGATGCCGCAGGCGCAAGCCGCGCTCACCGCATCGAGCTGCAAGGTGCAGACCGACGCGCCGGCCAAGCAGGCGGAAGCGCCGCGCGGCAAGCGTTGATGGCTTGGACCCACATCCGCCTGCAATGGTCCCGAAAGCGTTCAACTACGAATAGCTTCGATTACAGCGATTTCCAGGCCCGGTATTGCAAGGATCCGAGCGACGGAAAGACCCGCCTTAGCCAACAGATCTCGATACTCTTTTTCGGTTCGCTCCCGCCCTCCAGGCATCGCCAGCATATTCATGTCAGCCATCGCCATTTGCTGATGGGCCGGCGTCGCCTCCATTTTCTCTGGCATCACACGCTCGAACAACAGGACCTTGCTGGTCTGATCCATCGCCTTGTGACAATTTTTCAGGATCGCGAGGCTTTGCTCATCATCCCAATCGTGAATGATGAATTTGAGAATGTAGGCATCGGCTCCCTCGGGCACCGAACGAAAGAAGTCACCCGCGATGACCTCGCAACTTGCGGCTACGCCGGCGTCGACAAGCTTCTGAGGCGCCTCCGCGCTGCCGCGAGGCAGATCGAACACCACACCGCGCACATTCGGGTGTGCGGCCACGATCGCTGCGATCAACGTGCCATTGCCGCCGCCCACATCCATGATCTTGCGGAACTGCGAAAAATCATACGTCGAAATCAGCGCCTGGGTGACCCGCCGGGTATTTTCCGCCATGGCCTCATTGAAGATAACGGCCTCGTCGGGATTTGCGGCCAGGTATTCGAAGGTTCCCATTCCGTAGATGCGGCGCGTCCCCGATTCGCCCGTTCTTACGCAGTGGAGCAGTTCGCCCCAGGAACGCCAGGCTCGCTCCCCGCCAAACATCAACGCGTAGTTTCGCATCGAGCCCGGCACGTTCGAACGCAAGTGGCTGCCCAAGCCGGTCAAGGCAAAGCGATCAGATCCGAGGTCCTCAAGCAGGCCCATGCTCGCCAAAGCGCGCAGCAACCGAAGCAGCGGTCCGATGCTTGTATTGGTTGCTTGCGCCAAGGCTTCCGCCGACTTCGGCCCAGCCGCGAGCAGGTCGGAAATTCCAAGATGCGCTGAGATATGAATCGCGCGGGCGGGCATGTATCCCGTGATGAGCGACAGCAGGGCCGCGGGCGGCGCGCGGCTCGAATTGCCTTCTGAGACGGACATTGTTCCTCCTCCTCTCTTGCTGTCGGCGGTCGCGGTGAGCCGTCAGTGGGCCGCTCTTTCAGTCGAAATGATTCCACTCACCTTGGCGCGCTGTTCTTCGATGGCGGCTGCGAATTGCGCTGAGGTCCCGATGCGCATGGCGACACCCAAAGCTCGCAGCCGCGAACTGATCTCCGGACCTTCGGCAATCGCGGCGATATCGCCGGCGATGCGGTCGCGGCGGGCAACCGGCATATCCCTGCCTCCGAAAAAGCCCACAACACCGTCGAACGTGAGCTCCGGAAATCCAGCTTCTTCGGCGGTCGGAACGTCTGGCGCGAGCGGAGAACGTTGCTGGTTGGTCACCATTAACAGCCGTGCTTTGCCGCTCTCGATGGCGGGCATCAATACAGCGGGCGACGACACCAATACCTGAATCCGATTTTCGGCAAGATCCTGAAGCGCGGGCGCAAAATCGCGATATGGCACCTGCGTCAGCACCAACCCTGCCCTTTTTTGCAACGCCAGGAAGATGAATTGCGGCAGGCCTGCGGTAGCCGCCCAGTTGAATTTTTCAGGATGCGCTCGCGCCATCTCGATAAATGAATGGAGTGTGCGGACCCCTGTAGGGCTCGATACTGCCACAGCGAAGAAATTGTCGATCGCCATCGCAATCGGCACCAGGTCGCGAACGGGATCATAAGGCAATTTCTCGCGTATCAAGGGATTGATCGAGATCGGACCGGCAAATGAGAACAGCAGGGTGTGATCGTCATGGGCGGTGACGAAACTTGTGACGCCGACAATGCCATCGGCACCGGGGCGGTTCTCGACAACGACGGGCTGTCCCCAGCGTACAGAGAGTTTTTCAGCGAACAGGCGTGCCGCGAGATCGGTCGCAAGGCCAGCGGGAAGAGGCAGAATGATCCTCACTGGACGCTCCGGCCACGTTTCCGCGCGCGCCTGCATTGAAGCACAGGTTATCGCAGCGACTAACAAGGCAAATACGGAGCGCGCTCTAACATACATCAATCACCTCCGCTCTGTCGGCGATGTCTTGATCGAGCCGCGTTTCCGCCGCCCGCCGCCCGGCCGGGCGTGGATTTTGTTGGCATTCACGACTTGCACCAGCATGTCGAGAAAGGGCTCTTTCTCCTTGGCATCCAAGCAGGCCAGGATTCGGGCGTTAGCTTCGCGAACCTTGGTACGACACCGGCGCCATAGCCTTTTGCCTTGAGGCGTTATGGTGAGTTCGCGCGCCCGGCGGTCGGCACCATTCACCGAACGCTTCAAAAGACCTCGGGCTTCGAGCTTGTCCGCGATCAGGCTTACGTTGTTGCGGTCGATCCCGAGCGCCTCCGAAAGCGTCTGCTGGCTGATGCCTGGCACATCATCGACGAACACCAGCAAGGCATATTCAAGCTGCACGAGTTCGGCGTCCGCCACGGCTTCTGCGATCATCGACTGGCAGATTTGCTGCAACCTCCGCACCAGCGGGGCCACCGCGCGGCGGACAGGAACACCATCACTCCCCATGACGGCCTTGCCGGGCGCCATCTCCAGTGGGACCCCGATGATTGAACGCATCTCGTCGCACCCTTATCGTCAAATATTTGATCATCATATATATGATTATTTGATCTGTCAACCGCCGTCGGCCGGAGTGCGCCGCCGGTCAAGCGCCAGCGTTCTCCGGACGCGGCAGAGTTGGTTGTCCGCCGCAACGGCAATTCTCATAATCGACGGGATCGTGGCTGTTGAAGATCAAAACTTCATTGCCGTGGGTTGCCTTTAGCGTGCGCAATCGCTCCTGATTGGCGATGCGCGCGGCACTATCAATGTCCGCCCTGCGCTGAAACAGGCCGAGTACCAGCGGCATCCGCACCTGTCCCTGCAACTGGCCGTGGAAGAAATAGCCATCGCCGGCGTGCAGCAGCCATTTGTCCTTGCCGCGCACGGCGATGCCGCAATGACCCGGCGTATGGCCGGGTAGCGGAATCATCAGGATATCCGGCTCGCGATCGCCGAGCGCACGGACGCCCTCAAAGCCGAACCAGTCTTCGCCGCCCTCGCCGTAGAACTTCCAATCGGGCCCGCATTTCCATTGCGCCGTGACATAGCGGCCCTTGGGCGCGGCCGGCTGACCCAGCACCGCCATCTCATGCTCTTTTCGGTGGACATGCACCTTCGCGCTCGGAAAGTCGGCAATTCCGCCGGCATGATCGCGGTCGAGATGTGTCAGCAGGACGTGGCGCACATCGCTTGGCGAATAACCCAGCGCCCTGATTTGCCGAACCGCCGTCTCGGCCGGGTCCAGCCGGGGCGCCGCTTGCCGGACCCATCTGCGCCCGAGCCGCTGCGGCTCTGCGATGTCGTCGAGCCCGATGCCGGTATCGACGAGGGCAAGACCGTCGATGGTCTCGATCAGCAGGCAGTGGCAAACCATGCGCGCCCGTTCGAACAGGCCGCCGGTGCCGTTCACCAGACGACGCCCGATCGGGCACATGGTGCCGGTGTTGAGGTGATGGATGCGCATGACGAGCCCTTTTTCTGAAGCCCGTTGTGCTTGCCACGCCTGGTACCATAGGTAAAATATGGATATCTTATATTACCGATAGGATAGGACTATGGATATCCGGGAGCTCCGATATTTCGTCGCGGTGTTCAGGGAACGCAATTTGACGGCCGCGGCGAGACGCTGCTTCATCTCACAACCCTCGATCTCGGCAGCCATTACCAACCTGGAAGCCGAACTCGGTACCGCGCTGTTTATCCGGCACAAAAAGGGCGTCGCACCGACGCAGGCGGCTGAGCGGTTCCATTCGGTCGCTTGTCGCATCATTGACGAAGCGGATGCGGCGCGAAATTTGTTCCGAAAACCATCGACGCAAGCCGCGTTGACCCTTGGGTTGATGCGCACGCTGGATATGCCCCGGACCATCGCCCTGCTGAAGGTGTTGACCGGCAATTCTGACATCGCGCTGCGCCTCGTGGGCATCAACGAGACCGCAGATGCGCGCATCATTTCCAGAAGCATCATCGATGCAAACGAGCACTTCGTTCCGCTCTGGGTCGAGCACTATGTCGCGGCGCTGCCGCCGTCGCATCCGCTGACGCTAAAGCACCGCCTTCGCACCTCCGATTTCGCCGGCGTCGCGATGATCGATCGTTGCCATTGCGAGCAAGCCGGGTTGTTCGGCCGTACCGCGTCGCCGCGCAAACCTGTCGCGATTGCGGAATCGGAAGATTGGGCCATGGCCCTGGTCGCGGCCGGCGTTGGGGTTGCGATCGTCCCGGAGGGCGTGGCGCGCGCCAATCCGGATGTCGCCGTGCGCGAAATCGAAATCAAGGTGAAGCGCGAGGTCGGGCTTGCCTACAGCGAAGCAAGACCTGCTTCGGATGTGCTGAAAAATTTCATCGCGAAACTTCAGAAACCGCGGCCCAACGCAAACCGCACCAAAAACGCCGCCGCGCTCGAGCGATAATTTTCGCGGAAAATGGCTGCCTCAGCCGCGCGTACTGAGCGCGCGGCCGATGACGGGTGCGGCCGTGACCGGTGGGTTGGCGGTCTGTGACGCAAGCTCGCCGATCAAGCGGTCGGCATCGGCGGCCATGCCGTCGGGCGCCTGGATCACCAGCCGCTCCAGCGCCCAGCGGTAGGAGGACACCCGCCGCTCCAGGCACTGCTGCACCCATTGCACGATCAGCGTGTTCTCCTGCATGCGGGCGATCGCGTCGTCGCGTTCGCGCGGCGACAGCTCCGAGACATGGGCGAGGCTGGCGTTCCGCTTGCGGTCGAGCTCGAGCACCTTGATGGCGCTGGCGAAGAACGGCTCGAACCGGGTGACGTCGTCGCGCACGTCGTCGATCAGGTTGGCGTAGCGCGAGGAATGCGAACGATGTGGCTCGTCGATCAAGGCACGCCCATAAGCCGTGCGATCGAATGCCGGCGCCTGCCGCCACGGCGAAGGCAGCGGCTGGTAGTCGCCGAACACGCTTCTCCAGGCCGGGCGCGAATGCGGCGGCTCGATCAGGGGATAAGCGAGATCGCGAAGCTGCCGCTCATTGTCGGTAAGCTGAAATTGCGACGGACGCAGGCCAATGCTCGAGGTAGCCTCACCGCCGATCCAGCGGTGCATGTCGTCGTTGATGAAATCCTGGCGGGTGCGGCCGAAATCGCCGCCGCTGCAACCCCCGAGCGCCACGCATGCAACAAGCAGCGCCGAGGCCGGAAACATGCACCGGATCGAATGAAGCGTGTCCGGCATGTCGAAATGCCTGAACTTAGCGCCGGCGGCGACGTCGCCCCGGAGCCGCCCCCTGTTCCGGGCCGTGGCCACCGCTGGTTTCATCGGTTTGGCGGTCGATCCGGACGGCGGGAAGAATCAGGACGGTACCCATGCCCTCGCGCGGAGCGGCATCCATCGCGGAGCCCGCCCACCGCGACGCCGGAAAATCAATGATAATCCCCATGTCAGCTCTCTCTGATTGCTGCTGTCCGGCAGCACGCAATCATTAAGATCAGGACGTGGTTAACGGCATCTTAATTTAAATTCAGCAAATCCGGTTTGCCGCCGTCGAGCACATCGCGTGGCCGCCCGAAAACACTTCGTCGCATGGGGTGGATTTTGCCGCTCGCTACCCACCTGGCCGCGCACTCGCCAATGTCGGATCCAAAACCCCATGAGGACCTTATACTTGCCGGCGTCCCTTCGGTTCTGACATTCGAAGACGCCGGCCGAGACCGGATGCGAATGTCAGAATCCGACCACCAGAATATGGAGACACATCTTCACGGATTGTTTTCCTTAACGAACTGTTAAAGTGAATCGGCATAGGCTGCCGCGAGGGATGAATAAAGTCGCGTACGCCTGATATGACCACAATTCCACTGTTTCCAGGCCTCGATGGGTTGATGACGCTTTCCCGCCGCGAGGGCGTCGATATCCGTCCTACCCTGTTGCGAGTGCTGACCGATCTCTATGTTCAGGCCAGCAAGCATTCGACCGACGAAGAACGGCAATTCGTCGAGCTGACTTCACGGCTGATCGACCAGGTCGACGATGCGACGCGTGCGGCCGTGCGCGCCCGTCTTGCGATTTACCCGAACGCGCCGGCCGAAATCTTGGAAAAGCTCGGGCTGAGGCCGTTCAATCCCGAGCACAGCGTCCCCCTCGCCCGGCAGATTGCATCGCCGCCGGTGGCGCCGGCGCAACCGAGCCTACTGAGCGAAGCGCAGTTGCGGATGCAAGCGAATTTGTCGATGCAGCCGAAAGACGCCGCCGAAATCCACGACATGTTCTTCCGCGCCAGCGGCAGCGAGCGCGTCCTCATCCTGCACAACCTTGCCGAAACCCCGCTCCGCGCGTCGGCGCGAATCCCCGCAGCACGCGCCTGCCGTGCCGTCGAAACGCTCGAGATGGCCGCGTTCGCAACCGATATCGAAAGCTTTGCCCTCGAAATCGGCGAGACCCTGATATTGCCGGCGCGCATGGCCACCCAGATCGTCAACGATCCCGGCGGTGAGCCGCTCGCTTGCGCGGCACGCGCGCTCGACATGCCGAGCGCGGTTTTTCAGCGGGTGCTGTTGTTCCTGAAGCCCGAAATCGGCACGTCGGTGCACCAGGTCTATCGGCTGTCTCGGCTCTACGACCACTTGAGCGAACGATCGGCGCTGGTCATGCTGGCGGCCTGGCGCGGCTCGACCATGGCCGTTACCCGTGCCAAATACCGTCCCACGCTTCACGACGACGAACGCCACCGCGCGCGCATTATACAAGCGCCGGCCCGCCCCGCCTTGCAACCCGGCTCCGTCCCCGCCGCGCGCACGGGCACGCAAGGATCGGGGCGTTAGCCAAACCGTCATTGCGAGCGCCAGCGAAGCAATCCAGAGCCACAAACAAGGAAACTGGATTGCTTCCGCCTACGCGCAGGGGCGCTTCGGCGGACTCCAAGCCCGCCATGGCTCGCATAGCGAGCGGCGGCGGGTCGTCGCGGAGCCTGTCATCTCTGCGCGAGCGCTATTGCGCTCGTCGGGGGGCGCGCATTCGCGCGACCCGTTGG
>Ga0210406_10006084_pt1 | contig 12559 bp, 11 predicted proteins | sample IncBWC30MmetaG_FD_155454 | JGI IMG/M metagenome (GOLD analysis project Ga0210406, IMG submission 155454) | Forest soil microbial communities from Barre Woods Harvard Forest LTER site, Petersham, Massachusetts, United States - Inc-BW-C-30-M | ecosystem: Environmental > Terrestrial > Soil >...
CCTCACCGCATTTTCTCAAGACCTCGACCATCGCGTTGGAGATCATGTAACCGAACACCGTCAGCGCGTTGGACTTGCTGACATCCGCAGCATAGCGATCCATGAAAGCGGTAAAGTCACGGTAGGCCGGATCGTTGGCTGCCGCCGGATCGTCTCCCTCCCAGGAGTATCCTGCCGCCAGAATCCCTTCAGCATTTTGCAAGCCCGCAGGCTGCATAACGGCAGCAACCGATTCCGACACCGTGGATATGATGTGCTCGGGTTTCCAGCCAAGCTCGGCGGTGCGCCGGATCGCCATCACGGCAAATTTTGGAGTCGTTATGTCAAAAAAGATGTCGGCGCCGGAAGCCTTGAGCGTGGCGATCTGTTGATTGACATTGGCGTCGGTGACCTTGTACGTCGCTTCGGCAATGACCGGGATCTTGCCGCCAAGCCCGTCCTTGATGCCTTTGACGTAATCCTTGCCGAATTCATCGTCCTGATAGAGGATCGCGATCTTGCCGCCACTGGGATGCTGCTCCAGCAGATATTGCGCGTGGATGTGCCCCTCGGTTTGATAGCTTGGCTGGAATCCCATCGTCCAGGGGAAGTCGCGCGGCTTGTCCCACATCGACGCGCCCGATGCCACAAATAGCTGCGGAATCTTGTTAGAGTTCAGGTAGGGCCGCACCGCCGCGCTCGTCCCCGTGCCGAGGCTGGCGAACATCAGCAGCACTTTATCTTCTTCTACCAGCTTTCGCGTCAGCTCGACCGTCTTCTGCGGGTTGTAGCCGTCGTCATAGGAGATGAAATTGATCCTGCGGCCGTTGATGCCGCCCTCGGCGTTGACCTTGTTGAAGTAGGCGGCAATGATCTTGCCGATGACGCCGTAAGCGGAAGCTGGGCCGCTATAAGGCATGGTGTTGCCGATCCGGATTTCACCATCGGCAGCCCTTGAGTTGGAGACCGGGCCCAGCAAAAGGGCGACTGTCATAAAGGCAAGCCTGAGCGCACCCATCGCAACCTTGCGGAGCCAAAGGTCCTCATTGCCTGCGGACGTGCGCCAATGCATGTCGACGGTTCGCATCATATCCCCCTGTTGTGCGACATTATTTATTGCGTTTAATTTATTGCGTTTATTGCAGCAGCATCGGAACCATTGCGCAGATCCTAGCGAGTGGCCGATTGCAGGCGCTGCTTGGCCTCCAATGATCCCAGCTCGGCCGCCCTCGCATACCAGGCGCGGGCCTTTTCGGGATCCGGCTGCGCGCCGACAACCCTCAGCTTCGCAAGCACGGCGGCGTCGAACGTGCCCGCCAGGATGAAAGAGGCCTGTGCGTCACCGGCCTCCGCGAGATGCCTGAGCATCAGGCGCGCGCTGGCAATATCACCCGCCGCGATCAGGTCCTGACCGCGCTTCAGCAACGCCGCGATTTCATCACGCGTAAGCGAGACCGTCGCGCGGGGTGCCGGAACTGCGACTGTGGGGACTGCGGCTGCGGGTCGAGTCATGGTGTCGATCTGAGCAGGCCCAACCTTGGGAAAGGTCGGTGGTGCTGCGGCCGGAGGCGTTGCCACCGGGGCGGCGTTCGTCTGAGTGGATGCAAGCGTCGGCCCGGTCGGTGCCGACGGCGCCTCGGTTGGTTGCACGCTGGCTTGAGCCGCATCGATCTGAGGCAGCCTTCCAATGACAGCGGCGGAAAAAGACTGGTTCCTTCCGGCCTCGTCGTCGCTGGGAGGGGCAGCGGCGATCGTCGGGATCTGCACGACATTCGCTACAACCAGGGCAATGGCGGCGGCCACACCGACCGCGCCCAGGAGCCCGGCGACCAATCCGATGCCCGGCAGTCGCATTTCCCCTTGTGGTGGGGGCGGCATCAGCTCGGGTTTGAGCGGCGCCCAAACCCTCCTGACCATCTCCTCCAAGCCGTCCTCTTCCCCGCCCGAGCGAGCCTCTGTTAGCCGCAAACCGATATCGGTTCGCTGTTCAGAAGTTTGCCCGCGGGCCTGCGACGCTAGCCGGCTAGATTCGCGAAGGCGTTGGGCTGCCTTGGCGACATCCTCTTGGAGACGGCGCGTCTCTTCCTGGCGCTGTGGGTCGCTCACCCAGGGCAAGGCATCCATAAGCTGCTTGTCGGCATCGTCTCGGTCGAGGGAACTCATCACTAACCTCCTGTCGACGCCTTGCCTTCTATCCTGCCGCTCCAGCTTGTGGAACTGCCCTGCCGCTCCAGCTTGTGGAACTGCGGCCGCCCATATAATTCTTGAGCTTGGTATTTTGGTTTATCGACGTTTTTGGACAGAAAGGTTGAGACGGGGAGGTGATTGTGTGTCCATTTTCCGGCGAGTCATGCAGCATTCTTCGCGTTATTGAAGGGGTGACCGGCGTCTTGCAATTGACGCGGGAACCCGACAGCCGCCGGCCAAGACCGTGACCTGTCCTGCCCACCGGGATAACACCCCTCGGGAGCTTTTATTCGCAGAAAGCGAAGCTCTTCGCCGCCGCTATGTCACAGCGCCTCGAGCGCAGCGAGGGGCTCATTCCAGGCGTCGTAGCCATAGACCCAGTCCGGATTTGTCCGTTCCTTGAGCCAGGTGTTGGTGCGCGAATTCAACTGGACCCGCGATGTCCGCGGCTTGCGGGTCGCTTCAAAGCGGCGAAAGGCCGCCGCGACGCCGTGGCGATCAACGCCTTGCAAACAGCGTGAAAGCATCGCCGCATCTTCGATCGCCATCGCCGCGCCTTGCGCCATATAGGGGGTCATCGGATGGCAGGCGTCACCTAGCAGGGTGATGTTGCCCTTGCCCCAATGGGTTTGCGGATTGCGATCGATCAGCGCCCATTTGTGAACCGACGGGCAGGCGGCCAGCACGTGGCGCACCTCGGGGTGGAAATCCTCAAAACCCTTGCGAAGCTCGCTGACGTCTCCCGTGGCCGACCACGACTCGAGCGTAAATCCCGGCTCGGGCTGGCTGGTGACGAAGTAGACCTCGCTGCGGTCCGGCTTGACATAGTAGATCACGATGTGGCGATCCGGTCCCCACCATTTGGTGCAATCGCCGATCTCGTATCCGTTCAGCAGCGCTGCGGGAAATACCGTGCGGTAGGCAATCCGGCCGCTGAAATTCGGCTCATCCTTGCCGAACAACTGCTCCTTGACGAAGGAATGAACGCCGTCCGCCGCGACGACCGCGTCTGCTTCGATCGATTTTCCATTCGCAAATTTCAGCGTCACGCCGCGATCGCCACGTTCGTCGATACCCGCCAGGCGGTGGTCGAGATGGATCTTTTCACGCGGTACCACGCTCGCAAGCGCGGAATGAAGATCGCCGCGATGGCCGAGCAGATACGGCGCGCCGTATCGCTGCTCCGCCGCCTCGCCGAAGATCATGTCGAAGCGCACTTCGCCGGTGTCGTACTCCCTGTTGTTCCAGGAGCGTGGATAAAACGCGCTGGCGCGCATCAAGGGTTCGAGGCCGAGCCCGCGCAACACCTTCATCGCGTTACAGCCGATCTGAATGCCGGCGCCGAGCCGGGTAAATCTCGCAGCCTGTTCGTAGACGTTGACACCGATGCCCGCCCGATGCAGCGCGCCGGCGGTTGCGAGGCCACCCATGCCCGCGCCCACAATCGCAACGGAGAGTTTCGTCATATCGCTACCTCGTTCGTCACAGCCACAATATCCTTTTGCGGGGTATTCGAGATCGGTCAATCGCGCCGCGGGCCCCCGGTGAAAGATCGCGCCCCCACTCCAGCGCGAAGACGGCCTGCGTCAGATGGCCGATGCCGCTCCGGGCGATTTCTGGTAATCCACCGGTCGCCGACGACGAGAAACAGAGATGACGGATTTACCGGACAGTCCGGTCCCGCGGCCGACAAGCGAGATCGCAAGTTTCCACGCTCACGTCTATTACGATCCGGCGACAACGCGGCTGGAGGCCGAGCGGCTGCGCAGCTGGATCGGTGAACGTTTTTCCGTCACCCTGGGGCGCTGGCACGACGTCAAGGTGGGACCTCACGATCAAGCCATGTTTCAGGTGGCGTTTGCCGCGGAGATATTTTCCGAACTGGTGCCCTGGCTGATGCTCAATCATGGAAGATTGAGCATTCTGGTCCATCCGAACACCATGAACCCGCGCCGAGATCATCTTGCCGATCCGCTCTGGATCGGTACGCCGCTTGCCGTGCATGGCGACAAGTTGCCCGAGGAGGCCGCCATCGAGCCCGCGCCGGCGCCGAATACGCAACCGCTTCTGCGTCCCTGAAAATTGGAAAGCCTCCGGCAGGGCATTGCCGGAGGCTTTTGGAGGTTAACAAAGAAGTTGGTTAGAGTTCTCCTTCGCAAGCGGCTGGCCACACAGGTCAGCAACAAGGACTTTATACATGGTTCTGATATGTTTTTCAATTACCTGAGTTAGTCATCTAATAAAATAATTTGAACCCTCTGTCTCGCGTTACGCCTCAACCATTCCCGGCCGCGGCGCCAACGAAAAACCCCGGCGGTTTCCCGCCGGGGGTTCGCTTGGATCGTTGTCAGGCGATCGGGATCAGAAGTTGCGCTGAACGCGCAGGTTCAGCGAAGTGGTGCTGTTGTTGCCGTAGGTGTAGGTCGTGGCCGCCAACGGCAGCGCCGAAGAAGGTGTGGCGTTGACCGATCCAGCCATGTTGGTCTTCAGGAAGGCGTACAGCACTTCGGCGCTGAACGTCAGGTTCTTGACCGGGGTCCAACGGGTCACGACGCCGATTTCGGAGACCGTGAAACCCGGGTCGCAATTGGTAATGCCCGCAACGCCGGCGGGGGTCGGGGTAGTAATACCCGAAGTGCCGCCAAACAGGTAGGAATTGCACCAAAGCGTTTTGGCCGTCTGGTTGTAGCTCAGACGGGCGATGCCGCCGAACAGGCTCGATGACCAGTAGGGATCCCAGTTGTGGTTGAACGCACCACGGAAGCCCCAACCATTGGTCAACTGCTGGCCCGTTTGCGGGTTGATCGCGCTGACGCCCGAGTAGATCGCATCCGTCACGACACCCAAGGCGAGCTTGGTCCCGCTATAGATGTCGAACGCAGACGGGGTCGACGAACTCGTTGCCAGCACGTATTTCGACGCACCCTTCGACCAGGTCCCTTCCACCTTGATGTCGTCGCCGGCACCGGTCGGGATGTTCTTGATCTGCAAGGCGGCCGACACCGCACCACCGTACGCGTCGCTCGGGTGACCGAAGTTCACCGCACCAGCTTGGCTGTTGCCGATCACGCCAAACACAGTGTTCTGTGTGTTCGCGACCGAGAAATATCCGGCATGGTTGTCGTGGACCGCTCCCGAAATCTGGAACAGACCCCAAGCCTGGTCTACGCGGATGTTGCCGACGAAGTCGGGAACGGAGGTGCCGCCATAGGCCGAGCCGACACCGGTGGTATAGGCCGTTGCCGCGCCACCAAAGCCGATCGTGCCGCCCGCAGTGCCGCCGATCGCATTGATGATCTGCGTGCGGTTGAAGGCGTTCGCGCTGGAGTCGTCGACGCCCAATGTCGCCGACACGCCGTTACCGAACTGCCAGGTGTACTGGATGTTGTTGATACCGGAGACCGAGTCGAAGCCGCCGATCAGGAACGAGGTGTTGTTGCCCGGATAGCCGTGCCACGGTGTCGAGAAGGCCGAGGCGGACTTGCCGAAGGTGAAGCCCGCGAACTGCAGGAACACGAATTCGACCGCGGCGTAGCCGTTGCCCGAGGTGTCGTTGTTGAGCTGACCTTGCGTTGCAGTCGGAATAACGCTCGCCGCGAGGCCAATGCTGCTCGTCGCACCGAAGGTCGAGAACGAGAAGTCGGCCTGACCGAAGGTGCGGACCACGCCGTATTCCGTCGCGGTACGGGTATCGATGGTCAGCGCCAAACGCGAACGATCGTTGTAGAAGTTCGCATAACGGTCGCGGATGCCAGGTTCGCCGTTCCAGAACGGGCCGTCATAAATCGAGCCATTGACCGTCAGGTCGGCGCGCAGATAACCGCCGAGCTTGATGCAGGTATCGGTGCCCGGGATGTAGAAGAATCCGGCACCATACAGCGAGCAGATCCTCACGTATTCGACCGCTTTGGCCTTGACCGGAAGATCAGCCGCCTGTGCCCCGCCTACGGCGAGAAGACCCGCCGTAGAGCCGAGGATGAGGCTCTTAATCGTCTTCATTTGAGACTCCAAGTTTGTAGGAAGGTTCCACCCCCAGAACCCGAATCTTCCGCGGGTCATCGATGGGCGCCCGAGAACATTCCAGGGCGAACGAACAATGCATGCCCAATTAATGTTCGTAAAACAGTTTATCTACTCATGTAACTTTTGGTGGACGCGTGTGATTTTTGCGCAACAGGGACTATTGAAGGGTTGTGTGGTGTACAGTTAATTGATTTAGTTACTGAAACTACAAAGGTGTACAGGGCAGACATGGCCAAGCAAACCACCTCCATGGCTCGACCGGTTCGGACGGGCGACGGATCCTCCGGCAAAGCCGCCAACGACTTAAGCCATGACGCGTTTCGGAAATTGCTCTGGGAAATCACCTCCATCAACGTCCATCTTGATCAGATTCGCGCCTACTGGGCCCAGAATCTGGGCATTTCCGGTCCGCAGTGGATGATTCTGATGGCGGTATCCGACCTCGACCGGGGTCATGGCGTCCCGGTCAAGGACGTATCGGCGGCGCTTCGCGTCGATCCGTCGTTCGTCACGACTCAGTCGAAAATGCTCGAGAAAATGTCGCTGTTGCGACGTGCGCCCTCGCGCGAGGATGCGAGGGTCGTGCTGATGTCGCTTTCGGAGAAAGCGCGCAAGCATGCGACAGGTCTTTCCGCCAAGCAGGAACTGTTGAGCAAATTTATTTTCTCGGAGTTCAACGAAACCAGCATCAAGGATCTGCTCGGAAAGTTGTCCCTGCTTGAAAACCGGCTCGAGAAAGCCGCACTCAAGCTCAACGCGGATTTGTAGCGGGAGACGGGAGAGGCTTTGAGCCTTCCGGCTTGCCGATTTGCCCGTTCGGTCACCACGCCAATCCATTCCTTCCAGGGGATGTTCCTGCAATAGGGTTCAAGACAACATTCCTAATGGCTGCGATCCTGCCTTCAGTTCGACAACTTCGAGTAGCCGTGGTAATAAGGTAGTTGGCCGCAGGGAAGCGATGGTCGGCCATCCGTAGGCTTCTTCGTGCATGAATCATGAATGAACGAGTGCTCACGCATGACCAATCGGAATGTCATGCATCAACAAGTGTCATGCATTGATTTGCCAGGTACCATAAAGTACCGTAGCATGATTAGCATCATTTTTGAAACCTTCGCACCGGACCTGGTGTGGACTCGTGACGTCGTTCAAAATCGGCAGGCGACCTGTGCTCGTACTCGAACCCGTCATGATCAAAAAACGAGATAAGCCACGACCAAGGCTGCGCAAACGCAGGCCCACCTTCAGCTTCGTGGGCTGGCCGCAATGGCCAGACAACGAGGACTACTCCTTCGAATTCATGCGCGTCCTTGCCACCGCCACGGAAGGTGCGAGCACCGTTTCGGAGTGCTTCTGGGCGGCCCGGCACATCCAACACACCAATCGGGCGAGCTGGTACAATGCCTGGACGGCGGTCGCCGCCAGGACCAGGCAGCGCGGCGACGCGGCTTTCGAGGCCGGCGGCTTGAATATGGCGACCGGCAACTGGTTGCGCGCGTCGAACTACTATCGGACCGCCGAAGTATTCCTGAACGAGGACGACGCGCTGCGGCCGGCGACCATCGATTTGATGCGATCCTGCTCGCAACTCTATCTGCAACATGCGGCGCCGCGCGCAAGCGTCGTTCGGATCGATGACGGCCGCGGCGGTCTGCTGGAAGGTTACTTTCTCCCGGTTTCGCGCACCGGCCCCGCGCCGGTCGTCGTATGCGTCGGCGGCATGAACTCCTTCAAGGAAGACCTCTTGTTTACGATGCGCCGGCATGCGGCCGCGAACGAGCTGTCGCTTCTTCTCGTCGACCATCCCGGTTTCGATCCCGTCAGTGGCCGCCACCAGGGAAGCAGACTTGCAGATAGCCACCTACTGTTCAGCCGCTGGCTGGATCATTTGCTCACGCGCGCCGACGTCGATCCGGATCGGATCGCGATCTATGGTGACGGGCTGGGAGCTGCTTGTTCCACTCTGGCGGCCAAGCATGATCGTCGTTTTGTGGCTGCGGTGTGCGACGGCGGGCTTTGGGAAGCCAAGGAACGGGCCTTTGGGCTTCGGAGAATGTCGGGAGACGCGGCTAGCGGGGTCGGCAACCCCCTGGTCTTGCCAAGCCAGGTGGACCCGAGATCGCCTGCCAATCATTCGTGGCTGACGCTGATGGGTCAAAGCGATTTCGTCGCCGTCAAGGATGCCGAAGACGTCAGGACGTTGAACCTTAAGTCCGGACTCGATCACGACTTGAAGGTCTTCACCGATGAGGAAACCGCCTCGGCGCCGGGGCAGCTCGACAATCCCACCCTCGCCAAGGAATTTGCGTTCGACTGGCTGCGGCGAAAACTCGGGTCGACCACGCGTTCCCCGACCACGTCGGAAGGCGCGATTGATTGCTAGAGCATGATGCGGACCTAGACCCGCGAGGCAAGCTGGCCGAAACCCTTCCTCGTCGCCCCACCCGGAAACCCGGAGGGGCTAAAAGAGATTCCGACAAATCACGCGCGTCAGCCGGGAGGATCTGAAGCACGGCGCCAGCATGATCCACGTTCGGATTGGGTTCGCATCGTTGGGCAATAACGCGGATACGAAGACCCTCTGCTATTGGTGGTCCTGCCTCATCTCGGCACCTTGTCGGTCACGCAGTCCATGGCCGAGAAGACGTCGAGCAGGAAAGTAACCGTCGCCTGCGGAAGTTTGGCCCGCCACTGCAGGCCGATCGAGCGAGCGAGCCGGAGATCGTTGACCGGAATCGCAAGCACCTCGCTGGTTGCGAGGCTGCGAGGGGCGATCGCGATACCCACACCTTGCGCTATAAGGCGAATCGCGAGCTCGTCTCTTGCCGCCCTAGCGGCGATCCGGATCGAGATGCCCTCAGCGCGCAACTGCCCGTCTTCATTTTCGCAGGAGGAGCGCAGGATGAGGGACTCGCCGTCGAGGTCCTTCAACTTGACGCCTGAGCGTCCGTGCCTTGCCAGTCGGTGATCGGGAGAGACCAGCGCGACAAACGGTTCGCGCCAGAGAATTCGACTATTCGGCGTATCTGCCTCAACCAAACTCCAGTTCGCATCAACGCGACCCTGCTTCAACCATTCCGCAATCCGTGCGGACTCGCCCTCCCAAAGCTCAAGCCGCCAGTTCGACCCGCGTCGGCACAGTGAAGCCGAGGCCGACGCGACGTCGCGGCTCGCGATGGTGGCCAGAGTTCCGATCCGCAGCCGCGCCGGTCGGTCTTTTTGCGTCAGAAACTCCGTTCGCGCGATTTCGCATCGATGAAGAATTTCGACGGCGCGCTGGTGGAACCGGATGGCCTTGGATGTCGGTACCAAACGTCGTCCACCGGACGGCCGGTCAAACAGCGGTTCGCCAAGCTCCAGCTCAAGCGCCTTGAGCGCGCTGGATATCGCGGGCTGCGACACATGCAGGCGCTTCGCCGCATTCACGACGCCGCCGCACTCGATCACCGCCACCAGAAAACGCAAGTGCTGTATCTTCATCTGATTTGGTTATGGGTTCGCATTAAATCAAAATATTATCATTATATTGAAATGCCCGATAGGCATTGTTCCGTCAGACTGAAAATCAAGCATACCACCGAAGCCACCGCTCATCTCCTGCCGGAGCAGCCACGATGAAAACTGATGAAGCGCGTCGCTTTGCCGTCGAACGGATCGCCGGCCTGGAACAGCCACGACAGAGCCAAAGGCTTGCCGATTTTAAAAATCGGCCAGCGATTTCTGGATCCGACCAGCCTCAAATCGAAATCCGCAGAGAACGACCAGGCGCCTTCCGACAAAGATGGAGTGGCGGTTCCTACCGCGAAATCCTGACCTCGCTTCGCTTCGGACACTGATCATGATGGGAAAACAAGAAGAGCCGCTAAGCACTTCCGGCTTCGTGGGCTGGCCGCAATGGCCCGACAACGAAGACTATTCCTTCGAATTCATCCGCGTGCTTGTCACCGCCACGGAAGGTGCGCAGATCGGATTACTTTATGTATCTCTACTAGAGATTGAAATCATCATAATTATTTATTTTACAGGATGGCGTTCGCAGCGGAAAATCCAAGAGCGCCAGGCATCATCGGCGGATATACGCCGCAAAATCCTGACATCGCTCCGCTTCGGACGCTGATCATGACGGGAAAACAACAAGAGCCGCGGAGCACTTTCAGCTTCGTGGGCTGGCCGCAATGGCCCGACAACGAGGACTACTCCTTCGAATTCATGCGCGTGCTTGCCACCGCCGCGGAAGGTGCGAGCACCGTTTCGGAATGCTTCTGGGCGGCCCGGCACATCCAACACACTAATCGGGCGAGCTGGTACAATGCCTGGACGGCGGTGGCCGCCAGGACCAGGCAGCGCGGCGACGCGGCTTTCGAATCCGGCGGCCTGAATATGGCGACCGGCAACTGGTTGCGCGCCTCGAACTACTATCGGACCGCCGAGGTATTCCTGAATGGGGGTGACGCGCTGCGGCAGCCGACCATCGATTTGATGCGTTCCTGCTCGTGGCTCTATCTGCAACATGCGATGCCGCGCGCCAGCATCGCATGGATCGATGACGACCGCGGCGGCCTCCTGGAAGGTTACTTTCTCCCGGTTTCGCGCACCGGCCCCGCGCCGGTCGTCGTATGCGTCGGCGGCATGAACTCCTTCAAGGAAGACCTCTTGTTTACGATGCGCCGGCATGCGGCCGCGAACGAACTCTCACTTCTTCTCGTCGACCACCCCGGTTTCGATCCCGTCGCCGGCCGCCACCGCGGCGGCAGGCTGGCAAACCATGTCGCGCTTAGCCGATGGCTGGATCATCTGCTCACGCGCCCCGACGTCGATCCAGACCGCATTGCGATATATGGTGACGGGCTGGGAGCTGCTTGTTCCACTCAGGCGGCCAAGCATGATCGTCGTTTTGTGGCTGCGGTGTGCGACGGCGGACTTTGGGAAGCCAAGGAACGGGCTTTTGCGCTTCGGAGGATGTCGGGAGACGCGGCTAGCGGGGTCGGCAACGGCTTGGTCTTGCCAAGCCAGGTGGATCCGCAATCGCCTGCCAATCATTCGTGGCTGACGCTGATCGGTCAAAGCGATTTCGTCACCGTCAAGGATGCCGAAGACGTCAGGACGTTGAACCTGCGCTCCGGCCTGAATCACGACTTGAAGGTCTTCACCGATCAAGAAACCGCCTCGGCGCCTGGGCAGGTCGACAATCCAACCCTCGCCAAGGAATTCGCATTCGACTGGCTGCGGCGAAAACTCGGATCGACCGAGCTTACCCCGACAAGGTCGGAGGGTGCGCTTGACTGCTAGTTGACCAGAAAGCCCTTCAACCCGGTGTAGACCGATCCGGACACCGTCGCGACGAAGCCGACGATGGGTCCGGCGGTCCGCAGGATATCCTGGAGCAGGCGTGCGCGCCGCCGCAACGCTTGCTTGCCGACATGCTGGCCCCACGCACGCGCGATCCAGTACGCCGCCGCGCTCGGCTTGCCGCTCGAGGTGAAGGCGCGCGGCAATACCTCGAACAACAGATAGGCCAGGATGTTGCCGGCGCCGAACGCGAGCGCGATACTCATGCCGTATTCGATACTCTCTTTCCATTCCAGCCAGCTCGACGGCAGCACGGGCACGCCGTCCAGGTAGCCGGTGACGGCGAGCATGCTCCACACGCTCAGCGCCGCCGCGGCGATCCCAAACGTCAGCGCGCCGCGAAAGCCGATATGCTTGCCGGCGGCGAGCGCAAAACCGAACGGCAGCGGAATCAAGACCGAAGCGACGCGCAGGTAGATTTCCGAGACGTCAAACCTGAACGTCACCAGAAAATGCGCAGTCACGAGCAGCGCCGAGGGAAACACGACAAACAGCAACGCATGCACCAGGAGGAAGCGGCCCGGCGCCTCGGCGACCGCCAGCTTGATGCGAACGCGGTTCAGTTCATGTTGCAGCGCATCGATCTCGGCCGTCATCGCCTGAATTTCAAAGATCACCGGACGCACGAGCGTGAGATCGCGCGCGCAATGCCTGCAAACGAGCGACTCATCCTTGATGGTTTCAACGCAGAAGGGACACTCCATCCTCGGTCAGATCCCGAGCCATCGGCGGGCCGGGCCCAGTGCGGACTCAAGCCCGGACTCAAGTCTGGCCTTGGCGCGATCAAGTTCCAGCCTGAGTTGCTCCCGCTTGCGCGACAGCTCCTCGTGTTCGACGCGGAGCGGGGAAGGGATGACGATGTCGCGATGACAGACCCTGCAAACGGCGGCGTCGGGGCTATTGTCTTCAATGCAAAATGGACAAAGGAATTTCTCGCCGCCGCTCATGGTGCGACTTTGAAAACCAAGACCGAGCTTCTGGTGCGCCCCTCGGAATCGGAGACTTCGATGCGGAACGAGTG
>Ga0210406_10006085_pt1 | contig 12558 bp, 24 predicted proteins | sample IncBWC30MmetaG_FD_155454 | JGI IMG/M metagenome (GOLD analysis project Ga0210406, IMG submission 155454) | Forest soil microbial communities from Barre Woods Harvard Forest LTER site, Petersham, Massachusetts, United States - Inc-BW-C-30-M | ecosystem: Environmental > Terrestrial > Soil >...
TTTAAATATATATTTGTGTGCAATCACAAATGGAATGGAATTGCGTTGTGCGCGGATGATGGGTGGGGCAATACATATGCAAAATGCAGTAAATGTAATAAAATAAAACAACCTCCTGAAATTGTTCCTATCCCAAAACGTGATTGGTCACATTTTGAGCAATATTAAATGTCATACTACGAAATAGCAATTAAAAAATTAGGTATGTGGATTATGGAATCCAATGAAAGAATAAATGATTTTGACCAGATTTCTGGTGGTAAGTCTGTATCAGAATATTTTGCAAAATATGCATTTATTCCTGATATCATCGATGTTACTTTCAAGCAATTGCGTGCTTCTGAAACCAATAGAATACTAAAAAGTTGGTTCAGTGCCAGTAAGTAACGTTATTAACATCTTCTCTAGGACTGATCTAGAGAAGAGTGTTATTAAGACGTTTAAGGATCATATTACAGATTGGTGCGATGCCGCATTAGCCATAGAACTTGCTGCACAGCAACATATGGTTTCTATCACGGAAGTCTGTAATATTCTTAAGAAATATCGAGTTAACATAACGTGACGATTCTAAGCCGATTTGCGCCGTCCAAAGACTGCCCTTGTGGGATGTGCGAGAATGCTCGCAACACCGGTCTAATAGCTCCTAATACGGACGAATACCATAAGGGTTATATGTACGTGCTATCCCATTTACCGGAAAAGGTTCTGGTGCAATTCCTTAATAATCAGGCACTTGACGTAAGTCATTGATTTACTTAATAATTTAACTCTTGCTTAATTCCTGGTTTCCCGTATAATACTCAGCATATGGCATACATGAATCAGCAGCGCAAGGCTCAACTTGCGGTCACTATCAAAGCTATTTGTAAGACTTACAAAGTTAAAGCTTCCTTGAGTGTTAACAATCACTCGACTCTTGTTCTGAATATTAAGTCTAGTCCCATAGACTTTATTAAGAACTTCAATGAAGTCGAAGCAAAGCGCAATATGTGCCGTGAGCCGCACATGCGCGAACATGCGAAAGATTCGCTATGTATCAATCCGTATTGGTATCATGAGCATTATTCTGGCAAAGCCAAAGAATTTCTTAGCAAAGTAATTACGGCAATGAATGTTGGTAATCATGATCGCTCAGATATTCAGTCTGATTATTTCGATGTCGGCTGGTATATCTCTATCAATATTGGCAAATGGAATAAACCCTATGTACTTGTCTGATACCGAGATTCGAAATCTCACGCCTGCCGAACAGCAAAAAATTCGTGAACTTGCCGAACGTGCAGAACGCGCCGAAGGTCTTCCTATGTTCCTAATTCCACAGGCGGATTAAATGAAGATTGCCTCACCAATAGCATTGTATTACGCAAAACGTGCAAACGATGCAAATAATGATATTATCATTCGAATGACAGGATATGCTGCACTCGGCATTATGACTAAGGATCAACTTTTTATCGAAGTCCCTGATATTACAATCGATAAACCACAATACGTATGGCGCAATGGTGCGCGAGTAAAGGTAAAATAATGTCGTGGATTCTTATTATTACTCTTGTCTATAATGGTGTAGGAATACATCATGTAGTCTTCAATACAGAAGCCGAGTGTAACACTGCCGGTAAGATTTGGGAAGCCAAACAAAAGGTGGGTGCAACTAACTTTATCTGTACGCCGATGAAATCTCCATGATACTATTTGAAGTACGATGGGAACAGTCCGTCAAGAAAATGAACGAATATGCTGAGAGAGCCGGTATTGCGCCTATGAATGCAGCAATGTTAGAATCTTCAAGGCTTCTTGCTAAAACATATTATATGTTAGGCGCAAGAGATTATGCAAATCAACCAATAACAGACAATCCATGATTGATAGTAAGTCAAGACCATTGGTTGTAATGTCAAAAACATATTCTGGTGAATCAATTATAGATGTAGAATCTGATGTATCAGATTCGATAAATTATTCGAATATTCCTAAAGATGAATATGGTTTTCATAGAGGAACGTTTGAAATAACTATTCTTTGGATGGATGAAGAGAAGTAAATGTCTACAAAATTTAAGAAAGGCGATATGGTTGAAATCATTAATAATGGTCAGCCATGGCAGTATGATGGTGATACGACACCTGGAAAAGTAGGAACAATTGTTCAATATATTGGTATGTATCAAACATACGATAAGCGATATGTACCCAATGCATGGGAAGTAAACCTTGCAGATGGTACTCCGGTTGCAGTGAATGAACCTTCTCTTAAGCTTATTCCTGGTAATCAAGATTGTAAGGATATTGGTAATTGGGATCAATGTCCATGGTCGCCTTATAGAGATAAGGTAACGTATGATTTTTAAAGTTATGATTGTTTGTGCAATCCTATCTGGTTGTTCTGCGAAGGATACTGCATACTTAATATGCAATGGTTCTAGTCAGGATGTTGCAGCATTACAAGCATGTGTAAATGATGTCGGTTGCTCGCATGATTCTAGAGATTACGTGCTTCTAGAAGAAGCAAAAATACAGGGTGAAAACCTATTGTAGTAAAATTGATTGAAGGAATAAAATGAAATTCAACTGTGGAAGAACTCCCGAAGAAAAAAGAAGAAGAGCAATAGCTCAATATAACATTGAAATAGCTAGACTCCGAAATTGGCACGAATATTTCACGCTTCTTCCTAAAAGAATAGCATCGGGTGATTGTAGATGGCTTGAGTGGGTAGAAAGAAAAGGGACATGGAATGGTGGTTATAGGGATGAAACGGGTTTTTGGTCGTGGGATTATAGGGTAAAGAGTTGATTTGTGTTGTTTAATTATATGAGGTTTATATGAGTTTTAGTGATAGATATATTAATAAGAAAATTCTTAAGGATAGAAGCGGTAATGACTTGGGTTCGCGCAATGAACCAAATATTAATGCTATTGTACGTGATGCGGCAATTGGCTTAACAGTTTTATTTTTCGTAATATGGGCATATCCCGTTAATACTGTACAGACAGGAACACGCGGAGTTGTGACTCGTGGTGGTAAGATCATTGGTATTGAACAAGAAGGTTGGGTATTGCTTCCGCCATGGGAACATCTACAGAGTTTCAATATTCGCGCCGAAACGGCAAAGATTGAAAATGCTGTTGGTGGTACTGCGGATCAACAGCCTGTAATGACGAGTTTGGTTGTTCGATATAGTATTGAACCAAATAAGGTTGCCGAAGTGTATGAGAAGTATTCTCATGATGGTGATTTGTCTTCATATGTCGATTCTGCCACACATGAAACATTCAAGGCTGTGACTGCAAAGTTCACTGCTCCTGATTTGCTCAATAAGCGTCAGGAAGTTTCTAATGAAGTTCGTAACTTGCTTTCTGCTAAGTTAGCTGTATATGGTGCTCAAGTTATTCAGGTGGATATGACTAAATTTGAATATGATCCGGCATATCAGAAGACTATTAATGAAAAAGTCCAACAGGATCAGCTATTACAGACTGCTGAGAAACAGCAATTGACAGTCGCTGCAACACAACAACAAAAAGTTGAAATTGCCACGGCAGAAGCTAATGCACAAAAAGCAAAGGCAGATGGTCAAGCATATGCGACCTTGAAGGAAGCACAAGCACAGGCACAGGCATTGCAAGTTCAAAATGACGCCCTTACAAAATCTAAGGATGTATTAGAATTGCGTAGAATCGAGGTTCAGATGGAACAAGCAAAACGTTGGGATGGTAAATTGCCTCAAGCAATCTATGCTGGTGCGCCTATTCCTTTCCTACAGGTGCCGTCAAATAGCAAGTAATTTCCAAACCTAATAAAGTTTGATAAATAACAGCGACTTCCATAAGTCGCTGTTTTTATTTGCGTTTCTGATTTGACATTAAAGTTATATAAGAGTATAATCTTGAGAATGAATAGGCAAATCGTTTCCTTAAAGGGAAAGACTCAAAAGGGTAAGAATAGGGTACGTGAGCTAGGCGCACAATGGCAAGTGGAACGTGAGGCTGATTCAGTACTCTTCAATGACGATCCCGGTCCGTGGCTACTTATAGTGCCTCTAGTAGACCCTACCGGCACTAAGTTTCGATGGCTGAAGAAATTTCACGATCAAGATTTTGATATTACTTTTATATAAGAGAACATGATATGGCACAATCCGCAGATTGGTCTAAAGCGATGAGTCCTCATTTTATAAAGCATATTATTGAGGATACTTTAGGTTTCCTTCCGTATGAAAAGTATATAACTTCTATGTCAGAACAAAAGAAGAGTTATGTTATTCCAGCAGGAATCAAATTTATATTCTGTCGTCCTAATATGGGTACAGGAAGTTATAAGTGGGATATGCAAATAGCATATGTAGATCATCTATTCACCGCCAAAGAATATATTAGAATAGAAGATGGTTATTATGTGTTCTCACGTTTCCAATCATTGATCTATGTGAAAATAGAAGAAGTGAGAATTATAAATGGGTAAGAAGAATAAATTAATTGCTCAAGGTGGGATGTTTATTGATCCTGCCGATTGCGGTTCTACTATCATGTATAAGGTAGTAGACGATACCCATAATATTGATATGAATATCAATATTACGGATTGTAATAGAATGATATGCTGGTATTTTAACGCAGATGAAGCAGGAATTAAGAAAGTTGAGAATGCTATCCGCGTACTTGAGGAAGCCAAAAGAGGTCTTCTAAGAGGTATAAAAATTCAGACAGTATATGATGCTGAAAGGCAGAAAAAGAAAGAAGATAAACCTAAAGATTAATCTTCAAATCAAGTTTACAAGCAAACCGCCCAAGTGGCGGTTTTTTGTTGTCTACGATAAATTAAGGCAAAAATGATATTCCCTAAATAGTTCTATTATCGTTCTAATAGTTCCTTTGGAGAACATCCTATGGCATTTCAAGTATCTCCCGGCGTCAATACAAGTGAAATCGATCTAACCACTGGAATTCCAGCGGTGTCAGTATCTACTGGTGCTCTTGCCGGAACTTTTCAATGGGGTCCAGCGTTAAAGATTACCCAGGTAGTATCAGAAGTTGATCTGAATAATAAGTTCCTTGATCCAGATAATAACACCGCTTCATCGTTCTTCACAGGCGCAAATTTCTTAGCTTATTCTAATAATCTACAGATTGCACGTGCTGCCGGAACTAATACTAAGAATGCAACAGCAAATGCTGCCGGTATGGTTATTAACAATGAAGATGATTTCTTCAACAATGCATATAACTTTCAGGTTGCAGGAAATCCATTTACTGCACGTTATCCTGGTAACGTAGGAAATTCTTTACAAGTTATCGTATGGGCAAATGCTGCCGTATGGACTGCAAATTCAAGCAACACTTCTGATCCTCTATACACTTTTGCAAGTGTATTTGATCGTGCTCCTGGTACTTCTCCATATGTATCTACTGTATCTAATGGTGCGGTGACTGGAGATGAAATCCATGTTATTGTTGTCGATCAGGATGGCGTGTTTACAGGTCAGGCAAATACTATTCTAGAAACATATCAGGGTCTTTCTCGTATTAGAGATGCATTGACTCCTACTGGTTCTAGTAACTATTACCATGAAGTTCTATGGCAGCAATCACGTTATGTTTACAACACAGGTGTTCCTTCTGCAAATATTGCAGGTTGGGGAGCAACGGTAGCTTCTCTTCCTACCTTCACTAATGATCCTTCTCCAAGTGTGTCTAGTCTTGGTGGTGGAAACGATGGTATTGTTACAGATGCAAATACAGAAACCGCTTTGTCATTGTTCATTAATACAGAACAAGTAGATATATCTCTATTGATGACGGGTGCAGCAGATTCTATCATTCAAAGTTATGCTATTGGTTCTGTTGCTGCGGTGCGCGCAGATTGTGTGGCATTCTGTTCTCCACCATTGGCAAATGCACAGGATGTAACTGGTCAATCTGCCTCTATTGCAAACTATGTTAATAGTGGTTCTATTACTCGTTCTTCTTACGCAGTATTCGATTCTGGTTGGAAGTATCAGTATGATAAGTATAATGATCTATATCGTTGGATTCCATTGAATGGCGATATTGCTGGTCTATGTGCTCAGACTGATAATCTACGTGATCCATGGTGGAGTCCTGCCGGTCTACAACGTGGTGTTATTAAGAATGTTGTAAAACTAGCATTCAATCCTGGTCAGACTGATCGTGATACTCTTTACAAGGCTGGTGTCAATCCAGTAGTAAGTTTCCCAGGTGAAGGTACGCTATTGTTTGGCGACAAGACATTCTTGAACTTTGCATCTGCATTTGATCGTATCAATGTACGTAGATTGTTTATTGTTCTTGAAAAAGCAATCTCTAAGGCAGCACGTGCAAGTTTGTTCGAATTCAATGATACATTTACTCGTGCTCAATTTGTAAATCTAGTAACTCCATTCCTACGTACTGTACAAGGTCGTCGTGGTATTACAGATTTCAAGGTTGTATGCGATACTACTAATAACACTGGTGACATCATTGATGCAAATCAGTTTGTTGGCGATATCTACATCAAGCCTGCTCGTAGTATCAACTTCATTCAATTGAACTTTGTAGCAGTCCGTACTAGCGTAAGCTTTAACGAAATTGTTGGTCAGTTCTAAGCTATAAATAGGATATAACGGAGATACATATGGCATTTGATGTAACAACTTTTAGAACTAACTTGATTGGTGATGGTGCTCGTCCTAATCTTTTTGATGTTCAACTACAATTTCCTTCCTTTGTTCAGGTTGGAGGAACGGCTGCGCAAAAGAGTACTCTTCTTGTAAAGGCATCTCAACTGCCTGGCTCTACAATCGGTATCGCACCATTATTCTACTTTGGTCGTGAAGTAAAGCTTGCAGGTAACAGAACATTTGCAGATTGGACAATACAAGTCATTAACGATGAAGACTATTCTGTGCGCAATGCATTCGAACAGTGGGTTAATGGTATCAATGATCCAATTGGTAATGTCCGTGATCCTGCTGCTACCGTAGTAGACGGCGGATATGGTTCTGATGCAGTAGTAACTCAGTACTCAAAGACTGGTGATATTATTAAACAAATCAATCTAGTTGGTATGTTTCCTGTAGATGTTGCCCCACTTGATCTAGATTGGGGTGCTAATGATACGATACAGGAATATGCTGTTACGTTGGCTTACCAGTATTGGTTCGATCCCACATTTCCTGTCAATACTGTCTCTGTTGGTTAATTGAACTTGGAGAGGTAGGAATCTGCCTCTCCATTTATAATATGAGGATTTAACTAATGGCAGAACAGAATAGTTTCAGATTATTTGGTTTTAAAATCACTCGTGCAGACGAAGATGATTCTATTCCAGAAAGTCCTATTACTCCTAATCTCGAAGATGGTGCTATTAACATCCAAACAGGCGCACACTATGGCGTCTATGTGGACTTGGATGGTACCTATAGAACCGAAGTCGATCTTATTACCAAATATCGTACTATGTCTATGCAGCCAGAAATGGAATCTGCAATAGAAGATATTGTAAACGAAGCTATCGTTCATGATGACGAGGGTAAAATTGTTCGTATTGAACTAGAAGACCTCAAGCAACCAGATTCTATTAAGAAAAAGATCAGAGACGAATTTGATGAATGTCTTCGTCTTCTAGACTTCAATAATTTTGGCGGCGATATTTTCCGTCGTTGGTATGTAGATGGTCGTACCTATTATAACGTAGTCATTGATAAAGACAATCCGCGCGATGGTATCAAGACATTGATATATGTCGATCCACGTAGAATCCGTAAAATCCGTAATATTACAAAAGTTAAGAATGCTCAAGGTGTTGAGGTTATTGATCGTATTGATACCTTCTATCTTTATAATGAAAAGGTAGTCAATAGTTCTATACAATCACCACAGATTGTAGGATCATTTGCCGGTGGCGTAAAGCTATCAGAAGATTCTGTAATCCATCTTACTTCTGGTTTGTTCGATCCTGCAAAATCAACTGTATTGAGTTATCTTCATAAGGCAATCCGTCCTATGAATCAATTGCGATTCCTTGAAGATGCAACTGTTATCTACCGTGTTTCTCGCGCCCCTGAACGCAGAGTATTCTATGTAGATGTTGGAAACCTTCCAAAGATGAAGGCAGAGCAATACCTGAAAGACATGATGAACAAGTTCCGTAATAAGCTTGTATATGATGCAGGTACTGGAGAAATTAAAGATCAGACACGTCATATGTCTATGTTAGAAGATTTTTGGATGCCTCGTCGTGGAGAAGGCAAGAATACAGAAATTACTACACTTCCTGCCGGTCAGAATCTAGGACAGATGGAAGATGTATTATACATGGAAAAGAAACTGTATAAAGCACTTGGCGTGCCAGCTTCTCGTCTAGAAAATAATCAAGGATTTTCTTTAGGTCGTTCTTCTGAAATCACCAGAGATGAATTAAAATTCGATAAATTCGTAGATAAACTACGTGCAAGATTCTCTATCCTATTCGATGAACTACTTGCTCGCCAATTATCTTTAAAAGGTATCTGTACCCTAGATGAATGGAATGAGTTCAAGATGGACATTCATTACAATTTCATCAAGGACAATAACTTTACAGAATTGAAAGAAGCAGAACTATTAACAAACCGTGTTAATTTGCTTATGATTGTGGATCCATATATTGGTAGATTCTTCTCAAAGCGTTGGGTACAAGAGAAAGTACTGATGTTCGATGAGAAAGAAATCGAAGATATGGAAGAAGAAATGGATAAGGAAAATGAGGAAATGGCAAAGGATGCTGAGAAGATGGCAGGACCACCAGCCGATCCTATGGCATCACCTGCCGGAAGTCCTGCGGCACCAGGCGCTCCTGCTCCGACTCCTGCTGCAAATCCAGAAGAACTAAATCAGAGAGCACAACAGGCATTTGGTGATAGTAGTAAACCTGCCGGAAAACCAAAGCCTAAGAAACCATAATGTTACACAAACATCATATAATACCAAAGCATATGAATGGTCCTAATGATCCATCTAATCTTGTGGAATTAACAATTGAAGAACATGCAGAAGCTCATAAACAATTATGGATGATGTATAGAAATTGGCAGGATGAAATTGCCTACTTAACATTAAGTGGACAAATAGGAAAAGAGGAAGCTATAACCAAAATTCTTCATAGACCTAGATCGGAAGAATCAAAAAGAAAGAATGCTTTATCACATACCGGTATGAAACGTTCAGAAGAAACAAGACGAAAAATGTCAAATAGACGACATTCAGCAGAAACAAAGTTAAAAATGTCATTAACTAGAATGGGTAAAAAGAGAGGAAAATTGAAACCTTATAAACCTAGAATAGCTAAAGCCTTAACTTCCTAAATAGTACAATAACCACCCAATTAGAGGATATAAAAATGTCTTTTGTAACACATGCACAAAATAAGGATGCCCTAGCATTCAAGGCACTCGTAGAAGAGAAGCTTGCAGAGAAGGTTGTTCAAGTACTAGAAGGCTTGAAGATTGAAGTTGCCTCAAATTTCTTCAATGCAGAAACTGTATCAGAAGAAGGTGGTACTTCTGGTGGTGTTTCTCAAGTATGGAAGAAGCCTGCTCCAGGTGGAAAAGGTAAGGCATCTGCTCCAGAACCAAAACTATCTTCTGGTCCTAAACAGGATCGTAAGACAATGGAACCAGGAAGCGGGCTAGCCGATGAAGGTGGTTCTCCAGCAGTCAAAGAAGAAACTCAAAACTCTTTTAAGTTTGAGTTCCAAGGTCTTACTCAAAACTTGGATGAAGCAGTAGTACTACCTGGCAGCATGGAACATATGGCACATACTGTTCATGATGTTCATGTTGGAACACATGCTGGAATGAATGGTGTTGGCTCATTAGATGGTAATCATTACGAAACTAAACATTATCATATACATCGTGCAGGCTACACACCTTTTAATCCTAAGAGCAAAGAATCTAAGGATAAAGCAATCTATATTGTACATCACAAATATAGTATGGCACAAAACCTAGCTGGTGATTCTGCACATAAGACTCATAAATTTCATGTGAGTCGTGATGTAAAGCATCCTAACAAAGTTCATGTTGAACATGTCGGTTCTTTGAATAACGAAGAATACATGGCAGAGAAAGGTCCAATCGGTCCTGTAAAGAAGGGACAGATGCACAAGGATCTTGGTAAGTCTCCTGATGCAAAAATTACCGGTAAGGATATTGCTAAGGAAAAAGCAAAAGGTGGAGTATTTGCAAAGCGTGCAACATTCGCTCAGAATGCAAAGAAGTGGCATCACGGTAAATAATGAAGACATTAAGTGAAATCAAGAACGTCAAAATACAAGAATCAGTAAAGGAAAGAGATCCTCCTACTATTCTTGTATTAAAGCGTAAAGCAATCCGTCAATTTCCATCAGGAAAGAAGGTTGCACTATATCATAACGATAAATTGGGAATCGATATTTCGGTTCCTTATTCTTCTACGATGGAACCAGAAGTTGCTGGAGTCTCAGAAGAATTTGAAAGATTAGTAGAGACAGAACATGATGATATGTTTGGCGACTATACGAATGCTCTAAAGCTTCATTATAAAGCGGGTTCTAAGCACACGGATCATCCTGATCTTGCGAAGATTAAAGAGCATATTGTTCAGAGATACGGTAAGCAGGCACATTCACATTTACATGCTGCTGCCGAACATTATCTGAATAATAATGTGGGTCAGGCAACACATCGTTATAATAAGTTCTTACGTACTATCGATGAAGATTTTGAGGAATATGTATATCCTGAAACTGTAGAAGAAGCAACGATTCATAAGATTCATCATATTGCAAAGACTAAGACTGATGGAGAAGTCGTATTTGGTAACGGTTCTAGACATAAATTATCTGCTGCGCAGGCAGCACATTTGGTCAAACTACATACCATGATGACTCCGCAAAATAAGGCAACTATTGAAAAGCATATGAATAGTGCAGAAGGTTTAACTAAGGTTGCTGACTTTGCAGCACAAAATTTGAAATAAGGTAGAAATATATGGCAGTTAATGTACCAGAAGTATTAGTTCTAGATGACCAGGATCATTATGTCACTGTAAAAGTCATTGGATTTTACAATGCTGCAACTAATGCAAATAGCGTTATTGTTACTGCAAATACATTGAGGGGTGCAAACACTTCTCTTCCTTGTATTCTATCTCTAACGGCAGCAACATATACTAGTTCTATGAACAACGGTTTTCTTGCTATTGAATATGTAAGTTCTGTAAATGCTAATTCTAAAGCTATCACAATGGGTCGTTTTAATGATGGTATTTTCAATCAGTATATTCCTAACTCTGCAAATACACCAACAGGTGATATCAATCTTCTTCAACAAAGTTTAGGTTCTGCTGATGCATTCACTTTGGTACTTACTTTCGTAAAAGAATTCCAAGGAACGTATTGGGCAAGTCCTTCTCGTGGTGCTGGTGCCTGGGCAAATACGCAGGTTGGATACTAATAATTATATGAAGACTTTTGAGGAATATCTGGCGGAAGCTGGACCTAGAATCAAAAGGATTCGCGTTAGAATTCGTAATGGTAAGGTACAGCGTAACGTCAAGAAATCTGGCGTAAAAGGTTATACTCTTCGTGGTGGAAAACTTGTCCGCATGAGTGCGCAAGAGAAACTACATCGCAAGCGTGGTGCAAGAAAAGGTAAAATTAAGAGACGTGCTAAATTAGCTCGTGCATTGATGAAGCGCAAACGTTCATTACGTAAATTGGCAGGTTTAAGAGGCGGAAGATAAAATGAAGTTACTTAGAGAACTCACAGAAGATGTAAAGTATCTAGAGGAAGCTACTGCCGATGGCAAGAAGAATCTCTATATCGAAGGTATCTTTCTACAATCTGAAATCGAGAATAGAAATCATCGTGTCTATCCTAAGCATTTACTACAACGTGAAGTTGCACGCTATGTAAAAGAATCTGTAAACACAGGTCGTGGATGGGGTGAATTGGGTCATCCTGATACACCATCTATCAATCTTGATCGTGTTTCACATCGTATTATTTCCTTAAAAGAAGATGGTAATAATTTCATTGGAAAGGCGATTATTACCGAAGAAGGTCATGGAAAGATTGTCCGTGGACTTATCAATTGTGGTGGTCAATTAGGTGTTTCTTCTCGTGGTCTAGGTTCTCTAAAAGCAATCAAAGAAGCGCAGATGGTACAGGATGATTTTTTCCTTGCTACTGCCGGTGATATTGTTGCCGATCCTTCTGCACCAGATGCATTAGTACAAAGTATCATGGAAAGTAAAGAATGGGTATGGGATAATGGTATCATAAAAGAAGCAAATATTGCGGAAATCCAGACTAATGTAATGAAGGCATCTCGCAAAGAATTAGAAGAAGTAGTATTACAAAGTTTTGAGAAATTTCTTAAGTTACTATAAAGTCATACTAAAGAACTTAGTTTTATAAATAGATTCATCGTATAGGAGTTTTATCAATGGCACGCACATTACTTGAAGCAGCAGCGGATGTACTTAATAAGTCTCGCACATCTACACCAAAAGAGCCAATGCACAATCTT
>Ga0210406_10006086_pt1 | contig 12555 bp, 15 predicted proteins | sample IncBWC30MmetaG_FD_155454 | JGI IMG/M metagenome (GOLD analysis project Ga0210406, IMG submission 155454) | Forest soil microbial communities from Barre Woods Harvard Forest LTER site, Petersham, Massachusetts, United States - Inc-BW-C-30-M | ecosystem: Environmental > Terrestrial > Soil >...
ATGGGACCGCCCAGAAAAATTCCCATTTCTGGATCTCCAGTCTTATCTCTTATCAAGAGTTTAATATAATTACGATTATAAAAGTAACGGTCTAACGAAAACCGTTTCTCGATAACTTATCCAGTGCGCCTTCCCAAACATACATTGTGTGTTTTGGTGAGCCAGCACCGCTGACCAACGCTTGAACGGGATTGGTGTGCCCAAATCGACGGGAGTTGGCGCTTTGCTGTTTCGGAGATGGCGGCGACTCTGATGCAGACGATGGAGCCACGGATTTGGGTTAGGATGAGCGGGATGAACGGGATTTCCGTCAGGTTTGCGCGGGCAGGGGATCGCGAGCAATTGGTGCGAATGCGCGCGGCGCTTTGGCCGGAAAGTTCGGCGGAAGAGCACTCCGAGGAACTCGCTTCGATACTGGCGGGCAAACCGCCAACCGTGCTGCCGCTGGTGGTTCTGGTCGCCGAGGCTGCGGATGGAACGCTGGCTGGTTTTCTGGAGGCGGGTTTACGTTCGCACGCCGATGGCTGTAACGAGGGGCACACGGTTGGGTACGTGGAAGGCTGGTACGTTGCGGAGAAATTCCGGCGCTGCGGGATCGGTGCCGAACTGTTGCGCGCGGCAGAAGATTGGGCGCGCGAGCAGGGATGTGCGGAGATGGCGTCAGACGCGCAGATCGAGAATGAGGTGTCGCAGCGTACGCACGAGGCGCTGGGTTTTGAAGTTGCTAGCCGGTCGGTGAATTATCGGAAGAGGCTGTGAGTTTTGTAGGAAGATTCGAGTGGCGAGTGGCGAGTGGCGAGAATTGGAAAAGCAGCAAAGGACAAGAGAAAGGCGCGGGGCTAGGGAAGTGGCGAGTGGCGGGTGGTGAGTGACGGTGATGAGTGGCGAGTGGTGAGTGGCGAGTGGTGAGTGGCGAGAATTAGAGAAGCCGGGCGGAGCGCAGAGAAAAGCGCGGGTGAAGGGCAAAGAAAAAAGGGCGGGGCAAGCCCCGCCCCTACAAAGAATTATGGGGCGGCGGGTTGGGGGCGCGGATCGCGGTGGTTGTCGAACCACCAAGCCCAGGGAATGAGGATTGCTGTGGCGATTAGGCCGGTCCAGGCGATTTCGGACATGCTGGCGGGCGGGGGGCTGAAGCGGTCGGCGATGTAGGAGGCCAGCAGGAGTAGGACGAAGGCTGCGAAGGCGTAGCGGCCGATGCGGTCGCGGGGGCGGGTGACGCTCATGTAGAGCGCGACGCCGGCGGCGAGCATGGCGATTTCGATGATCATGGTTTCGGCGATGGAGTTCCACAGGCCGAGGCCGAAGCGCGGGCTGCCGGGGTAGAGCGGCATGTCGGGGCGATGCGTGATCCAATCGAGAATCCAGTGGCTTACGACCAGGAGCCAGATGGCGATGGTGCCGGGCTTATAGTGCGTGAGGCGGTGGTTGATGAGCGCAAACGCGGTGGCCCAGACCATGGACATCAGCAGGCTGTGCGACCAAGGAAAATTGTAGAGATCCAGCGGTGTGAAGCGCGTGTTGCCGGGGTCGACACGGGCGTGCTCCCAGCCGAGGAGAAGGAATACGGGCCAGAGGATATCGAGGAACAGAGGCGCAGCCAGCAGCGCGGCCATGGAGGTGCGCGGAGCGAATTTCTTGGCGGCAAAGCCGACAGCGAAGTGACCGATGAACATATTGAGAAGCGCAAAGTTCTATACGGACGGAAAGTTGGAATTGTAACGGAGAAGGGGGTTAGCAGCGCGGCCAAACGTGGGAAAGCCTCGCAATACCTTCGGCAGCGAGCAAGCGCTCCTCAGCGGGAAGGATTCGGGCTTGAGCGTGAGAACGCCAGCAAGATACAGGCGTATGCGCCGGAGGCGCAGGGAGAGGTCTTAGCGCGAGGATGATGTGTTCGTTGGAAGCGTGAAGCATGAGAAATTCTCGCGCGAATCTGTGTGCTAGGATTGAGCTTCATGCTGGAAAACGTAATTCCGAGGCTGCTAGGACAAGTACCGGTATCCTGGCGGCGGGCCATCATTGGGCGGCCGGATCGTCCTTCACGCTTCGCCACGTTCGTGCACGAGCTTCTGAACCGGATGCCAACTTCAGAGTCGCAAATTCTATCGCTGCCTCGTAACATTACAAGCGCCAAGGCCGCGGGGGTATAGCGTGAATAGGAATTTTATAGCGTGGCATCCGTGAAAGAGCGAGGGTGAGACGGGATCATGAATATTCCCGCGGTTTCGTTTTCCGGCAACTCCGCGCGCAAACCTCTCTTGGCCTTCGGGTTTTTGGTGTTCGCCGCAGTGATGGCGTATGAAGTGTCCGGTTATGTGATCAATAACGATATCAACGGACTATCTTACATGGCGCTCATTTTTGTGGGCGGCGCATTTGTCGTGGGTATGCTGAACGATTGGCGCAACGGGCTGTATTTCTTTCTGACCTGGCTGCTGTTCGAGGATTTTGCGCGGAAATTCCTGGGCAACAATATGGCCATTTATTTTGCCAAGGATTTTCTGGTGCTGGTCGTATACATCGCATTTTTTATCGCCTATCGACGCAGGGAGGTACAGAGCTTCCGCCCGCCGTTCCTGGTGCCCCTGCTGATACTGGTTTGGTTTGGCGCGATGCAGATATTTAATCCAGGGTCCAGCAATGTCATGTTCGGGCTGCTGGGGTTCAAACTATTTTTCTACTACATCCCGCTTATGTTCGTGGGGTACTCGCTGCTGGACAAGGAAGAACAGCTGCGCAAGTTTTTCTTCGTCAACATGATTCTCGCGGTGATCATTGTTTCGCTCGGCGTGGTGCAGTCGATCGCTGGGCCGGGGTTTCTGAATCCGGAGCATCCCGCGGAAGACATCCGCGAGTTGAGCACGCTTTACCGAACGGCGCCAATCTCCGGCGTAACGGTATACCGTCCGACATCGGTGTTCGTCAGTGCCGGGCGCTACTCCGATTTTCTCATCGTGGCCTGGATGCTGGTGTTTGGATTCTCCGGGTATCTGCTGCTGCGGAGGCGGCAGGGAAGAGCGCTGGCGTTTGTCTGCCTGGCCCTTACGTTCGCGGGTGCAATCCTCTCGGCCTCCCGGGGGGTTTTCATGTGGACGGGAATCACGGCAGTCGTCGGAAGTATCGCGTTCATCTGGGGTGCGCCGTGGCGGCAACGCGAAGTGATTCGCGTGCTGCGCACCGTGCAGCGCGCCGTGCTGGGAATAGCGCTGGCACTCGCGATGCTGTTTTTCACGTTTCCCGATGCGCTTCTGGGTCGTTTGGCGATTTACTCGGAAACACTGTCGCCGTACAGCGCGGCGAATGAGCTCACACACCGTGCGGGTGAGTACCCCCTCCGTAATTTTCTCGGAGCATTCGACTCCCCGCGCTGGCCTTACGGTTACGGGATTGGGACCACCTCTTTGGGCGTGCAATATGTGAGCCGCATTTTCCACGAAAAGCTGACGATCGGGAGCGTCGAAAGCGGGTATGGCGCGCTGGTGATGGAAATGGGGATCGGCGGGCTGGTCTTGTGGATCATCATGACACTTTCCATCCTGTTTGCCGCGTGGAGAGTGGTACACAAGTTAAGAGGTTCGCCGTGGTTTCCGCTGGCGTTTATTATTATGTGGTACGCGTTCCTTCTCTTGTTTCCGATGACGTTTGCGGGGATTCAGCCGTACGAAGACTTCATTCTGAACGCGTATCTGTGGCTGCTGCTGGGAATCTTGTTCCGCTTGCCGAGCATCGCGCTGTCCGCGCAATTTGCTGCCGGAGCTGTTGGTCCCCCGGCTCCGCCGCGCTGGGTTCGCTGAATTGCGCATCGCGGTGGTTTCGCCGTTTGTGGACCGGCGTCACGGGACGGAACGAGCGCTGGCCGAGTTGCTCGAACGGCTCGCACGAACTCACAATTGCGAAGTTCATCTGTACGCTCAGAGCGTCGAGGATCTTGCGGTGAGCACTGCCGGCGGCTTGCGTTCCGTGGATGAAGGCACGGTTATTTGGCACAAGGTGCCATCGGTTCCCGGACCGCAGTTGGTGCAATTCACTTGCTGGCTAGTTCTGAATAGCTTATGCCGCTGGTGGGACCGCACTTTTCGCGGACTCCGCTACGATTGCCTGTTTTCTCCCGGGATCAACTGCTTTGGTGCGAATGTCATTCTCGTCCACGCGGTGTTTCAACGTTTAGTTGAGCTGCAAGAGCAGTACATGGGCAACGGAGTTCGCGGCCTGCATCGGCGGTTTTATTACCGGTTGTTGTGCTGGCTCGAGCGGCGCGTGTATTGCAATCCAAGAGTTAAGCTTGCTGCGGTGTCGCAGCATACTGGCGGGCAACTCAAAAGTTATTATGGCCGCAGCGATGTGACGGTGATTGCGAACGGCGTCGACGCGAAGGTATTTAATGCGGAAGTTCGCAACGAGCGGCGCTCCGGCGCACGTTTGCAGTGGAACTTTGCGCCCCACGAACAGGTGATTCTTCTCATTGGCAATGACTTGCGTACGAAAGGGCTGGATGTGCTTCTCGAGGCTGCCGCCCTGTGCCGCGATCTGCCGCTACGTGTGCTTATTGTTGGTCAAGAGAATCCCTCGATGTGGGGAAGCGTTATTTCGAAACTTCAACTTACCGAGAGAGTTTCCTTCTCGCTTCCTTCCGCCGGTGTGCTCAATTTTCTAGCGGCTGCTGACGTCTATGTCGCGCCTTCACGGGAAGATTCCTTCAATCTTCCCGCGCTCGAAGCCATGGCTTGTGGCCTGCCGGTCATTGTGAGCACGAATGCGGGAGTCAGCGAGTGGATTCACGACGGGTTGGACGGCGTGCTGCTGAAGAATACCGGGAACGCTGCGGAGCTTGGGGCCGCGATCCGCAAACTCGTGACGGATCCCGAGGCCAGGCAGCGGATGGGGGAGAATGCCGTCCGCACCGCAGCAACGCTTTCCTGGGATCGTCACGCCGGAGCCGTATACCGCCTGCTCCGCGGCGCTTGCGGGTTGAACGGTTGACACGGATGTCGGTCGCTGGTGTTTTAGATGCGACAAAGATATTTGAAAAGGGTATCCTCGCTCGCGAAATCCGGCACAGCCATGAGTGTTCATTCTAAAAACATCGCGATGGAAAAAACGGGCGGTCCTCAACCACGATTTGGCGGTGCGCGGGTGCTCTGGTCGCGGCTGATTGAACTGTGGATCTCCGCGGTGCTGGCAACATTTTTTCTGATTCGCGTGATTGGGTCGCATACGGGCCAGCGCCTGCTTGACCGCCTACGGCACACTCATCTGCTATGAGAATTCTGCCGGCAATTTTTGCGAACATCGTCCTTCTGGCTGCCGCGCTGGGTTTCGGAAGGCTGCTGCGGCGATTGTTTCCTGAAAACTTTTCGCGACTCGATCGTCTCGCGCTGACTTTGCTGGGTGGATTGGGACTTCTCGGCACGATTCTATTTTGTGTTGGCCAGGTTTGGTTTTCACGATCCGCAATCGTGATGGTGCTGCTCCTAGGCGTGTCGGTAGGCATCGGCTACATGGCCAAGATAACCCGCGAATGGCGCACGGTTTTTGCGACGCTTTCTCCACCGATGCTGCCGCTGCTGGTCATCGGCAGCGTTCTTGTCGTGACCGTTGTCGGAGGCTTCGCGGAGCCCACAGGAGACATGAATAGCGACGCAGTCGCCTACCATTACTACGGGCCGAAGGTCTGGCTGCGCGATGCAGTGATTCGGCCGGTCCCGGACGAGGTACTCACCTCCTTTCCCGCGGCGGTTGAGACGCAATTTGCGGCGCTGATGTCCCTTGGCGGGCTGCGTGCTGCCGGGTTGTTCTCGGTCACCAGTCTTATTTCCCTGCTTCTGGTGGCCGCGAGTCTGGCGCTGCGACTGGGTCTCGACGAGCGCGGCGCTTGGTGGGTTGCCGCATTGAGCGTGAGCATGCCGGCCTTGTACCGGGGAGCTTACGGAGGATTTATTGATGTGCTCTTTGCGGGATTTCTGCTTGCGGCCGCGCGCATTGCGTTTGACGCGGTAAACCCTCGGCACTACGTCCTGTTCGGGATTTTCTGTGGTATTTCAATGGGGTCCAAGTACACGGCACTGATTTCCTGGGTGCTGCTCGTTTTTTGTTCCTTCGTGATTGCATTGTTGGGGCGCCGCCAGCCGGTACAGATGCTACTGAAGAACTTGGGAGTTTCGTGCATCGTCGCCGTCGTTATTGCGGCTCCCGTTTATCTAAGAAACTGGGCGGTATTTGGATGTCCGATTTATCCCCCGCCTCCGGGATTGCTGCGAATCTTTCCTGCTACGAAGCTGCTGCCAGTCGTTTTGCTGGAGGTGCAGAAAGGTGTACTGGAGACGGGCCAGGGTTTGGGCAGGAATTTGTGGAGCTTTCTGCTTCTGCCCTTTAACTTGACGTATCACACGGCAAACTTTAGGGGCGCGGGGGGAATCGGGCTTGCTCCTTTGGCGCTGGCGCCGTTTGGCGTCATCGCTTGTCGACGGGACGGATTCGCCAAGGGACTTGTGTTATTTGCGTTTCTGCAGATGACTGCGTGGTTCGCCACGGCGCAAGTCTCTCGCTACGCGATCCACATCTACGTGCTCGGGGCGATCTTCGCGGTGCTCGGCTGGCAATATGTCGAGCGGGCGGGGTCTAAATTTGCGCGGGTGCTCTCCGGATTGGTCGTGGCGTGTTCCATTCTTTATGGCCTGTACATGATTATTCCCGAGAGAGTGGATGACATGCACGCGGCGGTTTCCGCTGCGTTTGAGGATAGACGCAAGCACGAGGAGATTCCGAATCTTGAAAGCTTCGAATACCTGAACAGCGAGCCTGCGGTCAGCAAGGTTCTGATTCTGGGGGCTCACGTTGCAGCGTTTTATTCCGACAAGGACTACGTCAAACCTTTGGGAAGGTGGGGAGAGCAGACGTTGCCGGACGCCACGAACTTGCAGGCGCTAATGTCGCAATTGCGCGGGCTGCATGTCTCACACGTTTTGCAAGTGTTCCCGGAAAACGGGCCATTGGAGCTGCCGGAAAATCCGCCAGGCCTGACACTTGTTTTCCAGTGGAAAAATCAGAAAGTTTACCGGGTCGATTGAGCGCCTGGTGAACTAGCGGTTCGCGTTGTGCTGAACGGCTTTGCGGGTGGCTTCGAGGGTGAAGGTTAGGGTTTCTCTTGGGATGCCGGTGACGAAAGGGCGAATGAGCCAGCCCAATCCAGTGGGGATGTCGCGCGTGAGCGAGGCTACTTCGCTCTGAACGTAGACGCCACCGTCGCGCTCTTCCATGCGCCACCAGGTTTCCATGCGCCAGAGGAAGCCGTCGTCATCGCCAGGAGTTTTCTCGCGCTCATCGCTCTTTCCAGGGTTTTCGACTTCCGCGATGCGCACCGCGGAACTGCGGCTGTGGGCCCGGTCTCGCGCATCACGGAAATAGTGCACGTCGTGCTCGGTGTTTAAAACCACGGTGATTATCTTGTGGCGGCGGAACCTCAGGAAGACTTTGAAGTGGTCGCCGTCGCGGGATTCTATTTTCGAGCGCTCGACGTCGGGAGCGAAGTATTCCGCGTGCCGGTCATAGTCTTCCAATACGGCGAGGACGTCGTCCAGCTTCGCGCCGGGAATAAATACAATGCCGGACCAATGATGGATCAGGCCGCCGGGACAGCGGATGGCCTGGCTGTTGTCGCGCGTTTCCAGCTTCTGCAATTTCACTTCGCCGTGTTTCAGTGCGGCATAGGCCTCGTTGCGTTCAGCTTCCGGCAAGTCCTCGATCCAGGGCAGGAGGGTTCCGCCCTTTAGCTCGGCTGCATTACGGGCTTCCGTCAGGTCGACGTAGCGGTCGAACGCTTCTGCGGTGTCTTTTTTTAGCTGTGTGGAAGCGGGTTCGCCTGCGGGCGCGGCATGCGCCGCAAATCCCAGGACGGTCGCAAACAACAGGGCAAGCGTCGCGGCTCTGGCAAGTCTGTCGGCAGAAACCATCAGGTGTCGCGCCAATCGGTCATCCACGTCCTCGTGCGGTTCAAGCAAACCCTTTGATTCCTTGTTTGCTGAGACACACAAGCATGAGGCCCGCACGGTGGGATGCACAAGCTGTGCCAATTGTTCCGACGTGGTCCCGATGAAACTGGCTGGCGGGTTACGGCGTACCGTTCGACCGCCAGCCACATAGAAGGAAGCACAAACAGAGGGAAGAAAGTGGCGGGTTGGGTAGCTCGCACACGACTCCTTGCGGAGCCGCTGTCCCCGCGCGGCCCCCAACCCGTTCTACGAAAATTACGCGTCTTACTTGTCGTGCTCAATGGGCCAGGAGAGCCACCAAACGGGGTACGGGGGTCGTAGTACGCTGGCACTAGAGGTTCTCAAACCCCGCTCTGGCTGTAAGCTATTCATTGCAAAGGAGTAATATGTTTTTCAAAATGAAAAAGGCCCGCAATCTTGCCGATTGCGAGCCCTCGCTTTCCCCGGGTCTGAAAATTACCGCGCTTCTCAGTCGCCGTACGAAGAATCGCCGCCAGCTCCGCCAATCTCGGGACAACCATTGAACTCCCGGAAGGACTCACGGCCTTTCAGCAGATCGCTGGCGCTTTTGCGCTTCAGAAGTACCACGCGCTGGAAGGATGCGGCACTTCCATCTTTCGATTGCAGGGCGAAGCAGACGTAAATGCCGGAATCGCTCTGCTGCAGAACCTTGAGAGAATAACGTGCTCCCCCATTCGGGGCTTCCACCAACGATTCGTTCTCTTCGGCTTTCTGGGTCACGAATCCGTAATCGCTGAATGTCTTCTTTCCCTTTTCGTGCTTTGGCCGTAGCGCGGAGGGCAAAGTGGTCACATCAAGTTTTTCTACCGCGAACGCCGCGACATGTTCGTTCGGGTATTCCGCGCCATTTCCCGCCAGCGCAAGGGGAGCGCACACCAAAAGCATCAAGCTACCGAATAGCTTCATGACTTCATCCTCTATTTCCGGTCTCTCTCCGCCCGCGAATGGCGGGCGCCGAATGAGTTGGTCCGTCTTATCGTCCCAATACCCTGGTTTTGTGATGTCACAAGATGAAGGCATATCTGCTTGCGGGGAACTCCCAGACACTGGCAATTTCTAGCCTGGTGCGTTGACGCCACTGAGAAATCCACCGAGGTGGCCCGTCAACGCCACGATGGCAACGCCCAGCGCCTCAATGGGCAAACGATAAGTGGGCAACAAGAGCGATACTTGCTTGCGATGCGTCCGGAAGTGGATCCACCACACCAGCCAGATCAGCACGGCTGAAGTGCAGCCCAACACCAGATGTTGCAGCAGAATTCCCTTTAACCGCTGGCCTTCGAGCGCCCATTGCCAGGCGAGAAGGCCCGTGACTACCACGGGCACCGCGGCAATCGCCGCCACGACGAAGTTGTAGTATGCCGCGGTGGCCAAGGATTGCCGTTTCGTCCACTGGCCCAGAAAGTCGAACAGCACGCCGACCATGAAGAGGGCGATCGGGAAGTGGATCAACACCACGTGCTGCGCGTGCTTGGCGAGAAGCGCCGTCTTAAGGTCGAATGGATTCATGTGCGGCGCTCCCTTACTGCACGATGACTTTACCGGTCATCTTCGGGTGAATCGAGCAAAAGTAGGGGTACGTTCCCGGTTTGCTGAAGGTGAAGGAAAACTTCTCGTCGGTATCGAGCACCTTGGACTTGAACACTTTCGGATCAGGCGTACTGACAACCGTATGCGGAATGTCATCGCGATTGATCCAGGTGACCGTCGTTCCGGCGGATACTTTCAACTCCGCCGGCCCGAAACTGAAGTTGTCGATCTTGACTTCCACAGTCGCAGCCGCGGCCTGCGGCGCGCCCGCTGCAAGGCTCTTTGGCCCTGAAGCGAGCAGCGCCACTGCCACCGCTGATGTTGCAAATGCCAGAATACACAAATAGCGTTTCATAATTTTTCATCCTCTCCAGAATCGATTTCGAATTGAATTTCTGCCCGATACCGGCTCTTTTGAGCTCAGCCCAGGTTGGAATCCACGACCGCCAGCGCATGCTGGCCGCGAACATAGTTGACGTCGGTGATTCCCAGGATCCCGCGGAGTTGGTCGGCGGGCACTTTCATCGGTCCCGGAGAATCCGCCTTGCCCGGCGCGGGTTGTGGGAATGCCGTGGACGCGGCAGTGTGAAAGGTCACTTTGCCTTCCACCTTCTGCATGGTTTGGTGAATGTGGCCATTCAGCACGGTTACCGAGCCAAACTTCTTCAGGTACGCAAGCGCCTGAGCGCTGTCTTCCGTGCCCCATCCCCATTCCGGGTAGACGGACCAAAGCGGAATATGCGCGAACACCACGATGGGCGTGCTGGACTTCAGGTGCTTTACGTCGTCTTCCATCCACTCCAGCTGCTCGTGCCCGAGGGTCCCGAGGCCGCCGGCTTTGAGGTTTAGGACGTTCACGAGGCCGATGAAGTGCACGCCCTTCTTGTCAAAGCTGTACCATCCGGCGCCCTTGGTTCCTTTACCGTAGCGTTCGAGATATTGCTTGCCATCGTCGTTCAGGAGATCGTGTTCACCGGGCACAAAGAAAACGTCCTTGGCTACCGAACCTTTGAGGATCTGGTCGACGGTGTCGAACTCTTCGGGCTTGGAAAGGTGGCTGATGTCGCCGGTGTGCAGCATGAATTGCGGAGGTGTGGCGAGGCCATTGACCTTGTCGATGGCGGCTTTTAGCGTGCCCACAACGTCGGGATTAGCCGGCTTGTTAAAGCCCATGTGGCTGTCACTGATCTGCACGAAGCTCAGTTCCCCCGCGGCTTCGGATGGTCCAATCTCGGACAGCTTGCTCAGGCTGTAGGAATTGAGCACGCCTCCCTTGATCACGCAGAACGCGCCTGTTCCCGCCCACGCCATGCACTTCAGAAATCCCCGGCGGTCGATTCCATCGTTGTTGTGATCGTGCAGAATCTCGTCATTTACGGCTTTCTTCGACATCGTCATCATCCTCCATCTCTCTCGTTTAGCTTTTTGCTCTCTCGTACTCTTCAACCCAGCCGCATTCAGCGGAAGGTGCGGCGCGGGTGAGAGAGTCCAGGGAGCCCGCGCCGCCATGGGACGTGTTTCGCTCATCAAGACTGCCTGGGCCGACGGGTTATTCCCTTTTGTGCGTTTATTTGCCATTCTTTTTTTCGTCACACTTAGGGGAGGTAGGGGAATAAAATGTCCCGCGAGGTAGTTACCGCTCATGAGTGTTACCGACCAGGGGAAGGGTCCGGACGTGTTAGATGATCAGGACCGGCTGCGGTTCGAGCAGCTTGTGCTTCCGCATCTCGACGCCGCTTTTAATCTTGCCCGCTGGTTGTTGCGCAGCCGGGCGGATTCGGAAGATGTCGCACAGGAAGCCATGCTACGCGCCTACCGTTTTTTCCGCGGGTTTCACGGTGGCGACGCGCGCGCGTGGCTGCTGCAGATTGTCCGGAATACTTGCTACACGTGGTTGGAGAAGAATCGCCCAGTGGAAATGATGACGGAATTCGACGAAGAAATGCACCTGCAGCCGAGCGCCAATCCGGAAGCACTTGCCATCGCCGGGGACAATCGGGAACGCCTGACGCGCGCGCTTGAAACGCTGCCGCCACGGTTTCGCGAGGTTTTGGTCCTGCGTGAACTGGAAGGATGTTCGTACAAAGAGATTGCCGCGATCACTTCGGTGCCGATCGGCACCGTGATGTCTGCTCTGGCTCGCGCGCGACACCGCTTGCAGCGCGCCCTCACGCAACCCGTGTCGCAGGGGGCCAGCCATGAACTGTGACCTTACTCATTCCGTTCTGCATGGCTACCTTGACGGCGAACTCGACGCGGCCCGCGCGGTGGAGTTCGAGAGGCACCTGGAGACTTGCCGGGAGTGCATTGCGGCTCTTGAATCGCAAGAGGCTCTGCGCGCTTCGCTGCAGCGCGTCGGGCTTTACGAGCGAGCGCCGGCGTCGCTGCGCGAGAAGGTGCGGCGCGATCTGAGCGCCTCCAAGGTTGCGGTATTGCCGGCGCGGCGTTTGCCAGTGCGCTGGCTGGCGCTGGCCGCCGCGATCCTGCTTGTTGCCCTCGCGGGGTGGAAGATTTTGCCCCTGTTGGACCGCGACAATTACGAAGCGACGATGGCTGCGGAAATCGTGGATGCGCATTTGCGCTCGCTGCAGCCGGGACATTTGACGGATGTGACTTCCACGGATCAACACACGGTGAAGCCGTGGTTTGACGGGAAGCTGGATTTCGCCCCTCCCGTGCGCGATTTTGCGGATGCGGGGTTTCCGCTGATCGGCGGGCGTATCGACGCTTTCCACGGGCGTACCGTGGCGGCGCTGGTGTACGGCCGGCGGAAACATATCGTGAATGTTTTCATCTGGCCCACCAAGGAGGCGGATAGCGTTCCGCGCTCCGGGGGGCAGCTCGGTTATCAATGGATCGACTGGCGCAAAGGCGGGATGGAAATGTGCGCGGTGTCTGACGTTTCGCCGGCTGATCTGGATGCGTTACAGCACCTCATCAGTGAATAACGTGAGCCTTGCTGGAGACACGCCAAAACGGCCTTCGTCGGAAGGTTAGGAATTTGCTTTCAAACGAATCG